>Ga0068857_100000018_pt1 | contig 93371 bp, 92 predicted proteins | sample KBSCornC72_FD_66591 | JGI IMG/M metagenome (GOLD analysis project Ga0068857, IMG submission 66591) | Corn rhizosphere microbial communities from Kellogg Biological Station, Michigan, USA - KBS Corn C7-2 | ecosystem: Host-associated > Plants > Roots > Rhizosphere > Soil ...
TGATTTAATATTCAAATCTAGGTATGATTATAATACAAAACTTATTAGTTGTCAAACCCCAAATCTTTCTAAAACTATTGTACCACAATATCGACGCTTATGGTAAATACTTTTTTTAGACTTTTTTTCGGATGAAAGTATGGTTAGGCTAACCATAGTCCCCTAGCCTGTCAAATGTTACCTCTGTTAATTGCGCGGCGTTGCTATGTAAAAGTAGAATAATACTATACCATAAAGTCCGTATATCGAAAATATCCCGAATTCCCAGGTAGTAAAGACTAGGAGGCGGGAGCTTAGCGGGGCCGAGTGGACGGGACGGCCCTTTGGTGGTCTACTGGATGCGGTGTACAGCTCGTGAACTCCGGCTGCGGGATCGTGGCGGCGGCGATGCCACAGAGAGCGGACTATGTGTTGCACTACCAACGGACAACTATACTCCTTCTTTGCCGGGAAGCCTGCGAAATTTAGTGAAGAAAAGGTAGTGTGCTATGAGTCAATTATTATTTACGTCCGCGCGTGCGTGGCTTACGTGCTGGAGTTTCAGCGATAAGCTTCTTCGCTTCTTCTTCGGTGATAGCTTTTGGATCAGAATCTTTCGGAATTTTCGCATTTTTTTTGCCATCCGTGATGTATGGTCCAAAGCGGCCGTTGAGGATTTTTATATCACCAAAGTCTGCGATTGTTTTTTCACGCTCAGCTTGTAATTTGGCTGCGTAGAGTTCGCGAGCTTTTGACTCTGTGACATCACGTGGGTCATCTTCTTTAAGACTTACATACAACTTACCAACCTGGATGTATGGTCCAAAGCGGCCGACATTTGCTTTGATTTCTTGGCCGTCCTCAGTTGTACCGACGCGACGTGGGAGTTTGAATGCTTCAAGAGCTTGTTCAAGTGTGACGGTCTCGACGCGGGCACCACGTGGCATTGGTGCGAACTGCGGTTTATCATCACCTTCTGTTGCGCCAAGTTGAAGCATCGGCCCGAAGCGGCCAAAGCGTGCGAAGATTGGCTTACCGGTTTTTGGGTCGGTACCTACCTCACGGTTTGCGCCAACGGTGCTGCGGTCAATGCCACCAGACGCTTCTATAAGTTTATGGAAGGGCGTGTAAAAGTTATTCAGCATAGTGTTGCGTGGGCGGGTTGCTTCGGCGATTTGGTCGAATTCTTCTTCTACATCTGCGGTGAATTTATAGTCGACAACTTGCTTGAAGTGATTACCCAAGAAATCAGCGATCAATTCACCGGCCGGGGTTGGTACAAGTTTACCCTTGGTTGAGCCGGTTTTTTCTTCAACAATTTCACGACTTACCTCACCCTTTTGCAGCTGCAATACGATTACTTCGCGGGGCTCGCCTTCACTTTCGCCGCGTTCAACATAGCCGCGAGTCTGCACGGTATCAATGATGGTTGCATAGGTGCTTGGGCGGCCGATGCCGAGCTCCTCGAGCTTTTTCACGAGACTACCTTCTGTGTAGCGTGCAGGCGGCTTCGCAAATGTCTGACGAGCGGTAATTTCGTTTGGGGTAAGTTCATCGTTTGCATTGAGTGCTGGTAAGGTCTCGTCTTTGCTTGCACCATACACACGGAGAAATCCATCAAACGTGATCACCTGGCCTTTTGCTGTAAATACTTCTTTACCCGTTGAGATGGTGATGGTTACTGTGGTGTTTTCAAGCTTTGCGGGCGCCATTTGGCTTGCAAGCGTGCGGCGGCGAATCAGATCGTATAATTTCTGGTCGTATTCGCTGCTACTTGCCTTTTCGACGGCCATATCGGTTGGACGGATCGCCTCGTGGGCTTCTTGGGCGCCGGCGGCTTTTGTCTTGAATTTACGTACCGCGCTATATTCAGGGCCGAAAGTCTTAGTGATGTAATCTGTCGCAGCGGCAATTGCCTGCCCTGACAGGTTTACGCTATCAGTACGCATATAGGTGATCTTACCTGCTTGGTATAGTTTTTGCGCCGCAGCCATCGTTGCCTTTGAGCCGAAACCGAGCTTACTGTTGGCCTCTTGCTGCAAAGTACTTGTCGTGAACGGTGCGCCTGGATTGCGAGTGCCAGGAGTTTTAGTAATGTCACTGACGGCAAAATTGGCGTCTTTGAGGCTTTCGAGGAACTTTGTTGCTACAGCTTCACTATCGAATCGTTTGCCGAGTTCAGCTTTGAATTCTTGGCCATCGTGTGTAAAAACTGCAGTGACGCGGAATTGACTGCTGCCTTCGAAGGCACGGATTTCACGTTCGCGCTCGACAAGTAGGCGTACCGCAGGACTTTGTACGCGGCCTGCAGACTTGCCGCCGGGCACTTTTTGCCAGACCACAGGACTCAATTCGAAGCCTACGATACGGTCTAGGATTTGACGAGCTTGCTGGGCTTCGACTAGTTTCATATCAATGGTGCGTGGGTTTGCGACGGCATGGGTGATTGCATCCTTTGTGATTTCGTGGAATACAATCCGTTTTGTTGTAATTGGATCAAGACCAAGTACTTCGCAAAGATGCCATGCAATGGCTTCTCCTTCGCGGTCTTCATCGGTTGCGAGCCAGACGTTTTCTTTACCAACGACTTTTACCTGCTTTTTGAGCTCGGTGATAATTTTTTTCTTTTCACTATCGACTTCGTAGGTTGTTTTAAATCCATTCTTTACATCGATTGGTGGTGTGCCATCCTTAGTTTTCTTGGCAATTGAACGGATGTGCCCGACGGAACTTAGCACCGTAAAATCACCCCCGAGGTATTTCTCGATAGTTTTTGCTTTTGCTGGGGACTCAACGATTACTAGGTTTTTACTCATAAGCTCTATCCACTATATATTTATTAGCATGCATTGCCAAATTACAGTGGCTTATAGTAACGTGCTTACAAGTAAAATGCAAGTGCTGTACGAAAAGCGCCCCGGGCGGCACCCCCCAATGGGGACACTTTCCGGGGCAGAATGCCCGTGGTAGGAATTGTTCAGCAACTAGCGTAGGCGTTCGGATCTTCGTCGATCACTGCCTGCGCGCGGAAGTTTTGCAGGCGTGACAGGTCGGGCTCCGACAGTCGGAGAAAGTTTCCTTCGTAGTCGGTCGGGATGAGGGTGACCTTGCAGAGCGGGCTGCCGGTGGTGCCGACCGTCATACAGAACGGTCTGAACGACCAGAGCTTGTTGTTACTCTCGTCGAGCAGTTGGATGACGGACTCGTCGCACTTGACCGAGTTGTCCGCGGCGTAGTAGCCCGCGGCCTTGGCGCGCGCGATGGCGCACTTCAGTGTGTTGGTGCTGGCGGTGTCGGGCATGTCCGAGAACTTCTGGGTGCCGACGTTGTCGTCCTGGAGGGACGGCGGGTTCTTGCCGCGCGGGTCGGCCCACTGGCACTTGGCGTTGACGTCCGAGAGCGCCGGGACGGCGTTCGGGTTGTCGATCACCGCGACGGGCGCGGGTACCGGAGTGTGGTGCGAGTTGGACGGGATCGAGCGAGCGTCCTTCGGCGCGGGGTACCGAGAGGTGCCGACGCTCGGGTCGCCCTGGGTTCCTGTCGCGGGATTGTGTCCCGCGTTCAGAAGGAAGAACGACATGATGGCGGCCACGAGGCCTGCGACTACAGCACCAATTGTGATGCTACGCTTCGTCACGGTGAAGCTCCTAACGGGTGTGGTGGTGCGTCCGGCCTGATGCCGAGTTGTATATTATGATTATATCAGTAATGCTTATGTTTGTCAATATCTACTAGAGGAGTGTCCACTGATTGGCCCCAAGCGCACGGATAGTCCCCTGCACCTCGAGCATAGTAAGGCTGGCGTTGAATTCGGTAGATGATAGCCCTGTTTTTCGTTGAATTTCGTCGCCGTCACGTAGTCCCGCTTGCAGCTCGGCAATAATTGCGGATTCCGCTGGGTTGCTGCCCAGATTTAGTTGGGCTTGCTGCTGCAAGAGCTGTAGGGCGATATGCTCAATAATATCGTTGACATCGGTCACGATATGTGCACCCTGCTTGATAAGCGCATTACACCCGGCGCTCATTGGACTTGTAATGTTCCCCGGTACGACAAAGATTTCCTTGCCCTGTGCAAGGGCGTACGCGGCAGTATTGAGGGTACCGCTACGGGAGGCGGCCTCGGTGATAAGGATTGCATCGGCAAGCCCTGAAACGATGCGATTGCGCTCTAAAAAGTTGCTTTGGTAGGCATTTGTGGCGGTCTCTTCGTACTCACTAATGAGAGCGCCGCCAGATTTTAGAATACGCTCGGCTAAGCCGCGATGACTTGATGGATAAATATGTGGTAAGCCTGAGGGTAATACGGCGAGAGTAATTCCACCAACATCGCATGCAGCCGCATGGGCGATACCGTCGACCCCGAGTGCTAAGCCACTCACAATAACCATGCCCTTTCTAGCGAGTTCGGAAGCTAGTTTGTATGTGATGTCCTTACCATAGGCAGTTGGCTTACGTGTACCGATCACGGCTATGGTAGGCATGCGTGTGTCAGGTAGGTTTCCACTGTAATATACTGTCCTCACTGGTTTGTCAATTTTTGCTAACACCTGTAGAAACTTATGCTTATCTGGTGATGTGCTATTGATATTCATAGTATTTTATTGCGCTAAGTGTTGACATAAATCAAAAGGTATGATAATATGAGATACGATTGATGACCGAGAGGCACATCAAGTACCTTATACCCCCTATTCTAACAGAGTTTCCCTTACGGGAAATTCTACTTATGTTAGGTTGCGCACTATGGTGTGATGCAGTATTCTACCCTCCACTACATCACCGCTAGAAAAGCTTTAGTGCGTATACTAACCCCTTTATCCGGCGGACCTCCATATGTTGTGAGGTGGGTCACGCTATGCCCGATCAGGGTGGGATGAAGGGTCCAAATGGCGCCAGGTGATGCCCACCCTTACCTGGCGCTTTTTGGTTGTCTGAAGTTCTAGGAAGCGCCGACTGGTGTGCCGTATCTTATGAAGTTGCTTTATGCATAGCCTGATTATATAATCTTATTACGTATTGCTCGGTGACACGGGCGTACCGCCCCTTAGGGAAGGATGGTGCTTATCATGAGTGCCGAAGGCTCGTATGCCCCGTATCGAGAGGGGCGACTGAAGAGATGGGTGCGTAGGCACTTTGCATCGAAGGAGTCGCGCATGGGATTGCCGAAGAGCGATTCCCTACGCGAGCGACTGGTGATACGCACGGAATGCGCGATCGCCATCGTGTTTCTTCTTGCCACAATTGGTCTGACAGAGACTGGGTGTGTACTCTGGGCTCAGCTGCTCTCGCTGGCGCTAGTTCTGCTCTGCTGTGGCCTGGCGGGCCTCGTGGAGACTGCAAGTGACTGGCAACGAGAGATCTCGCGCGGGTCTACTGGTAGCACTCGCGGCCGCAACGGATAGCACAGTACTGCACTACCGCCTTCCAACTTCTTCTCTGCGCTCAAGGGGTAGCCCTCGCCATCACCGGCGAGGGCTATTCGACTTTTTGGGGCTTGTGCGTTGATGCCTCAAATGTATCTGAAATAAAATCTTGCGTAATGCGCTGGATAAGTGGAAGCTCTTTGGCGAGCTCTTTTTGCTCATCACGAGTAAATTTACCGAGTACGATGCCAACTTTATCGGCTCCGTGATGGTGTTCTACCCAAACCCCTACCCTAATGCGCGCGGTATCTGCACCTATGTGGCCTGCGAGGGATTTGAGGCCGTTGTTGCCGCCATCGCTGCCACCAAGGCGAGTACGGATGGTGCCAAGGGGCAAGGCGAGATCATCATGAATGAGCAAGAAATCTTTTGTGGTAAGTTTATAAAAATCTAATAGCCCGCGAGCGCTGGCTCCTACCTCGTTGTAGTACGTTTGCGGCTGTACAAGTAAAATCTTTTCGCCTGCAATGGTCGTTGTAGCGATACGCGCATTGAATTTAGTTTCTAGCTTAAATGAAGTGCCCCATGTTTCAGCGAGGGCTTCAAGTGCCCAGAAGCCAACATTGTGACGGGTCCCTCGGTATTTTTCTTCGGGATTGCCTAGGCCAATAATGACCTTCATGAGCTACTCTTCTCCGGGCTCGCGCTCGAGTTGGCGCTGTTCGTGCTTTTCGGCTTCTTTGCGTTGCTTGTAGGCTTTTGTGACAGGCTCTAGGCCTTTAGCGATGCGCTCTTTGTTACTCTTGATTTGCTTTTCGTCGCGATAACTAAATTTAATTGGTGTACCAGAATAATTGTAGGCTTCACGGACGAGGCGCTCGATGTAGCGCTTATAGCTCCAGTGTATAAATTTAAGGTTTGAGCCATAGACGACAAACCAAGGTGGTAACGTATCGGTTTGTACCATGTACCGAAGTTTCGGATGAGTGTTTTTGAGGCCCGCTGGAGGGTGCTTTGCTACGGCTTTTTGCAGCACATCGTTAAGCACGCGAGTTTTTGTCTCTTGTTCGCGGCGAGTGCGAATGTCTATAGCAAGGTCAAAGAGCTTTGTGACGTTTTGGCCAGTAACGCTGCTAGTGAAAATGAGTGGCGCCCAGGGAACGAAGTCGAAGTTGTGTGCAATCTTCGGTGCAAGTGCATCACGGGTAAAGGCGTCTTTATCCATGACACTATCCCACTTACTGACGACGAGTACGAGCCCCTTACCTGCTTCGGCGATGATGCCCGCAAGCTTTTGGTCGAGAGCGACGTTAAGTTCATTTACATCCATCAAGAGGAAACAAATGTCAGCCTCTTCGATGGCATTGAGTGTGCGAAGGACTGAGAATTTCTCGATGCCTACCTCTTGCTTGCCTTGGCGGCGGATACCGGCGGTGTCTACGAGCTCGATAGTTTGCTGGTGGTAGCCAACTTGTACGCGGTTGAGATCGCGAGTAGTACCAGCAACGTTCGCTACGAGGGCTTGCTGCTTGCCGGCGAGCGTGTTAAATAGATGACTTTTGCCTACGTTTGGGCGGCCGATAAGGGCGACGCGAAGAATGTCGTCAGCTTCTGCTTGGTGGGCTTCTGGAATGATCTCGGCGATTTTATCGAGTAGCTCACTCACGCCTGAATTATGTTCGGCGCTGGTGCGGATGATGTCTTTGATGCCAAGGCGGCGGAATTCGTCATTGTGGATAGCATCTTTGAGGTCGGCTTTATTGGTGACGAGAATTACGGGCTTCTTGCTTTTGAGTGCCTTTTTCGCAACGAGACGATCTTCGTCACCAGGGTACTCGGTGCTGTCGACAACAACCAAGATTACATCTGCGGCATCGGCTGCTTCCTGGATTTGATCCTGAATACCTGCCTCGAACTCGTCGTTAGGGTCCTTAAGACCGGCGGTGTCAACGAGCCAGAACTCGGAGACGTTATCGCGGCGATCTGCCGCGTTGCTAGCTCCAGTGCTCGCGCGACGTACTGTTTTGTACGTCTTGCTTCGCGCTTCGCTGTCGCCTTTCATATCATCCGCGATAACGTCTCCGTAGTCAGTCGATACCTTGTTGCGATAGTAACTTACCTTACCAAGGACATTGTCACGAGTGGTGCCGGGTTCGCGAGCAACAATTGCCTGCTGTGAGCGGACCATACGATTAAAAAGCGAGCTTTTGCCCGCATTAGCACGACCGATAATTGCAACTGTTGGTAATTTCGAAGCCATATTAGAGGTAATTATAACAGAAATGAAAAAAGCTTGCGAGCGCAAGCGGTTTAGATGGTAGATTGTGTGTGCCATTCTTGGCCGTTCCCGGGGTGTGGGAACGGCCAAGAGCCTTTCTAGCGGGTCAACTCAGGAGTCACACGAGCTGACTTCCGGGCGCATTGACGCGTTTACGTCAGTTTGCGGCAGAACTCTTCCAGTGTCCCCTTAGGGAGGCTTGTTACAATATGCCTCCGGTCTGGGAATAGTGTGCCCACGTAAAGTCGGGCAGCACCCCCCTCGCTGCTGACGAAGAATGTCAGACTCCCCTGGTGGACCATCCTGCCCTCCTGACGGAGGGCAGTTTTGAGCTCGTCGATTCTCACCTCCTGCCGGACACGTATGCCGGACTGCAGGGTGTATGTCAACTCCCAAAGGAGTTCACGAGGGTTGTGTCTGTCGTAGCTTATGGCTACGACGACACCTCCGGAGACACCGTTCACGATGTCTCCGATGAACTCCTCATGCATACTTGCGAGAGGCGTGCGCAGCACTATTCATACTCCTAATCGTCGCTGATAGGCTAACTATATACTATATCATTTATGTTAATTTGTCAATAGTCTAACAGAGGTGGTATATCTCTTATATCACCTCGCGAATATTGATAAGGATGAATTTAGTGGCTTCATATCATTTGTGATATGATCATCGTTAGCCCAAGCGACCGACTGCGACAAGGGGTAAGTGCGTCGCCAGCCCTGGCTGTCATTTGATACCACTATTGACAATTTTAATATAAGTAGTATAATACAGGATATTGCCTGAGGGCATGAACGTTTATAAAGAGATCAACGGAGCAGGGATTACGCAGTTTATAGTGTATGAATTTCGTAACCCCTGCTCCGCCCAATTGGGATAGGAGTGTATGGGCACGTGGCCTTGGAGGTCAACCATGTTCCGTGGTCTGTTCCGCAAGCACACCCGCACCATCATCGACGAGCGCGGCAACCGTTCCGTCGTCCCGGCGACCTGCGACGAGATCAACCATCTCTTCAGCAGTCACGTCTGGACCTGGCCGGAGAGCGACGGCAACGGCGGCGTGCGAGACTTCAGCGAGGTCCTGTCCTGCGCCGAGATGGACGGGGAACTCACTCGTACGATCTACGCCAACGAGCAGTTCGCCGCCCAGGTGGAGCGGCTCACCGGGCAGCTCACGAAGGTGACGGAGGAGCGCGACAACGGCGTTCGGCTGATGGCCAACGCCCTTCAGGTGATCTTCGGCATGAGGCCGGTCCTCCGGAAGCTCCTGGCCGACGACCTGAGGGAACCGCAGCTGACATCTGACCGCACGGCTGTCAAGCTGGAGTGTGACGTGTACTACGTCATCATCGACGTCTTCAAGGAGCTCCTCCTCGTGGGCTCTACCGCCGACGGCGAGACGTCCGTGAAGGCGTTCACCATCCGCAACGGTCGGATCGACATGGACAGCCAGAAGCTGTTGATCGGCGAGGTCACCTGCATCAAGCTGGCGGCGGCCGGCGGCGTGAACCCCGTCCAGGAGGCGATCGACCTGCTGGCTCCGGCCGGCGCGGCCGAGTGAGCAGGTCGATCTCTACCCTCAGGTGACGGCACGGCCAGTCTGGCTCGGGAGCGACAATCCCGAGCTGGGCTGGCCTGCCAGCACCACCATGAAATTAAGCTACGCCACCATTTGGTGGTTTTTTGTTATATTATCTTACAGTATTGTTGTGAGTTGAAAGTCACCGGGTTGCAATGTGCCTATGGAGTAATTACCGAATTGTACGCGGTGAAGTTCTTTGACGGTATAACCGAGCGCGGCAAACGTGCGACGAATCTGACGGTTGCGCCCCTCGCTCATAGTTACTTCCCATTGGTCACGGCGGTTATCGTTGAGCCGTGCGAGCGTTAGCTGGCTGCGGCCATCCTCAAGGTCGACACCAAAATCACTGATCATTTGTTGGTGAAGTGGCTCAAGATCGTGGTCGATACGCACATGATAGACTTTTGTCTTGGCAAATTTAGGGTGTGTCATTTTGAATGCAAAGTCACCGTCGTTTGTAAGGAGAATTAAGCCGGAGCTATTACGGTCGAGCCGACCAACTGGCTTAAGTGCATGGTATTCATGCGGAAGAATGCTGTAAATAGTGGGGCTGTCCCCTTGCGGTCGTCGAGAGCATACATAGCCAACAGGCTTATTGAGTGCAAGGTAGACATACGGTGCTTTCTTAGTGGCAATTGGCTTACCGGCAACGGTAATATTATCTGATTCGCTCGCTCGCCCGCCTAGCTCGGCGACTTTGCCGTTTACGGTAACGGTACCGGTATCAATCAGAATATCTGCTTCGCGCCGAGAAACGCCAAGCTGTAACGCGAGTAATTTGTTGAGTCGCGTTGCATCGCTATCCATAGTAGTGACTATTATACCCCCGTATTAGGCGCTGGTGGAATAGGCGGTAACGGAGGAGTTGTTGGAGGCGGCGCGCTTGGACGAGGTGTCTCTTCGAAGTTGAGGCCTGTTGAAGGGGGTGTAACGGGGGTGACAGGAAGGCTTGAAAGAATGGGTGTTGGTGCAGGCGTAAGGGCGGGACTTGTAGCGGCTGGCGCTGCTGGTATCGGTGCCGGAGGCGTTGGCATTGCTGCGGGGGCGGTTGGACTGTCACTGAGTTCTTTATTCATAAGATGGTTGAAGTCTGGAGTAGACGAACTACCACTTGAGATCGGTTGGATTACCCGTCCGGCCATTGAGCCCGCGCGTGGTGTTGAGAATGGTGCAGTTGGCTCTGGAAGAACGCTTGCCGGAAGGTGTGATGGAGGTGCGGGAGCGGTAGGAGCTGGCATGCTTGGTGTAGCGGCTGGCGCTGCTGGTATCGGTGCCGGAGGCGTTGGCATTGCTACTGGTGCGCTTGGACGTGGAGGTACTGCACTATTATCACGAATCGCCCCTGGGCCTGGTGCTACTGCGGGCATACTAGGGGTGGATGGTGCTGTTAGTGGTGCAGTTGGACGTGGTGACATAAGTGGCGCCTGGCCACCTGGAATGAGTGAATCACCGAGCACTTCGTGCACAGTTCGTACAACATCCTCAATACCGACCTGTGATTTAACGAGGTAGCGATCAGCACCAAGAGCGACGCCACGCTGGCGCTGTTCTTCACTTGAAAGTGCGGTCATCATGATTACCTTAATATCTTTGGTTTCAGTGGTACTGCGAAGAATATCGAGCATATCAAATCCACTGATTTTTGGCATCATAACATCACTGACAATAAGGTTTGGCCGATCTTTGATCGCCATCGCGAGCGCTTCTTCACCATCGCCAGCGGAAACGATATCATAGCCTTCCGCGAGGAGGCGCACGCCATAAATCTCACGTAAACTCTTGTCGTCTTCTACTAGCAAAATCTTGGTCATCGTGTCTCCTATTGTAGATGCTTGTGGTTAAAAATGCTATACCTCTCGCCTATTTATTGGCGAGGCGGTACCGTAATGCCGGCGCCACGGCGGGTTAAATATTGGGAAGGGTTTGACTCTATTGCTGACAGTGGCGTATTCACCGTTGATACTACTGGATGGCGAGTGATTGGTGCTTGCATTTGGGGTTGCGGTGCAGTGGGTTCGTACACCGGTGCCGAAGGAGCGAGAGGTGCGGCTGTAGCCGGAATCGATGGTTGAGGTGATATGACGTAGCTTTGTGGGGCTGCGTATTGTGGTGCGATTGGCTCTGGCAGTGGTTGTGGGGTAAGTGTGGGTACTGATTGCATCGCTTGACTTACCGGATTTGTTACAATGTCGATTGATCTTGCGGACTGGGTCGGTGCATCTGGGGTGGCCATTGCTTCAAATGCGTCATGTTTCACCTCAGCGTCATGAATTACTTCTTGTTGCTCGAGTTCTGCCTCGCGCTCTGCTTCAATGCTTGCCTGCTCGATAAGGCGTTGGGCTTCATCATGATCGATACGTGGGATTTCTACAAAGAATGTACTGCCGCGCTTGTATTCGCTTTCAAGCCAGAGGCGGCCGCCGATGGTTTCGGTGAGACGACGACAAAGGTAAAGGCCAAGACCGGTGCCGCCAATTTCACGAGTGTCACTGTTATCTACACGATAGAACTTTTGGAATAAGTGCGCTTGGTCCTCGCGCGGAATGCCAATGCCAGTATCAGCGACACTAATGGTGATGTGACCTTCGTCGCCCGTTACATCAACGACGACGTCACCTTTGAGTGTGTACTTAATGGCATTTTCGACAAGATTTTGTATCACCTCACGGAGGTGATCGTTATCAACGTTGGCATAGAATACAGGATTTAACTTGCGTTCGCCGTCGTGGTCGTTTTCGTCATCGTCAGGCATTGGCTTATAGAGGACGCGAAGGCCCTTTTCGATGCCTTTTGGCGCTAAGCCTTGTACGATATCGTGGATGAATGGTACGACATCAACGACTTTTGGATCATTCTTGAGGCGTGAATCATCTGCCTTGCTGACATCGAGCAGGTCGGCAAATAGTCGGCCTAGGTGTTGGGCTGATTCGTGAGCTTTTGTGATAAAGTCGCGAGCTTTGGCGTCGATATTAGCGGTTGCAGGATTGAGCGCAAGGCCAAGATAGCCTTCGATACTGGCAACTGGCGTGCGCATTTCGTGGCTGGCGGTGCTAATGAATTCGGCGCGCTGGCGTTCGTCAGACTTTTCGGCAGTAACATCACGAAATACGACAATAACGCCTTTGCCAAGCTGCCCTACTGGGTTAACTGTAATGGAGGCAAGGAAGGATTTACCTGATTGTGTTTGCAGACTAAAGTTTTCGCTTGAGACTGCTTTATTCGTGTTGAGTGCTTGGGCAACTGGGTCGTTGACGCTATCTACCTCTTGATTCTTTGAATTGAGTAACTTAAGGATAGATTTGTAGCTGAGGTTGAGTGAGTCGGATTTGCTCCAACCGAGTAGCTGCTCTGCTGCCGGGTTGATAAGCTGAATAATTCCCTGTCCATCAAGCGCGAGGACGCCTTCGCCAATAGCGTTAATTACTACCTCTGACTTACCCGATACCTGGCTAAGTTCGCTTGCGAGTTCGTGGTATGAGCGGTCCTCTTTGGTCTCATCGTTGCCGGATTCCCCTTCATGGCGGCCCCAGATAATGAAGCTACCAATTAATGGCACGCCACCCAGTAGTGCAATTGCCACGATTTGGCTTGAGGCGATAGTACCAGAAATATCTTGATTAACGACAAACGCAGCAAGCGACAGTGCACCGATAATGACACCACCAATACCAAAAAAGCTGGCGAACCCAAGTGAAGCAACTAACAGGCTAAGAAATGTAGAGTTGATACCGTTGGTTGTGACAACAAGCGTTGTGATTGTGGCTAGGAGTAGCGCGTAATTTAATATTGCGGCTTGATTGAGCTGCTGTAAGGGTGTAATGAAATATGTAATGCTAGCAATGATGAGTGAGACTGCGCCAATAATACCCGCAACGAGCGGTACACGTACGGCTTGATTGAGCTCGCTGGTATCCCCAACAAGCCCCCATGCGTAGAGGACGACAATCACGAGTGACACTAATATTACCGCTTCGCTAGATCGACGGTGCCAAAAGCGCGTTGTTGTGTGTGATTTTCCCATGCCCCCTAATTTGTCATATTACTGCTTATAGTTAGTTTACCACTTGTAGTGGCAAAAAACAGCCCTTATCGCAGTGTATTTTCAGGTAGTCTTTACGGTGGGCACTAACCCCTAATAGGAGTATACTAGAACTATGATACAAGGACTTAAAACGACGCTCCTGATGGCTGGATTAACTGGACTATTTATGCTCGTGGGCGACCTACTTGGCGGCCAGAGCGGCATGCTTATTGCACTAGGGCTTGCGGCAATCTCAAATATTGGCATGTACTGGTTAAGTGATTCGCTCATCTTAAGAATGCAAGGTGCTAAACCGCTCGACGGTCGTTACCCACAAGTTGAACGGATTGTTACCGAGCTTGCTCAGCAAGAAACTATGCCAATGCCAAAGCTTTACTATGTTGATACAGATATCCCGAATGCGTTTGCAACTGGGCGTTCGCCAAAACATGCTGCTGTTGCGGTGACTGCGGGTATTATGGATATTTTGAATGATAATGAACTCCGTGCGGTGCTTGACCATGAGCTGGGACATGTGAAAAACCGTGACATGTTAGTGTCGACGATTGCTGCCACAATGGCAGGCGCGATTAGCTATATTGCTGAGCTTGCCTTCTGGTTTGGTGGCAGTCAAGACCGCGAGGATAGCAACCCGATTGCTGGTATTGCCGCGATGATTTTGGCGCCAATTGCTGCAATGGTGATTCAGATGGCTGTATCACGTTCGCGTGAGTATCTTGCCGATGAACATAGCGCACGTCAGCTGGGTTCGGGGAAAGATCTTGAGGCAGCGCTTATGAAGCTCGAAAACTGGAAGCAGCATGTGTCGCCAATTGTCCCATCGCCGAGCGAACAGGTGACCTCGGCGCTGATGTTTAGTAATATGTTTTCAACTGCGGGTCTTGCGAGCATGTTTAGTACTCACCCATCTACCGCTGATCGTGTGAAGCACCTACGCGAGATTGATCACCGAAATTAGGGATGATCGTTAGCTAATGAAAGACGTGGAAACGACGATTGCCCGCTGGTATTACCAAATGGATGGGATTTTTGCAGAGAGCGAGGCGTGGGCATTATTTAAGACGTTGGCTATCTTAGAAACGATTGGCTGGACGCTCTTGATTGTGGGCATTATGTTCAAGGTTAATCATTGGCCGCTTGCAGACGTAGCAATCGCTATTGGTGGTTCGGCGCACGGAATGATCGTAATTGCGTACATGCTTGTGGTGCTGTTTGCTCACCGTAGTATGGGCTGGAGTGTATGGAAGTTTATAGTGGCGGAATTGATCAACGCTATTCCCTATGCTGTGCTGGTATTTGAGATTTGGGCATCTCATCAACGCAAACAAGCGCAACGTGAGTTGGCCCTGGCGACTTCCCTAGAAAATAATTAGGCATACCCTATCTATCAGGCTATACTAAAGATATGAAAGAAGTTACCTACCGTCTCGTTCTGGCCGTTGCCATTCTCGCGTCTATTATTGCCTTTTTGGATGGCTCGATTGTAAACGTGGCATTGCCAGCGATTCAACGTACGTTAGGTGGTGGCTTGTCGACGCAGCAATGGGTTGTTGATGCGTATTTAATTACACTTGGCGCATTTATGCTTATTGCGGGCTCGCTTTCAGATATTATTGGGCGCAAACGAGTCATGATGATTGGGTTGATTGGGTTTGGCGTGACTTCCTTGCTATGCGCGGCTGCGACGACAAAAGAGTTATTGGTTATTGGGCGTTTGTTACAGGGCATTACCGGTGCGCTTCTTGTGCCGAGCTCACTTGCGCTAATTATGTCACGCGTACCGAAAGATAGGCAGCACGCAGCGATTGGTGCATGGACGTCGTGGACAGGCATTGCAATGTTGATCGGGCCATTTGTGGGGGGTGTCCTGATTGACCTTGGCTCGTGGCGTTATATCTTTCTACTGAATGTATTGCCAATTGCTGTGACGGTATATTTGCTTGCCAGGCTGAAAGATGAGCGTGATACAACGACGCGTGTGAAGATTGATTGGTACGGCGCTATACTTGGTGCACTGAGCCTTGGCGGTATTGTATACGCGTTAATCGAACAGCCACATTTTGGTTGGGCTTATCCGCTTATTTACGGCACAATGGCGGTTGGCGTTATCTCATTCATTTTGTTTATATGGCGTGAAAAGACGGCTGTGCAGCCAATGATGCCACTGGGGCTATTTCGTTCGCGTAACTTTAGTGCTGGTAATATTGCGACGCTAAGTATATACGCCGGGCTTTCACTGGTTGCCTTCTTGATTACGATTTTTGTACAGCAAGTCGGCCATTATACTGCTACGGCTGCTGGCCTTGCGATGGTGCCAATGACGATTTTGATGTTTTTCCTCGCGTCGCGCTTTGGCAAGCTGTCTGGCGAATATGGACCTCGTATATTTATGACTACTGGGCCGCTCATTGTGGCTGCAGGATTTGTCACAATGCTATTTATTGACGCAACAGCAAACTATTGGGCTATGTTACCTGGTATTTTGCTCGTCGGTATTGGACTATCAGTTACCGTTGCGCCGCTTACGGCGGCTATCTTGGGTGCGGTTGATAGTAAACGGTCTGGTATTGCCTCGGCGATTAACAATGTTGTTGCGCGCGTAGCTGGGCTCGTAGCGGTAGCACTCATTGGTACAGTGACTGGCTACAATCTCAATCTTGGAGGTTTTCGTAATGGGCTTGTTCTTGCCATTGTGCTATTTGTTGTCGGTGGCTTTGTGTCGTTTGTTGGGATTCGTAATCCTGCTAAGCCAAAGTCCGACCAGTCGCAGACTCCTGCTGTAGAGTAGGCCTTATTGGGTCGCAGCAATAGTGAATCGAATCAAGATTTATCCGTCTTTTTTAGTAGCGCGGTAATAATAAGTGCGATGCCGACCCCGAGCATGCTGCCAACGAGTACACTATTGAGTAAAAGTCCGAGGGCTGTGCCGGTAATGATCACGCCGATGAGTATGCCGCCTGATGCTCCGAAGATATTTCGACGATGTTTTGCCACGGTTGCCTCCTCAAGTGAACTTTCGGTATATTTTAACAGATTAGCGGTGTTTTACCTATAGTAGTATGGGGCACACTGAAGGTATTGTCAGTCGTGCAACGCATTTTGTTCCGCGGCTTGTTGAGTGCGATCAATTACAGCGGGCAAAAGCAGCAAATTTGGCTTACTGCGCAGCGCGTTTTGCTTCTTCGAATTTTGTCTGCATAGTTGGATTGCCGCGCGTGAGCTTTTTGATGCTAAGATCCTGGGCTTTGTTGTTGGCGAGGCGTAAGTTATTACCTGATTTCATGAGGTTGTCTTTTACCTTTGTGAGACGGTCGATGGATTTATCGATTTCTTCAATCGCCTTGGTGTACTGATCGAATGCAAGATCGGTGTTGCGTGAAAAGCTTAGCTTGAACTCGTTCATGTTGTCCTCGAAGTTGGCAATATCGATGTTTTGCTCGCGCACTTCGGCAAGCTCAGATTTATATTTGAGTGAATTAAGTGCGGCATTACGTAGCAACGTGATCATTGGGATGAAAAACTGCGGGCGAATGACGTACATCTTATCGAATTGGTGAGACTTATCGACAATGCCGCCATTGTAGAGTTCGCTTTCAGCCTCGAGCAGCGTTACGAGTACAGCGTATTCGCAAGATTTTTCACGGCGGTCTTTGTCGAGCTCTTTTAAGAAGCTTTCGTTGGTCTTTTTGGTGGCCGTTTCATCGTTTTCGTTCTTCATTTCGAACATAATACTGATAATTTCAGTGCCGTGTTCGTCGAATTCGCGGTAAATATAGTCACCCTTGCTGCCAGTGCGGGCGTCGTTGTCTTTGCTGAATTCTGCACGTTGGAATGCGGTGGCGCGGAGCTTTTCGAACTCGATTTCACAGTGTTGCTCAAGCGTCTCGCCCACCATTTTGGTGCTGAGCTTGGCTTTCATATCTTTGCGGAATTCGATTTCTTCATCTTTAATCTTGATGATGTCATCTTTAGCCTTGAGGTCGCCCAGGAACTTTTCTTTCAGCGAACTTTCGAGGAGTTGCTTTTCGGTATCTTTGCTCCTCAGGTCATTTGCAAGCTGGTCACGCTCTTTTTCTACCCTCGCGACGGCTTCGGTAACTGCCAACTGTTTCTCGGTCGTAGTGGCGTTTAGCTGGGCGCGGAGCTCGGCGATTTCCGCCTCTTTTTTCGCGAGGTCTGTTTGGCTCGCGTTTTTGGCGTTAGCCTCGGCGAGTTTTGCAGCACTTTCTTTCTCTATCTCAAGCGATTTGATCTTATCTTGCAGTGCTTGCTCTTTTAGTTGTGACTGCAATGCCAACTCGCGCTCAAGTGCATCCTTCTCTTTTTTGAGTGCATCATTAAACGCGTCACGCTTAATAGAGTTCACGACACTAGTAACCGTCGAAGCGTCGATGTCGGTTTCGTGAATTGATTTTAAATCGATGAGGTCGCCCTTTTCTGCAGGTTCCTGCAGCACAAGCGTATGCTCATCTTGAATAGATACTTTGACTTTCTTCATTACCCTTAGTGTAGCAACTAGTTGACCGTTACGGTACCCGTCATGTTTGGGTGAATTGAACAGTCATAGTGGTAGATACCAGGCTTGGTGAACGTAAAGCTGTAGCTATCGCCCTTGCTGAGATTGTCGCTGCTCGGGCCGGTCTTGTCGTCGGTTTCTGTCACGGTGTGAGGCGCTGAGTCTTTGTTGGTCCAGGTGACTTTGGTGCCGGCTTTTACAGAAATATTTACTGGACTGAAGGCGAAGTTTTGGATAGTTACCGTGTCGGTCTCGACGGTTTTGCTTGATGAGTCGCTTGAGGAGTTATTCATGTTCATCGAATTTGTGCTGCTGTTATTGTTCTTTTGGTTCATTGCAAAGTAGGCACCAACTCCCCCAAGGACGATAATGGCAACGATTGCTATGTAGATGTACGTTTTTTTCATTGAAAACTCCTCTTTAGCTGTATCTAGCATATACCATAAGTGGTATTATTAAAAATGTGAAGGCCTATACTAATAGAGCGCAGTTGCCTACCCGTATACTCAGCTTGGGTTTGGCGTTTGTGTTTTTGTATGCGGGCATTGCGTCGCTAGTGAATCCCCTCTTGTGGGTGAGCTACTTACCGCAATTTATGGGCAATTTTATCGCGCTGGATGTAGCGCTTAAAGTTATTGCGGTGTATGAGATTGTTTTGGGGTTGCTGCTAGTGAGCGGTAAATTTCGCAAGCTTGCCGCGGCGCTGAGCGCCCTCACACTCGCGGGGATTATTGTTTCGAGCTTGAACCAGTTTGTGATTACGTTTCGGGATGTTGGGTTGCTGCTCATGGCAGTTGCGCTGTTCTCGATGTCCGAAAATAAGCGGTAGTATTCACTTGAAGCTTTATCCGAGTATATCGAAGGCAAACGCTTCAAAATACTTCATAAGCTTAAATGCCTCAGTCTTATCTTTCGAGCGGTGGGCTGCATCGCTTGAGCGGCCGTACATATCTCTGGCAAATGCTTCAACTTTCTCTTCGATTACGCCTAGGTCATTCGTCAATTTTTTTTCGGCGCTTCCCGCCTTCTTTTGTTCGGATATATAGCGAACTTTTTGCTTTTGTGTTGGACCGTTTGTTCCAAGCTCCTGCTTATACCACTCTGCTTTTTTCACGCTGTCAATCGGTGCAAGTGTATCCAGTACGCCTCTAAGCATCTCGCGTATTTCATGCGCAGTCCCCATCCAGGTTAGTCGGCTATCAGATGCAAGGTCGCTTGCTACTTGAACGTAACTATCGGCGACGGGTGAGCTTAGATCGCGAAGCAGCTGTTCGATGTCGGAGTTGTAATAGTAGCGTGTATCCCTATCAATTTTCGCTTCTTTTACACTTTGCTCAGATTGCTCTGGTAGTACTATACTATCAACCGCACGTTGTGCACCTCTTGCTTTTACTGCGCTTTCGCGGAGCAGGTCAACGACGGTCGAGTTAATTATCGTTTTTTGCATCATCCTTACCTAACAGGTGATCCGAGATACTCTTGAATATTGCGTCGTAAGTTTCAGGAGAGCTGTCGTTGGGAAGTTCAATCTGAATATTAAAATTAAATTGAGGCACGCTCGCCATCATGCTTGTTAGCCCGGGAGCGGTGGGGGTTTGTACATTGGGCATTGTAGGTTGCTCGGAGTGTTGAGCGGGTATATGGCTTGTCTCTAGGGCTGTATTAGACGATTGCGGGGATTCTTCTACTTTTGGAAGGTTGGCGAGGTCGCGTGACACTATAGTTTCCTTCCCTGAGAGGTTCTTAGTAAACCCAAAGTCACGAAGGTTAGTCATGAATATATCAAAGGCGGCTTTTGCATCATCCTCTTTGAGTCCACCTTCGCGCATTAGGTAATCTGTAGCCATGGCTTCTACAGGCACATTCTTATCTGTGTAGTACGTGTAAAACTTTTCGAAAAGACTGCCCTCTTTTAGCATAAGGTTTGCTAGTTTTGCATTTTTTTGTGCTACATCTGTTGTAGAGACTATGTCTTTGCCTTCATCGGTGAGTCCAAGTCTTGGTGCTTTGTAGCCTCCTGTTGTAAGGCCGTAGCCGTTAGATGTAGTCACGAGCATGCGGCTTGGACCACTAGAAGCTGACCTGCCAAGGCCATCGAATACAACGAGGCGAGGTACGGTATCGCCTTGTCCTAATTCGTAAATCTTCTCTGAAAGCTCGAGTACTTTATTGAGTGCTACTCGAGGAAAGTATGCTTTTTGTCCTGACGCTGTAGCTTGTGATTGTGTACTATCGCCATCTGCGGCGTTACCTGTTTCTGCCATCGTTTTCTCCAGTTCTTTATATGTAACTAATTATAGACTTTAACCAGTACTTGATCAACGTACGATATCGATCTGTTAACGAAAACTAAATACTTTAACAAGAACCATAAGTGTTATAAATTTGTTCTACTTTGCGCAAACTAAATATTTCTCTACGAGAGAGTATCGGATGATATAATAAAAGCAGAAGCATCGTTAAGCGAAAGGAGGCACATATGCCGTACGGATCAATTAGCGAACTCCCTGAGAGTGTGAGGAATGTATTGCCCGAGCACGCGTTAAATGTATATAAAGAGGCGTTTAATAGTGCGTATGATGAATACGCAAAACCGAGTGAACGCCAGGGCGATGCGGACCGCGAGGAAACCGCGCATAAGGTTGCGTGGGCGGCTGTGAAAAAGGCGGGATACGAGAAATCTGAAGGTGGTGGATGGTTGAAAAAGTGATAGAAAGAGCCGGCAATCCGGCTCTTTTATTTTGCTGCTATAGGTAATTAAACTCTTGTATCAGCCCTGCTTCGATATCTTTTGCGATATCTACTTCCCCAAGGAATTTCGGTAAGAGTATTGTCGTGCTTGGGTCGACGAAGCCGTACTCGGCAACCTCTATTTCACCATGTGTGGTGTTCGCGAGGTCGATTGTTTCGTAAGCATCGACGTTAGTAATGTGGTAGAAAAATTCAAGGTATTCGCGGCCGTTCTCTTCCCGGTACTGCTGTATGTAGAGAAGTTTGCCGATTTCTGGTGATACACCCGTTTCTTCGATCATTTCTCGGACTAATCCAGCTTGGAGTGATTCGTGTGGGTCGAGCCCGCCGCCTGGTGTACACCAGTAGTCGGTTGTACCCTCGCCTCTTTTGAGCTTTTGCGCAAAGATTTTACCGTTTTTATAGATAATGCCGCGTGTTGTAATGCGTCGGTCCATGAGAGCCTCCTTTTTTAAACTATTAATTCTGGGAAGCGTCAGCGGTTTGGCCCGTCCAAACGTATGCGCATAGTGGATCCTAGGGGGATCATAATGTATATAGTATATACTAAAAGTAGGTAATATGGAGGGTGCGCTATGAGTAAGCAAGTTTTTATTAATTTCCCGGTGAATGATTTAGAGAAGTCAGTGAAATTTTATGAAGCACTTGGCTTCACGAAGAACGAAATGTTCAGCGACGAGCGTGGTGCCGCCCTACAATGGTCGGATGATATTGTATTTATGCTGCTGACCCATGAATTTTATGGTCAGTTCCTCAAGGGTAAGACAGTTGCGAACACCCAGGATACTAGCGGTGCGTTAGTGGCGCTGAGTATGGATAGCCGCGAAGCAGTGCAAGAATTTGCTGACATCGCGAAACAACATGGTGGTGATTGGCATATGGCTGCGCCAAACGAAGGCATGGATGGCATGTTCGGCCTTGAGGTACAAGACCTTGATGGTAATACACTTGAGCCAGTGTGGATGGATATGAACTTTGATCCGCAACATGCCAAATAGTCTGACGGCAGCGGAGGCGCAGCGCGAATTACGTATGTTTTCGCGCCCTGAACGGGTTGAATCGACGAAGCGATTCTTTAAAGCCTATCCTGGTGGGTATTCTGAGGGTGATTTCTTTCTAGCATGTGGCGTACCGGCAACCCGTGGTGTAGCGAAGCAATTTGCTGCGATGTCGCTTGCTGAACTCGATAAGCTTATTGCGAGTAAATGGCATGATGATCGGCTGTTGGCGTTGATTATATTAGTGAATCAATATAAAAAGGGCGCACAGCTAGAGCGGGCGGCGATTTATGATTTTTATATCGCCCACAAGAGGTATATTAATAACTGGGATTTGGTTGATAGTAGCGCGGAGTTTATTGTTGGGGCAGAGTTACAGGATAACCCAGATAAGTTTACCGTCTTAAGGCCCCTTGCCTTATCGGAAAACGTTTGGGATCGACGAATCGCGATGATTGCGACGTTTGCCTATATTAAGCAGGGCGAGGCGGATGATGCGCTCGTGATTGCGGAGATACTTTTGCACGATACTCACGATTTGATTCAAAAGGCTGTTGGTTGGATGCTGCGTGAAATTGGGAAGCGTATAGGCCGCGCTACTCTACTGCAATTTTTAGACACCTATGCGGCTACTATGCCGCGCACAACTCTGCGCTACGCGGTCGAACACTTGCCCGGGGAGCAGCGGGCACATTATATGCAACAGAGAAGTTTGATACGATAGGTATATGAAACTAAATGGCCAGTTGCTTGGATTAATTTATAACCCTCACTTTAAGGAAGTTTAACAAATGGTAGAACATATCCACGGCTATATTGAAATTGTTGGTGCACGCGAGAATAATCTCAAGAATGTAAGCCTGCAGATTCCGAAACGTAAGATTACGATTTTTACTGGTGTGTCCGGATCGGGCAAGTCATCGATTGTATTTGATACGGTCGCCGCTGAAGGCCAGCGCCTATTGAACGAAAATTTCAGCGCGTTTGTGCGTACGTTTTTACCGAAGGTAAAGCAGCCGGAGGCTGATAGTATTGCAAACCTGAACATGCCGATTATTGTAGACCAGCGCAAGCTTGGTGGTGGCTCTAGCTCTACTGTCGGCACGGTCACTGATATTGCGCCGCTGATTCGCCGCTTGTTTTCGCGTATTGGTCAGCCAAATGTGCCACAAGTATATATGTTTTCGTTTAATAACGCTGCAGGTATGTGCCCTGAATGTAAGGGACTTGGCAGCAATATGGGGCTGGATGTCGAAGCTGCGCTTGATACCTCTCTGTCGCTAAATGAGGGTGCGATCCAATTACCTGATTATGGTGTTGGCGGTTGGTACTGGAAGCAAGTGGTTGCGGCAACTGGAGTTGATCCAGACAAGAAACTGAAAGATTACAGCGACAGCGAGATGAACGAATTGCTGTACGGCGAGACACGTAAAGTGAAACTCGAAGGGGTCGGTATCAATATGACCTATGAGGGTGTTGCGCGCCGCTTTGCGACCAAGTATATCACTCGTGACCTTTCAGCTATGTCGGAGCGCACGCAAAAGGCTGTGAAGCCATTTATGGCAATGGCCCCTTGCCCGCTTTGCCATGGCGCACGACTAAACCAAACAGCGCTTGCAAGCAAAATTAATGGCCATAACATTGCTGATTACAATGCGATGCAGATCGATGATCTTGTTGGTGCGCTCGATGCAATCAAAGAACCATCTGTCACAAAGCTTATTGCGATGTTGCGTGATCGTTTGAATCACCTGAACGAAATTGGCTTGAATTATTTGAGCCTTGATCGCACAACTGATTCACTCTCTGGCGGTGAATCGCAACGTGTGAAATTAGTGAAATATCTTAATGGCACGCTGAGTGATGTGATGTATATTTTCGATGAGCCAAGTGTTGGGCTGCACCCGCGCGATGTCCACCGCTTGAATGAGCTGCTTAAAAAGCTGCGCGATAATGGCAATACCGTGATTGTGGTTGAGCACGACCCTGATGTGATTAAAGTTGCCGATCATGTCATCGATGTTGGGCCAGGGGCTGGGTCGCGCGGCGGTGAAATTATGTTTGAGGGTACCTATGAGGGCCTGTTGAGATCTGACACGCTTACGGGTAAGGCGCTGAGCCAGCACCTTGAGCTAAAAGATGACGTCCGTACGCCAACGGGTGAGATTCGTATTGAGAATGCACACGCCAACAACCTGCAGAATGTTGATGTTTCTATTCCCACTGGCGTGCTTACGGCCGTGACAGGCGTAGCGGGATCAGGTAAAAGCTCGTTAATTAACCAAACGTTTGTGCGCCAGCATCCTGATTCAATTGTGATTGATCAATCCCCTGTTGCTGCGAATAGTCGTTCGAATGTGCTTACCTATACGGGTGTGATGGATGAGATCCGCAAGAGTTTTGCAAAAGAAAACAATGTCGATGCAAGTTTGTTTAGTTTTAATTCGAAGGGTGCCTGCGAAAACTGCCAAGGTACTGGCTACGTCGCGGTTGAAGCGGCGTACGTCGAAGAAGCGAAAACGATCTGTGAAATTTGTGAAGGCAAACGCTACAAAGAAGAGGTTTTGCAGTATCAATGGCACGGCAAAAATATTGTTGAAGTGCTTGATCTCACGATTGCAGACGCGGTGAGCTTCTTTGAAAACCCTACCGTAACTAAGCAGTTGCAGGCACTATTTGATGTGGGGCTTGATTACCTTACTCTTGGCCAGCCGCTGAGCACGCTATCTGGCGGTGAATGCCAACGTGTGAAGCTTGCAAGCGAGCTACATAAATCTGGCAGTCTGTATGTACTTGATGAGCCAACGACCGGTTTGCATATGTCGGATATTGCACGCCTCCTTACGATTCTTAATCGGCTGGTTGATAGTGGCAATACAGTTATCGCGATTGAACACAATCTAGATGTAATTCGTCAGGCTGACTGGATTATTGATGTCGGCCCCGAGGCAGGACAAGCTGGTGGACGTATTGTGTTTGCTGGTAAGCCAAAAGATTTGCATACGGCGAAAGAGTCAATTACGAAGCGGTTTCTCTAGGGTGCAGCCTGCCCCGGGCACTCACCGCGCCACCACTGTTTCCAGAAGAGGTCGGAGCGGGTTGAGGAATTCGAAAAACATGCCATCCTCTATTACAAAACAATCCGGAAATGACTAAAATTCAAAGACACCTCTATTGCAGAGGTGTCTTTTTAATAAGTTCGAAGTAGTCTCACAAACAAACTACTCCCATATACCAGACCGTGCGGGCGCGGCGGCGATGCCGCGCCCGCGTTGGTCATGGTTGAGCTACTGCTCCGGAGTGGCCACCGCGGCGCTGGTCGTCGCCTCGAAGGGCGCGAACAGCATCGACGGCGGTATCTGCCTGTACATATCCATGGCCATCTGGTTCATGGACCGCACGAGGAGTCGGGAGACGCGGGCCAGGAAGAACGCCGTCGTCTCCTCGGGCTTGAGCGCCAGGAAGATGCAGGGGATCATCCTCGCGATGAGCCCGTCCGCGAAGCAGACGAGCATGAAGTCGTCCACCAGCCTGGTGGTCTCGATCTTCACCTTGATCCGCAGCGTGCGCCCGTTCACCTTGATGCTGTGCGTGGAGGTGACGTGCCGCTTCCCCTGGGGGAGGTTCGCGTCCGACAGGGCGCCGGCCGCGGAGGTGAGCATGCTGTTGGCCTCGCGCTCGAAGGCGTCCATGACCTGGCCGATGGGCAGTGTGACATCGATCTTGCTCAGCGAGTCCACCTTCAGCAGGAGCTTGCCGTAGCCGTCCTCCAGCGAGATGGACTTCGTGATGTTCTGCTTGTTGGACATATGCGTACTCCTTCTCCGGTGCTCATCAACCCCACAGATGTGGGGTTATATGCGCGAACGGTTCGCGCAGATGAGGGAATGAGCTATAACTACTGTTATAACACCTTCCCTCATCTGCGTAGAGGAATGTGTAGTTTGTTTGTGAGGGTCGTATCCAACCGCTAGGGTGAATAACCTATTTATATTACAACATAAACTAGATAAAGTCAATAGTAATGTCAAGAAACTATACCGGCAAGCCATATTTGATTTGGCAAAGTCGGTAGCTGTGTAGGCTGAAAAGATGAAGCCTATGAAATCACTATGCACAAATCTTAAGTGGCTCTGTATTCTAGAGTTATGAGCAATACTCTAAACCTCTCAACACTAGTACATCAAGAAATAGTTAATTTTGTAATGGAGGGAGCGCCTAGTGCGAAGCTTTTTGTGCATCTAGCGAGTCGAACAAGTGAAGAAAGTATGGAGGCTCGTTATCAAGCGTCTGGCGAGAGAGCTACGGGTGCGAAGGCTTTGCTTGTCAAGATGGACATGGGGGATAAACCTGATGCATTCGCAGTTATTATATTGCCTGGCTTTGATAAGCTCTCTAAGGGTCTAAAACAAAAGCTAAAGGTACGGGTGCCTGGCATGCGCAGTTTCCGCTTCGCCACTCCAGAGGAAATGGAGCAAAAAGCTCGCGGCCTGCAGCCAGGTAAGATGCCGCCATTTGGGCGGCCAATATTTCCAGATATTAATTTCACTTTCATTGACCAAGCACTGCTTAACCACAAACGAATTGGTTTTAATGCTGCCGATTTCGAAAGGTCTATCCTTATGGACACTGACGACTACCTAAAAATAGTAATACACGATGGTATCTTCCCTTGTTCCGCGGAGTAGGCAATGAGCTATCTTAAAGTTATTACCCCTACTAATATCGCTGAGGAAAAAGAAAAATTCTTTAGCTCCAAGACATATTCGCCACATTTGAGTACCGGTGGGATGATGTCTCAATCGAAGAGTATAAGCTCAAAATGCCTCACATGGTGCCGCTCATAGATGCACTGCTCCAGCAAGATAGTGACGCTATTGTGTGGGAAGCTAGTTGCTTTTTCGATGTCGTATTTAGACCGGAAGATATTGTCCTTGCTAAAAGACTGATTATAACAGTCCCTACTGAATCAAATGGAACTGCTCAAGAATACGCAGCTCTCTTGCGACGTAAACTTGCAAATCTAGGTATTGACTACAAGGTTAAGATTGTTGATAAGCACGGTTTTCAGGGGCGACCCGACCATAAGGCGCATGTAATGCGTATTAGCAAGCATTTACATCTACAGTTTCTTTCACCAGAAGGCATAGTTAATCACGAACTTGTGCATATTATCCGAGCCATAAATGGTAAATATAACGATATTGCTGTAGACCCTGATTATTTACCTACTGAGGAAGGGCTGGCCTGTCTCGTACAAGATAATCTTTTAGCTCAACCGTCGGCATCATCATTCCAGCACGCTCTTGAATATTTGGCGGCAGACTTAAGCCGGACGGCTGGATTCCGTGAGGTTTATGATTTCTTGATTGCTCATGGGAGTGACCCACAAAGTGCCTGGCTTCGCGGTATCCGTCAAAAGTTTGGTATGCGTGATACATCCCAGCGTGGTGGTGTAATGAAATCGGGCATGTATTTTTATCACGAGCAGCTACTGCACAGCTTAAACAAGGATGAGCTTGTGCGCCTATTCGTTGGTAAAATACCACTTGCAAAACTTTCGCACTATCCCAAGTACACAGGGCAACTGCCACAAGAAGTGGTTGAAGCGTTTCTGAATTGATGAGTTAACCTCGTCGCTTTTTGCGCCCCGTATCAAAACTATTTCTCTTCGCGTTCAACGACGATTGTACACTCGGTGACGAGTGCTGCAATTGCGCCAATAGCAGCGAGGAGGGGTGCAAGTGCCGCGCCAACAACACCAATAGTGAGCGGGAGCTCGATGATACTTTTCCCTTCTTTAGTTTTTACGGTAATCTTGCGTGCGTTGCCTTCTGCAAGGATTTCCTTAACTTTCTTTAGTAGATCTTCGCCGTTTACTTTGAATTCTTCTGTATGCTTTGTCATACCCTTATTATATACCGATTGGGCAGTGTGCTTACTATCTAACCGACTAATATGTTGGCGGCTGAAACGAAGAACACCCCGTGTCCGCTGTGTGCGGAAGCGGGGTGTTCTTCGTTGTGAGTGGGGTGGTCGTCTGCAGAAGTTGTGAGAGCTCTTTCGGTGGATACGATAGGGTTGAGCACCTCGGGTGGTGGCCATACTGGTCGAACAGTTGACGAGCAAAATCGAAGATCGAGACGCATTATATAATCTAGACTAACTTAGATCTAATTACCTATCTGTATCGTTTTGCCGCATCTTCTGCCGTAGTTGGGATAGTGCCTCTTAGTTGTTCAAAATTATCTTCGGGTATGCCCCCTTTTTTAACACCGCCATCTAACCATGCGGTCAGCGTTCTTCGTATATGTTCCCAGGATAGTTTAGTCTCCTGAGCTGTCATGCCGACAAGCTCTAACCCTTCTTTTAGATACTTACTGTACTCACGGCGATAGGGTTTTAAGCCACCATCAATATCGCAACCAAATAACATGCCAATTCTCTCGTCTACTGTGTCTGGATTATTCACTATCGAATGAAGCGCATCGGGAGAGTTAGGTTTAAGAGATAGAAGCTGCGTGCCACATTCTAAATATGGCGCATTCTCCTCTTTAAACTGTGCTTGCCATGATGCTCTAAATTCTTCAGCCGCTATCTTACTAAATGCTTGGCGAATATCTTCGTCGGTAGGCTCTCGCCACTGCTGTTTTGCCAAGCCTCGTGCGTATGCCATGACACCAGCATCTTCACGTAGGCGTGGTAGTTCTCCATCTAAAAGATCGCTATCCAGTACAAGTAACGCATCAACGTCACTTAGGGGCGCAGTATGATCATCAAGCTCTTTGCCTTTAGATAGAGAACCAAATAGTGCACAGCCTACGACAAGAGGTATTTCCTCGCGAATTGCAGTAAGTGCAGCTTCTAAAGCTCGTATCCTTTGCTGTGAGTAGGCATCCGGTGAGTAGATCGCGATTTCTCCTTTTGGGGCCTGCTTTATTTCTGTACTTTGCAATTCATGGTTTCGTATCATAGTAAAAAGTATAGTTATTGCGCTAACTATTGTCTACTAGCCCTGAACTTTTTTATGATGAGCTGCGCCGCGATCGGATTCGCCGTCGTTCTGGGTGATCTGAGACAGCTTCTCGCTCGCCTCCTCGCTGGAAGCACTTGGTTGGAAGGAGTGGTTGTTCGATGATGAGATGCAGGCCCTCGGTGATAGTGACCAGCGAGCAGGCGGTCGTTGTGGTGTTAGTATAGGTAATGAGCGTCGTAGGCGAACAACTCATTCCTATTCTCCGGCGGCGGGTTAGTACCCGAATCAAGCACGCACTGAGGGGCGCGTTGAACAGCCACATCTTAGGTGTAGGGCTCTGACGAAGTGAAGCTGACAACTTGGAGGTCGTGGCTGACGCGAGTAAGTGGACTGATACGTGCGTATTGACTTCATTAACATTTTGATATATAATAAAAAGAAGTTTTACGTATCTTTTTACCTAAAATTCGGATGGATGCTTACCTAATACCAAACAGCGATTCATCAAACAAGTTGATGAACTGAAAGGCATCCTCACTAATGTATACGAAACGATCTTTTAATGGTGCGTCACCGCGCCACAATAGCAATAACCGAACAAGCCGCGGCAGAAACCGTCAGTCTAAGCAATATATTCACGAATCAAAGTTTATTAACACTGATGTCGTTGAAAAGCAGAATGACGCAAATGCCTACCAGCCTACGCACCGTTTTGCTGATTTTAATTTTGCTCCACAAATCCAGAAAAATCTCGAATTCATGAAATTCGATGCGCCAAGCGCGATTCAGGACCAAACAATTCCGCTTGCGATGGCTGGTAAGGACGTAATCGGCCTTGCAAACACTGGTACCGGTAAGACTGCTGCGTTCTTGCTCCCTATCATTAATAGCTTAGATAAAGAACGCAAGCTTGGTTCTGTGCTGATTATGGCACCTACCCGCGAGCTTGCAACGCAGATTGATGATGAATTCCGTAAGTTCTCTGCTGGCATGAAGCTTTACTCAGTACTACTTGTCGGTGGTATGAATATCTTGCCACAGCTTCGCGGTTTGCAGCGCGGCGCGCACATTATTATCGGCACCCCAGGGCGCATTAAGGACCACATTGAGCGTAAGTCGCTACGCCTCGGTGTGATTGACCACTTTGTACTCGATGAGGCTGACCGTATGCTAGATATGGGCTTTGTGAATGATATCCGTAATATCGCTTCACAGCTCCCTGTCGAGCGCCAGACGCTCTGCTTTAGCGCAACCTTTAGCGAGGGCGTGAAAGCGATCGCTAATGACTTTATGCGCGAGCCAGAGTATGTTTCTGTAAAGGTGACAGAAACGAACGACCACATCCATCAGGATGTTGTGCGCTACACTGACCCAGAGCATAAAAAGACGTTGCTTATGGATCTTTTGAAGGGTGACGCTCTTGAGAAAACGATTATCTTTGGTGAAACAAAGTTTGGTGTGCAGCGACTATCTGACATGATTGATAAGGCTGGTATTCGATCTGTTGCGATTCATGGTAATAAATCACAGGGCCAGCGTAATCGCGCACTGAATGACTTTAAGAACTCACGAGTAAGCGTGCTCGTGGCGACCGATGTTGCAGCGCGTGGTCTGGATATTCCAAATGTGAGCCATGTGATTAACTTCGATACTCCTATTACCTACGATGACTATGTTCACCGTATTGGCCGTACTGGCCGTGGTGGTAAGAACGGCTCTGCCCTCACCTTTGTACCTGAAAAGGGTGCGCGCGCAGATCGCGAAGACCACTCTGGGCGCGAAGAGCGCCGCGAGCGACCTGATCGTAACTCGCGTGGTGAATGGCGCGAGCGTCGCCCTACTGGTGCAGGTAACGGTAGTCGCGACAATCGTGGACCGCGTCCACAAGGCGGTCAGGGTCATGATGGCAAGCGTAGCTTTGGCGGTAGCCGGAAGCCACGTCGCGATGAGAATTCACTCATGGCTGCAATCAACGACCAGAACTAGGTACCTATTTAGTTTAATTAGTGCCCTTGTGGAGTTTGTCCACCCGGGCACTTTTTGGAGTTCGTCTGTTACGAGGAGTGTATTTGTGGTAGCTATTACCAGTCCTGTTATGCACCAAAATTGAGTGCGCCGCCTCGTAGTAGCCTAAAGGCATGCTGGATGATTTGGTATTCTGCATCGTTTTCATCTTTGCTCGTACCCTGAAGCATTTTTGGTAACTCTGGCTCACTAAGCCACTGGTAGCCTGAATGATCTTCAGGGTGGATTTTGATGTCATTGATGCCGCCAGCGAATTGCGCGAAATATACAGTCTCGATGGAGTGAGTGCCTTTTACTTCGTTGGTGTACGTGAAGGTTGCAAATGGGTCGCCGACGGTGATTTCTTTAGTAAATTCTTCTCGTATCTCGCGCTTTAGCCCCGCCGTGATATTCTCGCCAAAATCTACATGGCCACCAGGTAATTCATATACGCTAGGCATAAATTTTTTAGTGTCCGCGCGTTTTGGTAGAAATACCTTTTCAACGCCGTCAAAGTTATGGTGGATGAATGCGCAGGCGACAATCACCTGTTGCCCGCGTGCTTGTGTTTCGCTGTCGTGCTGAGTTTTTACCATTGCTCCCCTTTAATGGCATCTTTCACTTTTTGTAATTCAGGTATGTTGGAGCGCTTGATGAAATTGAGTGTCATCAGGAGACTTGCAAGATGCGTACTCTGGTACATCCTACTTGAATCTTGGCCCAATATCATTGCCAGCGCTTCTCGTAGTGGAATCCGGAGTATTGTCATCGTTTCACCCTTTTCGTGTTGGTGAGGCTGCGTAATTTCTCCGCCGAACGCAAAAAATGAGTGTACCTTATTGGAATGAGATGCTGCATTTGGGTAGCTAGCCCCGACACTATAGATTGTGCCGCCTGAATAGCCGAGCTCCTCTTCAAGCTCGCGTCGTACTCCCTTCTCTGGTGATGTATCGCCTGGCTCGATGCCACCACCTATTGGCTCGAGAACATACGCATTAATGGCATGTCGATAATTATTAACCAGTAACATGTCAAGATTTTTGTCGATAACAAAGCAGTTTACCCAATCTAAGTATTCAAGAACATAGTATGGTTCAATTGTGTGGCCCGCGGGGGTTGTGCACGAATCGGCACGGAGGGTGATCCAGCGGTCTTTTACGAGATATTTGGAGTTAGTAGTTTGCCATTTCGGTAAATCAGAGTCAATCAAAACATGCCTTTCATTAGGAACTGTTAGTATTATTGCATACTATGGGAAACGTTATGAGTATTGTCCTAAGGGTGTCTTTTATTACAGCTTTTCTATAATGCGGGTTTGCTCAGTGACGTTTTTAGTAAAGCCAGCTAAGAAATTGGCAATTACCTCGAGCTCCTTTTCGGTATATGTTGCAAGAAGCTGGCGGTGAGCTTGCTGCACACCGGAAATAAGCGGACCTGCGAGCTCCATGTAGTGTGGGTGGACTTCAACCAGGACTCCCCTTCGATCTTTAGGATTGGGTTTACGGACGATAAAACTGGCACGTTCGAGGCGGTCGAGCATCGCAGTTGTAGATCCGCTCGTGAGGCCAGTGTAATTTGCGAGCTCGGTGGGTGTCGCGACCTGGTTTATCATTAAGAAACTAAGGCATTCTGCATCGGTAGCGTTAAGGCCTAGTTTTCGGCTCGTGGCGTTACGGAATAGAACCGAGCTAACACCTTGGTTGCGGGCGGCTAAAAATACTTTTTTCTCTAATTCTTGTTTGCTCATTGTAAATCCAGTTGACATTATCTCGAATATCAAGTAATTTGATTATATAGCAAAGTTAAATAAACTGCAACAGAAAGGACACTTTTATGCAAGTAGCTAACAAACTTATGATGTGCTCAATCAACGTGAGCGATATGGGAAAATCTAAAAACTTTTATGTCACGAAGCTTGGATTTGAGATTGCAACTGAATATCGCCAGGACGACAACAACTGGTGGACTACTCTCGCTCTGCCTGATGGCGGCGCAACAATAACCCTCTCTCGTGCAAGCGTGGCGCCAGAAGCGATTAAAGCGGGCACGCTTACCTTGTACTTTGAAGTAAGCGACGTCGATGCGGCGCATGCGGAGGTTGTAGATAAAGGCATCGAGGCAGGTGATGTGCAGAATGATCTCTTTGGCCCAGGTTCTGGCGTAAGATGGTTTAGCGCTAAAGACCCAGATGGGAATCAGGTCATGTTTGCTGAGAAGCATGACGGCCGAGCGCCATTCTAGTTCGTGATAGACCCTATTAAATACTCGGTTTTGCCGAGTATTTAATATATATGCAAGAAGCAGCGAGTACAATGTTGATATGACACAACCTCAAGATTTTACTCAGGACTCCAGGTTTCAGCTTATACGAAGACTTAACGCACAGGTGCTCAAGCACCCTTTTGATGAGTCAGTGAGCATTGATATCCAGCATGCTATTGCAAAACGTATACTGCCTGAAGCAAAGGGGCGAATGATTGTACCGACTGTATACGGCTTTTCTATGATGATTGATCTTGATCGGTCTCACGCTGAGAATATGCAGGGCTCAATTGAGCGAAATCTATATATTTTAGGGACATATGAGGCTGGTACACTTGAGGTTATTCGACGGTCATTGACTGCATCCGATGCACGGGGAACGTTCATTGAAATTGGCGCGCACAATGGATTAATGTCTATATATGCTGCCAGTGTTGGGGCTGCGAAGGTTTTCTCATTCGAGCCAAATCCTCCTATGTTTGAGACATTACAGGCAAATGTTGCATTAAATAATGCGACAAATATAACGACGCTGCCATTAGCCATTGGCGATAAGAAAGGAGTGGTTTCGATTGCGCTCAACCCCGACAACAGCGGCGCTACGCACATTGTAGCGTCGGATAATGCTTCTGTACATGGTATCCCTGTCGATACGCTTGATCATGTTGCTGAACTCGAAAAAATTACCGATGTACGTTTGATACTTATGGACGTGGAAGACTATGAAAATAATGTGCTCACTGGTGCCGAAAAGATTATTAGTACGTATAAGCCTGATTTGATCATTGAGTACAATCCTGCTAATCCAGATGACCGCGTTACCGATATCTTGAAGCGTCACGGCTATAACGTATATATCTTAGAGCATTCCCGGCATCTTCCTGGGCGCTTAGTGCCCTTTGCACCGACAATGGATAGTTCTCAAGTAAATAATTACTTCTGTTTTCAACCAGAGCGTGCCAAACAGCTGGGTCTTACATAGCTAGCTCGGCATCTCGGTGATTATGCCCATCTCGACGAACGTTTGCGCAACGGCGTTTTAAGGGGTGCGACTTTTATAATGAGTTCAGCCAACTTACAGCCACCTGCCCATGATGGCCTTGGCTTTGTGGATGTGACTATTTAGTGGCAAGCATCACAAATGCCGCGAACCTCGAATTGGTGATTTGTTTCTAAAAACCCTATTGCTTCTGATTGCTTTTCAAGTTCTCGCTTCATGGCGTCACTTTCTTCAAATGGCACCATTTTACCGCAACGTATGCATGTTGCATGATGGTGATGTTCGGCAAACGTGTCGCTTAGCTCGAATTTATATTTCCATCCAAAGGCTAATCGCTCAACCATACCAAGGGATTCAAACAGTGTGAGGACACGGTATATGCTGGCTCGGTCGATAACTCCGTCCAGAGTTTTGGTGATTTCCCCTATACTTTGTGGCTCCCTACTCATTAGCGCTGCAAATACCACTTTACGAGAGTTCGTGATGCTATAGCCATTGGCTTTTAACGTGGCTGTTACGGATTCAATTGGATTAGTCACATTGCAATTATACATATAATTGCGACAGATTTGCAAAAATGCGTTTCGTCGATTTATACTTTAGGTATGATTATTTTCTTATTTACACTTGCTGCTGCTATCGCTGCCCTTGCCGGTGGCTATACGGCAATACGAACTAAGAAGCAGCTTCATCTTGCCATGGCACTTACATCCGGACTAGTGCTAGGCCTTGTGGCGTTTGATTTGCTTCCAGAGGTTTTTGAAGGCGCTATGCGCACTCGGACCGATACGGTATGGCCAATGCTATTTTTTATCACCGGATTCCTGGTGGTCCATATTGTTGAGAAGACTGTGCTAGTGCATGGGGCGGATGAATCGAGCTACGAACAGCACTCCCATCCGGAACTTGGTATGGCGCGAGCAATTGCGCTGGCGTCGCATAGTTTCTTTGATGGGTTAAGTATCGGCGTTGCTTTTCGGATAAGTCCGACGATTGGCTTGACAGTTGCACTTGCCGTTATCGGTCATAGATTTGCCGATGGGTTTGATACGGCTAACTTTATGTTGCTTCATAAAAACAAAGTAAGCCAAATCTTTCAATTGATGGCTTTGGTTGTGATTGCGCCAATTGCAGGCGGAATGGTTAGCCTATTTGTTCAGTTTTCAGAGAGTGCGCTTAGTCTTTACCTTGGGTTCTTTGCAGGAGTACTGATGTATATTGCGGCGAGTAATATCCTGCCGCAGGCACATTCTAAACTGTCGCCCTATAAGACTATTGGGCTGACGATTGCGGGAGCTGCATTTATTCTGCTAGTGACGCGGTTCGGGGCATGATCGCTTAACGACGCGCAGTTAGGTGGCGATGGCTGTGGTTATTCTGCCATAAGAGCGCGATATTCTGTTTCATCATAGTAGAGAGTAAACGAAGCAATTTTACCGTCCACTACCTTCCACACTTCTGCATCGTCTTGGCGGAATGCTACGCCCTTTGACGATTTGTAATCATAGCTAATGATGGCGCAGGCGGTGTCATTGTCAATAAACAGCTGTCGTATTTCTAGTTTTTCTACAGATTGCAAAAAAGCAGTGTACGCTTTGATGAACATTTCCTTACCGGTAAACTTTTCTTTTGCGGCGACCGAAAAGCTGACATTATCTGCCAAGTATTCCTGCCATTTGTCATCTTTTTGCGCAGCGCTTCTGTAGAGGTTTTCAACGATTTCTTTTACTGTTTCATTCATGACGGCACTCCTTATGTCTATACGTAACTTCTTTTATTATAGCAAAGGTTTTTAATAGGCTTGGTTATTCATTAGTATGGAGCATATAAGGACGTCAATGTTAGAAGCATCATTACCATAACTCAAGCTAGGGCTTTTGTACTTTGCGTGGACCCAAGAACTCTTAGCGACCTGAAATCGATACTTTTGGTTACATTTTTAGGTAACAAAAAAACCACCGACTGGGTGGATGTTTGTGCAGCCGAACCCGGCCGCGGTGCAGCCATGAGCTACTCCGCGTACCGGGTCCGGTGATGCACTCTCGGAACTTCGTATATTATGGCTACACTGGGCCTACCTTATCGGGAAGGACCTACTTTTAAAAATGTTCCACAAAGTAATTGTGGAACATGCCTATTTCTGTAATGATTTCATAGTGAACTAGACATCCAAATGTGGAACATCTTGTGGCCAAATCTGCAGAAAATGGACCGGTAACTCAGAGAGTCCGGTATTGATAATTATATTTCTTCTAGTAGAGACTCCACCTTAGCTTTAACAAGGTCACGAACTTTACGATGAAATTCAATGGATTGTCTAGCAGGATCAGCTACATTCCAGTAGGATAGATTATCCTTGCGCCTCACGAACTCGGGCAGTTCCTCTTCAGGCTTGAAGGAAACGATCATATTCACCTTGTCTACAACGGCTTCGTCAATCCCTTTGCGAACACTCGTATTCATGCTGTAGCCTATTTCTTTCATAACCTCAACAACGTTTGGATCGATTGGCTTGCCAATCTTAGGATTCACACCCGCGCTCGTTGCCTGATGCCCGCCATTAGAAAGTTCATTCACAAACAACTCAGCCTCTTGACTGCGCGCAACGTTTCCATCACAGATAAAAAGAATTTTCATATTTTAACTATAACAAAAAGTAACTGCCAGAATGCGATTAACCGCCTGCGGGGAGTAGACATCAAGATAACAGAGGTGACACGCAGAATAAAAAATTCACCGATTATTTTCTGGAACTTTACCTCTGTTACGGCCAGAATAATATCTTGGTGACCTTAGCAGCTATTCATGAGAGATCAAGAATTTGTTAATACATGCATAAAATGTTCGACCACCTTTAGCTCAGCATCCGACAACTGCTCTAACTCATTTTGAACTTGTTTGTCAATCGATGAATATTCATTTCTCATACGTTGGATGCCGTCCGCCCGCAATCGAATAACTATGCTTCGGCGATCTGTAGCACTTGGTATTCTCTCTATGTATCCAAGTACAACCAATCTATCGATCACTGCGGTTGTAGCACCGCTCGTAAGACCGAGATGTGCTGCGAGCTTACCTGCTGTCATTTCTCCATATCTATCGAGCAAATGAATACTATGAAAATCGGTTGGATAGAGCCTCATCTTATAGGCTACCTGTTGCTGTAACAAATAAGCGTGCGTACTGAAGGTTTGGAGTTCTAGTTGAATAGCTGTTATTTTCTCTGCTCGTGACATATAGTTCCTTTGCCTATTGTTAGATACATAAAGATACTTTATACTCTAATATACTAAATATATCATAACATTATGGAGATTCTTATGAAAGCTGCGCAAATCACGGACTATACACCTAGTAGAGATATTAAGGTTACTGAAAGCATTAACGAACCGACGCTAGCACCGGGCTTTGTGCTCGTAGATGTTAGAGCTGCTGCCCTCAACCCCATTGACTGGAAGATGGCAGAGGGCGAATTGAGCCGCTTTATGCAACTACCCTTTCCGTTCACACCGGGTAGTGATTTTGCTGGCACAGTTAAGCAAGTAGGAGCCGGGGTTGAGCGTGTAAGAGAAGGCGACGAAGTTTATGGCATGGCCGGCTACAACCGGGGTGGGTCGGGCTCATTGGCTCAGGTAGCCGCAGCAAACGCATCATTTGTTTGGAAAAAACCGAATAGCCTAAGTTTCGAGCAAGCTGCAGCAGTCCCGATGGCCGGTTTACGGGCATGGCATGTACTGATTGAAGTATTACAGGTTAAACCCCAGCAACGTATTCTTATTCATGGTGGCGCAGGAGGTATTGGTACCTTCGCATTGCAGATAGCCAAGCATCTCGGCGCGTATGTCGCTACAACTGTCAGCGAAAATGACAAAGAATATGCCAGAAGTTTGGGCGCTGACGTTGTTATCGACTATGAAAAAGAAGATTTCAGTAAACTTATTCATGACTATGACGCCGTCTTTGATACTGTCGGCGGTGAAACTTTCAAAAAATCATTCAGTGTACTAAAGCCAGGTGGCAAAATCACTACCATGCTCTGGGAGCGCCATCCAGAACTAGCGCAAAAGTATAATGTCACGTTTGTCGAACAATCTGAAAGTGCGACACTACAATCGTTTACTGGATTAGGAAAAATGCTCAATGAGGGGATCGTAAAGGTTCAGGTGGCCAAGACATTTCAATTCAACAAAGTTGGCGAGGCTTTTGATTATCAGAAGAATGAGCATCCCCGAGGCAAAGTAGTAGTCACAATTGATTAAGTTCATTCGCAAAACAGTATTGCCATACAGATGCAAGACTGCAGGGATGCGTCGGCCTAACGCGCTCGATCACCGTCTCTCCATGGTGTAGTCACAGAGAAGTTAGGAGTCCTGGAAGTTTCAGTGCATAAGCCATGAGTCAACAGACAAAAAAGAGCTCCACAAACCATGGAGTTCTTTTGTTATATATTACAACGGTGACCCTACTGGTTGCTCGGGTTGAAATCCCCTTTGGAGAGATGGAATATATTGAGCCACAGTTGAAGGTGTTGGGCGTATCACAATCCAAACTAAAGCGGTTGCCTGTAGTCTCTTAAAAAGGCTTTTTAACGATAGACCTGGTGCCTTGGCAATCGCGGGCTTACAATAAATCGCATCCACACCTCATCCTCACTGCTGTCGACATCTTCATGAATTTCCGAGTAGTCAACAATTCGTAAGTCTGCTTGAGCTATTAGAGACTGTAATTCTTTGTCCGTGAACCTCCTTCGATAACGCAAACTACTGCCGGTAAAACGTTTCTTTTCAACATAGCCCTCTTCCGAGTGGTCATGTTTGGTAGTAGCGATGAGGGCGACACCCTCGCTGGATAGTAGTTGCCTAATTCTTTGGAGCACCCGTAGTGTCTCGTCCCCTGGAAATAAATGTACGAAGGCACAGGCAAATATGCCGTCGAAGCGCTCGTCGCCAAAGTCATGTTTAATAAAATCATCCACTATAATTGGTGCGTTAGGAACGGTCTCCTGTGCAATTTTTGCCATTTCAGGCGATAACTCTATACCGGTTGGGTCGAAACGTCTTTCTTCTAGCAATTTAAGGACATTGCCGTTGCCAGTTCCTAAGTCGAGTATCTTTGATGCGCTGGTGGGTAAGTAGCGCTGGAAATAATCAACTAGCTCAGCATCACCTTCAGTCCATGCCCTTGACTGGAGTTTAGTGCGATATTCCTGGGCGTATTTGTTATAAGCATCACGATTAACCGTTATGTAATCATCAGGGCTAAACTGCATTTTCATGAGCTAAGTATAGCACAGGCCGAAGGCAGATTGACTATTTGACAGATGAGAACTAATCGCAAACCTGATCATCTCGAACTTTATAGCCGGTATCTGTAACTACCTTATGGTGACCTTACCGGACCAGTTTTGGAACACCTTATGGTCTGATTTAGTACGAATAGATGAAGAGCTTGCTAAACTTACTATTAATCCATGGACCTTACAATCAATAGCATCACAGCTATAATCGTCAAACCAACTACGATGCCACTTTGTACTTTATGATTCAGTTTGGTAGTAATATGACGCGCTACGTAGGCCATATTATATATTCTCGCTTTCAATAACCACAAACTGGCCTCAGGAAGGCGCCGTATTCTGTCGGTTCCTGTGAGCTTCTTAGCTTTACTTCCTTTCGTTTCTAATCCGCGCTTGTGCGCTTATCGTTAGAACTATAACGCACTATAAATGTTTACATCCAAAATGCCACGACTGCTTGACTAGCAATGCGTCGAGGGATATTGTGCGGGTGGCGTGGATTTGGATGCCACCAGCAAGCGCAGGCTTATCTATCTGTAGCAAGTGCAATATCCCCAACACGATTCACATAGCCAATTTCCAAAACTCGTTTGCATAGCGTAATGTACAAAGCATAGCGGACTTGTAGTGCCGATGGCATTGCGCGAATCACTTGTTTAGCATGATTAAAAAACACTGCCATGATTTTCTCCCCAGTTTCGGCGCGTGCTTCAGGGCTGTCCTTAAAATGCAGAAACGCCTGCTGCATGCTGATTTGGAGCTCCTGCGGCATGTAGGCCTTCGCAAAAAATGCCTGCAACAGCGTCGGATTGGCCTGGTTGAACAAATTAAGACAAAAACTCCCCCATTCAGGGTGGAGGCCAGCATCGGTTTCCCAATCGCCTAGCTCGTCTGCAACCCGTACCACAGCATTGCAAACCTGAAGCAATATTACAAGCTCGGGTGTGGCATAAATTTCCTGTAATGATGGCAGCTTGGGATCATGCTGACGATAAATCGCATACAATGAGGACGCAACGCTAGGGAAGCCTGCATCTTCTACCATATAATACGTAATCTTGGCGGCGTGGGTTGCCAAAAAAGTGTCTTTATCTGCTGCCTGTTGATATTGGCTGCTCAGCTGGTCGAGATTAGCCTCGTTCAAAAGCACCTGCCTGTCAAAACAATCAAGCACAAACGGCGCGTCCTCCGGCAACGCGAATAGATCTATCTTTTGGGTCATGCCTTCTAGGGCTGTTGTTTGCAGCGCGATTCTTTTTTGCTGCGCCCTGGGAATTGCGACAGCTTGCCGGCCAAACTTACGGATAGCCCATTCCATCGTCACATCGCCCCGATCCATCGTTTGGTCGGCCCAGTACATCAGACCAATTGCGACAGCCACAGCCTGTAAACGTGTCGTATCCTCAAGCTCACCAGCCGTGAGTGCCGGGCAAAATGTCACTGTTTTAGGCGCAATTTGGGCAACAATAGCACGCACCTGGCTGTCGCTTACATCGGCAAGCGCCGGCCGGATAAACCCGTAAAGGTCGTCCGAAAAGCCGCGAATAAGGCTAGCGGCTAAGCTGGTAACCGTCTGTAATGAAGCGTTCCTTGGGAATGAGTCGCCAAATACCGGGCTTTGCCACGTGGCTTCGAGTAACTTCACGAGAACGTCGGTCTGCATACATCTATTATACTGTATTATTTGCCAGAGTCTTGCTCACTTGGTAAACTAAAATGAAGATGAAAAATCAATTCGAAGTAAAGAATCGTAATGACTATATTTATCTAAGAACTTGGGGCGACCTCGAGTCGGATGGTTTGGAAACACCGGCAGAAGCAGCTCTCGCTATCTCACGGGAGACGGGCATTAACAAACTACTTGATAATATTCAGGAAGTTAATCCTACCGTCAAACTGTCGGTACAGCTCAAAGGTGTTAAAGTACTTTGGAAGCTTCGTGCTTTTAAAAAAATCGCGGTAGTGGTAAAAGAAAATGAGCTCGGCACTATGTTTTTCTCATCAATCTCAGTGTTGCACCTGAGCGACGCGGTGTTCCGCGGCTTTACAACCGAAGAGGATGCCATTGCTTGGCTTAAAAGCGGTACCTAAACATCGCGCTGTACCAAAAAATCAATAAAACCGGCTAAGAATGTGGTGAGCTCTTGTGGGATGTGTTGCTGCAAAGCCTCGAGTTGAGCATGAGCCAGTGTCTTCCATTCGGCCATTTTTGCTTCTGTTTTAGGGAGTCCGTAGGTCCGAATAACCTTTCGCGCCTGAGCCAGCATAGCATCGCTGGCCTGCGGGTTGCCCACTACTTGCTGCAATACTTTTTTCTGTGCTGCAGGCGCTGCTTGGTAGGCATACCATAAGGGTAGCGTTTTTTTACCCTGTAACAGATCGCTACTGTTCGATTTGCCGGTTTTGGCTTGCTCGCCGAAAATACCCATAATATCGTCGCCAGTTTGGTACAGCAAACCTAAGGTGTCGGCAACTTCGCCAATGTCAGCCGGCGTGGGTTGGCCAGCAACCGCAAAGCCAAAGCATAGCGGCAACTTTATGCTGTAGCGACCGGTTACCCACACAAGCGATTCCTCAATGCGCTGCTCGGTCAACGCCGGCGAAGAAAGTGGCTCATAATCCATCATAAATTGGTCGGCCCAGCCCCAAGTAACTTCGTTGGTAGCTTGATTTATGAGTATCTGCAAGGCGCGTGCGGTGTGCGCCGGTAGATTTGACTCTAAAATAATGCGTTGGGTTGCAGCGCCTATTAAATTACCAGCAATAATACCTAGCGAGTTACCAAAATGCTCGGCGTCGTCAGCCCCTTCGCGCAGCTTTGCAAACGTGGCATGAACCGTTGGCATGCCGTTGCGCATGACGTCGCGGTCGATAATGTCATCATGCGTCAGTAAATATTTGTGAAACGTCTCTAGCGCGAGATGGATGCCAACTTCATCGTGACCGTACGCCTGCGCCACAACAAATGACAATGCAGGCCGGAATCGCTTGCCGCCCTCTAGGACAAACCGCACTGTTTCGCGGCGCAGTGGATTGTCCGCAGGGAAAGCGGGTGCAATAAAACGAGCGACTGTCGGCAGCTCAGCCATAATGATCGCGGCTGCTTGTTTGTAGCGGTTTTGGAAAAATTCTTGATCAGACATATATGCTCCTACACCATTTTAATACATATCGTTCATATATGATGAACCAGACGCGATAAATGCGGATCAAATAATATCGCACCAGCTTGCAAACGATTCGTTACCACTCTTCGTCAACCTACATTGACATTCTATAATCTTTATGTTAATATCTTCATTGCTCGTGCAATATAATTTCACGAGAGACGCCTGGTCACGTAGTTAGTGGCCACAACGGACGGAGTTCTACATGAACATCGAAGGTACGCTCGGCGACCTGCTCGACCTGATCGGTTCCGATGAGACGCTCACACCCCCCATCATCCAGCATCTGCGGACGATGGCGGACCGTGAGCTTGCGTCGCTGGCCGCCATGTCGGGTCTCAAGCTCGCCGGGGAGATCCGCACCGCTACCGAGGGTACGGTCGAGCAGCCGCTCGCCGTCGCCAACCGACTGCGGCAGATCATCACCGAGACGTTCAACGGTTCCGACAAGGACACCGCGCACTCCACTGGACCGATCCAGGTGGAAGTCCGTCAGGAGAAGACCCTCGCACAGTACAACCTGGGCGAGCTCCTGGCGGCACTCGCCGCCGACCCGACCCGCTACGCCGAGATCAACCCCTTCCTCGAGCGTGAGCCGCAGTTCGCGGCCGCACTCCAGAAGTCGGTGAACCTCGGCATCCCGACCGACGGCAACAAGCTCGACCCGGCGGGGACGACCACCTACATCATGACGCTGGCCAGGCCGTTCGCCAAGGCACAGCGCATGGTGGGGGACAAGCGTCCCGCACCGATCGAGAAGCTGCTCGGTCTGGAAGTGCGCGCCCTGATCCACCCGTTCACCTTCGAGCCCGTTCAGGGCCCGGATGAGAACGGGTTCGACTGGGGGACGTTGTCCGACCAGCTCCACAAGGCGCTGCTCTGGGCACACGTCACGCGCAACGCAGCGTGGCCGACCACGATCGACCCCTTCCAGCACGGCACGGAGATCTTCACCGACCCCCTGCCGACTCGCTGGCAGCGGATCCTCGAGGACTACGAGGCGGCGTGCGCCGCGGACGAGACGAACATCGTCACATCCCGGTACCACACCGCCGAGTCGGCTGCGCTCGTGGCGGCCGTCACGGCGGTTCGCCCCGGACGCGGCGTCCACGCACCGGTCACACCCGCGCCGGAGCCCCAGCAGCCCGACTACTGCACGCTCCTCGAGGAGCTCGGCGACCGTGCCGGAAATCTCGAGTACAAGGGTTCGATGGGCAACCTGCAGGGCGGCGTCTACAAGATGGTCAGCATCTCGGGGTCGATGTGTAACATCGCGCCTGGGACGATCGTCATGCGCGGTGGCAGGATCTCCGGTTCGATGAACAGCGGAGTGATCTACGCCCCGCTCGGCGTCAAATTCGAGGTGGCCGGATCGATGTGCGACGTCCGCGTCGTGCACAAGACCTACGAGGAACTCGCGCAGATCGCCGGGATCCGCTGACCTACACCCCGCATCACCAGCCAACCTGCCAACTGCAAGGAGGACATGGCGGTGATGCGGGGCATCACCTGAGTGCTTAATTCAACGGAATTGAGCCTTCGGGTGATTTTCTTTTTTGGAGATGTAAACGAAAACCCCCATCCTCAAACCAAGAAAAATACGCCATCTTCAGATGGCGTATTTTTCTTGGTGAGCCTAACAACTACTCGGGTCGAAACCTTCTTCGGTGAGTTGGAATATATTGAGCTAAGGTTACGAGTGTTGCATATTATTGATGCCAGTAACAACGTCAAGTTTTAATGATTACAAGATCGGCAGATAAGCATAAGGAACCAATTAACACTGTCCTGAAGCTACCGTTTTTAAGACAGCTTAAGGACGCCTCGCACCTCCAAACAAGATTACCGCCTAAAAGTTCAATGTAGCAATTCAACGCTTAGGCCGTACTCCCCACTGACTTCTCACTATTGCGGAGAGGTCAGTGGGGTTGCCGCCATTACCCTGACGGCTTTGGTGTCGCTGAGCATGCATTAGCTCTGCGGCGGGGACTTGCGAGCCCGACGAACCACTCTTCCGGAACCGCTGGTGTATACTGGCGGCTCCTGGTCGGATGATAGCTCACAGCCATCCATGTCGACAAACTTGTAGCCTCGGATGGAGGCTGTTTCAAGTCGGCCGTCCATCGAAACTTGGAGCCAGTCGTCGTCCTCGTAGGGCAAACTTCGCTTCAAGACGAACGCGTTGTGACCTTCGCTCGAAACGAGCGCGATCGGTCGTGAGTCGCAATCCGTCTCATCCCGCCCCGCAAGCTCCCATTGATCTTCGTCTCGCATCGCAAGACCACTGATCACCAGGGGCTTATGCAGCCCCGGCTCAAGCTCGTTGTAACGCTTGAGCCAGGTTTCAGCAAGCTGACGATTCAAGGTCAGTTCCGCTGACGTATGGAGCTCGTCTTGCATGCACTCTGCGGAGAAAACGACGCTATACGCCGCAATCTCCGTCACCCGATGGGGCAGGCTCGCGAAATATGAATACTCCATGAGCCGCAGTTCGCGGCACGCGACTATGGGATGGCAGCGAGCATCGTCTCCACTCGGGACCCAGGAAGCTCTGCTCCCGAATCCTCTCATTACCTGACAATGCACGGAGCGGTCATGCACCGTGTAGAGAACCAACCCGACATGCGTGCCGTCCAGATTCTCATCAACGGAGCGTAGGAACGCCAACACACCTTCAGGCCGATAGCCATGCGGGTCACTGACGCCTCCGATGCACTCAAGCCGCGGCTCTTGGTATCGCTCGGCCGCTTCGTTGTATGCAGCGAGCCAGCCCTTTACGGCCAGCTCTTCGTTGAGGCCGTTGAAGCCAGTGGGCTGGGGGCTAGTGCGAATCGTGAGCGCGCGGCCCAGAATGGCTTGGTGCAGCGCTGTAGACATGCCCGTCTCCTCTAAGGTGCGATCAATGCAGATTGGTTTTTTATTATATCACATAAACAACACAAAGTAAATAGCTTCCCCTATCATTGATCGGATCCCGCTAACCATACACACATAGAGAAATAAGGGATACTCAAAGAAGAGTAGGCCGCTTACCCAGACGAATTGAATTAAAGAAATTAGAGGCATTTCTAGCTCGAAGAAGTCGAACTCACAATGACGAAGATGATAAATCAAAAAGGTTCCAGAATTATATTCTGGAACCTTTTTCTATCTGTAATCTCAATTTGATGAGCTCTTATATACTTGAGTGGAACACTTTAAAGCAAGACTTGATAAAACTATACACCAAGCTAGCCATTCTTGGCATGGAATACCGAAATGGAAAAGTATACCTCGCAGATTTGAAAGAGTTAGATAAGTTCCGTGTAAAATAAGAATATGCAGCTCGAAAAAGTAAAACGCTTGATTGCTTTATATGAACAAGGTTTAATTCCTACACTCGCTCAGCATGAAGTTAATCCGGGACTTCCTAGAGATAGTCGCGAAAACTACCTATATTTCACATTACCTGTATGCATTAACTTTCAGCGCAATTCACCAGCTATGTGGGCGGCGGCACTTGCGACATGGGAAGATCCAGAAACTCAGTATGTTTTCTTTCCGGAAAAACTGGCTAAGACACCAATTGAAAAGGTTAAAAGCGATCTTGTTAAACATCGGCTTGCATTACAGCCTAATAAACACACGCTTATTTGGACAACTATTGCAAAAACACTGCACGATCACTATGGCGACGATCCGCGCAGTATTATAGAAGAAGCAGAAAGTGATGCCGGTAAGCTCATATCCCTTTTACAAAAGACTCATCGCAAGCGCTTTCCATATCTTTCCGGTCCAAAACTTTCTAATTATTGGCCCTTTATCTTGTCACATTATACTCATGTCCAGTTCAAAAATTCTCAAGAGATTTCGATCATTCCAGATACTCACGTGTTGCAAAGCAGCACTCGGCTCGGTCTCACGCTCGTAACAGCCACACCACTTCAGGTCGAGTTGGCTTGGAAGGAGCTACTAAAAGATAGCGGTATTAATCCCTCGCAAGTTCACCCTGTCTTGTGGAACTGGAGCCGGAATAAGTTTCGGCCAGAGGTATAGTCATGAAAGAAATTACCTTTATTACCAGTCACGCCAAAAAGGCTGAAGAAATTTCATGGCATCTCGGGTATCCCATTACACACCACAAACTCGATCTACCGGAAATTCAATCACTTGATCCACACGAGGTTGTAAGAATTAAGGCAGAGGAAGCCTATCGCCAGCTACAACGCCCGGTGCTCGTCGAGGACTTTTCGCTCCGCTTTGAAGCACTAGGCAAACTACCAGGTCCACTTATAAAGTGGTTTTTACAAGAACTAAAAGTAGAAGGTATTTGCAAATTGCTCGATAACTACGAAATACGAGTGGCTTATGCTCAAACTTGCTTTGGCTATCATGACGAAAAAGGTTTGCATATCTTTGACGGCATTATGAAAGGTATGATTACATCTGGAACCAGAGGAGAAAATGGATATGGCACAGACGGAATATTCATTCCTGATGGACAAAACAAGACCTGGGGTGAGATGGATAAAGAAGATCAAGTAAAATACTCTTTGCGGCGCATTGGTCTTAAGAAATTAGAGGCATTCCTCGCCCAGGAGGAATCGAACTCGAAATAACAGAGGCGAATATAAAAGAAAAGCCACTCAATATAATTGGTGGAATCTTTCGTATCTGAATAGTGTCTTGGTGACCTTACCGGGAATCGAACCCGGATTGCAAGGATGAGAACCTTGTGTCCTAACCGTTAGACGATAAGGCCAAATTGTGAGCGAAGTGTAACCAAAAGTGCGTGCATTTTTGTTCACTTCCGAGCAATTTGGAGTTTATATGATCTTATCATATAAGGCATTGCCTGATTTTCAGCCGACCTCAATAAGATTGGCTCAGATCATCTTAACAGATGTATCCGCTTTTGTCTACTGCGCCCCCACTGGTGCAGGAGTGTCAAAGCCTTTGATTACTTCAATCAATTTGCGTGGGGTAATTTCGGCTTTAATGAGGTATGCGTCGACATCGTGCTGCATAGCCATACGGCTTTCATCGTCCTGGTCGAAGTTAGTCATGACAATAATGCGGGTATTCGGGATTTTGTCTACCTTGCCACCACGAAGCGCCTTGAGGATCTCTGGCCCACGCATTTCAGGAAGCATAATGTCAAGCATCATAAGATCATAAGGTTTGCTAGTTACTGCTACAAGCCCGTCGTGTCCGTCGACCACCCAGTCGACGTCGTACCCCTCATGTTTGAGGCTGCGGACATACATTTCGCCGATGAATCGATCATCTTCGATAACCAGGATACTCTTAATTGCCATAGTGCCTTTATTATAACACTTTAGCTTATGTATTTTGAGTGATTCTTAATCCACCCCTCGCTTGATGAAATGAGGCCAGCGTTCGTGTAGTCATTTGCTTGGAGCTTATCTTTGACAGATGCGTAGATTGGCATAGTAAACGTGAAAGTTGACCCTTGACCTTCGACGCTGGTGACCCCGATTTGGCCGCCGTGGCTTTCGACAATTGCTTTACAAAGGTAAAGGCCGATACCGGTGCCTGCAACGGTTTCGCGTGAGCGATGGCTGCGATAAAATTTATGAAATAAGTTCCCAATAACACTTGATGGAATACCAATACCATTATCTGTAACGGAGACTTTGACGAAACTACCTTCGGTCGCCGCACTGACTGCTACCGAGCCGCCGTCATTAGAATACTTGAGCGCGTTATCGATAAGGTTTGAAAGCACCTCACTAATGCTTGAGCGGTCGGCGGCAATCGTTGGCAAGCTTAGTGGGAGATCCACAGAAAGCAGACGGCGCTGTGACTGCGCGCGGAGTTGCATGTCGTCTTTGATGGTGTCGTAAATATTGCCGAGGTTTTCTTCGGAAAGGTGCACCTGTAAGTGGCGACGGTCGTACTTGCTCGTGTTAAGGATATTATTGATGTAGCCTGAGAGGCGGTTGGCGCTCACTATGAGGCGTTTGAATAACTCGTGTTGATCAGGCCCGAGTTGATCTTCAAGCTCCATTTCGAGTACATCGAGATAACCACGGATTACTGTGATCGGGCCACGGAGCTCATGCGCTGCGAATGAAATGAAATCGAGTTCGTCGTCTTCGGGCTGGAAGATATTAGTGGCATCATACGCAACGATTACGACTTCGGCGGCACTGCCCTTTTCGTAGTTTGCCGTTACATTGAAAATACGACGCTCTTCATCACCGACAATGCGGTTTGGTACGCGCATCCAACTTTGCTCGGAGTGAACTGCTGTCTCGCGGCAGTTGGCAAGCCAATTTGCAAATGTGTTGTCGGTCTCAAACAGAAGTTCGAGCTGTGGCGTGTCATTGGTATCGTGCTTGACTGGGGCTGCGTGGTTGGCATATTGAATTTTGCCGTGCGCGTCCATCACTATAAACCCAGTGTTTGTTTCGCGTAGTGCGGTTTCGAGATGTTTAGCCTGTGGGTTTTCGGAGTTTTCGCTCTTTTCATCAGGTGCGGACATTCCATCATGTGCGTGTTCGTAGATAAACTGCAGTAATGGCTTAAAACCGTTTTTACTGTAACGTGGTGTGTTAGGGTTTGCCAGCGGGTCGGTCGGCTTTTCGCCAGCGGCATTCGTGACGGCCATTGCAAGGTCACGGAGTGGTATAAGTAGGAAATCTAGAATGAAGAAGTTGAGCGCGGTTGCCGCAAATAGTGTTGCTGTCATTGTTGCCCAGAATGCGGTGCCAGTTGGGTCGATATTGCTGAATAGAAGTGCAAGTCCAACAATTAATGTGACGACGATTTCCATTAAAATGACGATGCCGCGCGCAGTGCGACGGTAGCGACGCCAATAATCACGAATTTGCGGTTCGCGTCGACTTATCTGCGTTTGTTCTACTGCCACGATACACTCCCACTAGAGTTTGGCACGGCTGCAATCCAGGTTTGGCCTCTATCAAGTGGAACTTCTTTGCCAGCGGCATCGGTGAATGTAATCGTGTCGGTGCGACTCTTTTTTTGCCAAGTAGCGGTTGTTGCGATGCCGTCTTGGAAAATGGTTGCTTGGCCGGAGCCGGTAGTGGCAATATCTTCACGGTAGCCATCCTGCATGACGGTTGCCATGTCTATTTTCATTGCAATGACAGTAGTTGGCGCAATTTGACCATCTTCGCGGTCGGTACTTGGCTTGCCGCTTACATTACGCAAGTAGGTGTTGGTTGTTGCGTCATATGTGTAATGCGAATCATATAGTGGGCCGGAGATATGAATATCGACCGAGGTCGCATTTGGTGTCGCACTTGGCTTGCCGTCTTGACGTGGCCATGGAGTAAATGCCGATGAGGTATAATTTTTTGATGCATTCAGGGCATCGAGTTTTGCAAATGTTGTGTAGACGTTGTGCGGTGCATAGCGGTCGGTGGCGCGCCAATAGTATTGGCTGCCAGCTGCCATCAAATCGAGATTACGGTACTGACCATTCTTTACCTCTGCGAGCGATGCGGCGCTACCGCCAAAGTGCGTGATGGATGCTTGGTAGGCGGCTGCCCAATCAAGGTAATACATACGAAGGCTGCGCACGGGGCCAATTAATTGCGGTTTTGCCTCTTGGTAGAGCGCGAGGAAGCGGGTAATGCCACCCTCCGCGATCGCTTCATACACAATCCCCGCCTGCTTGAGGCCACTTTGTGGGCGAGCGTCGGGTGAATTTTCAATCATAATACCTGTGACCGGTAATTTCGTTGTTGCTTCGTCAGGTACTTTTATACCAGTGAGCGGCGAGTAATATACAACTGGTGCCACCTTTTTTGGCGTCTTTTTGACTGTGGTAATATGGATTGGCCTGTCTGCTGGTACCGCAAATACATAGACAAGAGCCGCTGCGATAAACGCTAGGACGATTATGCAAAACCCGACAATCGCATAGGTCCGCTGCGGATGTACATGCGTCCACGCACGGATTTTTTGCCACCGTGAATGGGTTGATTTTGACGGAGTAACGTCTATCATACTTATGCTTAGTATAGCATAAAAGCAGGTTTGCTTCGGGATTCGCGCAGATCTTGGCTTGTACTACTGGATGTAGCTGGTGGCAACGTCGATGCGAGCGAGCGTCGTATCCTTGCCGAGGAGGGCGAGCGTATTGTTGAGTTGTGGACTGAATGGAGCCCAAGTAGTGACGACCCGGATAAGGCTGAAGAGCGTACCTGGCTTTTGGCTTGTTGTTTCAAGTAGCTGATTGAGACAATCTTGCAGTGTTTCGGGAGCCCAGTCTGTGACTTGACTAAGCGCATCTTTGACTGATTCTAACAGATTGACGATATCGTTATCTGAAAGTTTCTTGAGCTGCTTATTTTCGGTAATCAGGGCAAGATTGACCGTCGGTTCCTCGAAGAAATAGCTGGTAAGCTCTGGGAGGTCGCGGAGTGTCTTAATGCGATCTTGAGCAAGTGCGAGAACTTGCTTTTTGTACGCCTCGGGTGCGTTTTTGGCGCTTTCAGGCCAAAAGGATGCGATGCGATCAGCAAGCTCGTCAAGGCTAAGCCCGCGAATGAAGTGACCATTCATCCAGAGAAGTCGCTTTTCATCGAAGCGAGCACCGCTGCGCTGTACTCTGGCAAGACTGAACTTTTTGATGAGCTCGTCTTTTGTGAAGACCTCTTGCTCAGTGCCGTCGTTCCAGCCGAGCGTAGCAATGAAGCTCATCATTGTTTCTGATAGGTAACCATCGCGAATGTAATCGAGGACGTCTTTGGCGCCATCGCGTTTGCCGAGTTTTTTGTTCCCCTGTTCGTTCATAATATGTGGCATGTGTGCGAAGATTGGGTGCTGCAGGCCGAGTGCTTCGTATAGCGCAAGGTAGTTCGGCATACTACTAATAAACTCTTGGCCACGGATAACATGTGAGATCTCCATTTCTGCATCGTCGACAATGTGGGCGAAGTTGTAGGTCGGGTAGCCGTCACTTTTAATGAGAATAAAATCGTCAACGACTTCAGGGCTTGTTGTGATGTCGCCCATTACTTCATCGTGATAGGTGAAGCTTTTGGGCTCGCTCTTGAAACGAAGCGGCCGTGAGCCATCCCAGACGGGAGGATTTTTTGGGCGGTGGTCACGGTAGCGAAAAGCTCGTTTTGATGCCTGAGCTTCATCACGAAATGCCTGAATTTCCTCAGGGCTGTAAGGGTCGGCATAGGCACGACCTTGCTCGATTAGTTTGTTTGCCCACTCTTTGTAGTGTTCAAGGCGCTGACTTTGAATGTATGGGCCAAATGGGCCACCGATGTCTGGGCCTTCGTCGTACTCAATACCGATTGCCCGTAGGCTTGACATGAGGTGCTCAGCGCTGCCTGCTACCTCACGCTTTTTATCGGTATCTTCGAAACGCAGTACGAACTTACCGTTTTCTTGGCGGGCAACAAGATAAGCAAATAGAGCGGTGCGAATACCGCCAACATGTAAGAAGCCAGTTGGGCTTGGAGCGAAACGAGTACGTGTAGTCATATCTGTTATTATACTGTATTTACAGATTTGTGTCTCAATTGCCTTTTCGACTACCGTCTTTTCAGGACACCGTTACGCGCCAATAAGCCCTTTAGAGGGCTTATTGGGCTGCACTTCGCTTTTAGTGCCACTGAAAAGAGATAGCCGAGCGGCAATTGAGACTAATTCTATTAAAGACTTGCTGCAATGCGCTGAATTTGCTCGTCGGAAAGTGTTGAATTGCCATTGATTGTATAGAGGATGCCATTGTTCACCCACACTGATGTTGTGTTGTAGCTGTAAATGGTTAGCCCGCCAGTGGTCGTTGTGATGTAGTTGCTGCCAGCTTGTGGTGCAACATAATCCTCAAGGAGGGCACTTGAATCCCAAGCTGAGTGAGTTTGCGACAAGGTGTAGTTTTGCGGGCCAGCATTTGCTGCGAACTTCATTGTAACGCTTCCCTGCTGGTAGGCAACTGGACCGTTAAGACTATAACCGCTTGGCGTGTAACCTGGGTAGCCGGCGCCGATTCCTGCTTGTGCTGCAGCAACACGAGTTGAAAGTGCTGGCATATTGAGATAGGTAAAATATGCACCAAGCAGCAGCACGGCAACAGACGCACTAGCAACGCTCATAAAGCGAGTAATCTTGCTGCGGTGCGCTTTTTTATAGACTTTAGCGTGGTGATGGTGCTGTTTTGCCTTTTCGTGCTTTGGCGTAGCTTCGGCCATGGCTTGGCTGATTGCTTCTTGCTTAATAATCTGTGAAGGCTTCACGATGCGTTCTGGCACTTGCTTCGCCTCTGCGACGCGAGCTTTGGCACGCTGCACGGTTGCGTGGCGGGTCGGGCCGATATCTGCGATAGGCGCAGCGACGGGGTGTGGGGTATGTTCTGCAAATCGGGCAATCTGACTCTGAGAAGAGGGAGTTTGGCGCTGGGTAATTGGGGCGCGGTGCATTACGTTTGCACTTGGTGCGGCAACACGCTGGCGCTGGGGCACGTAGATTACGTGGGGCTTTGCTACTGGGGATGTATCGTGATGAACGTAGCGACGATTGAGTGTCGTAGATTTTTGCAATTGCGTATGGACATTGTGTGCACTGTGATTGACCGCGTCTGCATCGCTACGCTCTTTGCGTAGAGGCATGCCAGTGCGACTATCGTACACAGTGCCGTTGATTGATACGGTGGTTGATTTCATAAATTCCCCAGTTACTCCGAGCCTACCCTGCTCGTGCTTACCTTATCATACTTTGTCGTTACTGCTTATGCAAGAGGATCTGTCAGGTATTTACCGGTTAGTGCGGGAGTGTGGCGAGTGCTATAATGTAAGGACTATGCCAAAGAAGATTACTAAGCGTCGTTTACGTTTGCAGCTTACATTTGTGTATGGAATCATGATACTAGCCGTTGTTGCTATTGTGGCGGTGCTCGTCCTTTTTGTTCAGGGGTATCGATTTAACCGCTATAACGGCAGATTAGAACAGGGCGGTTTAGTGCAGTTTGATTCGCAACCATCCGGTGCCACAGTTACGGCTGATAATAGTGAGCTTGCGAATAAAACGGCAAGCAAGATTGTGCTTTCTGCGGGCACTCATACGATTACTATTGATAAAGATGGCTATAATCCTTGGAAGAAAGATGTGATTGTGAAGCCTGGTACGGTGCTATGGCTTAATTATGCGTTATTATTCCCTACTAACCCTAAGGTGAATACTGCAGTAAGATATACGTCAGTTGCAAGCGCATTGCCCTCACCAAACGAGCGCATGATGGCTGTACTTGCCGATGCTACGATACCAGAAATTACCTTAACAACACTGGATACAGATAGGCCGGTAACAACGAAGTTTACCGTACCCACATCTGCCTATACGCAACCTGCAGATGGTACGGTACAGAGCTTTAGTTTGCTGGAGTGGGATAAAGATAGTCACTTGCTTCTCATGAAACATACCGTAAATAATACGCAGGAATATATCTCTGTTGACAGCCGCGATGCATCTCGTGCTGTTAATGTCTCGGCAGGCCTTGGCGTGAGCGTATCAGCGATGCACTATGCGTTAAATGACAGTAATGTGGTATATATGCTTACGGCCTCGCACGAACTGCGCCGTGGTAATATTTCATCAATGACCTTGAGTGGGCCCCTTGCAAGTGCGGTGGGCGGTTTCAGCGTTAGCGAATCAAACGTGATTGTGTACGAAACGCTTCCTGACATAAATGATCAACGCATCGTTGGGTACGTGTCATCTGACAGTAGTAAAGCGAAGGTATTGTCGAGCTATAGTGGGCTTGGTAGCACGGCGCTCCTTGCCTCATCTGAGTCATACTATGGTGAACACTACGTCGTTATTCTACACGGAACGACGCTGGACATCCTGAAGGGTGACTTACCAGCGAGCGATAGTAATGCAGTGCTTTCACTCTCCCACTATGCATCCGTGACAGTTGCTGGCGGCGGTGATTACCTTGATTTCTCGCCAGATAACAATCGTATGGTGTACGTTACAAAAGGCACGCGTATTACGACCTACGATCTTGAGCTTAAGGATGTGGCAACGACCACATTGCAGGAGCCACTTACTCGGGATATTCAATGGCTTGATGGCTATCATATGATGTCTGCCAACAAAGACGGCTATTACTACGATTACGATGGTACTAATAGCCAAAAATTTGCAAGCAACGTGCTTGATTTGCCCGGGGCGCTAGAGAGTGGTAACAAGTACCTATATTACTTTACAAAATCGGGTACTGAGACGCTTCTCAATCGCGTACAAATGACAACTGGTTCATAGTCATTATTCTTGCCTCTTTGTCGATATGGTTTAGTGAGCGCCGAATAATCGCTCGAGGAACGTTGGTGAGTTAGACGGCATTTGGGTTGCGGATATAGAAGAGGATGCTTGGCCTACTGCACTAGTTGCTGAGTTGGGGTCCGGACTTACTTGATCAGCAAAGACGAGGAGGCGATTGAGTGCGGTGCCAAGTGGTGTGCATGTAATAAGTGTAATGCGGGGCTTATCGGTGCCGACGGCAAGTGCGCTAACATCTGTTGGTTTCACAACTTGTTTTTTACTTACCGTGTAAACGTAGCGGGTGCTGTTGTAGTTAACGTAGATTGTGTCGCCTTCACTCAGTTGTTCGAGACGAGCAAAGATAAACTTATAGTTGCCTTGGTCGAGCCAATCGTTTGAGGAATGTCCGGAGAGGGCAAAGTTGCCCTTTTCGCCAGGTTTGGCGCTGGCGCCCTGAATGTTAAACCACGCAACGCCCTTGTCCATTGCGGCATTGAGCGAATTTTCGTTTGCGGCATCGGCATTCCAGATGATTGGTACGTCAACACTAATTTTCGGCACGATCAGCCGAGGATCACCCGTTACCTCGCCTGCTGCACTGGGATCAATGATAAGTGTTGATGGGTCAAGGCTGCCGGGGCTGATGTAGGCATCGATTGCCGCGAACATCAAGCGATTGTACTGTAAAAACACAAATACTAGCATGACGCAAAGGGCTGAAATAATAGGGATAAAATGGCGACTTTTGCGCACTTTCTCGGCGCGTTCACTGATCTGGTTGCGCAGTTTTGAACGCAAATCATACATAGCTTCATCCCCTGAGATTGTCTCTGAGGCATCATTAGTTGATGCGTTTACGTCTTTTTCGAGTGATTTTTTCACATTGTGCACTTGGCCAATATAGTAGCGTTCGTAGTACTGCTGATAGTAGCTTTGCCACGCGCTATGGTATTTGCGCCAGGCGTCAGTCGGTGCTCCATGCTCTGACTCATCATGTGTGCGCTCGTAGGGGTTGACGGCTTCGGTTTGCTGGTTTGTGGCTTGCATATTAACAGCGCCAGGACCTGGGGTAATCGGAGATTTTGTTGGGGCTGTTTGCACAGCTTTTGGTTCAGGGTGGGCGGCCTCTGGTGCCGTAGTAGATTGAGCGCCTGCTTCCATTGTGGCGTTCGGGTCATTTTGATAGATTGTATCAATCTGGCTGCGTACAATGTTTGCTGCTGCTTCTTTATCGCCTTGGGTGCGGCTGCTACTAATTGATGCCTGCTGACGCGCGGGCACCGACAAAGGTGTAGCTGGGCGGTTTTCATCTGGGCGCATAATAAAATATATCTTACCCTAGTATAACTCGATGCTGGCAAAACGCCTACGCTCTTCATTACTAATCACTGGTACCGCGAGCCGGACTTGAACCGGCACGCCCTAATGGGCATCAGATTTTGAGTCTAACGTGTCTACCGATTCCACCACCGCGGCACACGTGACTAGTAATCAATACTTGAATTATACCAAGATTACTCTTTAGTCACAAGACTGGTGGCGATTGCCTGAAGGGGTTGGGTTGGCGTCCACATTAGGTAGGTGGCTGCACGCGCTGCGGTGATGCCACGCCAAATGGCGAGTGGCGTTTCCCATTTTGTGGTGACGACTTCCCCATCATGTGCAACGATAAGCGTGTCACGGTGGAGCACGGCGATCGTAATAGGATAAGTAACGGTAAATTTATGTACCGTTTCGACAAGTTGGAGGAGTTGCATGCTGAACGTCAGCATTTTTGGATAATAGACTGTCTGGAATATCTTTTGTAATTGGGCGAAGCTGACGATGAGCACGGTGTTTGGGCGGTTTACAAGTGCTTCGGCGTCATTTTTTACGAGGTCAACCGCGTCGCGCGTAATAACGAGCTGGCCGGAATAGTTACGAATAAGATCACTGTAGGCAATCGCCGTTTCACTGTTGCGACCAGCATCGCCTGCAAGTAATAGGCACGAAGCCCACGTGCCGAGGGCGGTAAGATCGGGTATCGCATCGCGTGATAAGCTGCCGCTTGGATTACATGGCGCAAACATAACATCAGTCATTGAAGGTGGAATGCTTTTGCGAAGACAATCTGGCAGGAGTACGCGTACCTCGCCTGCACCAGTGTTGAGCGCTGTACTATAGCTTTCGGCGATGCCAGCAAATCCTAGCTTATTGCCACCAATAATGCCGAGGCGACCTCGGTTCGCTTTTTGTTCCGGCTTACTCCACTCAATATCCGCGAAGAGCGGCTGGGTTGGCTGCTGCTGTTTCCAGTATTCGTGCATCTTACTAGTTTAGCGCAAATACAGATAATATGGTATAGAATGTGCTTTGAATGATTTAATGCCCGCCTATAGCTGGATGCTAATCGGACAATGGTCGCTTCCCATAACATCAGGATGGATTTGCGGGTTTTTGATTTTTCCTGCGATTGATTTGCTGGCAAGCCAATAGTCGATGCGCCAGCCAACGTTGCGAGCGCGAGCGTTTGCCCAGTGAGTCCACCAGGTATATGCCCCTACTTTGTCTAGATTGGCGGCACGATAGGTGTCGATAAACCCGGCTGCAAGGTAGTCGCCAAAACGTTCGCGTTCCTCGTTTGTATAGCCGTGTTTGCCAACGTTTGCTTTAGGGTTTGCGAGGTCGATTGGTTCGTGTGCAACGTTCATATCTCCACAATATAGTACTGGCTTGGTTTGCTCGAGCTGCTGTAAGTATGCGAGGCACGCACGGTCCCATGAATCATAGCGAAGCGAAAGGCGTGAGAGGTCCCCTTTTGAGTTTGGTGTATAGCAAGTAACTACCCAAAAATCTTCAAATTCTGCTGCGATGATACGGCCTTCTTTATTTGGATCCCCATAGGTGTCGCCGGTTACTTTGTACTGTTTTATGATAGCTTCAGGGAAGCCATCGATATAGCGAAGCGCTGGGGTTTTACTGAAAATTGCCGTACCTGCATACCCCTTTTTGGCTGCGCTAAAGAAGTGCTCCTCGTACTCGGGGAAGTCAATTTCGAACTGTCCACGCTCGGCTTTTGTTTCTTGCAAGCAAAGCACATCCGGGTCATGTTTAGTAATAAACTCTTGTAAAGCACCTTTTGTTAAGACGGCACGAATCCCATTTACGTTCCAAGAATATAACTTCATGTTAACTATTGTAACAAAGTCTTCGTTTACTGTTGACCGTGCCCTACCCTCGTGTATAGTAGAAAATAATGCAAAATAGCCTCCCGAAGTTGGTGACGTTTGATGGAGAAGCCCGCAGCGGTAAGGGCACCGTCGTGGGGTTGGTGAAAGATTATCTTCGCGATGTTGAAGGCTATCGTGTGATGTTTATTGACGCGGGACAAGTGTTCCGCGTTTTAGTAATTGCAATCACTCGCGCAGGCGTTGACATTGACTCGCCTGCCGCAATCGATACCTACCTTGGTAATGAGGCGAATCTTACTGCGTGTGTGCAGCTTGTAAAAGACGTATATCACATGCCGAAGAATGAGCGTGAGATGCTTCTTTACACCGATGAAGTCGGGGCGAAAAGCGCGAAAGTGGGTGCTCGCCTGCTGAGCCAAACATTTAAAGATGATTTGCTGCGCAAATGGCTTCGCGACGCGCGCGAGGAAGGATTTGAAATTGTTTTGCTTGATGGCCGCGCGCTGGAAGAAATTGGTGTGATGCTTGAGCGTGAAGGACTCTGTAAATATGTATTAGGATTATTTTTCGTATGTGACCCAGTAGTAAGCGCACAGCGTACGCTTGGGTATATGCCTAAACCATACAATGAGCTTGAGGACGATGTTAAAAAGCAAGTCGACAAGTTGGTGGAGCAAATTAAAGAGCGTAATCGTGCCGATAGCGAACGTATCGTGCAGCCCGTGGTGATACCAAAGGGTGCGCCGCGCTACACCGTCATGGAAGTGCCAGACGAAATTGATCTTTATACGGATCGGCCCATGGTTATTATTGATCGCAGTCCCGAAATCCCATTTGATATTATGGGCGTGCCCACGGCTAAACTTGTTGCTCACTACGTTTTGTAGCTATCCTCTTCTCTTAGCAACTACTCTATGAAATTGCTATTATAGTTTTGTTATGGTATAATATGATTATGTAGCACCGTGCTACCACCTGGGTACGTCCAGTGTTCTTGAGAGAGTTGGTGTGGAACATGCTCGGTGAAAACAGAGTAGTGTACTTTCTGCCGGGAATCCTGAGCCGAGGCGAGGACGCGCAGCCCCTGGGTCTCGAGGGTAAAGTCGTCAAGTACGACAAGCATGGCTCGAAGCACTTCGAGGCGGACTGGATCGTGAAGGACACCGTCTACAAGATCCTGCCGGACCTCCACGGTGACAAAGAGGTATGGCTGATCGGGGCGTCCTTGGGCGGGATGCTGATTCCGTTCATCATTCGCGAGATCCGCGATTGGCTGAACCCGGCTGAGGGCATGCTGAACAAGCTTCACTGTGTCATCATCGACTCGCCCTCCGGCGTGGAGACGTTGATTGCCGCGAGATGCAGCCCATTCGTGGGCCGTGTGATCCGCTCCCCCTTCGGGCAAGCGCTGCGCCCCCTTGCTCACGTCAAGATGGGGCCGAAGGACGAGTACATCGACATCCCCGATGCCGACACGATGCGTGAGATCGCCGACGGCGTGGCGATGAGCGCGGATGACTGGCGTGAGTACGTCAAGCGGCGTGCCATCAAGGAACTCGGTGGCCACAGCAGCCGGCAGTGGCTGCACCAGCTCCGCTGGATGACCCAGGTGGGCCGGGATGACTCGCTGCGCCTCGCCTGTGGGTGGATGAAGGGTATCGACACGACGTATGTCGCCTGCATAAGTGCAGGTAACAACGTGGTGAAGCAGCCCCTCGCCATGGAGCACTGGCAGGGCGACATCCATGATCTGAAGGTCTACCCAGTGAACGGCGTGCACTGCGGCTTCCTGCAGCAAGCACGCGTTTTCCGCGGAGCGCTGAAGGAGATTCTCGGCTGACGCTTCGCCTAGCACGGTGCTATTGGCCCGGTGAAATACCCGGGCCTTTAGCATATAAAAATTTGGATGGCGTAATTTGTAGAGATTTCGTGTATATGATATAAAAAGTTTAGGCGTTACCCACTTTTGGCGGGTTTTAGTACGAAGGAGCATTATGAGATACACTGCAGACCTACTAACGCTTGCTCGCCTGGTGTTGGCGTTTGTTGTACCGGGCTGCATCCTCCAACAGGAGTGGCACCTTGCCCTCATCCTGTTTGGAGTGGCTGCGCTTAGCGACGCGCTGGACGGATGGTGTGCCCGCCGCTGGCCATACACGCCTGAAGAGGAGGCGCAGCTGCTGTGGCGACGCATCGATCATCATGCCCTGGACAATGGTCCGGATACACTGATGCTGGTGCTTGCCGTGACAGCTCTGGCATTTACCATCGACTATTGGTGGATGCTGGCGTTGCTGATCTACGGTGTTGGCGCCCTGTTCTTTGGGGCGGTACAGCTGCTCATCCACAGAGGTAAGGCAAAGGCGGCCGAAGTGACTGATGTCATGTTTGGCTACTGGTTCGTCATCAACATTGGCATGGTAGTCATGGAAATGGCTTACCGGGCTGACGTGGTGATCTGGGCACTGGGGGTGGGTCTCGGTGCGCTTGCTGTGCTGCTGCCACTCAAGTGGGAGCGTGTGGTGAGTCGGCCGGAGACACGCGCGGCCGCCATGAAGCACGCGAGGTAGACGGATGTGGGTGCACCCTGGGCGAGAGATTGTTCTCGCTGGGGATGTACCCTGTTTTAGTTACTGAGTGTTTTGCAAATGTTTGCTGCCGCCTCGGCACTTTTCTCCCACGTATAGTGCATGGAATTTTCATATCCGCGTTTGACGTATTCTTTATTCGTAGCTTCGTCTTGGAGCTTTTTAACGCATGCGGCAGCTTGTTCGGGCGAATCGGGGCTAAAGTATTGCACGCTGTCGCCACCGATTTCGTGGAAGATTGGCGTGTCGGCGCAGACGTATGGCACGCCGGCGGATTGCGACTCGATTAGGGGCAGTCCAAAGCCTTCGAGCCGGCTAGCGCTTACGGCGCAACAGGCTTCACGAAGCGCTGCGCGATATTGCTCATCAGTTGAACCGTCGTAAATAATTACGCGACCAGTTACGCCATTTTTGGCAATACGTGCTTCGATTTCGGGGCGGCGCATAGGCGGCAGTTTGCCGCATAGATGTAGGGTCATCTCTGGCAAGAGCGGTAGCATGTCGATTAAGCACTCAACGTTTTTGTAGGGCGTGAATGCACCCATGTACACGATATTTTTATAGGTATGGCGCGGACGCTCCGTCGGGTCGTAAAACTGATTGCCTACCGCATTTGCTACTGTCGTAATGGGGCGTTTTGTAGCGCGCGCATCAAGGAGTTCCTGGCGGGCGGTGTTGCTAACTGTCGCAACAGCATCGGCCTTGTTGAGTTGCCAGCGCATTGGCCAGTACGAGGCATGGAAGAGCCACCAGCCTGCACGAATATGCCACGGCAACCATTGTGGCGGTGTGCGGTGGGTAAAGTAAATCATGTCATGGATGGTGAGTACGAGTTTGAATTTTTTGCCTAATGTACCGACGGTGAAGAACGGCGAATAGACGATATCGTAGCCAGATTTGTTGATGGTACGGGCAAATGAAAATATCTCGGCAAATGCATTATTTGGGTTGTTTGCCCAAACGAGTTTGCCGGCCGGTAGTTTATCTGCCTGGCGCTGATCGTATACGAGCCAGGCTATTTCCATATCATCACGTTTTGCGAGTGCATGTGCAAGCTCGTGGCTATAGCGGCTTACTCCATCGAATCGATTTTCAATAAGTATCCAGCGCGCATCAAAGAGAACTTTCATACCTGTATTGTATCAGATGCAAATAGGCACTTTTGCGTAGAAGATTGTGAATATGGTGCAGGACGAGTGGTATAATAGGCTATATGAAAATTCTCATCGCTGCTGACCTTCATTGGCCGGTACTCAATGGCGTTGCCACCTTTAGTCGTAATTTAGCCCATGGTATGGCGGCACGCGGACACGAAGTTGTTGTGATTGCGCCAAGCCAAGATGGTAAAAAATCTGTTGAAGTTGACGGTAATTATACGATCTACCGAGTACGCTCAACGGTGTTTCCGTTTTATCAGAACTTTCGCATCTCCCCTACTCCCCAGCTGGAAGTGCGTAAAATTATTCAGGAATTTCAGCCGGATATTATTCATATCCAGATGCTGATGTGGATTGGTCAGGCGGCAATGTTCTTTGGCCGTCGTAATAATATCCCGATTGTGAGTACAAGTCATGCGATGGCTGAGAACCTGCTCGACAATCTTAAAAAAGCGGCACCACTTTCAAAACCGATTAACTATATGTTGAATGATTACGGCCGTCGGTTTCATTCCCGTGCGGATGTTATTACCTCGCCAACGGAATCTGGCATTAAGAGCTTTGGTAAGCATGTTGATAAAATTGGGAAGCCGATTGAAATTATTTCCAACGGTATTGATTTGACCGAGTACAATCCGGCAAAGCCTAATCCGGAGATGTACAAGAAATATAATTTGCCAACGGACAAGCCGATTATTACTTATATTGGCCGCGTTGATGCCGAAAAGCATCTATCGGTGCTTGTGAAAGCGTTTGAAATTGTTCGACAGTCTATTGATGCGCATCTTTTGATTGTTGGTGATGGCATTGATCGTGCGCATCTTACGCAAATAGTTGAAGATGATGGGCTTGCTGAATATGTCACTTTTGCTGGTCGTGTATCAGATGAGGACAAGATTGCGCTTGAGCACGTTGGGGCGCTATATGCAATTGCTTCACCCGCGGAGCTCCAGAGTATTGCAACGCTTGAGGCGATGGCATGTGGGAAGCCGATTGTTGCCGTTGCCGCAGGTGCACTGGCTGAGCTTTGCCATGATGGCGAGAACGGCTATTTGTTTAGTCTTGATGATAGCGAAGAAATGGCTGAAAAAATCGTGGCGATTTTAGAGGATAAAAAGCTTCAGGATCTATTCGGTAAAGCGTCGCTTAAAATTGCACAAAAGCATGATCTTGAGTTCACACTTAAAGAGTTTGAAGCGCTATATAACCGTACGATTATGTACAAAAAGCAAGAGGTTGCTGATCGGCCGTCTACGTGGCGTGACCGAATTCTCGAGAGTGATTTGTTTGATTATTTGCGTGAAGCTCGCGATATTGAAGATAGTGAACTTAAAGATTATAGCGACGAAGATTTAAAGAAATTGTAGAAAACAAGTTGGCTGTAGTGAGGCTGGCATGTTATTTCATCATTCGCGCATGTTCGCGTTCGATATCGCGGCGCTTGATAGTCTCGCGTTTATCGTAATTCTTTTTACCTTTACCGAGGGCGATGACGACTTTGATAAATTTACCGCCCGTAAGGAGTTTTGTTGGGACGATAGTCATGCCTTCTTTTTTGCGGCCTGCAAGTTCAGCGAGTTGTTTGCTATGGACGAGCAATTTGCGTGGCGTGGTGTCGACACTGCGTGCGCCTGGATTACCCCGTTCGTTGATTTTGAGACTGAAGCTGGCGTTGTTGAGCCAAAGCTCATTATTACGAATCGTGACGTAGGCGCCTTTGAGCTGTATGTGGCCATCGCGAGCGGCACGTACCTCAAGGCCTGTTAGATTAAGGCCGGCAACGATTTCGTCACCGAGTTCATAGTCAAAGCGAGCCCGGCGATTAATAATTGGAGCAGCTGGCTTTGACGATGATTTTTTACTTTTGGCCATAGAAGTATTGTACCAGATATAAAACAATCCTCCAGGGCAGCCGCATAACGCAGCCACCCCGAAGGACACTAGACCCGGCCGTCAGGAGTCATGCTCTGAAGGCCTTTCGTACATGTTGGGGGTAAAGAGCTGCACGAGGCGGCGATCCTCGGCAGTCACCCCGTCGCCAATGACGATACCATCATGGACGAGTTTCTCTAGCTCGGCTGATCCGCTCGTGACGATGCGGATGTCCATGACGAACTTGCGTAGGCGCGTCGCTGCCTCGACAGGATTCATCGAGGCAACCTCCGGATGTACCGCCAGATAGCCGATGGCATCATCCGAGTGCATGACGACGGGCCCTTCATCGGGGCCCCACGGGACAACGAGGTACCAGGTTGCCTCGTTGCCATTGGTGACCGCCGCCGGGTTGGTGTCGGCAGCCATGGCAATACCTTTCTGTGTAGGCAGTAGGCCGGTACTTGTTATATTGTCTTTTATTTTATTTGTCAATTTTGTAGAAAACCTGAGTTTCGACACTCTCTACTACCCCGCAGCTAAGGGCGAGCGGTAAGACTCAGCTTGAATTGTTATTTGACAATACTCTTATAGGTGTGGTAATATTACACCCTGTCACAGGGTGTGACACCGAAAGGAGCAATCCGATGAGCGCCTGCGAGAGCAACTTCAAGGCCTACGGATCCAAGACCACCCCGGTCGACGGCGGCGGCGAGAGCTACAGCATGTTCGGCTGCGACGGCAGCTGCGCCGAGGGCCTGGCCGACCCGGACAACCACAACAGCGGATTCCTCCACACCGTGGAGGAATCCATGGTGGTGGCCGCCGGCTGACGTGCCGGGAACCTAGGACTGTCAAGGTAGTGACAGCAACCCCACCGACTCTCTCCTCCCGAGGATGAGGCGTCGGTGGGGATTACTACCTAAGTGTTTAATAAACTTGTTATTGAACCTTTAGGTGGTAATTTTGTTTTGAAAGGCAGCTACCCTAAATGGCGTTACAGGGTCTAATCTGTCGCGTCGGTGGTACAATAGGCTAGATATGATCGCCGATGTCACAATTACTGAAAAATCTTTTGGCCCCAAGATATTAATGACCGGGGTGAAATTTAGTATTGACGATGGCGAGAAAGTTGGCGTAGTAGGCCGCAATGGTATTGGTAAGTCTACGCTCTTTGGTATCTTGGCTGGTACCGATAAAGATTTTACTGGTGAAGTGATTTATCGTCGTGGTGTAACGGTGGTGTCGACGGCGCAGGAACATTCACATGTCGGTGATCAAACCGTATTACAGTATGTTTTGAGCGGCTTGCCTGAGTATACGGAGCTCTCACGGATTATTGAGACATACCCAGAAAAGATGGGCGACGATATGAAGATGATTGAGGCGTATAGTGCCGCGCTTGAGCGGTTTGATCAAAAAGGTTTTTACCAGATTGAGGAAAACATTGAGCGTGAACTTGATAATTTCCAGCTTGACGGTACTGCGCATCGACCTTTTGCTTCCCTTTCTGGTGGCCAGAAGCGCCTTGTTGAAGTGGTGAAGATCATGCACTCAGATGCACACTTAGCACTGATTGACGAGCCAACGAACCATATGGACTATGTGGCGAAAAAGCAGTTTATTGACTGGATGAGGTCGGCGCGTGAATCAATGCTAATTATTACTCACGATCGTGATGTATTAGCACAGGTTGATCGGATTGTTGAGCTGAAAGATGGCGGCTGTGTTAGTTATCGCGGTAACTATGATGCGTATTTGAAGCAAAATGCTGAGCGTACAAGCGTCGGCATGAATGACTTTGAGATGATCGAGAAGCGCATGGTCAATTTAAAACAGAAGATATTAGATTACCAGCGGCTCAAGGAAAAATCACGTAATCCGGGTACTATTCAGAAGTTTAAACGGCTTGAAAATGAGTCGCGTACTGAACTTGCGGAGTTGGAGAAATTAGAAAAGCCAACCTTTTGGATTGACCGTGACAGCGTGGAAAACTTAGATTATCGCGCTGCAGGGCGCTATGAAAAATTCAAGACCAAGAACATTCGGATGAATATTCGTAATGAAGAATCGCGCAGCAAGCATGTGCTCGTAAGTGCGCGCCAGCTCAGTTTAGGTTACCATGAGCCGTTATTTGAAGGTATTGATGTTGACCTCCGCGAGGGTGAAGCAGTTGAGCTACGCGGGCGCAATGGTGCGGGTAAATCGACGGTGATTAAGGCTCTGCTATTCCCGCAGAAATTTCCGCTTGCATCGTCGGCTGCGCAGCCCTCTGGGCGTGCTCGCCACGTTGCGGCGCTAGACGCGGGTCCTGACGCTCTGTCCACCCCATCCTCGACATCGTCTAAAGAAGATGTCTCAGTGGGAGTTGCCCCGCCTCGCGCCACCCGCTTAGAGCCGACCTTATTTGCTGGTGAGCTAACACTTGATCCGCAGGTGCGCATAGGCGTATATGAACAGGAAGTCTCCTCTAGCCTTTTTGCTATGAAGTTGCACGATGCGATTGAGTCGATCTATTTGAGCCAAAACCTATCTATTACTGAAACAAAAATTCGTCAGCTAATGAGTGACTATCTCTTCCTCGAGAGTGATGGTCAGGTGCCGGTTGGCCGACTGAGTGGCGGCCAGAAGGCGCGCCTGCAGATTATTAACATGTTGAGTAATGATCCGCAGTTGTTGATTTTGGACGAGCCAACGAATCACCTGGATCTGCCAAGCATTGAAGAGCTGGAATCGACCCTTGAAAAATACACCGGCGCAATTTTGTATGTGAGCCACGATAACTACTTCCGTAGTAAAATTGGCGGCGAAGTTATACAGATTGGTAAAAAATAATCCCCTCGATCTTGCAAGGGGTTATTTTTTGAAAGTTAATCCTAAACGAGTGCTTTTTCTTTGAGTGTCTCATCGATTTTGAGGCGGTCGAAGCCACGGATAATTACTCCATCAATGTCGGTCACTGGCACTGCTTGCTGGTTGGACTTTGCGATAAGTTCTTCCATTGCGCCCTGATCCTCTTCGACATCTTTTACGATATAGGATACGCCTAAGTGGTCAAGATACTGCTTCTCTGTTTTGCAGAATGCACATGTAGGCGTACTGTAGATAATGACGCTTGTTGTGTCTGTTGTTGACATAGTTCCCCCTTTGTTGCTAGCGTCTATTATAGCAATAGGCACACTAGGATTCAAGCCATAATCGTCATAGCTAAATGATTTTACGTGTAGTAAAATGAAAGCATATGCGGATATTTAGGGCGCATCAGGGCTTCGCGCTCCCAACGGTAGTGATTACATCAGTTGTGATGTTTGCTATTCTGGCCGCGGCAATGGGCATGGTTGCGAGTACGAGTAGTAATCTTGATATTCAGTACTATGAAGGTATTGCCGCGGATGCGGCGGAGTCGGGCGCTGCACATGCTAATGATTGCCTGAAGAATAATGGTTATATTAGCTCTTGGGGGGCAAAGACGCTTACCCCTGCAACGGACTGTACTGGAACGGTAGTTTCTGGTCAGGCAGCTTATATTGTCTCAAATGCTAGCTATCGAACATCATACAGTGTGAGTCCTGTGACAAGCTCGAATGTGGGTACGCAAACAGCTACGATTACTGGTACGACATCGATGCTTCGTCCTTCGGGCACTGTGTGGAAAACATATACTAAGACACTGATTGTTAAAACGGGTGGTCAGATTAGTACTAGTCAGGTGGTGTTTGGGTATAGTGGAGGTACTGGAGCTTTCTTTAGTACGATTGGTGGCGATGGCATTATGCGTGCGGTTGGGTATAACGGTCAGGGCCAGCTTGGTAATGGGAGTTATACCTCAACGTTGATTCCTACGCAGTTCCAAGCTCCAACGACAAGTCGTATTGTTGCCGGGTTTACGAGCTTTTTATCTGGGGGATGGAGTATGTACGCCGTGGATAGTAATGGTAAGGCTTATGGAGCAGGATACAACGGTAATGGACAGCTTGGTGTAGGGGTACCTGCCTCGACGAGCACTGCCATACCTACTCCCCAACAGGTGATCGTTCCAAATGGTGCGCGGGTACGGTTTATTGTGGTAAACGGTGGGAACGTGTTTTTCATCATGACAGATAATAATGTTTATGCCTCTGGACAATGCGCAAATGGTCAATTAGGATCGAACTACACAATAGCGGGCTGCGTTGATCAGGCAACACCAGTACGTGTTAATCTTCCTACGCCAGACATCAATAACCCAAATACGATTCCAACCGATAACATCACCTCTGACCGCGTCAATACGTATGTTCGCATGGCGGGTGGTGCTGTGTATGGTTGGGGTATCAACGACGGAGGTCAGCTTGGCGGTGACAGCTTTACCTCTTCGTCGACGCCGGTTCAGATAGGCAGCTACGGTAATACAGGCCAGCCTAAGGCTACTCAGATCATGACGGACGGTGACTCACTATATATACTTGATAGCACCGGGCATGTTAACAGCACTGGGCTCAATCACTATGGTCAGATGGGAACAAGCACGACGTCGCTTGTGATGAGTACGAGTACTGGCAAGTGTGTCGATAACCAAAACGGTGATGGGTATACTTTTTGGCTCTTTCCCTGCAATGGCACACCTGCGCAGAAGTTTCAATTACGATCAGATGGCTCGGTATATAACCCAGCTACGGGCCGATGCCTTGATAATTCGAACTACGATGGCGTGTCGCTCCACCTTAATGGGTGCAACGGAGCGACCGCTGAGAAGTTTGTTTGGGACCCTGATGCGGGCACCTTATATAATGCACAGTCAAACAAGTGCGTGGACAATAAGTACGGAGACGGTACGACATTATGGCTGTACTCTTGTATTGGTAGCGTTAACCAGCATTTCAAGGCGTACAATGGTAACCTCACGCCGTTTGATATGTCGGGATTTACGGGGACGGTCACAAAGCTATGGACAGACCAGGGCTCTCTCAGCGTATTAACGACAAAGGGGGAGATATGGAGCGCTGGGTATAATACGATCGGGCAATTTGGTAATGGTACAACCGCAAAGTATCAATCAACGCCTGTGAAGTTTAACATGCCGGTGGCGGCAACTGACCTCTATGAATCGCTAAGTGGTGATCGCGGAGTTTATCAGAACCTCTATGCAATCGGTGCTAATGGCAAGGTGTATGGCGCTGGGGGGAATACGTTTGGGCAGCTTGGGAATGGTACAACGAGTGCATCCGTCACAACGCCTGTAGTGATGTCTGTCATTGATGGGAGCTCAATTGTTGCACAACAAGTCCAGACGGGATATGGGACAACAGTGATCTTCACGACGAGTGGCGCGGTCTACACTGTTGGTAATAATGCTTCTGGGCAATTGGGCGATGGCACAACGACGAGCAGATCGCTTCCGATTAAGGCCCAGTACGTGAATAATCTTACACCTACGACGTACTAGTCAGATACCAGCCGCCATCGATTGGTGACTGATATGTACTGAGTTCAAGATCGAGATAGTACTTTTGGAGCTCTTTTATCGCTTGTAAAGCTGCTTGGCGACTGGCAAAACGCTTTTTGAGCGGTGTGGCCGCAGTTTTAGGCTCGTAGGGGGTATGTTTGGGGGTATTATTGCGACGCGGCATTTTCTTAAAAGTAGCCCTTACATTAGTGGTGGATATCTGGTACAATAATACCATATGAGCAAGCTGCCAGATGACAGCACTAGTGCCGGTGATGGTAACAAGCGATCGCAACGATCTGACGGTCTTTACCTCATCACATCTATGGCAGATACAACATGGCGCATGTTTATACCGACCCTTGGGCTCTTGCTCAGTGGGAATGCACTTGACGACAAGCTACACACTCACCCGTGGCTGATGCTTGCTGGTGCAATCCTTGGTGGTTGGATAGCAGCTGTATTAATAAAGCGACAAATTGCAAAGGGTAACAATAGTGCTAAATAGTTTCGCAGTAAGTGACATTCATGTAAAACTCCCCGTGGAGCCAATTTTTCACATTGGCTCTTTCCCTGTAACTAATTCAATGATTCTTGGTGCTTTTGGTATCGCTGTGATGCTTGTTGTGTTTGCATATACCGTTTCGGCACTGAAGCGCGGCAAACATAACCATTTTGTCGGTTTAGTGCAATGGGCTGTTGAAGGCATGTATAGCTCGGTACTGGATATTATTCCTGATCGTAAAGTTGCCAAGAGTATTGCTCCGCTTGCTCTTGGTATGTTCTTTACGGTTCTCTTTACCTACTGGTGCGCGATTCTACCGGGTGTGTCATCGATTACTTTTGATGGTAAAGAGCTGTTCCGTGAACTACCAAGCGACCTGAATTTCACATTTGCCCTTGCGATCATCTCGCTTGTGGCGGCGCAATATTACGCAATTAAAACACATGGTGTTGTTGGCAATATTAAGCGCTATGCGAAGAATCCATTCAGAGACCCTATCGGTTGGTTTGAAGGTTTGCTTGAATTTATTGGTGAGTTTAGCCGTTACATTGCATTGAGTCTACGTTTATTTGGTAACGCGTTTGCCGGTGCCGTGCTTCTGATGATTGTTGGTGTTTTGACTGGCTGGCTTGCTGGCCTTACCCTGCCGTTTGTGATGGTATTTGAGCTGTTTATTGGCTTTATCCAGGCGTATGTATTTTTTGTTCTGACGGTCATCTTTACTGCCCTCGCCACGGCGTCACATGGCGACTCTCATTCTTCTGATCATTCTCTTGCCGAACCGAATCTAGCAGAGGGTGACCGTACGTAACGTTTATTAATAAATAAGGAGATTTACTAACTATGAACGCATTGGCATTTGGTTTGACCTACGCACTTCCAGCATTTGGTGCTGCAATCGGTGTCGGTTTGATTGGTCTTGGCGCGCTTAACGCACTTGGCCGTAACCCAGAGAAGCTTAGCGATATCCGTACTCTTATGATTACTGCTATCGTGTTTGCTGACTCACTCGCGATCATCGGTATCATTGTTGCCTTCATTGCAAAGGCGTAATGGTAATTTATGGCAAGTTTTATTGGACAATTTGCCGCTGAGGGTAGCTCGGATATCATGACGGGCCTTGGTATTGATGGAAAGCTGCTTGCTTTTCAGCTGGTCGCCTTCTTGCTTTTGGTGTTTGTACTTGCAAAGTGGGTGTTCCCTATCTTCTTCAAGATTATTGATAAGCGCCAAGAAGCAATCGAAGAAAGCAACCGTGCTGCCGTCGAGGCCTCTAAGCACGCGGAAAAGGCTCAGGAAGAAATCGCTAAGCTTCTTAAGGAAGCACGCACTGAGGCGAAAGCGATCGTGACGACCGCCAAAGAGGAAGCCACTGCCATGGTGCAGGATGCTGAGTCTAAGGGCAAAGCGCAAGCTGAGCACATTGTGGCTGAAGCACATGATGAAATCGCTAAGGAAGTGATTGCTGCGAAGAAAGCCCTTCATAACGAAACGATTGACCTTGTAGCGGCTGCAACTGAAAAAGTTATTGGTAAAACGGTAACTGACAGCGTTGACGGTAAGGTCATCAAGGCGGCACTCGAGGAGAGCAAGTAATCTATGCAAGGTAAAATCTCTCGTCGTAAGCTCGCGTTCTATGTTGCAAATGCAATTGAGGCAAAGCAGAAGGTTGGATCTATTCTTTCTGAGGTGGCTGCATATCTTGTCGATAGTAAACGAACGCGCGAAGCAGAATTGCTCGTGCGTGCTATCGAGGATGAGCTTGCGGCGCGTGGTATCGTTACTGCGCACGTTGTGACAGCGCGGCCGCTTGCGAAAGAGCTTGAGCAAGCGATTACTAAGATGATTGATGCTCGAGAGATTCACCTTGATGCGGAGGTTGACCCGAGCGTTATCGGCGGCGTACGTATTGAGATGCCTGGCAAATTACTCGATGCGACCATTAAACGTAAACTCCTGGCATTACACCAGGCTAAGATATAGAAAGGCTGACTGATGGCTGATATAGCAGTGACAGAATTATCAAAAAGCCTTCGCGCGGCAATTGCTAAGTTGGATGCGAGCGATAATCTCGAATCAGTTGGCATTGTTACTCGTGTAGGCGACGGTGTTGCGTGGGTTCATGGCCTCGCAGATGCCGGCTACAGCGAAGTGCTTCAGATTGAGACCAAGTCTGGAATCATCGAAGCATTCGTTCTTAACCTTATGGAAGATGAGATCGGTGCCGTACTCCTCGGTAGCGACCAAACTGTTTCTGCAGGTGACAAAGTAACCCTTAAGGGCGAGGTACTTTCTGTACCGGTTGGCCCTGAGCTTCTTGGCCGTGTGGTTAATCCTCTCGGTGAGCCACTTGATGGTGGCCCGGCAATTAAAGCAAAGCAGCGTGGCTCGGTAGAGCGCGAAGCAATTGGCGTGATGGGCCGTAAGCACGTGCACGAACCAATGATGACCGGTATCATGGCGATTGATGCTATGTTCCCTATCGGCCGCGGTCAGCGTGAGCTTATTATTGGTGACCGCCAAACTGGTAAGACGGCGATTGCTATCGACACCATGATTAATCAGGCTCGTGAAAATACTGGCGTGGTAAACATTTACGTTGCAGTTGGCCAGAAGCTTTCAAAGGTAGCTGGACTTGTGGAGCGTCTCAAAGAAGAGGGCGTGATGGACCAGACGATCGTGGTGGTAACCGGTCCAAGTGACCCTGCCTCACTCCTTTATCTTGCGCCGTACGCGGGTACTGCTATGGGTGAATATTTCCGCGACAACAAGCAGCACGCGTTGATGATTTACGACGACCTTACGAAGCATGCGGTTGCATACCGCCAGATGTCATTGTTGCTTCGTCGCCCACCTGGACGCGAGGCCTTCCCTGGTGACGTATTCTATTTGCACTCTCGCCTCTTGGAGCGCTCGGCGAAACTTTCTGATGAGCTTGGCGCAGGTTCACTCACTGCCCTTCCTATTATTGAGACGCAGGCCGGGGATATTTCTGCGTACATCCCTACTAACGTGATTTCAATCACCGATGGTCAGATCTTTATGGAAACCGACTTGTTCTACCAGGGTATTCGTCCAGCGATTTCTGCCGGACTTTCTGTGAGTCGTGTTGGTGGTGACGCCCAGACTAAGGCCGTTAAGTCGGTGTCGGGTCATCTCAAGCTTGGCCTTAGCCAATTCCGCGAACTTGCAAGCTTTGCGCAGTTTGGTAGCGACCTTGATGAAGCAACCAAGGCTCAGATCGAACGCGGTCAGCGCTTAACTGAGCTCTTGAAGCAGCATCAGTACCAGCCAATGAGTATTTGGCAGCAGTGCGCAAGTATCTTTGCTGTGAGCGAAGGTTTGTTCGATAAAGTTCCTGCAGGCAACATTAAAGATGCGCAAAAGGCACTTCTTATTCGCCTTAATTCTGAGCATGCAAAAGAGATGGCCGAGCTCAACAAGGGTTCTGAAAAGCTGGAAGCGAAAAGTGATATGGGCAAGCTTATCGCTAAGGTTGCGGCGACTACCGCGAAAGGATTTGAGGGCTAATGGCCTCTCAGCAACAACTAAAAACGCGTATTCGCTCGGTTAAAAACACCAAGCAGATTACTAAAGCTATGCAAATGGTGGCGGCCTCAAAGATGCGTCGGGCCCAAGATGCGACAAAGGCATCACATCCGTACGCCGAGGCTGCAAATGAGTTGCTTGCATATCTCGCAAGCCAAGGTGAAACGCGCGATCATATGTGGTTCGTTGCGCGCCCAGTGAAGAAGCGTCTTATTATTGTTGTCGCAAGCGATCGTGGCCTCGCAGGGGCGTATGACTCAAACGTGCTCAAAAAATACCTTAATTTGTTGAGTGAGGATGAGAAGTCGAAGATTAATAACACGACGATCGCTATTGGCCGCAAAGTGTCGCGACTTGCAGCACGCCTTAAAGCTGCTGAAGTTGTCGGGTCTTACGGTGACATGCCTGATTACCCAGATGGGACTGAATTTCAGTCAATTTTGAACACCGCAAAGGATATGTTTGAGAAGGGCGAGGTTGACGCAGTTGACGTGATATACACCCGATTCGTTACAAGTATGTCGCAAGTGGTCGACACGATTCGCCTCTTCCCTGCCGGGTATACCGAAACGGAAGTGAGTGATTCTGTGCGAGCATCGATTTTTGAGCCATCAAGCGAGGAAGTTTTGAATGACGTGGCGTACCGATTGATCGGATCACGGCTGTTTCAAGCACTCCTTGATGCACGTGCGAGCGAATACAGCATGCGTATGCTTGCAATGAAGAATGCAACTGATAACGCGAGCAACCTAATTGACGATCTGACGTTAGCGATGAATAAGGCTCGCCAAGCGGCAATTACCCAGGAACTTAGCGAAATTAGTGCTGGTGTAGAGGCGATGAAATAATGAAGGAGAAGATGATGAGTAAACAAGGAAAGATTATCCAGATCATGGGTGTGGTCGTGGATGTCGAGTTTGCCGAAAAGGACCACCTGCCGGCTATCTATGACGCCCTCACGATTACCCATGGGGATAGGACTATTACTCTCGAGGTTGCGCAGCACCTTGATGAGTACACTGTACGTGCAATTAGCTTGCAGAGTACTGATGGTCTCAGGCGCGGCCAGGCTGTTACGGCAACCGGTGCGCCAATTAGCGTACCTGTTGGCCCCGAAACCCAGGGTCGCATGTTCAATGTCGTGGGTGACCCTATTGACGGTCGTGTGATTTCGAAGAATATTAAAAAGGCTTCAATTCACCGTGAACCGCCTGCTCTTGAAGAGCAGACAAACAAGACCGAGATCCTCGAAACCGGTATCAAGGTTATCGACCTGATCGCACCTATTGCGAAAGGTGGTAAGGTTGGACTTTTCGGTGGCGCTGGTGTTGGTAAGACCGTCCTGATTCAGGAACTTATTAACAACATCGCAAAGTTCCACAGCGGTAACTCTGTATTTGCCGGTGTGGGTGAACGTACTCGTGAAGGTAACGACCTTTATCACGAAATGAGTGAAGCGGGCGTGCTTGATAAGACGTCGCTTGTCTTCGGACAAATGAACGAACCACCTGGGGCACGTCTTCGCGTGGCGCTTGCGGGGCTCGCGATGTCAGAAGCTTTCCGTGATGAAGGTAAGGATGTGCTGCTCTTTATTGATAACATCTTCCGTTTCACTCAGGCTGGTGCTGAGGTTTCGGCATTGCTTGGTCGTTTGCCTAGCGCAGTTGGCTATCAGCCAAACCTGCAGCAAGAAATGGGTGCGCTTCAGGAACGAATTACTTCGACGAAGAAAGGTTCAATCACTTCTGTTCAGGCTGTATATGTACCTGCCGACGACCTTACTGATCCAGCGCCTGCAACCACGTTTGCCCACCTTGACTCAACGATCGTGTTGAACCGTGCGCTTACTGAAATTGGTATCTACCCTGCCGTGGACCCGCTTGACAGTAACTCGACAATTCTCGACCCAGAAGTTGTCGGCGAGGAGCACTACAACGTAGCGCGTGAGGCTCAGCGTATCCTTCAGCAATACAAGGAATTGCAAGATATTATTGCAATCCTTGGTATGGAGGAGCTTTCTGACGATCAGAAGCAAACCGTGAACCGTGCACGTCGCTTGCAGCGATTCCTCGCACAGCCATTCTTCGTTGCAACCCAGTTTACTGGTAACGAAGGTGTATACATTAAGGTGTCTGACACTGTAAAAGATGTAAAAGATATCCTTGCCGGTAAATACGACGACAAGCCTGAAAGTTGGTTCTACATGGCCGGTGGCCCACTAAGCGAGAAGAAGGACTAGTATGGATTTGCAGCTCATTACTCTTGCTGGCGTTAAGCTGGACGAACCTGTATACGAGGTGATGCTCCCGACAACGAGTGGTGATATTTCTGTATTTCCTGGTCATGAGCCACTCGTTGCGGTTGCAAAGTCTGGCGTGATTGCGGTTCGCCGTAACAAGCAAGATAGCGATGCGCAGCTTGAATACTTTGCGATTACGGGCGGTGTTATCGAAATTAACACTGAGCGTGTGCGAGTATTAGTCGATGAAGCCGAACATGGCGACGATATCATTGAAGCCGAGAGCAAGGCCGCACTTGATCGTGCTATTGCTCTGCGCGATAGTGCTACGAGCCAGGTTGAGCTCGACAAAGCTCATCAGTTGGTTGACCGTCATATGGTACGCCTGAAGGTAGCTGATCTTCAGCGCCGACACCGACGCTAGGAGTGTGATTTCGTTTACAAGATCTAGGTTGTTGGTCAAATTGTTCGACGCGCGGGAGGCTAGAGACTCTGCCTTGCGTGCGTGCTTCCTTTATTATGATGCATATCTCTTTACACGTTCCCTCAAGAGGTGTATAACGGTACAAGTGACTATTTAACTAAGAGTTCAGAATGACTAAACATACCCTCGAAATGAAGGAGGCGTTTGATGAGCGGCGCCTTTTGCACACACTTAAACACTATTTGCCAAGCCAGGGTCCACTGAAGGACTTTGTCCATCACAATACTCTCCATGCATTTCAGGATATGAAATTCTACGATGCTATATATAAGGCATCGGCAATCTTTGGTTATCAGACAACTCTCTCAATTGCAGAGTACAGGGATTTGTATGCTATTAAGCGCATAACACCAGAGATTCTCACGAACGTAATACGTGAGCGTAAAGGTGACAAAGAAGTTGATGTGTGGCGCGCACGTGTTCTTGAGGGGGCGTATGATGAAACCATTGAGCCCCGTGTCGGGCGCTTGAGGGCCGAGTGGAAACGTCGCTATCCGCTTGATATGGATAAGGCTGTGCAGCCTCTTCTCTTTCGTATTGTCTGTAGCTATATTGATCAGGGAATTGCTATCTCGCCTTTCCCATTCGAAAATAGTGGCTTAGTGAGTGCACTTCGTAAGCTCGAAGATGAGAGCGCGGCAAGTTTTTTTAAGACACAAAAGGTGCGTGATCTTCTTCGTGGTGAATGTTCAATAACGCAGCTTTTGGAAATGCTTGTGGGTAACCATGCGTACTTTGAGCAATATATTTACGATCAGCAATTTAGCCACCGTGGGTGGTCTGGACTTGTTTCGAGTGTTGAGGATCATCCTGAATCTCTTCTTTATCCTAAGAAGATCTCGCTCGAAGATATGATTGTACTTGAGCTTCTTCTGGAAGTTGACACGCTTACTAGCCATTTTGGTGAGAATTGGAAACCGCTTGGAGATCATCTTGAGCAGCCTCCGCTTGACATGTTCGCTGATGAGCCTGCAACGGAACGTGAGGAGGTTGTCAAGATATGGCAAGACGCATTTGAATGGAGCTATTACGATAGTGTGCTTGCTGGTATTGAGCTTGTTCGACCTAGTAACACTACACAGGAAAAGCAAACAACAAAGACATTTCAGGCTATCTTTTGTATTGACGACCGTGAATATTCTTTACGTACGTATGTAGAGCAACTTGGTGAGCAGTCGGAAACATTTGGTGCGCCTGGGTTTTTTGGCGTGGAGTTTTATTTCCATCCGGCTGGAGCAAAGTTCTACGATAAACTTTGCCCTGCGCCAGTGACGCCAAAATATCTTATTAAAGAGGTGCCAAAAGGCGATCCGCACCCGCATAAAAAAGAAATTATGTACACTAAGCATTCGCATAGGCTTGCACGCGGTCTTTTCTTCTCGTATTTGCTGGGCGTTCCAGCTCTCGGCAAGTTTATTGTTAATCTTATCAATCCTTCGATGAGCCCTGCGATTGCCAACGCTTTTGCCCATATGGATCCGACTGCCGATTTGACTATCGTATATGATGGTGAAAAGGATGAAGAAAAAGGCCTCCAGGTAGGGTTTACCGTAGAAGAAATGGCTAATCGGGTTGAGAAGATGCTCCGCTGCATTGGTCTTACGCGGAACTTCTCTCCCCTGGTGTATGTGATTGGACATGGTTCTAGTAGTGCTAATAATCCGCATCATGGCGCACACGACTGTGGTGCTTGTAGCGGTCGTCCTGGGCTTGTTAATGCGCGCGTTTTTGCCTATATGGCTAATTATCAGCCCGTGCGCGAAGTGCTGGCGGCACGTGGCCTTGTTATTCCTGATACAACTCAGTTTGTTGGTAGTCTGCATGATACTGCGTCGGACGAGATGCAGTTTTATGACGAGGGCGCACTTACCGAACAAAACAAAGCTCGGCATGCAAAGCATACACAATTGTTTGAGGATGCGCTTGATCTTGATGCCAAAGAACGTTCGCGCCGGTTTATGTCAATCAGTACCAAACAATCTATCAAGAAGATACGCCGCGATATAAAAAAGCGCTCGGTTTCGTATTATGAGCCAAGGCCTGAGCTCGGGCATGGAACGAATGCTTTATGTATTGTTGGGCGAAGAAGCCTTACAAAATCGCTGTTTTTGGATCGAAGGGCATTCCTGAATTCGTATGATTACACCAGTGATTCTGAGGGCGCACTTCTTCTCGACGTACTCATGCCACTCGGCGCGGTATGCGGGGGTATAAATCTAGAGTATTTCTTCTCGCGTATGGATAATTACAAACTTGGTGCTGGCACAAAACTGCCGCACAATGTTATGGGACTTGTTGGTGTTGCAAATGGCACGGACGGCGACCTTCGCTCTGGCCTCCCATTGCAGATGATTGAGGTTCATGACCCGGTACGGCTCCTGATGGTTGTCGAACATTACCCTGAAGTGGTTGCGAAAGTTATTCGTGTGAACCCTGGGCTATATGAATGGTTTGCTAACGAATGGATTCACTTGGTTGTACTTCACCCTGATAATGGGAAACTTTATAGGTTTACAGAGGGCATCTTTGTGTCGTATGATCCGCTTACTAAGGACATACCAGTTGTGCATGATGTATCTCGTATGTTCGAGTCTACACTTAAGATGAAGACAAATCACCTTCTGGACGCAACACAAGAAAATCTACCCATACATATAATAAAATAGGATCCCATATGTTGTTATCGCAATTGCTTACTCTGTTTGTACTAGTCCCTATCCTTGCATTTATTGGCTGCGTCTTAGCACCAAAGAAGCAAGAGCGCACGATATTTTTGATAGCTATTACTGCGGTTGTTATTGAACTTGTGGTATTTCTTGTGCTTGGTGGCCAGTGGCTTATTGGTGGTGCTTCGCCGATTCTGGTGAGCGCAGGCACGCTATTTTCAAATCCGCATTACACATTTGCGCTTGATTTTTATTTTGATGGTCTTGGTGCGATATTTTTAGGGATGACTATTATTATGACCTTGTTGATCTCTATCTTCAGCAAATATTATATGCACCGCGAGCAGGGTTTTAAACGGTTCTATAGTACGATTTTTATTTTCTTCACGGGGCTGATGCTTATTATTCTCGCAGGCAATTTTGAAGTGCTGTTTTTGGGCTGGGAGTTTATTGGTATGAGCTCGATTCTGCTCATTGCGTTTTACCGTGATAGGGTTTTGCCGGCGAGGAATGCACTGAAGGTTTTCTCGGTCTATCGCATTGGTGATGCGTTTTTGCTCGCGGCTATCTGGTATGCTCATCATCTCTTTGCGGGCAACAGTAACTTTTCTGAAATGTCAGCGTTAGTGATGCGCCATGGAAATGATCTTGTTATTCTCGGCAGTTTGCTGCTTGTTGTTGCGTTAATTAAGTCGGCGCAATTCCCTTTCTCCTACTGGCTACCACGTGCTATGGAAGGCCCTACCACATCAAGCGCAATCTTTTATGGTGCACTTTCGGTGCACATGGGACTCTTTTTGCTGATGAGGACATACCCACTTTGGGAAGGTAGCTTTTGGCTGCGTGCAGTGATTGTTATTGGAGGCCTCGTGACGGCCGTAGTGGCGTCGTCTATTGTGCGTGTGCAATCATCGATTAAAGCGCAGATTGCCTATGCATCAATTACACAGATTGGCATTATGTTTGTTGAAGTTGCGCTCGGTCTTCAGTGGCTTGCGATCATTCACTTTATTAGTAATGCATCGCTACGGACGTATCAATTATTGATTTCGCCGTCTATTGTGAGCTATCTTGTTCATGACCAGTTTTTCCACTTTGTTCAACCGGTTCATAAGATTAAGCATACACTACTCGGAAGGGTGCATGCTACGCTGTATGTCCTCGGTATTAAGGAGTGGAATATGAACGCCGGGGCAAGCCGCTTTATATGGAAGCCGCTTAAGTCGGTGGGTCGTATCTTTGCATTTCTCGATATGCTGAATGCACAAATTATTGCTCTTGTGCTCTTGGTTGTCGCTGTAATGGTCACTTCCCTTTGGTCGCCACTTTTTGCTTCGTTTATTGCAGGGGGTGCGGGTGTTATCTTTTACGTGCGTGCGCATGCGACGAAGAATATGGCAACGACGGGTTGGAGCCTTCTTATGCTGGGGCACATTTTTAACGCGCTTTTCTTGATGCTTGCATCTGGCAGTAGCTGGCCGTATCTTATCATGTACGGAGCTGGTGTTGTTGCTGCGTTTATTGTTGGCTATGCGTGCCTTCGCTATTTAATGGCAAAGGGCGAGTTGAGCATATTAGGTGATTATCAAGGTTCGATTTTTGCATTCCCACGACTTGGTAATTTTTTCTTTATTGTCTCGCTTGTTTTCATGGCATTTCCTATCAGTTCATCTTTCTTGGCGCAAGATATTATGCTGAGCTCTATACCTGAAGCGCAGATGCTCCTTGTAGTGATATTCAGTATTTCCTACGTGCTGGCCGGCGTGAGTACGATGCGGCTTTATATGAAGACCTTTTTTGGGCCACATAAAACGAGCTACCACGAGGCAGCATATAAATCATCTTGATGCCTGCGTTTGAGGTGTACGCCTACCATTCATTTGTATGAGTGTTGCGAGTATGCCATGATAGAGGCACTGGCTGTGTCATTCGGACGCGGCCCTTTTACAAGCAGGAGGTGAAGGACGTTGAACTGGTATCGCCTTTTCAATGGCGTGCTTATTGGCCCGTTCATTCGGCGGCGAGTTCACGTGACTGTGATTGGTCGCGAAAACCTGCCAGCGACTGGCGCCTGTATTCTTGCGATGGGCAGCCACACAACCGAAGTTGAGTCGTTAGTGGTTGCTGCGACGCTGCAAGAGCGCCGGCTGCATTTCTACGCTAAGAGTGATTACTGGCGTGGAAGTGGGTTGAAGGGCCGAATACGGCGCTGGTTCATGAACGTCGGTGGGAATATCCCTGTAGAGCGCGGCGACAAGCTTGCGGCGTTGCGGGCTATTGAGGCTGGCGCTTCTCTGCTTCGGCAGGGAGAAGTTGTGGCAGTGTACCCCGAGGGCACCCGCGCCGCTGATGGCAAGCTTCACGGGGCGTACCCGGGTACTGTCTACTCTGTGCTTCAGGCTTCGTACTTGGAGTATGCAGCAACCAGCAAAGTTCCGTCCATTCCGATTATCCCTGTGGGGCTGGTTGGGATGGAGAAGGTTTCCTCGTTGAAGGGCGGGTTCTGGCCACAGCGGAGTCACGTCGCCGTTATTATCGGCTCGCCAATCTACCTGAATGACATTGAGCAGGAGGCGGTTAAGCGCGGTCAGCTCAATGTTCGTGGCATGGTTGTTATCCCGACGCAGGGTGCCATAGTCAAGGCGGTCGGGGCTCGTATGATGTATAGCATTGCCGAGCTCTCGGGTTGCGAGTACGATCCATGCAAGCTCCCGATCCCCGGCAGCAACTAGCGGAGAGCGCCGGGCAGAGCTGCAGCGGCCGAGCCTGGCGCTCCGAGCGCCCCTCCTTCCTGCTTGTATGGAAGAATTGGAATGATTTACGGACTTTGTCCGTATTTTTTTTGAGTAATTATCTCAAGATATTGCGAAGGCCCGGCCCTCACCCACGCTGGCAGCGTAGGCAGGGGTCCGGGCCTGTGGCTCAGTGTGGTGCCGTAGGCGGTTGGCCGTCGGTTCCGACATCTGAGTGTCGGGTTTACTGAGTGGTTGTCAGTGCGCTTTCACGGTCTGGGCCAGCTCAGCGCTTGGGTTGTTTCGCTCTCTCACGAGACGCAGCCGCTTGGCGGAGTTGTCGACGGAGAGGACGATGCGCTTGTTGGGTCACTGCTCGGCGTTCCTCCTGGTGTACTCGGTGTACCCGGGTTGCTGGGGGAGGTTGGGCTTGGCGCGGGACTGGTCTTGTCGACCATCGGCACGTTAGCCGCCGTGGGACTCGCCGAACTATTGCTCGGTTCTCCGCTCACGCAGTGAGCGTTGACGAAGGCCGTGATGGCATCGATGATGTCCCACTCGGTCTCCTCTGAGTCGCGAAGGAGATTGCTGTGCTCACAGCTGGGCGAGTCCGGCGTACCCAAGTACAGATTCAGCAATACATTGTAGCGGGGATAGATCCGGAAACAGCTTGTTACGTGTGTGCCGCCGCCCGCGTCGTTTGTTGATTGTGAAGTTGCATCGGATGTATGCACAAGGCCGTCACTGTGTGTGACTTGCTCGTGCGTGTAGCTGCCGTCGCCTGCCTTCGCGCCGTTGATGATGTTCCCGCCGATGGAGTGGACGGTGATATTGTTCGGGAAATTGGGCGTATAGAAATACGTCCATACCCTATCTTGGAGCGGCCATGGGAAGGGGTATGCGATTCGCGCATCCGCTACCGTTACTGCTTGACCTATCTCGTTGCCAATGACTCGCCGGCCATCGGTCGACTTCTTTATTGCGGCGCCGTGCGTGAGAGCTGAGCCCTCAGAGTAGCCGACAACGATTACCTTGCCCGGGCCGCCGTTCTGCGCCGAGATCTGTGCGATGCAATCAATGGCATTAGCGAGCGGCTGCAAGTGGGATGGGAACGTCAGGTCCCCCTTGTTCGGACTACTCGTGTACTGGAATTCAATTGCCACTACAGCGTTCGAGATGTCGTTGATTCTGGCTGCAAGGTCGGTGGGCTCATCAAGATCACCCCACTGTCCTTGGCCCTTGCCTCCCATTCCGTGGATGAGGATGATCGGGTAGCTCTTACCAAAGGTGTTGTACACACCTTCCTCGAAGCCGCCCTCGTGCTTCGTCAGCCCCACGTCCGGCTTAACACCATTACAGGCGTCGAGGTCGTTCGGGATGCTGACGATGTTTGTGGCTGACGCCTGCGTCGACGAGGTGATGAATCCCGTCATCAGCAGGAGAAATGCTACGAGTGTCGATACTACGCTTGCGTGCCTTCGGTTCATCGAAGTCACAGCCTCTCTGTGAGTGAGTGTGTGGCGTCAAGTAGCGCCACGTATACTTTAGTATGGAACCTAAGACATGTCAAAGTTGTCTTAAGGTTGAAGCATAAGTATAATGGACTCTATGTTAGATAAAACAAATAAGCCTGTAAGCGCTTACCTGTACATTGTTCGGCTAATTGCCGTCATTACTTTCTTGACAATCTTCATTATTATTGACAACTTCATGGAGAGCCCTTCGCTATATATTCCGGCGCTTATTGCCTGGGGAATGTTATCGTATTCTGCGATAATGATTTTGCGCGGTGAACAACGACCCGTGCTCTTTTTGGCGGCTTCGTACGCAGTATTATCAGCCATGCAGGGCTGCGTGTTCTTAGTGTCTGTGGGATTTTTAAGTTCGAGCGAACGTGGAGCGTATATAGGAGCTTTATGGCAGGCGCTTTTTATGGAGGTTGCGCTCCTTTTCTCTCTAACGCTTCTTGTTGCCTACTGGAAAATCACGGCAAATAGAGGCGGCGTGATGGCTGGGTTTGCCTGGGTCCTTACCGGAGGTACCGCGATTATTGGTGTAACTGTGTCGCTACCAGTGCAAGCTTTATCGTTTACGCTTGTAAGTGTCAGCACGCCGTTTACTCTGTTTGCTCTCGTTTGTATGTTTCTGGGCTTAGTTTGTCGAAAGAGAGTACTTATAACTGTAGCAGCCTTACTATTCCTTTTGGCTGGTGGAATTGCTGGGGCTGCCTTATTGCAAGACTACGTGCAAAAGCAATATTTATATGTAATTGTAAGTAATATTACTTTGACACTTCTGGCGTTTGTCTTATCAACTGCACCCCCAATAAAACGTACTCGCAAGTCCTAATGGTGGACAAAAAGGTACGCTCTGAAGCTTCATATATTACCAAGGCTGTGACAGTATGGGCCTGCGTTGCAATGCTAGTCTACCTTTTGTATTTCTATTTACTAGGCTGGAATCTATACCATGATAAGCCTCTTTCTGTAGTGTATGGGCTGATTATGGGCATGGGTGTTTTAGCAGTACTTGCTGTTGGTGCTTATCTTATGTATACATATCAAGCGCAAAAGCATACGGGACGGGCGGTAAGATTTGATTTTTTGCTACTGGTTTCTTGGGTATTACTTATCGCTACTTTCTTTAGCTACCTGAGCTCGGCGGTATATAAATCCGGATTCTCCGACATAGTCACGCTTGCTGCTATTGTTATGATTGCTCCGATTGCTGTAGTTGTCCTCCCGAAGTCGTCCAAGATTATCTCTCTGTTGTTCGGGCTAGTTGCTTTAACTGTCGTGACTCTTGAGGGAACGATGATTGCAGCCGTGACTACGGCTAGTGGTGACAATATATGGACTGTGGCGTTGCCAATTTTCCTTGGACTTTTGTCAAATATTTTTGCTGCCGTTGTTCTGCTGAGCCGTTTTTATACTGCTTTGCAAGCGCATAAAAAGTAGATTTAGATTGAAGAGCTACCTACTGGTTTAGTAGTTCGCGTACTTCTGCGGTGTTTTTTGTGTGCATTAATGCATCGCGGAGTTCGCTGGCGCCGTCGAAGTCGCGAATGTAGATTTTGAAGAATCGTTTGAGAGTTTCGAATGGTTTATGCATATCTGATTCGTATGTATCAAACAAGTCGAGCTGGCGCTGGAGGAGCGCAATGAGTTCTTCACGGTTGTGCGGGCGGGCTTCGAGGGCGAATGCGAACGGATTATGGAATACGCCACGGCCAATCATAACGCCGTTCACGCCTGGGTGCTCGGCGATAAGTTGCAGGCCGTGCTCGCGGTCGCGGATGTCGCCGTTGATAGTAAGTAGGGTTTCGGGTGCGATGCAGTCGCGAAGTGTTACGATTTCATCAATTAGTTCGTAGTGCGCCGGTACTTTGCTCATTTCTTTACGCGTGCGCAGATGAATTGTAAGATTGGCGATGTCTTGTTGTAGCAAGTGGGTAAGCCAGCCTTCCCATTCGTCTATGCGCGTGTAGCCAAGGCGAGTCTTGACGCTTACTGGCAGACCACCAACTTTTGCTGCTGCAATGATAGCTGCGGCGTTTTCGGGCGTGTTAATAAGTCCACTGCCCGATCCTTTTGGTGCAACATTCGGTGCTGGGCATCCCATATTTATATCGATGCCAGAAAATCCGAGTTCGGCTATACCACGGCTCATTTCGGCATAATATTCTGGTACATTCCCCCAGATGTGTGCAACAATTGGTTGTTCGTCTGGTGTGAATGTCAGGCGACCACGGGTGCTGTGTTTGCCGCGGGGACTACACCAACTATTGGTGTTGGTGAATTCTGTGAAGAATACATCGGGCCTCCCTGCCTCGGCGATTACATGGCGGAAAACAACATCAGTTACTGCCTCCATAGGAGCCAGGACGAAGAATGGTTGCGGTAGAGTTTTCCAAAATGATGTCATTAATATATTATCTCATAACATGGATAAACCCCCACCCCAAGATGCCGGATTGACACCAAGGAGTGAGGGTAAACCGGAGTACGGGGAGTCACTGCCTGTAGGCTGTGACTAACTCCGGAGAAGGCCCTTTGGTTAGGGCCTAGTGCGACGGGAAGGACTCAAACCTTCAACCTATCCCGCTAGGCGTTTGCCATGAGATCGCTCTATCGTTGAGCTACCGCCGCTGGACGGTCGAGACTTTACATGGCGGCGCGCCACTGGGAAAAAGTTACTTCTCCAGGGGCGGGCGTATTGCATAGCCTAGACCGTAGACGATACTATATCACATAGCACCGTCTGGAGCAATCTGCTTAGTGCAGCTTGGGGGCTTGCTGTGCGCGGGGATCGGCGGCCAGCTTGGCCAGGTAGGTGCCCCAGAGCGTGTCCTTGTCCGCCTTGGAGGCCCCACTCCGCGCGGCCCGCTCGTAGGCGCGGTACGCCGCCTCGCGTGCATCGCCCTGATTGCTCATGACGTGCCCTTTCGGTGCTGGACTACGGGATGTAGTCGTCCAACTACATCATAGCAATAATTATGCTAGTTTGTCAATGAGGATATCTTCGAATGCAAGTATACCTTTGTAGCTTGCATCATACTCGCTGACATCAGGGAAATCGAGGTTTATGATGCAGTGCCACACGGCCTTGATGAGGCGGGAAAAGCGCTCAAGGTCATCGCGGGTGAACGATTCTTCAAGTGCATGAATCTCACCCCGGGCGTCAGGCTCAACGAACTGCAATACGCCACCTTCAAAGCGGTATGATGAATAATTACGAGAGTTTTCACAGAGTAGTTGGTAGAACATAAGCTGTTGGCGGTATTTATGTAGGCGAATTTTGTCGTAATCGCCCGCCCCTTTCCAGCTATTGCTTGGACGGCCGGTTTTGTAGTCGGTTACGGTGATGGACGATTCCTCAAAATTGACAAGGTCGAGGGATCCGGTAAGATGGGCTTCGCCAACGAATACACCTTGATTAGCAAAGCTGAGCTCGGTGCGCTGGTTGCGCGCAAATGTATTATATTTTGTCGCAAGGAACGCGGCAAGGCTTTCGCTACCCTTCTTGCTGTAGAATTCAAAATCAGTTTCGGTGAGGCGCTGACGTTCGAGCTCGTGAATGAAATCTCCGAGTATATCTTCAACAGGCCGTTTTTCACCTGTAGCAACAAGATGGTTATGGGCGCGTTGCAACGTGGCATGGATGGCTGTGCCGTAGCTTGCACTTGCGCTTTTTGCTGTCGGGAACCTAAGAAGGTTGTTCATGAGGAACATGCTCGGTCCACCATGAGTGATATCGATGAAGTTATTAAGGTGTGTTGCTGAGAGCTTGTAGTTTTCAAGCGTTGGCTGCAGTAGTGTTTTCATACTTGCCGTTGGCTGGTTTGTTACATACGTTTGCCAGTCAAGTTGGTTGAGCATTGTGAGTGTTCCGACGGTATGTTTCGGTGTGACGATTTGCTTGCTGATTGTAGTGCCGCTTAAGAAGCCCGCTGGTAGTACATCTTTGCCGCTTGTATCGGTGGCGCTGTAGCTGATGAAAAGCTGACGTTTGGCGCGTGTCATGGCTACAAAATAGAGGCGTAGGCGTTCGTTGTATGAATTTGCATTCGGGCGAATACGGAGATTTTCTGGGTAGTTAATGAGTGATGAGCGGCTACGAACGCGCTCGCCCCAGCGACCATCCGTGGAGTTGATGATGAATACGGTATCGAATTCTAGCCCTTTCGATTTATGTGAGGTCATAAGATGTACGGCTTCACTATTGCTGATGTTGCTGCGGATGGTCATAATGCGTGCGCCGAGTTCGCGGTGCATACGTGTGAATTCAAGCATGTCAGCAATATGGAGCGTATCGTTTGGTTGGTATTCACGTAGTTTAGTGCGCAGCGTGCGAAGTGCTTCGAGTGTTGAGAGATAGTCTTCGGGTGAATCGTTGAGTATGTTGGCGCCAAAATAATATTGATGATATGGCGACGTGTAGGCTTCTGCTTTTTCGCTTGGCGCGCCAATGAGTGCATCGACAAATACTTCCAGTGTCTCGTGGGGCACAGCTTGGGCACGTGCAATGAGCCATTCGGCGAGCGGGCGCAAGTCGGGTGTGCTTAGCATTGTTTCGAGCCAGGTGAGCCCGCTACGATGCGCCTGTAGACTTAGTCGCCAGATTGTTTCGGGTGAAATTGCAAACATCGGATGCGAAAGTAACTCTGGTAGTTTGCTGTCAGCGAGTTCGTGATCACCGCCAAAGATTGCCACGGCGGTTTCGGCAAGTAGCTCAAGTGTCGTAATGCTTTCTTTGTCTAAAATGTTGTCGCGGCGCTCGTAATCGATAGCGATATTGTAGTGATGGAGATATGGAACAAGTGAAATAAGCTCATCGTGGTTGCGTGCAAGTACCGCGATGTCGCTTGGTTTTACGCCTGCTTTAATTTGCGCTGCAATTGTTTCCGCTACCCAATCGTTTTCATCCATGCGTGAGGGAAGCTTTGTGCGGCTTACATGTGCGCTATTTGCCTCGGCATGTGGCGTGAGCGTTTTGTTGATGTCCATAATGGTTTCGAGTCGACCATCAGCTTGTGTGATTACTTCGCGTGCAGCCTGTAAAATTGGTTCACTTGAGCGGTAGTTATGCGTTAGTACAATACTGCGATAGGTTGGATACTGCTCGCGGAAACGGTTGATGTTATTAACATCAGCACCTTGGAAGCTATAAATTGCCTGATCGTCATCGCCCACCGCCATAACATTCGGTTCATCGCCAAGTGGGTTATCGGTAAGGTTGAATAATATACGCAGCTGTGCAAGGTTGGTATCTTGAAATTCGTCGACCAAGATGTATTGATATTTTTCTTGCAAGTTTGCCTTGAGATCTGCGTGGATTTCCATTGCATGTACGACATTCAGAATCATGTCATTATAGTCGTATAGGCTTGCCTGCTCCATGCGTGAAATGTATGAGAAATATACCTGGGCAAGGGCGCGAAGTTTGGCGTGGCGTTTGCGATCTTTAAATACAAAGCGGCCTGCAGTGTCCTTTTCAAGCCATTCGTCGCGCCAGGCAGTAATTGGTGTTGTCTTATTAATTTCGACGGCTTCGTCGAAAGCGCGTGCCATGCTGAGCGCGAGCTCGTTGGCAAGTGGTGTAATTGCTGATGGTAATGCCGCGACTGGCAGGGATGCGACTTTTTCGGCAATCGGCACGAGCATACTTAGCATACTGACGCTCGGGCGATTAGAAAAAATATCGGCAAGATCTGACTCGATTGCATCGAGTGTTTGATCGTTTGCATCAAGTATGGCAGTTAGCTCGTCGCTTGATAAACCTGCCTGCTTGAGCTCGCCAATTGCTCTCAGCGTGTCGCTTAAATGTACATATTCGCCATTGTTTTTGCTCGTGAGGGGATTACTGTAATCAAGTTCGTCAAAGATACTTGTTAAGATATCGTAGCTTGCGATATCGTCGGCTGGCTGGAACTCGGCACCACGATAAAAATATTCGCGGTTTTGGTTGATTACTTCTGTGCCAAAGCTGTGAAATGTTTGGATCGCTACTTTGTAAGCCATAGGCCCGATAATATCACTGAGGCGTGAGCGCATGGCTGTGGCGCCGCTTTCGGTGAATGTGAGGCAAAGGATATTTTCTGGCAAAGTGTCAGTTTTTTTGAGAATATTGGCAACACGCATACCTAGGAGCTCGGTTTTACCCGTTCCCGGCCCAGCGATGACAAGCAGTGGGCCGTCTACGAGCTCTACTGCTTGTCGTTGTTCATCATTAAGGTTTTTGTAGCGGTCGTCAAAATTAGTCATTGTATTCATTGTACCTCAGCATGCTTTGCAATAATGTGGTATAATTGCCTATATTATGGATAACCAAGCGCTTCTCGACGATCTATCACTAGAAAAAAGCGCAAAGGAGCGATTTGGTGTGGCACTTGATGTTGACTCGGTGATAGTGCGGCGCATAGATGTTGGACAATCGGCGTATGCTACACTTTTTCTTTCAAGCAAGAAACAGCTCTACTGTTATATTGATGGACCAACGAAGCTGCTGTTGAGTGATATTAAGAAGATCGTTTCACGTATGGGTCTTCGGCCGGAATTATTTTTCCCGCCTAAAGGTCGCCGTACATATTTTGACGATATCGGTCGCGCAAAATTTCGCGAGGTATTCCCTGGCCGTCGTGATGTGCATGATGATGACATTGTATTTTACCGTACGCTTGCACCCTATAGTCCTGCGCTCATTTTAGTGAGCGAGGTCAAAGGTGGTGTAGTCTACCAGGCAGATCACGATGCCCGTGGTGGGTGGCGCCCGGCTGTGAAGTTCGCGTATCGTCGTATCAAGACGAGCTAGTTCATAAGCTGGCAAAAGCCAGATGTTGAGGTACCGTCAAATGTCGGGCGAACTCCATGTTTGCCCAGATAAACATTCCATGTTTTGGCAGATTCTGAATAGTACGCCAAAATATAAGCTGCAGTATCGGTGCCAACCGTTGTAGTCAGCGCTACTGTAAGTGAACACTGGCGGCTGCTTCCTGTTTCAGAGAGCTTAACGACTGGGATGGACCCGCTCGTAGCGTTTGGCGGCGGTGTAATAGTCTGTGCGCCGCGATATACATAGCCTGGTGCGCTAGGAATAGTGTAGCTTGTACCAATAAATGGTGTCTGCAGCGTGCTTAGCTGCGGGTCGATCGTGCTGACTGGTTGGCTGAGCATCGATGTGAGCTGGCTGAGAGTAGTCGATGTGCTAATAATATCTGTCCCAGTGTAGCCCCACCATGCGTAGCCAGAGTTGCAGGTTGCGCCGCCGCAGCCTACTGGGTATGTGCCATTTTTATCATAGTATCTTTCGAATAGATTACCCAAAATCGACATATCGTTTGCTCGGGCCGTATCACGCGTCTGCCGTTGGACATTATTGAACGCGACGACTATTAGTGTGGCTAGTAAGGCGATAATGAAAACAACCGTTGCGATTTCAACGATGGTGAACCCGCGGCTAAGTCGCTTATGCATATGTTTAGTGTAACAGCCCGATGCCTATTGCTCAATACGATCAAGCACGACTAGATGCTCAATATGTGGGGTGCGTGGGAAGAAATTGTAGCCATGATGCGCGCGGACGCCATAACCTTCAGCAAGCATTGCCACATCGCGAGCTTGTGTGACAGGGTTGCAACTAAGATACACGATACGTTCAGGTTTTGTTTCGAGGAGGCGCGCGATAACATTGGCGTGTAGGCCGGCGCGTGGTGGGTCAACGATTACTACCTCATCGCCGGTGATGTACTCAAGCGCCTGCTCACTTGGTGCAAGTACGGCTTTTGCTGTTTTGCCGAGTCGTTTAATATTTTCACGCATTTCGCGGACGGCATGTTCGTTGATTTCGATAAGTGTCGTGTCGTCGCTACCGATCGTAAGACCGATGCTGCCAACGCCGCTATAGAGGTCGATTGTTGGCTTATCACCGATCCATTCGCTCATATCACGAAGTGCTTGCTCGTACACCGGGATGTTTACTTGGAAGAAGCCCTCTACGGCGTAACGGAACGGCGTGCCCAGGATTGTATCTTCGAGGCTGGTTGTGTCAAAGCTTGCAAGGCGTTTAGTGATCACACTTGCCGGGCTTTTCGGGTTCGAATAGATTACTTCCCCGCCAACTGCTGGTAGCGCGGCGGCCTCTGCCTTGGTGATGATATCCTCGACTTCGTCCTTGAGATAAAGTTGCCAGATTGCGTTGCCGTTTTGATCGGAGCGAATAAGGAGTGTTTTGAGCTGGCGCGCAGAGATCTGCTTGGCGTGCAGTATATCACGTACTGCCTTTGCGAGCGCGGTGATTTCAGGCCGCGCGAGCGAAGAATGGTCGATGGGGTATTTACCCTTACTGCCCCGCGCGAAGAATGCTAAATCGAGCGTATCTACACCAGATGTAGTGTCAGTGCTACTGAACCAGCTATATTCCATTTTGTTACGGTATTCATACATAATCTCATTGGTGTATACCTCGATTGGATTTGGCAGCACGATATTGTGTAGCTCGAATGCCTCCTCGATGAGGGCGGCCTTATACATCTGCTCGTTTTCGAGCTTCATAATTTGCCATGGACTCGTACTGATGAAGCTCTCGGGATCTTGTGGTGCGATGCGCTCGTTTGAGGGAGCGATTACTTCTGTAACAATACCTTCAATAAAATGTGATTTCTTTTTAGTGACACGAATCGTAACGGTCTCGCCCGGAAGACCGCCCCACACGAACGCTTTACGGCCATCGGCAAGCGTGCCCAGTGTTTGTCCACCGCCCACGATTTTATCAAGAGTCAATGTTTCGTATCGAATAGTCTTTATCATTCTTACCAGTATATCACTAGAGGCAGCTCGGTGGGTACCAAGCTGTTAATGGAGGCCTGGAATGAACGATGCAAATAGTACGAGAGTGCCGCCACCCATAAGAAAGAAAGCAGTTAAGATACCTGCATTGCTCCACCTCGAGTTTTTGTATTCGCCCATAATCTCGGCATTATTGCCAACACGGTAAATCATAAAAAGCAGCGGTACGGCGGCAATTGCGTTAAACACGGCAGTGAAGATGAGCGCCTGGATTGGATCGATGCCGATAAAATTAATGATAAGCCCGGCAAGCGTTGCTATGGCGATGATGCCGTAAAAGCCGTGTGCTTTACCGAACTTACGGTAGAGGCCCTCCTTGATGCCGAATGCTTCGCTAATTGCATAACTTGATGAACCAGCAAGCACCGGTACGGCTAAAAGTCCAGTACCGATGATTCCAACGCTAAAGAGAATTTTTGCGATCAGCCCAGAATTTGGGAAGCCCCGCACAAGTGGCTCGAGTGCAGCAGCGGCGTCCTGTGGGTTATTAATCTTTGTAATACCATGTGTGTTCAATACTGCAGCACAGGCTACAACAATGAACCAAGCTGAAATAGCCGCAAGTGACATACCGGCAATAGTATCGAGGCGGATTTTGCGAATAAAGCGATGTGAAATCACGGGCTTACCGATACCCGATGAAATGCTAATCCGATGTTCCTTGACTTCATCTTCAACCACTTCACTCGTATTCCAGAAAAAGAGATACGGTGAAATTGTAGTACCGATGATACCCACCATAATGTAGAGCATTTCGCGGTTGATGTGAAAATCCGGTGTAAAGGTGTGGGCGAGGATGCTTCCCCAGTTTTCCTGTACAAGAAATGCGGTGATCGGATATGCGAACAGCACTACCGCGAGCCATTTAAGAAATTTTGCGTACTGCCGGTACGGCACAAATATTTGTAGTAGTACACATACTAACGCAAACAGAATAGAGAGTGAAACATATTCAGCACTCGGAAATAACAAACGAGTAGTTGCGGCCATTGCCCCGAGGTCGGCGCCGATGTTAACGGTATTCGCAATAGTTGCTAGTAATACTGCACTAAAGAGCAGTTTTTTGCTGTAATGTCGTCTGAGGATTGCTGCGAGGCCATCGCCGGTCACAGCACCGATACGTGCACATGATTCTTGCACGGCAAGAAGTAATGGGAACATTATCGGGAACATCCATAGGAGCCGCAGTCCGTAAATTGCACCGGCCTGACTATAGGTGGCAATGCCGCTTGGATCATCGTCAGCGGCACCCGTAACGACACCTGGGCCTAGAACTCGGATAAAGCGATTAACACGGTTGTATTTTTTGTGCGCATGCGCAATGTTTTGCTCGCGCACGATAGTAGAATCTTTTTTCTTGTGCGAGCCAACGAGGTCATTGAGCCACGTGTATAAGTTGGACATACGTTTCTCTGTTTACGATACTATGCGTCTATTGTATGGCATAAGCAGTATATAAGGCAATTGTTTAGTATACTGTAAGATATGAAGCGAAATATACAGCAGCATGGACAACACTTTTTACGCGGCCGAGCGTTTATTGCTGAGCTTATTGGGCATAGTAACATACGTAAGAATGATACTGTCCTTGATATCGGTGCCGGGAGTGGCGCGATTGCTGGCGTGCTTGCGAGTCATGCGAAACATGTGATTGCATACGAACCTGAATCCACGGCTAACGCATTGCTGCGTAAAAACATGCAATATATTGACAATGTTACGATTCTACAGGAAGACTTTTTAAAAGATGAGCTACCCGGTATACCCTATAAAGTATTTTCGAATATCCCCTTTCATCTTAGCTCAGAGATTGTACGTAAACTTACTAGTGCTACGCACCCGCCGAAGGCAGTCTACCTGATTGTGCAGAAGCAGTTTGCGCAAAAGTTAATTGCTAGTGGTGACCATTTTCACGGTGCGCTCGGCATAGCAATTGCGCCGTGGTGGGCGGTGCGGATTCGTCGGCCGCTTCGTAAAACTGACTTTACTCCACCACCTGCTGTCGATACGGTACTGCTAGAACTTAAACCACATGAAATACCACTACTCGATGTATCTCAACAGGCTGCGTATACAGATTTTGTTATGGAATGTTATGCGGCACCGCGATTTTACGCCACCGTTGGTGGCGATAAGAGTAAGCGTCCTTCGACACTTACACCTGCTGAGTGG
>Ga0068857_100000021_pt1 | contig 88470 bp, 152 predicted proteins | sample KBSCornC72_FD_66591 | JGI IMG/M metagenome (GOLD analysis project Ga0068857, IMG submission 66591) | Corn rhizosphere microbial communities from Kellogg Biological Station, Michigan, USA - KBS Corn C7-2 | ecosystem: Host-associated > Plants > Roots > Rhizosphere > Soil ...
GGACGAAATAAGGGTGGAAAAAGTTGGATAATTGGAAAAAAATGTGTAAGGCTACAAACTCTCGAAACAACGGAACCGATGACGGTTGATATAGGGGAAGGAAATTAAATATGGATATGGAAAAACAAAAACTAGAAGAGATGGAAAAGAAAACGGTGTTCACTGAAGATGATGTTATAAAAATACTTAGCGAATTTTTCCCTGTCGATTTTTGCGAATGGAGGATTAATCAATATAAAACCAACGGCATCAATAAAGACACTTATGTTAGTTTTAATAAAAAAAGAAACGATTTGTTGGCTGAACTAGAAATTAAACTAAACACAAGCGGAAATTATAAAATACCATATCACCAAGACTCTATAATGGTCTACGAGAAAATATGTAATCACGATGACGGTTATCTATGCGAACACCGCAGAAAATATATTATAAACTTTGTTGGAAATATTATAACGACTCAAAACATTTAAATCTTTGCCTGTTTAAATAGGCAAAGCTAGGCTTGTATCCCATTGCCTTTATAAACTCTAACCCTTCCTCTTTGGTCTTTAACTCATGAAGTACCCGCATCGGTTTAATTAACTTCTCCTTGGCCATTGCAGCTTTTTCTTCCAATGTTTTTGTCTTGGCCACCTTCCATACTTCTGGAGGTGATAATAATTTCAACTCAGCAAACTCATTCTTCCCTCCATATTCCTTTTTGAAAGCGTAACTACAAAACGTGCACACATTACTACTTACTGGTAACATCGCATGACAGCTTGGGCAAATCTTTACCGGTGCCGGCTTTAAATTTTCAGATCGCTTCTTTTTTTGAAGGGACCATGTGCGGGGAGCTTCCCAAAAATTATGTAATTTCAGGTTGTTGCCAAAATCTAAAATAAAGAAATCTTGTTTTACACCTGGAATAACTCTAGCGCCGCGCCCGCAAATTTGCAAAAAAAGAGCAAGCGACAAAGTACTACGGTAAAGTATAACTGTTTGAATATCAGGAATATCAAAGCCGGTTGTTAAAATAGAAATATTGGTCAATACACCATTTTTGCTTTCTCTATACCATTTTAATATACTTTGCCTTTCATGATCGGGCATTTCAGAATCCAAATGTTTTGCAGGGATTCCGGCCATGTTAAATTTTAAGCACATTTCTTTACTGGATTCTATATTACTTGCAAAGAGAATGGCTTTTGTTCCTGGACAAATTTTTTGATAATTCTCAATAACACCTTCATAAATCTTATTGTCATGGTACCTTTTAGCCATGTCTGCGCTATCGTAATCGTCACCCTTTTTCTTTACACCTTTTAAATCAATACCAACACCATAAGTTTTAGCTTTCGCCAAAAAACCTAACTCTATTAATTCCGGCGTATCAATTAATTGCACCATGTCCGTATAAAAAGCGTCAAGCGGTTCCTGTTTACCTGTTCTTAATGGTGTTGCACTTGCGCCTATGCAAATAGTTTTTTCTGAAATAAAAGGGTATATTTTATTAAAGTTTTGCGAATGCACTTCGTCACACACAAGCATTGTTATAGTTGATAAGTAGTTTTTATACCTATCTAATCGACGATACAGCGTTTCGCACATGCCAATTATTAACGGCTTAGTCAGATCCGGCTCGTGCCCCGCCTTTATTTCTTCTGCTTTTTCAAAGTCTCGGCCAGCTTGCTTTAATAATTCTATGCGGTGGGTAAGGATAAGAACCTTTCCTCCTTTCTTTAGATGTTGAGAAACAAGGTGGCTGAACATCACAGTTTTTCCCGAACCAGTCGGACTACACAAAACAATTTTTTTATGTCCATTTAAGATGGATTGACGGAGAGCGTTAACTGTTTCCTCCTGGTAGTGGCGTAATTTGCTCATATAAACGCTAACGGTGAAGATATTTTATTTACTGTTGCGCTGGTAATTTTAGCGTATATTAATGTTGTTGATTGTCTTCGGTGTCCTAAAATGTTTTGTATAATACCTAAATCGGTACCATTTTCAACAAGCAAGGAAGCGTAGCTGTGACGACCTAAATGAGAATATAATCTTTTTGTTAATCCGGCTTTTAATCCTATATCTTTAATAAATTGATTTACACTTCTGTCGGTATACTGTGTTGGAATTAATTTTGTTGAAAACTGTCCATTAAATATCCATTTTATAGGACGATACTCGCGCCAATAATCTTCTAATGTTTTTAACACACAGTCATCCAATGGAACTAATCTATCCTTCAATCCTTTTCCGTTTACAACGTGTATTACTTTTCTTGCTCTGTCAATATTTTCCGGCATTAGATTTAACACCTCACTAACGCGCATTCCGCAACCAAAAAGTAAATAAATAATGGCTTTGTGTTTTTTGTTCTCGCAATTATCAATTAGTAGTTTAATTTCTTCTAACGATAACGGCATCGGCAAGTTTTGCGCTTTTCTACTGTACGGTATTTTATCAATCTTTGCTGGCATACCAACTGTTAATTGATAAAACGATTTTACCGCGCAAAGTTTATGATTACGAGAGTTTTCGTTTTTACAACTCAGCAGCCATTGTTTTATTTTATCAGTAGAAATAGCTTTTGGCTCTTTTTCTTCCTTAAAATTATTTAAAAACAATGCAACACCTGAGATGTAGTTTTCCTGAGTTGCTTTGCTCGGATATTTTAATTTGCAGTCTAAAAGATATTTATCTAACCATTCTTTTGTATTCATGGATTTCTAATATTGTATTGTTGATTTTAGAAAACAGGTTTTTAATATATTGATTTTATTGGCTGTTTAGAGCGTTTCTTACATATAGTAGTTAGGTGCAAGTTTTAAATAAATATTTTTTGCCAACGCTCTCCTCATTTTTTGCAAAAATGTAAAAGGTTAAAAACATTCGGCATATAAATACTTAATACTGCAACTATTTCCTGTTTGCATTCATCAGTCAAATTCTTGCTCTTATTTTCGTTCAACAAAATCATAAATGAACTTACTACTTTGTTAAATTTGAAACTTTCAGTATAGGCAAATACTTGTTTTTTGAATTTAACCATATCAATAGTTTCTGTTCCTGTTCGGCTCATCCATTCTTTCATCTTGCCAATAAATCTGCGTATTCCATTTATGTTTTGGTCGCTCCAACTTCCACCATCAAAGTAATGTCCGATGAACATTAAGTAAAAACGAATTTCATCGCTATCGTAATTATCCAAGTTCACTACATTACCTTTGCTCTTACTCATCTTTTCGCCATTATTCAAAATCATTCCCTGATGAATAACTTTTGTAAATGGTTCTTCAAAATCTATAAAGCCAATATCGTAAAGGAACATTGTAATAAACCTTGCGTAAATCAAGTGCATACAGGCATGTTCACTTCCTCCTACATACAAATCAACTGGCTTTGGTTTTATGCCTTTAATCAAGCAGTAAATGATGAAATAGAAGCTACTATCAACAAATGTGTCCATTGTATCTGTTTCGCCTTCAATCGGAATAGGACAACCCCATTTTCTTTGTCGGCTTACACACCAATCGTGCAAGTTTTCCAACCAAGCCCTTTGTGCATTTATTGTGCTTTTCGGGTAATCAATTTTATCCAAGTTTGCAATCAATCTTTCTTTGTATGCAGTAGTTTTGAAATACCATTGGTTCAATGTTTTTTTAATTACAACCGAATTGCATCTATCACATTTACCTTCTTTAACCTGTTCTCTTGCCAATACAGTTTCGCAACTTTCACAGTAATCTACTTCACCATCTTTTTTGTAAGCCAATCCCTTTTCGTAAAGTTTTGTAAATAACCATTGCGTGTGCTTCTGATAGCTTTCGTCAGAGGTAATCAACAATTCTTCAAAGTCCGTATTCATTTGTTTCATCTGCAAACGAAACTTATCAATGTTTTCATAGGTAACTTCTTTCGGTTCTCTACCAACTTGCTTCGCATAATTTTCAGCAGGCAATCCAAAAGCATCATAGCCAAACGGCTGAAAAACATCGTTACCAATAAATTTTTGGTATCGGCAATAGCTATCTATTATAGCGTAGTTATACCAATGTCCACAATGCAATCCGCTACCACTTGGGTAAGGAAACATTACTGCTATGTATTTTTGTTCTTTCATAATTAAATAGATGCCAACGCACCCCTCTCAAAAAAATATTTATTTAAAACCAGACACCTAACAGCACCCTTAACGCAAGCTGCGAAAAGCAGCCAGCGTAAGGCTGCAAACCGTTATAACTCATTTCTTCATCATCTTTTTAGTATCATACACTTTAACCGCTTTATAGCCGGCAGGCGTCCGCACTTGCAAATCATATTCTTTATATTGGACCAAGTTTTTAAGTCGTTTCTTCTCTGCCTGGACGAGTGTTATTGAACGTGGACCATAAATTGGTTTATTGATACCTTTACCCACTTGTACCAATAAAAATGTTTTTTCTGTTGTCATGGTGTTATTTTTAAAACGGTATATTTTCTGCTTGTGGCCCCAATTCCGCCAACACATCAATGGTGCTGTATTTAACGCAATTATCGTGCTTGGGCAAAATCTGTATATTATCCGGTGTATATCCTTCTAGATTTCGTTTCCTATCAATGGTTAAGCTTTCAGATGCTCTACCCTTATGTTCCATATAACCATTGTCTTTAACCCAATTACGGAACCAATCAAGATTTAACTCAAATACTTTTTTTCTTCGTTTCGCATTTCCCTTCAAAAAGTAAAAGGTGTAAGCCACAGGATCTTTTTGGCGACTATTTGCGCTTCTACATTTCCAACACTCTCTTTTCTTGGGGGCGGATTTGTTGTTACAACCTGTATGTTTACACTTATTGTTACGCTTTGTCATGTTTACTTTTTGTGTTTCTCAAACCACTCTTCCGCTGTTACAGTATCATCATCGTGTGCTAACAGTAGGTATAAGCCCCAATCAGCGATTAGTTTTTGAACCTCTTCATCAGTATATTTATTTTTAGGAACATAACAATGAGTTACATCTCCTTCTATAGTACATTCTGCTCCATAGGTCGGGCAGTTGGTGACGGATTTGATAGTTGGCTCGTTCATCTTTTAAGGTTTAATTATTACCGCTTTTTTCTTATTTGAACGTTTTTGGTAAAATAAGGTTTTATTTTTGAGCTTATTTGAGAACTTTTAGTTCATTAAGCCGTTTTTGTTCACTCTCAATAAACATTTCATAGAGCTCGTCAATGGTGAAAAATTTTAATTGTTCATCGCTATCAATACCAATCATAGCTATATTAGAATAACGCAACTTGTTATCTTCAAAACCTTTTCTTGGAAATGGGTCACGGATCCATCCATTATCGTCAATATAGGTGTGGAATTTAATCGCCACCATTTTTATGGCTTCACTTAGAGGGTCTTTCATTGTTATTAATTTATTTTTAATTCTTCTCCAGTTAACTCATTGAAATAATAGATATTTTGCAATAAGTGGACATAAGGTACTGGTTTGTTTTTCCAATAAAAATTGCCGCTATTACTTATATTTATTCTTATTCCTCCCTTTTTATAAGCACATATCACGCCTGATATTGCTTTCACTTTCACAAACCCGAAATTAACTAGCCTCTCTTCGGTTAATGAGACAGGAACGTATCTATGTATATGTGCATTCTCAAATGGTTCTGCAATATTAGGTTTCCTAGATGTTATACTTATGGAGTCTATACCATGAATTTCGTGAATAATACCATCTTCGTTTAGCACCAAATTTCCAACTCTTAATTCGCTTACTGTTATCATTGTTCTACAATTTTTATTTCTCAACAAACATAAACATTTTATTTAATACGTAAACTATTTTTGTCAAATTATTTTTAAAAATCAAATTCATCAGTATCGTTTTTTATAGTAATATTATCTACTTCAACCTGCTGCCCTATATCCAAAGTTTCCTGTGTTTCCCGTAACTTATTAGAATACTTTATCCACCTTAAATTCATGGAGGTTCCGGTTGAACAGCTGTACCCTTTGTATTCAGCATACCTTTCCAGCCATTGAGAGAACTTCTTTTGTCCAAACCATTTAGAATGCTTGTAATCGGGGTAAATACCCACAAATTTTTCAAAATATTCAGTTTTCATTATAACAACATCAAGAGGCAATGGATCTTCAACAACCCACTCGCGGAAGTCGAATGATGTTTCTTTTATAAATTTACGTTCAGCCAGATTGGTGAACTCCTGACGGACTAACCCTTGTTCTAGGTAAAGCTTAAAACAGTATATCATAAAGTTGTCAAACCGGCTCCACTCCTCTTCGGGCCACTCCTCAAACAGCTGGTGCCCGAACTCCTGAAAAGGAGTGTGCTTGTCTGAAAAGTAAGAGCTAAATTCTAGTTCCCATTTCCTTCTTTCAAACGATCCGCCCACACCACCGATGGTGTAGTTGGTGGTGATGATTATTTTAGGGGACTTCCCAACTGTTAATTTAACTGCATCTTTATTTTTCTTTTCCAGTGTTATACCTTCAGTAACGACGGAAAATAAATTCTCAAACTTAAAATTTTTACTCACATCATCGTATACTAATATCTGCGTTGCCGTATCTACTGTTTGATAGGCAAACGCTTTGCTTCCATCAAATAGCTTACAATCCAACTTTGCTACCCTTTTAATGTGGCCCAATGCCGAACAATACAATCCTTTACCAGACCCCCCATTTGGATTATCGGAAATAGTTTCATCATTCAATATAACTGCTTTATTATTGGCCGACGTTTTATAGCTGTGCATTAGGTAACCTATGGTGGACCGTATAGCCAGCTCACTTTTCAGATCTTTTCCTGCAACCAGGTTAATAAACTTGCCATAAACGGAATCAGTAAAATCACATTCTATGTAATCCCGTTGTATAATCTGGTCTTTCCATACGTGTCCTTCTAATTGGAAGTAATCAATCAATTCGGTTTTGGTTGTTTTTACTATTGTTTGTTTAATACCTATATCTGTTTGCTCTTTTATTGTTTCTTGCGTCGTCTTCAGCACCACAGCCCCGTTCCTGAAAAATACCACCCCAGAATTTATGGTGTCTTCATAAAACTTGATATCTGCCTCTTCAATCAAGTTGAGATAATCATCTTTCCAATATTTTGAGTTACTGGTCATCAATTCAAACGCCGCTGTATTTGGCTGTTGGAGCAAGTAGTCTGTTACAAAACTTTTTATTTCGTCCCCGTTCACCACCTGCACCATATTGTTTTCTATGTGGATAAATACAAAATTTTCAGATCCTTCGGGATAATATTTATAATACCCCCTTTGTTCTAAAAACGCTTTAAACTTCACATTGCTTATCATCACCTTGCCACGATCAGTGAAATACCAAAATTCAGAAATCGGAAGCGAATTTGACACCCTTGCTATTGCTACCTCAACATCCTCTTTAGAATGCCCGCCGGTTTCGTTTAGTTTTTTGAAAATTTTGTTTGTTTCCACACCGGACCGTATCTGCCTTTCCAATAAATCCAACGCTTGCTGGTCTTCAAAGAACTTGGTGCCCCCTTTCTCTTTATATGCGCTGCGGATGATGGTTAAGAGTTCTTTTTCTTTTACTAGGTCTTTGTATTTAGACACAATGTACCTTTCGCATTCCGTCTGTTTTATGCCAAACTCATTAAATGACTGGCAAAACTTTACAAGATTTGTTTTTTTCTCTCCCTCCTTCCCTGGATATTTTTTGTTGTATATTTTTTCTAAATTAGAGACCACTCCTACTTCAGCCCGTAATTTTAATATTGGCGTTTTTTCCGAAAGGTCGAAAGCTTCGTTTTCATCTTTCTCCATCCATGTATCACTGTCTGGATTGAAATACAGGTCAGGATCATAAGAGGAGAATGTTAGGGCCGACACATCCGGCTCGTCGGTTTCCATATATGGATTATTGTAGGACTCTTTCAGTGCAGCAAAATAAAGTTTATGATACTTCTCTTCTGCTGGGATTTTAATGAGGGCTTTTAAGCCTAAATTTGAAGTGCTTTTAAATAAAGCAAATGTATATTTTGCCTTTTCTTTGCTTTCCAAAAAGGCTCTGCGATGTAGCAAAAGCTCTTCTTCGTTTTCAAACTCCATACTAATACAGACCAGGCCGCTGTGCGATATAAGTCCGGAAGAGGAGCGGTGAGAAAATTTGCCGGACAGTGCGAACGAGGTTAAATTTTTCTTTAGCTCTGCTTGCTTTATTTTATCCGGCTCCAAACGAATAGCGTTAACTATTTTCAAGTCAGCTCCAGAGCGTATTCTTTCAAGTGCAACTAACACACTTTTGTGATATGGAATAGCTGTGGGGGAAAGGTTCTTGTAAACGGTAATCGTGTGGGTCATAAATTGTTTTTGTATTATTGTTGCGTGCCCATAATTATAAGTGTTCGCCAGTTTTATAATCGCTAGATGTTTTTAATGCAAAAGCAATGGCAATAATAGCAATTTTTTCATGGTTATTATTTTATAGTATCTCCTACATTATATTTATGACATGAATCAACAAATTCCTGAGCATGGCGACCACTTCCATCATAATAAAATGTACAAAGAACAAAATTAGTATCTTGTAATGGAAATTTCGATATTACAAAAGGTTTTCCTGAATAACTTACACAACCGTAACCTATTAATACAATTGGTATTAGAATTAATTTTTTCATTTCATTTCAAGTATTTAGTTGATGATTGTTTTAGTTTAGATAATTGCTTCCATATTCATAATCAATTATAATTTTACCATTAAATACATCTTTTAACACACTTGCTTCTGCTTGGTAAAGTGGACGAGTTCTTTTGCCATCTTTATAAATTACTCTAAAAAATGGATAATTACACACCCAAGCAAGCAACCATATTTTTATTTTTTTCATCTTTGTGATTTTAGTTCATTAACGTTTAAAGGTTTTATTATGTATAGTGACTAGCAAATGTAACCTAAGAACCTTTTCAATTGTTAAGAACATTTCCATATTCCTGTCAACTTTTTGTTCCTGATTATCGTCTATTGCATCGCAAATTGCGCTTGCTATTAAAGGTAGATTAAAGACTGTGTTTTTATCTTCATTTTCAATCTGCAATAATTTGAGGGAATCACGCAATAAAATTATTGTTTCACTGCTGACTGTTGTTTTGTCTCCATCTGAATTTGTAGCAATAAAATCTATTGCCTCCCTGATTGAGTGCTTTATTTTTAATATATCCTTTGTTTTCATTGTTTAAACATCTATTTCTATTATTTCACCACAATCATGGCAAACATTGCATCTTATACTTTGTAATCTAGTATCATTATGGGAACATTCCTCCTTACCCTTACCTAATGGTAATTGCGGTTCGGGGATGGCGATATTACTCGATAACTTTTTATCATTTTCAATTGCCTCAATCATTCGTTCTTTTATTGCACCCACAAATCCTACTCTACAACAAAACGGCTTACTTTTGTCATAGGCGCACCCTTCATTCTTATCATCTTTGCAGCCTCCGTATATTCCTAGCCAATCAGCTATTTTTTCGGCTAAATCTTCTGTTGTTTCTATTTCCATCGCTCGGTATGTTTTGTTAGTGGTTATTAATTTATTATAATCGGACTTGATTTCTTTTACGAGTTGCTCCATCTGTTCAACCATAGACGTAAATCGCGAATCAGCAATTTCTTTTTCTTGGTTTGGTAAGGTTTCATCATTTGAATTTTTAAATTCAGCCTTTGCAATTTTTGATAATTTATGGATTCTGTTCATCTTTGTCAGCACCCCGTTTTCTAAATTAAATCGTTGTCCGTTGTTCATTTTTTACCTTTTTTAAAGTAAAAGCCTTATCGCTTTTAACATATTGTTCTATTAATATTTTTAACTGCCTTATGTTTTGTTTTCTCTCCCACTCTTTCTGATTTGGAAATATTACTTTTATTACTTTTCCCATTTGAATGACAATAACATTTATGGATGGAATTTGAACCGTAACAAGCGCATCCTTTTTTCATTTTAGTGGTTATTGATTTCTTGTATCGGTTGATTTGTAATACATACATTATATGGAAGGCTTAATTTCTGCTTCTTTATCAAGTTTTTTATAATAACGTATAACATACCAAAGTTTATCTTTAAAATTAACGTGTCGTAATTGTTGGATAATATCGCTGAATTTTCCCGTCGGCTCTTTATCAAATGGTAATTGGCTTATCAACAAGTCGTCATGCTTGCAATCTATTGTTTCCATAAAACAATCCATTGTTATACCTTCATCAGCATCATCATACATTTTCAATCGCATTGCTATTTCAGCACAATATTTATGAGTTTTCCAATCATAAACCTCGCCATCATGTTTATGAGTTGATTTTATGTAAATCTCACCAATATTTATTCTGGTTCCACAAAAATTACAGCTATGTTCTTTGATAGCTTTTACTTCTTTCGGGTCTGTTAATGTTTCCATTTCGTTTAATTTAAGTATTTTATCTTCTGTCAGTATCGCTCTTTTGTTTCTTTACTAGGATGGGTGGTTAACTTTTTTACTATTAACTTTCTTTTGCTTATCTGAAACCATGAAAGGTTTAGCATAATCATTTAAAATTTGTTCTGCTTTCAATTTAAAAACAGTTCCTTCCGTTACAGCCTGTATCGTTATTGCTTTAACAACATCTTCCGATAAATCAATTAGTTTTTTCATTATCCTATAAGTTTAATTTTAGAATCTATAAGGCGAATATCACCCAAGTCGTCAACGTCATTTACTATATTTTGCAATGCTTTATCACTTGCAAGCATAATTCTAACCTCCATAGTTTCCAATTGTATTTTTAAATCAGATATTTCAGCATATATCTTATTCACTTCTTGTTTTCTTTTTTCAATCATATCTAAGTATTCTTGTGGAATAATAAAAAACTCTGCCAAATCAAAAGCTGCATTGCCTTTAGAGGCAGAACCCCAAGTATTGCCAAGCCAGTCTTCTCTATAAGATTTATTTTGCCCTGCTTTTAACGCCTTTTCTAAAATAATTTTCTTTAATTCTTCATTTGATTTTATTTCAAAATCATTACTCATTACTCTGTGAAGCATATAAACATTAAGGCTGATACCTTCTGGTTTAGTGTCTTCTAATGCTTTTATTTTTAACTTAATACGTTCAGTTATTTTATCAACTAAATATTTCCTTTGCGTTGAGTTCATATTATTTCTTTATAAGGATCATCATTTATTTCTTCCTCAAGTCGTTTTAATTTTGCAAATCTTATATATGCAGTATCTTTTGGCTTTTCTCCTTTATTTTCACACTTAGCAAAGTATTTTTTTATCTCATCAATACCTGCCTCAACATCTGCTAAGTCTGAACAATTTTTTGCTATTGTATATGCTGATAGTTTCATATTTTTAAAGGTATTAGTTTATTAAATTAATTGTTCGTATTCTTGAAAAAACTCTTCAACGCTAGTTAATTGGTCTATTATCTTACCTAATTCTTTTCTGTATTTTACAGAAGTTGCATCTTCGTGCATATTTTGAAGTTGATGTAATACGCTTGATATATGTCCCATACCGTCATTGCCAATTAACAATAAATGAAGATCTTTCTTTTCTTCTCTGTTTAGTTTTGCTGCGCTCATTTTAACAAGATTTTAAGAGTTTATATTAATTTGACACTGTAAATATATAACATATATATCATATATACAACATAAAGTTTCATTTATTTTGTAACTTACTGATAATCAACATAGAAAACATTCCTCTTTATTTATTAATTTCTCCCAGCCTTTCTTCCAAGTACTCGGATTTAGGGTTAACTGATTAGTAATTCAGGGTTTTTATAAATGTTTCCGACAACTTTTAAAAGCCTACAATTCATATTATAGAAAGTGTCCGACCTATACATTGCCCACCTTAATTCTTCATCATGCCATTTTACTTCAAACATATTTCCTGCCGGCGCTTGTAAAATATCTCCTTCAAATATTTCTTTCCCATCAGCATCTTTTGAGTTTATAAATTGTCCCACGCTTTCAGGTATTACAGTTACAATACATCCATCTTCAAAAACCGCCTCTTCCCAACAATCACCGCCATATTCCCCTGTTATTATTTCGCAAACCTTCTCTCCTTCTCTTTGTGTTAATTCGGAGTAAGTCCACATATTATTAACCAAGCATCCAAATACCGTTTTTTTTGTTTCCTTGCTAATTCCTCTAAATTTTATTTCTCTGTTTTGCATATTTTTAAATTTTATTAAGTTCCTTCAATCGTTCGCCTAAAAATTCGGATTCTGACACAAAAACTCATTGAAATCCTTATAGTTTTTATATAACCCCCGTTTATCAACCACTACAATGCTATTTGTTCTTATTTTTTCTAGTGTTTCGTTCCCAGTTTTATCATTGTCTCCCCAAAACTTAATCCTTCCGTTCAACTCAACTCTGTTAATCATGGATGCTGAATTCAATACAATTACGGTTTCTTTGGGTTCACAATTAAAATAAGTAATTGCAGAAAGAAAATCCATGAACCCCTCGAAAATATTTTTCTCTTCTGTGCCAGCTATTGTTGTTATCCACTTGGGGGAAGTCGCTATTTTTAAGAACTTGTTCCTTAGTTCGTATCCACCCTTATCGTTTTTAAACCCTATTGCGTATTGTTTTTTTTTCTTGTTTTCAAAATGAACCTCCTGGCAATATTTTTTTGCCAAATCTAAATTAATTTTCCGGTCGTTGCGCAGGTAGTTTAAGAGATTATTGTTTGTTAGAGGCTTGATGTTGGTTATAAAAAATTCCGGCACAGCCTCTTCTTTAATTGAAATACACGAATAGGTCGATTCATTTAATTTGTCAATAGCGTCTTTAAATTCTATATTATCCAACAACATGACCAGTTTTATAACATCTCCCCCGAAGCCGGAACCGTAATCAAACCATGTGTTCTTTCGCTCGTTAACAGCAAACGAGGCTGTCTTTTCCTCACGTAAAGGGCTTTTAAAGAAAGAAAAGTTGTTGTTGCTTTTCTTATCTTTAGTGTAGCCTCGGTTAAGAAGATAATCGGTGCAGCTTATTGATTTTATTAGGGTTAAGTCCATAGCTGGCCAATAAGTATCCCCCGCCTTCTTGGCAACGACTGGGCCGGAGGGCAACAAGTACCCAACAGTAGAGGCGAAAAAATCGGGGGAATGAGTTTAGTTAAGTTCATGTTGTTGTATTTCGGCGGGGCGAAGGTATGGAAAAATTACATAAAACCAAAAGCTATTGCAGCCAACTCGCCAATATCGCAGAGGTCGCCATCTTGTTCCGGTTCGTCTTCGCTATATTCACCGTCTTCATCAGCATAAAACTTTGATATTTGTTCTTCAAGTTTATCCCATTTTTCGGCTTTATGTTTAAAGCCTTCGATTTGTTCTTTTGTGTAGTTCATAGTTATTTGTTTTTATTAGTTTCCTTTTTTTCGCAAACCCACAACACCCATTCATCTAAATCGAGCGTGTGAATAATCTTCTTTCGCGCATCATTTTTACTCACCGCTTTTTCCACTACGACAAATCGTTTATTGGTGTGGACGATATATGTGCGGAATAAGCTCATTTCTTTAAAAAGTTATAGTTTAATTGGATTATCAACTCTTCTGCGCCATTCAACGGAAAGGCTGTTGTCTCCCACAAATAATGATCACATTGTTCATCAGTCCATTCTGGCTTAAAGTGCTTTACGCAGTCAATATAGCTAAACTTATTATCTATTGCGTGTTGGAGGGTGAGAGGGGTTGTTGTCATTATTAAACGTTTTTAATCAATTTATTAAGTGTCCTTTCCAAATATCCTTCACTAAAATCTACCAGCAAATCAATACTCTGACCTGTGATACTATAAATTCTTTCCCCGTAAAAATAAATATCTAGCGCGCATCCGCAATCAGGCTTCACTTTCGGGTCGCCATCGTAATCGTAACGGATGTCAAATGTGAAATCTTTGTGAGCCCCGAATTTAGTACAATGATTTAAACCGAAGCGTATATTTTGTTCTGTCCAAGTTATACGTTTCATATCAATAATTTATTTGTGAGTTCCAACAGTAGATTTGACATGTTTTTTTGCTGGCTCCTCGCTTTCTTTCTGTTTTCTAGTTCTAACAGGAAGAAGCCAATCGTAAAAATCGCGAATCTCTAGTCCATCATTTTTAGCTAACTTAACCATTATCTCTTCGTCGTATCCTCCATATCCGTAAGCAGTATATTGTTTTTCTTTAAAATCGACAAAGCTCCAATCGCTATCTCTGTCGTCTGGCTCAGTAACGAATCTTATATCCCAGGTCTTCTTCACCTCCACATCCGGAGCGAACTTGATTTGCCAATAACCTTCAGGTGTTTTGTTGTATGGCTTACTGGCCCAACAAACAGGATTAATAAACTCGGCAACCTTCAATGGTCTTTTATGATCACGGATAGTGTGTGATTTGGGGGGAATGTTTGGAACTAGCCCTTTCCAGAACGCACATAAAAAAGTGCTATTTATACCTATATTGTTTTCTCTTAGCCACTCAAAATAATCATCGGATGTGTATTCAACTCCCAACTGCGTCAATATCCCTTCAACAAAGAAAGTTGGCTGACCCTTTTTTGCATGGTACGCAGGAAAGGTGCGGGAGAAAGTAGTTATTTTGCTCATTACGTTAATTTTTGACAAACATACAAATCTTTTCAATACCGTAAACTATTATTTACAATTTATTTTATTAACAAATATATGTTTAAAACTAATTTTTGCGGATATGTAAAATATTGTTTACGTTTGTGGTCTAACTTTAAAAACATAATAATGAAAACACTACAACTAGAAGATAGCAAAGCAAGAGAACTCTACAAAACAGCATCCCTTGAATTTAAAGAGCTGCTAGAAGCCAATTGGGGCAAGGATTTCTTTTCACAAAAAATAACAGATCGTATTAAAACATTTGAAGACGCTTACAATGAAGTCGGCCATCACGATAATGTAGATATTCTGTTAAAGTACAATGGAATTGATAAAGATATGCTTGGCGCTCAAGCAATGGCTAAACTTTCAATTATTGCCCGTGTGTTAAACGAGGGTTGGGAACCAGATTGGGCAGACAGTAGCCAATATAAATACTATCCTTATTTCAGCAACTATAAGTCGGGGGTCGGCTTCTCGCGCTCGGATTGCGGTGGTTGGGCCGCGGCTACGTATTGCGGCTCGCGCCTTTGCTTTAAATCATCTGAGCTAGCGACTTACGCGGGGAAACAATTTATCGACATATATAATCAATTTTTAACCACCAAATAAATATATCATGAAAAAAATAAAAACATTTGAAGGTGCTTGCAAGGCATTAAAAATTAAACCCACTTTGCCAGACTATTCGGCAATTCCAGAAAAACATCGTAAAGCTTTGTTGGCTCATTACAAACTTATCATTATTACGCAAGCCTTGAATGAAGGGTGGGAGCCTAACTGGAGCGATATTAATGAATATAAATATTTTCCGTGGTTTGAAGTTAAGGCTACCAAAGCTAAGCCGTCGGGTGTCGGCTTCTCGTACTCGTGTTACGGTGCTTGGCGCACGCTTACGTATTGCGGCTCGCGCCTTTGTTTTAAAAACAGAGAGCTTGTTATGTATGCCATTGAGCAATTTAAAAAACTATATGTTGAATATTATTTAATTAACCAATAAAAAACATGAAAAAATTTAAAACGTATGAGGAGTGCGAAATAGCAGTCGGATTAACACCTGGGACATTACCAGATGTATCAATGTTACCAGAAGAATATAAAAAATCTCAAATAGCTGATTTTAAAATAGCTATAATTTGCAAGGCGCATAATGACGGTTGGGAACCCAACTTTAATGATTATGATGAATATAAATATAATATGTGCCCTAGAATAGCTGCTACTGATGAGTGTCCATCGGGTGTCGGCTTCTCGGTCTCGGCTTGCGATTATTGGCGCACGCGTACGGGTTGCGGCTCGCGCCATTTGCTTAAATCGTCTGAATTGGCAATGTATATACAGGAACAATTTCCCGAAATATGCAAAGACCATTTTTTACTGAAATAGATTAATAAGGTTGTGCATTGGAAGAGCTGTGGTGTTCAGGTGTCAGCTTCTCGAACTCGAATTACGATAATTGGAACACGAATACGAATTGCAGCTCGCACCTATGCGGGAAAAAAATTACCAATACAGACCTTGCCTTCATGGCAAAAAACAACGATTAAAGAATAGGGTGTTAGTAACGAAAGTGAGCGCGACCTCTGATAAGCAAAGCATGAAAAGAAAAAATAATATTTACGAAAAAATTTACAGCATGGAAAATTTAATTCTTGCTGATGCGAAAGCCCGAAAAGGAAAAGCGGACCAATACGGCATTAAAGTTTTTGATAGGGATAAAGAAGGTAATTTATTAAAGCTACAACAAATGCTTATCAATAAAACTTACAAAACTTCCCCATACTCCACATTTTTAATTTATGAACCCAAAGAGAGGGAAGTGTTTCGTTTACCATATTTTCCAGATAGAATTGCTCATCATGCAATAATGAATAATTTGGAAAAGATATTTACCGACATGTTTACAACAGACACTTACAGCTGCATAAAACATAAAGGGATACATGGGGCAGCACGATCGGTTAAGGTGGCATTAAAAGATGTGGAGGGCACAACATATTGTCTTAAACTGGACATAAAGAAGTTTTATCCAAATATTGACCACGCTGTTTTAAAATCCTTATTAAGGAGAAAATTTAAAGATCAAGATTTATTATGGTTATTGGATGAAATTATTGACAGTACGAATGGTGTACCTATCGGCAACTATCTCAGTCAGTTCTTCGCAAACTTTTATCTTACCTATTTTGACCATTGGATTAAAGAAGAAAAGCGTGTAAAGCATTATTTTAGATATGCTGACGATATCGTTGTTTTCTCGGATAGTAAATTGTATTTGCACCAACTTCGTAGTGATATAGCAGACTATTTAATACAACACTTGAAACTTACCGTTAAGGATAATTATCAAGTGTTTCCGGTTGTAGCTCGCGGAGTTGATTTTGTTGGGTATGTGTTTTTTCACACGCACACGCTTCTGAGGAAAAAAATTAAACAGAGTTTTGCAAGAATGCTTGCCAACAGAAGAAACGACGCTTCAATTAATTCATACTATGGATGGGCAAAGCATTGTAATAGTAAACACTTATTAAAAAAATTATTACATGACAAAACAGTTTAAAGATTTTGGAATAGACACGGCCTCGTCTGCTTATGTTGGGAAAAGGATTGATATGGATGAAGTTTTCAATACAACTATAAAAGTTTACAAATTCAGAATTGTAGATTCAAAATACCCTAAAGACAAAGGAAGGAATAAATGCCTTCATCTTCAGATATCTATTAATGAAACATTTCACGTTTTGTTCACTGTATCAAACATACTCATAGATCAAGTGCAACAAATACCACAGGATGGATTTCCATTTGAAACTAAAATAATTAAAGACAACAAACGGTTTTCATTTTCGTAATTATGGGTGACGAACGCATATTCCCCCGCCTTCCGCATAACTGTGATGTTTTGGTTAAAAACGTACAATATCGTGTTACTTGGTGGAGTAACAGAACATACGAGTTTGCTGATAAACAAGGAAATATTAAAGTGAAAACAGAAAAAGAGGTGCAACAATTGTTGTTAGATAAAAGAATAGTCAAATTAAACAATGGTGACGCAGACAGGGTATAATAAATAATTAAAAAATCACAGTTAAAACAATTTATATTAAAGGCAAATTCCCATATCTGTACTCGTCTTCAAAATAACTGCGACGTTCAAGTGGACTACCCTTTGCCTAAAGGCGGGTGGGCTTCGTAAGTCAACACTCCCTTATTAATACAGGGCAGCTCGTTACAAGTTTGAGTATCCGTTCTAGACACATTTAAATTTTTAAGTGCGAAAATTTTAATATTTATGGCAGCATTAACATCACGATTAAGTATAGAGCCGCAACTGCAAATCCATTCGCGGTCGGATAACGATAACTCTTTGTTAATTGTGCCGCATACAGAACACGTTTTACTACTAGGCTCAAAACGACCAATTCGTAAAATATTCTTTCCGTACCATTCCGCTTTGTATTCCAGCATAGTTACAAAGGAAGCCCAGGCAACATCACCAATAGCTCCAGCGAGTTTATGGTTTGCCATCATGCCTTGTATATTCAAATCTTCTATCGCTATACTATCGTGGTTATTGATTAGTTCGCTTGAAGTTTTGTGTAAAAAATCTCTACGCTTATTAGCAATCCTTTCATGCAATACGGTCAATCTGTGTTTTGTGCGCTTTCCTTTATATTTTGAATACCTACGTTGCACGTACTTTAATTTGCTCATTGCATCACGTAAATATTTAGGATTAGCATATTCTTTGCCATCGGAGGTTACAAGAAAAGTTTTAAGACCTAAATCAATGCCTACTGTTGTTTGTTCTTTAATAGGTTGTTTTTCGGGTATCGGTGTATTTGTTTCACAAAGTATAGATGCAAAATATTTACCTGTAGATGTTTTGCTAATTGTAGCCTGCCTTATACCCCCTTTTATTGGTCGGTGAAGGTTTATTTTTATTCCCTCTTGAAACTTAGCGATAATTAATTTATCAACAATTACCTTCACGTTAACAGGAATATTAAAAGATTGTTTGCCTGATTTCTTTTTAAACTTTGGAAACCCTGCGCCTTTGAAAAAATATTTGTACGCTTTGTCTAGATTTATTATTGATTGTTGTAATGAATGAGAGCCGGCTTCTTTTAACCACAAATACTCCTTTTTTAATTCCGGTAACTGATTTATCAAATCAAAAGCTGTCAAGTTAACCTTATTGCTTTTGTATGCCGCTATCTTAGTTTCCAACGCTAAATTATACACAAATCTTACGCAACCAATATGTTTGTTGATTAACTCCGCTTGCTCAGCAGTTGGATAGATACGGTATTTATAAGTACGAAACATTAGTATAACAATATATTTACAGCGAATTAATTCTCGCCCCTCTTCACCTTAAAATTTTTCACCCTACCATCATGCCCATACGAATAGGTCCATTCATCAATCTTTCGGCACTCAACAACTTTGATTATTAGCTTTTGCTCTTTAAACCGGCTCATAACTGTTTCCAAATCCGCCTTTAACACGCTCACCCCATCAATGTTCCACTCAATCACATTCTCCAATCCCGATTTTGCCTGATCAATCTCACAATACAATTGTTTACGGACATTCTCGTACACCTTTTTTAGCACATCGGTAGAGCAATCAATCCTATTCTCTTTCCTTCCCTTTCGGTACACCATATAGTTTTGCCTGGCGAGAAAAGAAAAACAGTAACGTAGGGCCGGCTTAAATAAATCATTTTCTATAAAGTCAATGTAAATGGAATGATCAGTGTAGCCTAATTTATACCCGATTTGCCAATAAGCTTTTTTAACATCGACGTTGTAGAAGTATCTGCCATCAGGCATGCTTTCCCATAACTCATCGTTCCGACCTCTGCTGGCTCCGGTAAAATTAATATTTATAGAATATAGTTCTGGAATTGTTCGGAACCGTTTATACAACTGCTTGTTGAACCTCCCTAAAAACGCCGTGAACCTTTTGTTTGGCAGCTTACCCAAGCTAAGATTTTGCTTCTTGGCCGTAGTGCTGATCATTTTTTCATAAACGATCAGCTTTTTTCTTCCACCAGTATAGTGCTCACGAAAGGCGGTTCGGTTCCCTATTTGTGTATTTACAGACAGGTCATAACGTTCTGGTGTTTTTTCAAACCGGATAAAATGGCGTTTGGCGGGGAGTTTTACATAGTTGCTCATTCTTTCAATATCTTTAATCTGATCCATTCATAAAATTTCGTTCTATCTGGAATCACAAATCTGTCTGGAGAATTTTCTTTTCTCCACAAATCTTCTAACGGCTTCAGTTCTTTTGTCGGGTTGTTAAACAGGTCATGTATAACATCACAGTTTTGTTCTGAATATTCTTCCATTGCAGCAATAGCTTTCTCTACAAACGGCTGCCTGTGTTCTGCACTTAAAAATTCTTGTTGCAAACCATTGAAGTGGTTTAACAATATTTCTTTTGCTGTTTTCATAAGCAATACACTCCTTTTATTTTATTAATTAACAACTCGTGTCCCCCTAAAACATTATCCACTGTTTCATTTCCTGTTGGATATTTTAAGATATTAACCAATCCAACCTCAAACAAAAAGGAAGAGGCCGCTTCTTCGGTTATCTTTAATTCTGATTGTATTAACTTAACGATATTGTAATCGTCGATGTTGACTGTCAGTAATTTTATTTGCATCGCTATATTTTATAAGGTTTTATTTTTTCGGCCAACTCATTTCTTTCATCATCAGTCATCTTAGCCTTTAGTTTTATTATTTTTGAGAAAGATTTTTTAGTGTATCCGTTCCAACTTGGATGATGGTTTTCTGCTAACTCAAACTGGACTTCGTGCAGCCAAATAAAATATATAGCAAACGCCTTCTGTACCAAAGTTGGTTGAGGGATTGTTATTGTGCCACTCTTTCTATCTATCATTACAACTTTTTTAACTCCTCTTTAATTTCCTCATTAGTAAAGCCTAGCGAACGAAGTTCTTTAATGTACTCCATACGGCCTGCTAGTTTCTTGTTTTTTTCTTTTTCCAGTTCCAATTCTAACCGCAACCGTTCTATTTCACCTTGTTCTGGGCCTTGTTCTTTTACTGCTTCTTCTGCCGATGCTGTCGGTTCCTGTTGTCCTTGGACTGGTGGCGCAATAATGTTCGGAGCAGGAACATTCCCCGCATTGCTTGCATCCCAGCCGTAGTCAATTTGACTCATGTAGATTATTTCAGCAATCCATTTGCCATCAATAAACACAGGGTCTTTTGTTGTAACGGTAGCCAAATACAAATCCGGCACATATCTATCTCCTGCCGCACTAGAACTGTTACTTTGGATTTCGTTCATATAACCAACGAAGTCGGCAAATAGTTCATTATAGCTGTAATTTCCTCCTCCCCTTACCTGTTGCTTTAACGTCGATGGGAATATTTTGCTTATAAAATAAATAGACTTCGGTGTGTCAGCAATATATTTAATGTAATCCTCCAAGTTAAAGTAATCTATCTCCTGCCGCATTTCGGGTGGAAGCTGCGGTGCCGTTTCTTTTTTTGCTTTCTTCTCTCGCGTCTTGTCAAGTATGTTTTTAACATTTACCTTTTCGCCGGCATCACGTATCTGCGCTAATACTAACCGTGCATCAGATAAAGCAGATGTATAATTAGGGTAACGTGATTTGTATTGCTTTTGCAACCTACGCGCGATGAACCGGACGCCTTTTTTTGGGCGGCGGGCGCGTGGCTTACTAATACGCTTTTTTACTTTTTTCTTTTTGCTCATAATGTTCTATTCTTTTAACCTAACTATAAAACTATTGAACCCCATCGCAATATATGTTTTTTCTGTTAACGACAAGCATCTTACTTCAAAAATATCGTCTTTGCAAAACTTGTTTTCGAGCATCGTTTTTAAGTAGCTTTCAGCCACAGGATGCGTGCCGCTTCCATCTCTGTTTATTTGGCTGATAAAAATAAGTTCATGCGCTTTCTTTTGTAGTGTCATTTCTTTTTATTTTTTCTCCTTAGTCTTCTTTTTTCCTTGCCGCTTAAAACTATACCGCTATCTATTTGGTAAGGGTTAGTAATGAATAACTCTGGACTGTCATTAAAAGGATTTTGCTTTTCATTCTCAATGATCACTACAGCTTTTTCTCTAGCACATGTCCTGGCCATCTCGTGTATAGCAACAGTTCCTATTTCTATAATTCTATCTTTCATGGTATTCAACGGTGTCAAAAAAAATACCTTCTTTTATAACTTTTCTGTATTTTTCAGGGTTTTTATGGTAGGATTTCCTGCTTCTTTCCTTTGCTGAAGATATGGCTCCAAAGAGAAATCCATACACCAATAACAACCCAAGTATTGCAAATGGATAATAAAATCCAACTATAAACTTGTGTTGAGGCTCCTTGTTAAGGTGCTTACGCCAATCGTCGTTAAACGATTTAAACTCATTGTATGTTGGAAAGATGCCTTTCATATTGTTGCTATAATATTTTTAAACTCCTCTAATGATGTTATTATATAATAAGGGAACCCTATATTTTCAATGTGGCCCTGAAATTTTATTTGCGCATCCGATTGCCCATGATTTTTCTTTTTTGCGTATGCTTCAGGGGTTTTCAGCTCTACAAATATAACTTTTCCATAATGTATAACAAGTAAATCACTCGCCCCCGCATATTCACCAGCCGCTATCGACATCATCGCGTTAACCTTGTTCCTTTCTCCTCCGTTGGGGATAGCTAAGATTAGGCAGCGTGGAGAATGATGAGCGAGGCAATAGGTGTTGTTGTAAAATTTCACAATACACGCCTGCACAGCTTGCTCTGACATTATTTTAATTTCCATGAATAACCTCCAGTAGTTTTTCTTCTTCCATTAATACATTGCCAAATATTTCCATAGCTAAGCTTTAACACTACACTTGCTTCCTTTTTTGATGCCCACTCTTTTATAAAAACCCCATCTTTAAACTGAAGAACAGGTTTAGAGAAGGCTTTCCTTAGCTTTTCGCTCCTAATAGGAGACTTGTAATCTATGTGCATCCAATTTTTATTCCCTATAGCGGCTTCGCTCATCTTTTTTCTTGATTCATCAGAATGAAGCCTTCCAGTAGAAGCGAGTCTGATTTTTTCTCTTGTTTCAGCAGATGGAACAACCCCTGTGTTTCTTTTTTTTATTAATTGTATATGCTCTGGCGACAGTTTCTTTCCTCTATGAGCATCCCCTAGCTTTTTTCTGGTTTCTTCGGAAACAAATCTACCTTTTGGGTATCCGCTTTTAGCTAATCTTCCATTAACCATATTTTGTATTTGCTCTGGCGTCCTTTTTAATCCTTTTGGAGACTGAGCTATTTTATGTATATTAAACCACGGGTTAAGTACATCTATATAATGCTGCTCTCTTGGTATTAATTCTTCATCGGTCAAATCCTTTTCTATAAAGGAAAACAGCAAGTCGTCGTATCCGTATTTGTTAACATGGTGTTGTAATTTAGGGTTATTATGCGTGCCCTTTTTTAAGTGATGAGAATGCTGGGCTCTTCTAGGACAAAAGTAGGTAGCGCTACCAATATAAAACTTCTCAGTTAAAATAGATTCTATTTTATATATAACGTTATTTTTCTTTCTCATGCTGCCACACTCCCATACTCCATCACCTTGTTGGCCCAAAATGTATTGTATCCATCGCTACAATCAAATTCGTAAAGAAACGTTTTCTTTTTCGGAATACAATAAACCATCAAATAAAATTTATTTACCCCAGCCAATTTACAATAATGCCAGCCTTGATTTTTATACCCCATAAACTCTATCAACGCCGGAATATCTTTGCTATCGGTTATCTTCAAATCAATTACTGCGTGACCAGGTAAAAGGAAATCCAATCTGCCGGTCGTTGGCATTTCAAAGACATTGTATTGAACCGTCGCCGTATAGCTGATCTGCTTTTGAAAATGTTGTATAAGTGTACCGAACTTTTCTTTTACATTAAACGCAATGTCTTTACAGTATGGATAAATCGGATTAGCCATATTTGCTTTATGCGGCTCCGTTAATATAGCGTCAACCATACTGCCTACTCGCATTTTGTCGGTTACTGTAATGTCGGATTTAATGCCGTTTTTTGCGTGCTTTAAAAATGAATGGCTAAAGCCTGGTAATTTTAAATATTCCTCAAACTCTAGATTGTCGTAGCGTTGTATGTTGGTGTAGGTGATGTTCACGGGTATTTCAAATATGTTGTTGATTTTGTTTTATCGCCGAGCTCTTTCTCTCTATTACGCTTTTGTTCTTGCAACATATCGTCGATTTCTTTTTGGGCATCTAAAAGAGAGTTGTGTGTGCTCAAGTCGTCATAATATGAAAGCACAGTTAAGCCTAAGAGCCAACCAAAAAAGGGAATTAACATTATGCGCATTTTCATTTCAATGTCAAAATCGTTCCACTGACTCTTTGCCTGAGCCACAAACGTCTTTTCGCCATTGTTCTTCTCGATAATTTTTATTCGGGTTTTCATGCTTAATTATTAAAAGGTCTAATATCTTCTTTGAAATAACATAATTTACGGGATACTACCTGTCCAGAATTTAACTTAAACTGAACATATTTGCCCTTTATATCAATAACCTCAACCGTGTCTATCTCTAGGCGATCAAAAGGGTTCTCTACATCCCATTGGTATGAGTGCAAATACGTGTCGCCTATTTTTATAGTTTTTTCGTTCTCTTGCGAGTCTCTGCACGATATAAACGCAAGTAGAATTACAATGTAAGTTATTTTCATTTCTAATTTATTTTTTTAGCACCCTTATCAGCCAAATCTTTAACTTTGATTTGCTTATGGTTAACTTGTAGGGTCACATGATTAAGAAGTAACCTGCTATTTCAGGTTTTACTTTCAAACTTAACCACTTGCTGAGAACTCATTTGTGTTGTAGGAAATAATATCCTCTTATTATTCATTCCTTTCTCAAGGGAACAACACATCTAGGATTTCTCCGTTAAGTCTTACATTTATGCCTGTAAGGGCGGACGTTACTTAACACCCCATAAATTCAGGATTAGTATCTTTATGTAAATTCCGTATTATAGGTTGATACTGTGCTCAATTCTATTCCACCCTTTACTGGAATCTCCTACTAACTTGCATAGACGCAATACCTATTTCTTTTACATCAGGATCAATGTTTAGCCTGTAATATGGCACCTCGGCTCAAAGTTGTAAAGTTTATTTTTCTCTATCTCGTAATACTTTTAAAATTTGACTTTAACTAGTATTTCAAATCTAATTTTTTACTCCAGAGTTACCACCTTAAAGTGTTATGAGCCTTGGTATGTTATTTCAAAGAACTGTTTTTGTAAAGTAAGCATAAAGGATAGTCGACTATGTTGTGCCCCTTATGCCATAACTGAATCAACATCTCCCTCCTTTCGTTGGTATATTTATCAGTCCGCCTCACTACCACAACTTTGGCGGTTTTATAGGTTAAAATGGGAGCGAATCTTCCTCTACTCCTGTTGTGGGAGCTTGCGCTCCATCACTCACATTCGTTTCCGTATGCGATCCAATCTTTTCAATTTTCCAAACCTCTGTAGTCCCAAAATACTGAACCTTTCCTTCTTTATTTGTCCACTCTCTACCACGAAGGTTATAGTAAACCTTTATTTCGTCTCCAATTTTAAACCCATCCAATAAATCACACTTCGCCTGAGTTAATTGCATTGGCAAATGTTGTGGATATTGCTCTCCGGTTGTTAACACAAATTCTCTTTTTGAAAACTTCTCGGAAACAACCTGTGTTTCTCCGATTACCTTTATTGTTCCTTGTACGTCTGACATTTTTTTATTAATTAGTTAAGATATTTTTTTCATTGTCCAAATTTACGATGTATTCTTTAATCTGCAAGTTGGCAACCTCTATTTCGTCATCAAATTTACGGATAGCGGATTCTTTTTCTTGTTGCAGCTTGGTTAGCTTACCTTTTAAGGATTTGGCGTCAGCTATACCAAAAGACTCTTCTTCTTTTACCATCAACTCTTCTGCCTGCGCTTTTTCACGCTCTTCATAAACCGATAGTTGATATTTTAATTTGTCAGCTTCCTCCAGAGAGATGTCCAAAGCTGATTTCAACTCAACGCTTTCATCTACCAAATGATTACAGTCTTTTTTCAGGGCAGTGTTTTCAGCCTTTAAGTTATCAATTTTTGTGGCTGTTAAAGACTTCTCCTTAATCAACTTTTCTATTTCTGCCTTTAACTTTTCGTAAGACGTTTTTGGTGTTTTCTTTTTTTGCGCTCGTTTTCTTAGCGTTTGGCTTGTAATTGGCTGTCTCTTTTTCATGTTGTTTTTATTTATTTTATAATTTATCAATTGTTTTAAATACAATACCGGTATAGCTAAACTCTTCGTCCATTGTTTTGATCTTGCACAGATAAGTTTTCATTTGGCCGATATTAAAGGAATCGAATTTGTTAACTTTCAACATTGGTCTTATCGCCGCAATATTAGCAACAAAAGCGGTCATTACAATAACACTATTCTCCAATGTTTCTTCCATGTCTATTTTGTATTCGGATTTCAACTTTCTAATACCCGAATCGACAACCGGCGTAACAGCAACAGAGGCTAATTGGGCAGCAATTTCGGCGTTCTGTTTCTCCTCGGCAGCCTTCTTATCCGCCAACTCTTTTTCTATCCTATCGTTTTCCAAAGCCTGCACTTTATTGTTTAGGGCTATTTCGTAGTCGGAGAATTTATGGCGCAATAAACGCTCGTATTCTTTTAAAAAAGATGTAGGGTCGTTGGTTATCAGCTCATCGCATAGTGCTTTAAATTCAATATTACTAATGTGCTCGAACGATCTTATGGGAGCAAGTATGGTAAAATGAGCTAAAGTGGCTTTAGACAACTGTTGGGTAATGTATTGTTCGAGCCCCTCTGTTGTTATGTTACCGTCTCCTAGCGCAAAAGTGTATTTAGCACCAACAGCATCTAATATGCTTTTGTTAAACACTGCTATTTTATCTGCTTTGTATTTTGCCAAATATTCCCTGCATGCTTTAACATTATCAGCTTTTAACTTATCCTGTTTTTTCACTTCCTCGTCCGCCTTTTTAATAGCAATGATTGTTTTTTCGTAAGCAGCGACAGGAGCAGAGCCGGATTCTTCGGAAAGCATTAACCGGTCTTTGATAATTTCCAATTTGCTGGTTACTGTCATTCGTTCCGTTTTTATTTCCACAAACTTTCGCTTTACATCCTTCAACTTTTGTTCTGCTAGTGGAATGTCGGTTATGGTTGTTGGCAATACGGCAATATCGTTTAAAGCCGACTGCGCCATCGCCTGTAATTTTAAATCCAGATTGTGCGTTGCTTCGCCTAAATCAGCCCAAGATTTGCGCTTTTTTTGTACAACGTCATTGTTTGTGCTGGCGGGGGTTGTTGTTAGTTGTGTTTCCATAAATTAAAGTTTTTCTCTAATTGATTTTATATTTATTGTGAGGGCTTGCGTTATTCTTTTTGGTAATAACTTAAAAGCTTCAGGAAACTCTTTTTCAACGGCATTATAGGTTTTTAAATTATAAAGAGCGATTTCGATTTCACTCCTTAAACTATTTCGCTCAACATTCTTTTTATCCTTCTCGTGTTTTATCTGCAATATAGCTTTGGCTGTTTCAACATCTGGCGATAATTGGTATTTATTGTACGGTAAATCGCTATTAACATAGTAAGACTCAAAATTAAATCCGTTCCCCACAAACTGAAAACTACTACGCGTATTAAAGTAGCCTTTATTATTTTTAAAGCATGCCAAAACAGACTTTGGTATCTGTTTCAGGACGTATTTGTGGACACAATCTTTCAGTTTTTTATCTAAAACGTCTATTTCCATTTTTTTCTTTTCAGTCATCCTTGTGGCGACCTCTTGGGCGATTTCTTTTGTTATTCTAGTCATGTTGTTTTTAATAATTGTTAATTAACATATGTATAATATCGTGTTTATGCTTTAATTGTCCTGTTAGCCTTTCTCCAAACGAATGAGCTATTTTAAACTTTAATATCTCTTCAAAAGAAACATAATTGCCTTTTTCGCTTATTTTTAATGTTGGGAAATCTTCATTTACGGAAGTTAAAATATCTATAAGTGTTTCATCCAAAAGGAAGGCGGGCACATCTTGCGCTTTTTCTGTCCACTTATAAGTAACCCTTTCGTAATCTTCATCATCATATCCCCCATCGTTACCTCTATTGTATTTAACCATCCCTTCTATTGGAATAAATTTAGATCCGTAAGGCATAAAAATATCAATATCTTGAGGCTCACGACGAATTTTAAAGCCTTGTTTGTGTAAAGCTAAAGAGCCAGAAAGTATTCCTTCGGGATTAGCCTCCAGTATTTCGTTTGCGATTTGACTAAGTTTTGTTGTGTCCATTACAAATCCTCCACATTAGGCATTTCTACCGTATTCGCCGTTGGCTCATTCGTTTTGCTCTCAATTACCTCGGCGTATTCAGTTTCCTGTTTTTTATTTTCCTGTATGTCTGGCATTACCTCTTTAGTCTGCGCCGTCACAATCCTTTCCGACAAACGCGAAGCCATATTGGTTCCCCTTTTCTTTAATGCAGTAGAAACCACCTTGCTACGTGCAAATTCAGGATCTACACCTCCGTTGAAGCTAGTGTATAGCGGATTAGCATAATTTAACTTTTCTATATTCGCATCGTTTTTCCCGCGAGCATTTTTAAGGTGAGAATATTTACGCAGCCGGTCAAAATCAGACTGGTCTATCTCCACCATTTCCCACCTTGGTGACGGTACGGATGGTAGTAGTATCTTAACCGATACACTAACAACTTTTCCTGATCCATCCTTTTTTACAACCGGACGTTCGTGATCCAAGATAGTTCCACACTGATAAGCAATACTTAATTTTCCATCTGCTGTAGGTTTTATTTCCAAAGCTGTTTTGTAAATATCTCTTCCATTGGCATCTTTCCCTGTTTTTACAGACACGGGAGTCAAGTAAACCAATCCTGCGTTCGGGTCCAAAGAAAGATTATTCTTTAAGGAATATTTAACAGCATGAATAACCGTTTCTTGAATACACTCTGCAATGAAAGGCTTTGCTATCATGTGCATGGAAAGGAACTCTAACTCCTGAATAGCTATTGCTGCCGCATCATCTTTTTGCGGAACATTAATCCTGATTATTGCCTCTAAAGTTGACTGCTGCTGCTTTAAAAGAGTGATTGTTGTGTTTTCTGTTGACATGTATAAATTATTTTTTAGTTAGCACTTATCAATTGTTTTTCTTTCTCCATCACCTTTTCATAGGTTATTAATGGAAAGGTTTGTTCTTGAACGGGGCGGAAGGAGGAAGCTAGCCAGTAATAATCAAGCTTCACCCACCCTTCACGACCGAACATTTTGTGACACGTGCCACATTGAATAATAGACGCCAAAGGGTTTGTCTCTCTAACTAAGCTTGATTTATTTTTGCTGAGCGATATGAACCAGCACCCACAAAGATCTTGTTTTATATCGGCAACGACATCTATTGTCCCTTTTGGCATATTGTTTCCAGTAATATACACAACCTTTTGACCGATGTAAAATGGTGCAATATTTTGTTTTTCCATAATTATTTTTTAAGTTTAAATGCTCCAGCCCAAAAACCTTCGTTTATAGGGTACTCTTTCAATAAAATATCGCCGTTTTTATCAACATCTGTAATGGTACACACTTCTTTATATGCCGGACCGCTGATAGCGACATTATTATTATCTGTCCATACCGCATCTTTCAAAGTGCATTCTACCTGCTGACCAACTGCGAACCCCTTTTTCTGTTTAGTCCTTTTTGATAAAACTCCCTTCTCAATTAAAATATCCATCTCGTGAACGAAGAAATTGCCAGAGGTTAATTTTTTGTAGAATCCTTGCCTTGTTATATTGAGCCAAGATGAAGCCTTAACAATGCTTATCTTGTTCTTTTTAAGTCCTTCTTTTATTAGTATACTGTAATCCATATCCGCTTTATTATTATCTGAGGCAAACCTACGCATTATTTATTTACCGTAAACAATAATTTACAATAAAAGTTATTAACAATTGACTGTTGAAAAAGATTTTGTAAAAAATAGTTTACACATTGAAACTTTGTGTAAGTTTGTCTCGTTAGAATAAGCAAAACAATTTAAAACCGCACAATTATGAAAAAAGAATTTCAAATATCTAAAAAAGGTGTCACCAAGGGTAAGATAACCGTTCTTTCAAAAGAAGGGGAGACCTTTAATAAGAAAACGAAAATAAAAAAGTACTTAGATTTAGGGTATAAGGTTTACGATATGAATGACAAAGAGATAACTAAATAATAAATATCATGAAAAAAATAACGGTCATAATAGCTATTCTTATATCAAATATACTTTTAGCTCAAACAGTAACATATACATCGACAGGTACATTCACAGTATCAGGTACGGCAACGGCAACAATAGAATGTTGGGGCGCAGGCGGAGGTGGCGGCTACTCAACAGTGTCGGGCGGAGGAGCTGGCGGAGGTAGCGGTGGGACTTACTCCAAGTCGGTTATTACCTTAGCAGCCGGAATAACATATACTATAGTTGTAGGTGCCGGAGGGACAGGCGGGCAGCAAGCTGCTTGTGTTGCAACTTCGTTAGCAGTTAATGGCGGGGCCTCTTTATTCAAATCACCATCAACTACATTAGTAATGGCGACTGGCGGGCAAGCAGGAACCTCTTCTACATCAGCAATCTTTGCAGCAGCAGGTGTTTCTTCTACCGCTTCAAATATAGGAACTACATTCTTTAATGGTGGCAGTGGATTTACACCAACCGCCTCAAGAGCGGGTAGTGGTGGTGGTGGTGCCGGAAGCGGAGGGAATGGAGGGAATGGTCTTTCTACCGGAGGCGGTACTGGCGGTATTATAGGAACTGGCGGTGGTGCGGGAGGCAATGGTGGAAACGGTAACACTTTTGGGTCAGCTGGTAGTGGAATTGTAATAGGTGGCGGAGGGGCTGGAGGTTATTGGAATGGTGGACAATGTAGGGGTGGTGGTAGTGGAGCAAACGGTCAAGTTAAAATAACCTATGTATTACAGCCGCCATTACCAATAGAGCTATTAAGTTTTGATGCAGTACACAACAATGGCAGTGTTAATGTAATCTGGTCAACGGCCTCCGAAATAAACAACAACTATTTTACGATTGAGCGATCAACTGATGGTGTTGATTTTAATACAGTAAGTCAAATTGGTTCTAAAGCTGTAAATGGAAATAGTGTAGTGAAACTTGCTTATACATTCAATGATGACAATATTAAACCAGGAATTTACTATTATAGATTGAAACAAACTGATTATGATGGTAAAAACGAAACGTTCAACGTGGTTAGTGTCGCTATTTTAGACACAAAAGAACCATCAGTTATTAAAATCATAAACATGTTTGGACAGGATGCCCAAACTACAGATAAAGGTATCTTAATTTATTTTTATGATAATGGGACTAGTAAAAAGTATTTTAATAATTAAAAATAAACAACCATGAACAACGCACAACTTCAATCCATCGAAAACTGGTGGAACAAAAAAGGATCGTTTAATATGGCGCATTTTGAAAGGGTGCTTGCTGCCAAGGAAAAGTATGAAACTAACCCCGATAATTGTTATATGGATGTTTTAAAGAAAAGGATTACGCGGCCCAAACAAAAACCTCGCTATATCATACAATATGGGAGAGGTGGACGCGGGACGACTACTTATGTGCCTATATTACTAATTGCTTTGTTACTTAGCTCCTGCCGCACCCTTGACACTTATCATTGTCAGGAAAAACCAGACGGAACAATGCGAACCATTAAAGATGATGGATCAAATGAGTTAAACGCGTTTTGGATCAAAGCACATTACCCTAAAAGGCTCAATTGGTTCCTGATGCAAAAAGAAAAAGTGTATTTGCCGGCCGGAACTAATTGCATAATAAAGGATACTTTTTACACACACAAAAACAGATATCATATATTGACCACTGTTAATAACGGAGATACATTAATTACTTATTTTTTATTGAAATGATCGCACAACAAACAGCATGGTGCATTTTGGAGCCAAACGGGAAAACGTTAAGGATTTCCACAATTCGGAAAGAGAGAAAGTGTTGTATCGAATACTTTATTGACAACTATACCTGCGGATGGGAAAAATTACGCAAAAAATATGGGTACAAATGTATTAAAATAACGATAAGTAGATAATAATAAACTAACATGGAAAAACTATTTGTTTCTTACGAGATTGCTTTGCAATTAAAAGAAAAAGGATTTAATGAGCCGTGTTTAGCTTCCTACGAAAAATCAAATAATAAAATAGAATTTAATATTGTCAATAGCCCTTTTCAGGTAAAGACAGATGATATTTGGCTTACCCCATTATACCAACAAGTAATTGATTGGTTCAGAGAAAAACACAGAATAATTATTTCCGTAAATCACAAAACAATCGTAAAGCATTCATCTTTTCCAGTTGTTAAATTTATGGGAACGGTAAACGTGGTGAATAAAGAACTAAAAACATTTAACACGTCTGAATTGCCGGATTATTACTTAGCCCTCACCAAAGCAATAATAGAAGCATTAAAATTAATTTAACCTTTACTAACATGAACCACCATCAAGAATTTTACGCAAAAATGGCAAAGAAAAACACGCCCCATTTCGACCGGTCAACAACCTATAATGGATCAACTGAAGACCCGCAAGACCATGCTGAATTTTACAAAGATACCCCATACGATTATTTGCCGGCGGTACAAGTCTTGTCCGTAATTCTGTTAGCTGTAATAGCTTTGTTGTCTGCAAAATATAACAGTTGGAGACCTTCGTGGGAAGAACATAATTGGGCGGTCCTTAAATACTACTCCCTTGCATTCGCTTTCTTTTGGAGTGCAATCTTAGCGGTAAAATGTTTCCTGTTCACCGCTAAAAAATGGTGGAGTAAGATATTGAGAATAGTCGGAATGATAAGTTTTTCTACACTTTTCATCGTTTTGGGAGTTTGTTTTTGTATGTCAATAATTTTTAAATTAGCAAATTGAAACACGGGAGCACATTGGCTGAAGCCAAACAGAAGTACTTCTACCACAAAAAGGAATACAGAAAGTGGAAGAAAATAATTGATACATTTGTGGAGCCGACAAAAGAGCAAGTGTTGATTGATAAGTTGACGCCTGTAAATGAGCCGTTTATCTTGTGCACAAATGATGAAGCGGTGCTAATATCTTATAAAGAGTGGCAGGATGGGAGAAAGTAAGAATGCAACCTTAAACGATACGAAGGAAAATATAAATGCCGCTTTATTGCAAGCGTTTATAGATATTTCTTCTGATAATATAAAGACTGGAATATATGCTAAGGGCAGGAAACGGAAAGGGTCGGAAACTTTTAATATCACAACGCACCATTTAGTCGCAAAACCCACTAACGGTATGTTTAAGGGTTACCAGCAAATAATTAGTATAGATAAATTAATAGACAAAATATGACCGAACTAACCAATGAACAACAACAGGCGATGCGCTTCATGGGCTTCCTTGCCGGATTGTTTTCTAAAGCTTGTCTTGAAGCCGGTGGCTGTGAAGTAGATTTTAGGATCAACGGGGAACATATAAATGACATACGAAAGCTGTATCCTGTTGACATCCATCAAAGAATTAAACTAGCTGTCGCAGAGGAAAGATATGAAGATGCGGCAAAGCTGCATAAGTTACTACCATAAACAAAAATTTTGTTTTATACAAATCTTTTTTAGTATATTTGCCGTAATGGAAACTAACGACGGAACAAAAGGCGGAATATTAGACGGTAAAAAGCACAGCGAAGGTGGAATTGCGGCCATCGTTGTTGATACCAAAAAGCCTGTCGAGCTAGAGTCTGGAGAAGCTATTATCACATCAAAGGCCGTAGAAAAGCATCACGAATTACTTTCCGAAATAAATCAAGATGGGGGCGGCGTTCCCATCTTAGATCCAAATAAACAAACCTTCCATGATGGCGGCACCATCCCCGCAAATTGGGATTCACTTGTAAACATGTCCGCTTCCGAACTTCAAAAGTTTTACGATTCGGAAGAAGGTAAAGAGGCTGGATTAAGCTCTGAGGAAGCAAAAGAACAAGGCATTAAATCAGGAAGAGAATCGGCGAGGTGGACCATCAAAATGAAATCAACCCCTAAAAGCGGTTGGACTGCGGAAATGCAGGAGTGGGCCAAAAGGCAGGTGTCATTCATTAGCAGAATGAAAGGTGTTGACGGACCACTTTATGATGAAAAGGGAAACAAAACCAGGAAACATTTAGCTTTACTCATCTGGGGTCATAATCCTAAAAAAATGAGTGAAGGTGGTAATATAAATACACAAACAATAAACAAAATGGAACCAATAAAAGTAGGCACAACAATAATTAACAATGAAGCGTCAAATGATGAAAAGACGTGGATAATAAACGACATTAAAAACGGGGAACTTATTTTATCTCATAGCCCTAAATTTGTTAATCCGAAAGACAATCTGATATTACCTTTTGCTAACTTTTTAGTGCTTTTTAATGATCGCATAATTAGTCTCCCCTCCATTAAAGAGCTTAATTTGGAAAACTTTGAAGCAGAGAAAATGCTGGTTGAATTATCTATTAAAAAACTAGAATTGGATCAAGAAATAGCGGATTTAAACCGACGCGTTGAGGACGCACTAGAAGAAACAAAAAGAGCAAGAGAGGAGTTGATGGGGCTAGCGGACGCAGAAGAAATGGGCGAAGGCGGAACGGTATTGGCCACACCTCGATTATTTAAACCTTACATAAACAAAAGCAATTACAATAAACGCGTAATTTTAATACGAAATAGAGGCAATGATTATCTTGCGTTTTTCATCGATGGAGGAGGAGAAAATTATCATATAGCTGTTTATGATTCTGAAATGGTAAAAAAGGCTATAAGCGAAGGAAAATGGGAGTTAGCAAAATTCCATTCAGGCTCAATGCGTGAGGGTTCTTTAATTAAAATAGCGGAAATTGCTAACGAAATAGTTAACGAAAATACAAGTATTGATGACCGCTTAAAAGATTCTTATTTAGGTGTTAAATCAAAAAAAGAAGTTGAAGAGTTTGTTGAAATAATGAAAAGCGATAAAAAAGAATTTGGTGATGGCGGCACCATTGAATCTGCTAAAGATAAATTTAATGAAATAATGGAGACGTGGAAATTTGGCGGATTAAAAGACCCCAAGAATCCAAAATTTATAATATCGTTCCCATCTGGATATAATGATGCTATAAAAGTTGCTACAAATGAAGCTAAATTAATTGATAAAAATTTTGTTGCTCCTAAATTTTACTCTTATGAAAAAGGCGGCACCATTCCTAACAACTATGCCGGTAAAACGGCGGAGGTAGTTTGGGGGTCTTTTAACAAAAAGCAAAGAAAACATTTCTTATCTGATCACAAATTATCACAATTTTCGTTGGCCCACAATGCAAAGTATGAATTTTTGGCGTCCGAAATAAAAAACGCTTTGGATGAACATATTAAAGAAGGGCAGTATGGGGAGGGTGGGAATGTCCCTACGGAAGCTGATACAACAACAGAAGATAAACAAAGCACCATATCTATTTTAAGATCTTTGGTGCCAACTTTAAAAGGCAAAGAAAAGAAAGCGTGTCAAGAGAAGATTAAGGAGTTGGAGAAGGAATAATTACTATATTTGTGCATGATAACCAATAAAACCATACGAGATGTCATTTCAGGAATTAGCAAAGTTGCAAAAGGGGCAGCTATCGAAGCAGCGTCCAGTCACCTTAAAAGAGTTCAAGGCACAAGTGCGTTGGCTAAAGGAAGCAAGCAACACGAACAAGAAGAAATAGAATTATTAAAAAGTTATATTACAGATAAAAAGTTGTGGGCTTCTCCAAGTGTAGGTGAAATAATATCTAAGCCTAGCGCAGCTCAAGGGATGGAGCAAAAGGTTTACCTGAAAGATGAAAACACTGTAATTAAATTAAATGATGCGATTTGTTATTTATCTTGGGAAGACTATCTCTATAGCCTATTGTTGCATAATTTTTTCTTCCCCATTACCGCTTATGAATTAATAGGCTTCACAGAAACAGAAAACAAATTATATTCTATTGTAGAGCAACCATTAATAAAAGCTACAAGTATAACAGATATAGCAAAAGTAAAAGCGTTTATGTTGGAAAACGGATTTACAAACATAAGAAATAATGATTACCGTAATCCTGAATTAGGGATAATATTAGAAGACCTACATGATGAAAATGTGCTAACAAAAGATGACACTTTATATTTCATAGATACCATATTTTTTATTGACAAACCAAAAACATACAACCAAGGAGGAACCGTAATGCCAATAATCAAAAAATCAGAACAAACCATCGAGCAGATGGAAAAAGAAATAGCGGCAGCTAAAAAAAATCCGCTATTGCCGGAAAACCTGAAGAAAAAGTATGTTGAGTTGATGGAGGGGAGGATTAAGGAGAAAAAAGCAACATCAAAGGAAGAAAGTCTTATAGACGAAAGAGGCGAAAAGTATTCGGCCAATTCCATCCAAATAAAGGGCAAGAAAGCGTATTATGCTGGAATGCCAATAGATGACGTCACTTACAATCAAAAAAACAAATTAAGTTGGTATACAGTATCGGCAATAGGCGTTGGTAACATGAAATTAGGGGAGATTGTTTTAAGTAAAGAAAATTTTAAAAAACTTGCAGAGATTGTTAATCCGCGAATTATTACTATTGAAAAACTCGCCACCGGCGGAACTCTGTCCTCTCCTAAAGGCACTGATAAAATAAAAAAGGTGATGAAGGAATTTAAAAAGGGGGAGTTAAAAACTTCATCTGGACAAAAAGTGAAAAACCCAAAACAAGCCGTTGCTATAGCTCTATCGGAACAACGCGCAGAAGAAAAAACAGGCAAAGGCGTTAAGGCGTTAGCGGCAGGCATATCGAAAGAAAATAAAGAGTTGATCGAAAGGGAGAAGGCGAAAATAGCTAAAAGAAAAAAACTAAAATAAACAAAATATGTCAAAATCAAAATACGCTTACGAAGACCTGCTGGTAGAGCATAGCCTTGCCGCCACCGATCTTACACCAGAAGCCCAGCTCGGCATTCAGCAAATTAAAGAAATAGAAAAAGCTATTGTCCTTCAAGAAAAGAAAGCAGTGAAGAATGGTAAAAAATACACCCCTTCTGCTTCTACTGAAAATAAGATAAAAGCCTTTGACAGGTGGATAGTTAGAGAGATTTTAGATTACATGGAGGATAAGAATAGTAACGCTTCAGCACCTCCGGCCGCCGCCGCTACTATCATTGCGGACATAAAAAAAGATGAACCGGCAGCGCCGTCCAAAACAGTTGAACCAGCCTCGCCACCTGTAAAAGTTGAACCGCCTGCAAAAGTTGATGAGCCTGCGAAAACGGACGACCCGAAAGGAGTTGAAATAGATAAAGAGCTTTTGTCTATGTTCAGAGCTGGCAAAATCGAAGTTGACCTGGCCGAATTAAAAACTTTGGCTCCTGTTGCTTATTCTGTTATCTTTGAAACCTATGAGAAGGATGGAGATAATGGTATTGCTACCACACATTTCCTTTTAAAAGAAACTAATCAAAAATTCATTTTAACTAAAAAATAAAACCATGTCAATCACATCATTCAATACTCCCGCTTTACCTGGAGGAGAAAAAAGTAATACAGGTCTAGTGGTTGCCGCATTAATTGTAGCAACAGCTGGACTTTATTATTTCTTAGTCTATAAACCCGAACAAGACGCTAAAAAAGCGGCAGAGAAAAAGTAATTCCAACCGACAGCCAAACCCCGTAAGGTTTATCTGTAAAACAAGCCGCTTACGTTCACGTAGGCGGCTTTGGTGTCTTAAATAACTACAACATGAACATCGACGTATTTAGTATCTGTTACAATGAAGCGTTCTTACTGCCCCACTTCATAAAGCATTATCAATCTATGGGGGCCAACATCACCATTTTCGATAACCGGTCTATCGACAATTCCCGTGAAATAATAAATGCTGCTGGATGCACGCTGATCGATTATAATTCACAAGATGAAATACGGGATGATTTGTATCTTAAAATAAAAAACAGCTGTTGGAAGAAAAGCAAAGCGGACTGGGTGTGCGTAGTTGACATTGATGAATTTTTAGAGTTGCCGGTAAACGCCGACTTAAAAAATACATCCATCGTAAAAACGAAAGGCTACGATATGATTGGTCCGCCACCTTCGCGTTTGGGCGTTCCTAACTCAATGTATAGCAAACTTTGTTTTTTTAGACCCAATCAAATCCAAGAAATAAATTATTTGCCAGGTTGCCATACCGCAAATCCTATTGGTAATATTATTTACAGTCCATTCACCGTTCCATTACTACATTATAAGTACATTTCTCCCGACTATGTTTACAGCCGGCATAAGATGTATGAAAAAAGACTGAGCAAAATAAACAAGACATACCAATGGGGTGTAGAGTATGTTGATGTCCAAAGGAAGACGATAAATGACAAATTTAAAGGGTTGGACAAGAACGCTATAATTGTGCCCAATACAGGAGTCGAACCTGTAAAATCTACTTTCTAAGAGTAGCGCGTTTACCAATTTCGCCAATTGGGCATTTGCGGAAAGCAGAAGACCCGACCTCCAATCAGTTTTTTACGCCGATACCTAGTTTTCAAGACTAGTCGCCACTCCAATGTAGCTGCTTTACTTTCCAAACGGAAGACTGAATATTCGAAATCCATCCCTTTTTACAGGACAACTCGCTTAGCAGGCGGTTACAGAGCCTTTCTGTTTAATCTTCCGTATGTGGGGTGTAAAGGAATCGAACCTCTATTAGCGGTGTTACAGACCGAATGCTTACCTGTTAGCAATGAACAACCCATTTAGTGCAGCAATTGGGAATCGAACCCAAAGCGTCAGGATTTTAAGTCCTGTGTGTTTACCAGTTTCACCATTGCTGCAAATAAAAAAAGCCTCCCAATTAAATTCGAGAGGCTTTTTTGTATCTATTTCAGTATAATCAATAGAATGCCTCTTGTTTACTCAACGAATAACTTAAAGACAGGCTATATGATTTTTGTGTTTTCATGGTACAAATGTAAAAATAAATTTGGATATATAAAACAATTATTCATATATTTGTCGAAATATTTAAAACAATACTATTTTCAATGAAACTAATTACAAATATAGGCACGAGAACAAACGCAACAAAATGGTGTGTTGGGATTGCCATGTTTGAGAAATTTAAAATAACGGGGTGAAGTAAATTTATAAAAATATAAATTGTAAGCCTCGACCAAAAATCGGGGTTTTTTATTTTATACGCATCTTGGGCTAATGGTAGCCAATCGGTCTCCAAAACCGAAGGACTTTGTTCGATTCAAAGAGGGTGTGCTTAAGCTTGGATAGTTTAACGGGAAAAACAGTTGCCTTGTAAGCATCAATTTTCGGGTCAGTTCCGAATCTAAGCTCAAAATTGCGTGGTGGTGTAACGGTAGCACGGGGGCCTCATAAGCCTCAGATAAGAGTTCGATTCTCTTCTCCGCAACAATATTGGAGTATAGCTCAATGGTGGAGCAGCGACCTGATACGTCGAAGGCTAAAGGTTCAAGTCCTTTTATTCCAACTTAAAAAATGAAAATGAAAAACAGATTAAGTGAGGAGACCGACGAAATGTTCGGTTCTTCTAAATGGTCAGGATAGCAAACTTTCACTTTGCAGATACGGGTTCGATGCCCGTACCGAATACGATAATAAGCAGATAACGCATAGTTGGTGGTGCGCCAGTCTTCCAAACTGGAATAGAGCGAGTTCGATTCTCGCTATCTGCTCACAAGTACATAAACTCAAATGGATTGAGATTTGTCTGCAAAACAAAAGTAGAAAGTTCGATTCTTTCTGTGTACTCTATGTTCCTTTAGCTTAATTGGTAAAGCACTTTCCTCATAAGAAAGGGGATAAAGGTTCGACCCCTTTAGGGTACACATTATGGGCGCGATGACAACGGCAGTCCAACTGATTTGCAATCAGATTGTATGGGTTCGATTCCCACGCTGTCCACTTTATTTCGCAATATCTCAATGGTAGAGTGATTGGTTTACATCCAGTTTACGGTGGTTCGATTCCATCTTGCGAAACATGAATGCTACAAGGAAAATAAAACGAAAACCTGCTTTTTCTCATAAGAGAAAGAGAAGATAAAGTTTTGTCCTTGTAGCTCAATGGTAGAGCTTCCGGCTTTTAACCGGAAGACAACAGTTCGATTCTGTTCAGGGACACAAATAAACTCTGTGTCGTACAATGGATAGTACAGTTGTCTTCTAAACAATAAATAAAAGTTCGATTCTTTTCACAGAGACAAAAAAATAGTTATATTTGCACCATGAAAACAATAAATTTTAATTTCGATTTTGATAATAGAACCTAACAAGGCTCATGGAATGATATTGTCAAAACCCTTGAGCTAAAAGCTTGAGGGTTTTTTGTTTTACGGGGTTACAGCATATTGGCGCATGACGCTTCCCTGTCACGGAAGAGATTACGGATTCGATTTCCGTTAACCCCGCAAATATAGTTCAATTGATTTAAAAAACATTTTTTTATTTGAACCTTTATTTATATATTTGCAGTATGAATAAAGGACTTGGAGCAAAAATATTGAAATTAAGAAAGGGGGGACTTTCTTATAACAAAATTTCGGGGAAATTAAAATGTTCCAAAGGAACTGTAGCCTTTCATTGTGGGACAGGACAAAAAGATAAAAGTAATGCTAGGGCATTTAAAAGGGTTAACAAGAAAAAGGAATGTGATAAAAATCATAGACTATATTTAATAGAACTTTCTTTAAGATATAAAAGACTATGTGGCTGTAAAGAGTGCGGAAATAAAAATCCATTTGTTTTACAATTCGACCACAAGGATAATAGTGGTAAAATATCAAGTGTAGCAGCATTAATTGCAGATAGAAATTCTATTGAATCAGTAAAAACAGAAATAAGAAAATGTGAAATTTTATGCGCTAATTGCCATGCAATTAAAACTGTTATCCAATTAGGGTACTATAAAGAGTATATAAAAAAGTTCTTGTAGTACAACGGTAGTACGACTGACTGTTAATCAGCTAATAATGGTTCGATTCCATTCGAGAACGCAAAAGCGGAAGTAGCAAAGATGGTCTATGCAGCGGACTGAAAATCCGAAGATAGTGGCTCGGTACCACTCTTTCGCACAAATATTAAGTGTTTCATACACGATTCGAACGTGTAATATTTGGTTCGTAGCCAAATGGTTTGTCCCTTAGCCTAATGAAACATAAGGGTGTTACCACCAATGCTAAGGACGCTACCTTGCATAGGCGGACATTTTCTTCATATAAATTCTATCATACTCTTGCTCTTCTGATTTGTCAATTATCAAAGGCAGACAGTAATCTCTACTCAACGGCTTACCTTTAATGCAATATGCCTGATGGCCCAATCGAATAGTCTTAAAATGATCATAGTCTTTTGGAATATCTACTCCCTTTTCCCAGGGCTTGTTTCCGCTCGTATTGCCAAGCCAAATTTCATTCTTTGATAATTGCCAATCACATGAAGTATGCTTGTGTGCATCCTTTGCAAAGTTATTATTGTTTATCCACTCGAATTCATCATAGACAGAAGCACTGGTGGTAACAGCACCTACCAAAAAGGCGGGGCTTTGTACCTCTTCTGACAGTTGTAGCGTTAATTGGTTATTCATCTTTCTAAGTTTATTATGTGATTAAAATCCCGCCCTTCTGGTAGCTGCACCACGTTATCGGGAATCGAACCCTGTTCACTCGCTTCACAGGCGAATACATTACCAATATGCTAATAACACAGTTTTCGGGGGTGGATTCGAACCAAACCGTCTTTGTGTTCAAAGCACAAAATCCTGCCGCTAGACGACCCGAAAGTAAAACACGAGAGGCGTATTTCCTATATGTTACTACCGCAGGGCTTGGCCCCGCAGATTGGACTCGAACCAATGTCTCCTCTCTCGTCTTGCGAGTGGGATTTGAACCCACGTACTCCTCATTCCAAGTGAGGTTAGATAAACCAGACTCCTATACCGCAAGATATAAAAACTAAAAACCCCGAACAAATCAATGTCGGGGTTAGTTTCCTTACTTATATGTTTAAATACCCTAAACACAATAACCCCATTTATCGCTTTTCGGGCGACGTTGCTGCGGTTGTTGATGTAGAGTTATTGTTTTCATGATGCAAATATACACCTAATTTTATTAATTACAAATTTATTTTTTTATAAAATAAAAAACCCCGAAGATTGCTCTCCAGGGTTTAAAATACTTACGTATCACTGCACATGTCGGAACCGAACGATATGTAAATATTATTTCTTTTTGTTTTGCGATTCCCATTTTTCCAACTTTTCAAGTATCTCGTCTAACTTGGAAAGGATCGCGGCATTACAATGATTAGGCTTATGAAATCCTTTTTCGTCACAAGTTTCTTTTCTGTATTCATTGTAAATTTCTTGTTTAACAGGTCTTTTTGCCATTGCTAGTTAGTTAACCTTGATTAGCAGTTTGTGCTGTACCGGCTAAATTTCCGGTTCCAAATTGTACAGTCTTTGAGCTGAATTTTTGATTTTGCTCTACTGAGTTGATCATTTGTTTCAAGGAAGCAATCTCTTGGTTTTGCAAAGCAAATTGATAGCCGCTTTTATCATGATACTTAGATAAACGAGTTTCATCCAACTCATCTTTAATAGCATCATATTTATTTTTAGCTAATTCATCAAGGATCTTTTGAGTGTTTTTAAATCCTTCAGTTTTAAGTTCACAGAATTTTTCTGCATTAGACATTTCAAACGCACGCAACTGATTTTTTAGGTCAATAGCTTCACGATCAATACGGTCAAGAACTCTGTCAGTTTTGTCTCCGATGATAGATGTTAACACTTGACGATTTTCAAGAATGCGATTTTGCAAGTCACGCTCCACAGAATTTAGGTGAATAGTGTTTCGGTGAGCAATGTCATTATCATTTTTAATAACATTACATTCCGCTTCGTGGATGCTTTTGTTTACTGCACAAAATTCTGTGCCTTGCACAAGACTTTGGTTGTGTATTGTTTCTCTAAGATCAGATTCTGCTTTAGCAATATCTCTGCGAAGATCACAAATACCATACGCTGCTACGCCTGTTAAGGCATCATTACTTGAGGAATAGGCCCCAACGTAACCTGTTGATGAATTTACTGTTTCCATATTTTTTTATGTTTTTATTGGTTAATATGGAACAAATGTAAAATGGAGGTAATTACAAAACTAGGTATATAATATAACTATCGTCATTGGATGTAACTATAGTAATGTATCGTATTTCTTGTAATTTTTGTATTTGCAGCGCAAATCAATTTTTATTTTCTAATTTTGTTCTACAATCACCTATTAAATAGATAGATGCAGAAATTAACACACGTTATATCTCAATTCAGGGTTGATGAGGAAACAAAGAAGACAAATGAAGAGATGGCCGAGAAAAGCGACAGAAAGCCGCACGATTTAAATAGGATAATATTAAGCAAAGTGGCTAAATCATATAGAGAACAGCCTATTGTGAATGGGAAACAGACAATAACTTTTACGCTAATTTATTCAAGCCATCCCCAATCAACAACCGGCGATAAGTAGTCATTGCAATGGGTGCAGCCTTACTTCCTAAAAACCAGAATCCGGTCATCCTCCTGATCGGTGGGCGGGTAAAACGCTATTGCAGTATATGGAATGCCTAACGAGTCGAAATGCGGCTTAAACCCTGGCATAATGTCTTCTACTACTAATATTCCTCCAGGCACCATATAAGGCCAAACTCTGCGTACAAATTCGAGTTGAGAATTTACATCATGCGGTCCATCGTCGATGGCGATATGTAATTGAGGAAGATCAACGGGGCCTGTATAAAAATCAGATATAATTACTTTGGCACGATTTAATTCTACCGCGCCTTCGTAGGTTTGTACGTCGTAGCCTACGATGTTTGCATTCACAAAATATTCCTCAAATAATTTTAGGGAACCGTTCTTGTAGCAGCCCACTTCGAGCACAGATATTGGTTCGTTTTTCCATTTAGAAAACATTTCGCTATAAGTTTGCAAAAAATTGTGGTGCGTTTGCTTGTCCGTAGGATAATACGAGTACCCCTTGCTCAAAAATAATTCTTTAATGTCCATGTTTTTTATTTTAAATTTAAAGATAATCCCATATATATCCGCCTGATGTTTTATTGCATTTAAGTAGCGCCATAGAAATTCCCGTACGTATTATACCCGTTTGCATGGAGGCTTCCGAAACGCTTTTAAATATATTTACTACAACCCCATTTTTATCTTTTTGCACTATAGTCTTTTTCCTAGGCGGCTTGGACTTTTTTGGGGTGATGTTTCTACGTAATTCTGTCGCGGCTCTAGTTGCTACTCTTTTTGCGATTGTTTCATTAGATTGTTTTTTCCTAAAATTATGATTCTTTTCTCCTTTATGCGCTTCAGACAACTTTCTTTTATGTTCTTCTGAAAGGACTTTTCCTTTATTCCATGCAGGATTTAACTTTCTATATTCGGACATTTTTCTTCTTGTCTCCTCTGGAAGTTTTTTTCCAAAATTTGGACTTTTATCCCCTTTTAGCGATTCTGACAAATGCTTCTTATGTTCTTCAGAAAATATTCTTCCCTTTTGAGATTCCGAAATTTTTCGCCTCGTTTCTTCTGTTATGATTGGTCTACTTTTTTGCGCTTCCGACATTTTTTTTCTTTGTTCTTCACTGCGTTTTCTTCCACGCAATTTTTTTAATGCTTCTTCCGGAAGGCCTTTCCCAAACCAATGGTTTTTTTCTCCTTTGTGCGTCTCCGATAGTTTTTTTCTTGTTTCTTCAGTTGGCTTATGCCCCAAATGAGATAGCCTTAAATTTTCTTTGTGTTGTTCTGAAAAAACAATCCCTTTTCTACTTTCAGACATTTTCTTTTTGCTTTCTTCTGAAAATATTCGACCTTTCTGAGCCTCACTCATTTTTTTTAAGTGGCTCTCAGAAAATCTGTTATTATCACGATGCCAGTAATTTTTTGTTCCTTTCTTTGATTCACTAATTTTTTTACGCGTTTCTTCAGATTGATTCTTTTTTGCATTACTTATTTTTTTTCGAGTTTCTTCCGAAGCTATTCCGTTAGAACCTCCGCCACGTAAATTTAAGCCATTTTTAGAATTAAATGTTTGAAAAGTGTTTATGTAATCAATTTCAAGTTTATCTAACTCTTCAGGGTTGCAAATATGAATGATTTCAATTTTATGTTTATCGACCCCGTGTTTTTTCAAAGAGTGATATAACTTGGTTTGCCCTTCACAAGCAAGTCTTTCATAGTACATCTTTCTAACTCTGAAATCTCTAGATTGTCCTATATAAATTTTACCAGTCGGAGACGTTATTTTGTAGATGCCACAGATTTTTGTTTTTTTCCTGATATTAAATAAGTCGCCACCTACGACAACGTGCTTTAACCCTACTCCATAGGAGAGAATATCATTGTTTTCAGTGGCAGTGTTATTTAATATTTTCATGAGTAAAGTTAAAGCGCTACAAATATACTTATTTAATTTTTATTTGTATCCATTCCTCGGGTAATAAATCTCTTGTGGTTTTGCTGGCATCCCCAAACCATGTCCCAGGTGCAACGACGATCTTATCAGTATTAGCATTTAACCACGCCCCCCACCACGAGAAGCTCGAATTTGCTATTATATTGTGCGTGCACTGCGTCATCAAAAACAAATCTTCAATATTCGAGTTGCCCTCTATAAATAAAAAATGCTCCCCCTTTAAATTATCGCGGCACCACTCAATATCATCCGAAAACACAACAATCTTATCAATTGTCGTCCTTCTTTTCATTTCCTCAATCGCATCATTGTAATATTCTAAATGACAAACTTCATGAAAATGGTTCCCGATATAATCCCCTCTCCTAACATGTACAGAACAGCTGTTTTCCGGCAATTTGTATCTTTCGTTTATCCTGTTTTTTATCTCATCACTAAACTGAAACAAGTCTCTTATCTTCCCCTCACAGTGTTCAAAATATTTATATGACTGAAAAAAGCCGAACAGCTTAACGTCTTCGATGAAGGGCAATTCTTCGTAGTGCCACCCTTTTTCACCATAGTTTACTTTAACGTCTCCAACACACGGTTTCTCCTTAATATTAAAACAACCAGAATATTCCCATGACGGTATTTCGTAATCCACGTTATATTTTGCTGAGTACCCAACGGAAGTAGCTAACTGGAATAAATTATTGCCGAGGCGGCCTATAAAGTCTGCTGTTACCATTTTGTTTTATTTATTTATCTCCCAATTTTCATGTAGCCCAACTGGGAAATCGTAAGTCAGGTGATGAGTTTTAGATAATTCTTCTCTTATTTTATTTCGCCTGTTTTCATAATCTTCAACGTTAGAGTGGAATTGTATTTGAATATTTTCCAATTTGGTTTGCAACCCATGTTCTATAATGTAATCCAGTAAATCATATTCGGCACCTTCTATATTCATTTTTAAAAGGTTTATCTTTTTAAATTCAGCGATCACATCTAATGTGTCTATTATTACAACCTTATTCTCTCCTTTATTTAAAACAGAAGTGGACATTCCTATCACACCTATGCTCAATGTTTTATTTTCTGTACCGAGTCCGAAATTGAATACAGATACATTGCTTTGGTCATTAAATTTATCTTTTATGTTATCGTAAAATTCTTTTACCGGTTCAAATACATATATTTTACAGCCATATTTTGAATGTATATTATACGCCCATGTGCCATCAAAACCCCCTACATCAAAAACAACAGAGTCCTTAGTTAAGAGGTAATCGTATCTTAATTCTTCTGACCATTCCATTTTTTAAAGTATTATTGCTGGATCATAAACTAAATTTTCATCTCCGATGCGATCAAAATACACGGCCAATCCTCCTGTAGCACCTTTAGCATGTTTTTCGATTAAATGGTAGTTTTTTGATGCCGGCCAATCGGTGAAATATTTGTCCAGTTTTTTTCTGACCCACCCTTCACCGGTATATCCGAAGTAATCATTTATTCCTGTATAGGGGATGCCTGTATTTATTAAAACTTTAGCCAACAGCTTTTCCGTTGCGCAGGTTAAATCATAGCTTTCGTCGCATATATCCAGTTGGTCCACCATACTATCGGAGAAGTCCGAACAGAATTTTAACATCGAATCCTGATCGCCGAAAAAGCACGTGTCTTCCACCCAGTCGAAAACTTCCCCTGTTATAATATGTTTGGAATGGTTTACGTAAAGGGTGTTAGGCGAAGCGGGCCGCTGCAAATCACAAACGTTCAACCATCCGATGTCGGGACGGCACCTCAGCATAATATCGTACGTAAAATTATTTTTATTCGCGTACTCTACAGCTGCTTCGGCGCATTTTTTTAGCTTAAAATATTGGTCGCTATTGTGTAAGTTGAGATTTTTGTCCCACTTATCCCTGCCTAACTTCTTGTACTGACCATCAATTTTATCGTAATTGCTTTTATAAAGTTCCTCAACCTCCTTATTGTAGTTGTCATCCGTAAATATAAGGCTCTTCACGTTTTTAGGGAATGCAGCATTGACAATTTCTTCAGTTTCATTTCCGCAATCCGGCTCCATAGAGTTTTTGTTCAGATATAGAAACACGTCCGCGGAATTAGGCTCTATTACGTTTTTGTATAAGCTCGGTGCTGTTAGCCATAACTGTCGGCACTGGCCGGTCATTAATAATGCTATTTTCATGTTTTATTATTAGTTGATAATTTATTACCAGCTGCGGCAAAACCTTCAATGTGTTTTTTTATTAATTCATACCTGCAATTGTAATTTTTACAATTAGCGAATGCTATTTCAAACACGGATATAGCGTCCGTCTTTGAGTAGCCCATTTTTAAGTATATTTCAATAGCTTTTAGGTCAGCTTCGTATTCTCTTTTAATTTGTTCTTTCACACTCCTTTTATTTTAAAATTTTCACTGAGCACAATATACCCAAAAATCCTTTCAAGCGCGTGAATATTTCCACCATTACTACTTGCCGGTAATTCTTCCACTAATTTAAGGATATCTACTGATTCAAAAACTTTTTTAAATATTTCTGATCTAACAAAAAAACAGGTGCCGCCAATGAAACCGAAGGAGTTTGTTTCATAATTGTTTAAATTTAGCAAATCAACATATTTTTTGCATTCCGGAATTGGATCCCCGTGATCGCGGCCAGGGAATCTATGCCATTCTTCGACACCTACCATCCCCACTGTTTCATCTAAAAACGATTGCTCCACTAAAGGATATTTTTCAGGAGTTACGATGCTCCATAAAAGGTTTCGTAATTCCGCTGTTTCCGCAACTTTTTCTGGTTTTTCCGTTAGCGGCTTTCCCTTGCTGTGAAGAAATACGATTAGTTGTTCATCTTGTCCGTACTTACACCAGTAATCAAACATCCTGAGTTGGCCACCTATATCCATTCCCTGATTAGGAGATATTCTCACCACAGCTTCAGGGAAATGCTCGTGTACGTTTATATCAGATGTAAACCCATCCACAAGATTCACGTACAGATTATATTCAAACGGTACAGATTCTAGCCTTTCAACTATTTCGCGCCAGAGGTGTCGGTAAAATACGTGAAGAAAAATTGCATGTCTCATCCTAGTGCTTCTATAATATCTTTTGGATACATTCTTTTATTCACAGGGATTTCAATCGTAGGTGCAATAGATTGATGTACCCACCAGTCCTCAAACGAGCTGTCAGCAGACGTGTCATTTTGTAGTGGAACCAACACATCCGCACACAAAAGCACATACCCTGCGTCTGTTAGTATTCTACGTTGCTCATCCCTGTATTGTCCACTATGGATATAGTGATCATGCTCAATTGTAATAATTCCGAATATGTATTTATCAAAGGGAATCAATTTTAATACGGAAGTACTTAACGCATCAATATCTAAAGAAAGGTAATCAATCGCTTTCGGAGCATTACTTTCTTCCAACAATCTCAAATAATCAATTTTGGTAGCATCATCATTAAGATGTTTGCAACTTCTTACTTTGTAGCTATCGTTATGCTGCGGATCCATTTCGATACATATCCCGCGCCATCCTAAACTTTCAAAAGCATAAGTATTATTTGTAGAAACAGCGTCACAAGACCCTATATCGAGATAATATCCATCTCTTTTAAAATTTAATAACTTAGCGACAAATTTGTCTTGGCACGCTTGGCTTTGATACGGTAGATTCATATTTATAGTTTTATATTTTTAGGATCCTGCCACTCCGGACCGATGTTGTATTTTTCTAATAATTCCGCTGCGTAAACCTGTTTGAAGTAGAGCACCGATCCATGTCTAGTAACGAGCAGATTGTATATTTGCTCTTCATTAAGATTATTTATGTCTGCATACCACTGAATATGCTTCACGGTATAAGGTTCGGGCGAACGGTGACTCCTGTAAAAAAATGAATTATCAAGAAAGGTCTCCGGAACCTCGCTCCCTGAAGCGCGCCACATTCTATCTAAATTATTACAACGATCCTTGGAATACACAGCAAATGTTGTGTCTACGGGTATATCATAGAAACCGTGATGATTTTGGTGGCCCCAATTATTACCCTCTGCTTCACGATAGCGACGAGCGTATTCATTATCGGGAAGATCAGAAATCCGTATGGATAACCCTGATTTAATTATACCCTCACTGCGCTCAATATCTGCAATTAATACTTCGCAAAAATCTCTTGGAACACCCTCAAAAACCAAATCACAATCAGTTACGGCGTAATAATTTTCTCCTGGGGCGTACTTTTCTGGCAATCCCATTTCCCAACAAAATCTATTATATGTTGAAAGTTTCGCGCCTTCAGTAGAAACCACCCTATAAGGACACTCATTGTACCAAGAAAGCAATGGAGGGTACGTGGAGCAATTGTCAACGATTATCGGTTCGTGACCACACGAAACAAAAAACTCTGCCATGTTGCGAGTATGCTCCAAAATATTCCAGGTCATTATAAATATTTTCATATAGTTTATTTTTTAAAATATCATTGTTAATTTTTCTTGGCGGATTCTGGCACGAGTTTCCGACATTCTTCTTCGTGCTTCATCGGAATGTTTTTTACCAAAGAACGGGTTTTTTTCTCCTTTATGCGCTTCTAACATTTTTTGTTTTGTTTCATCGGAATGTCTTTTTCCAAAAAAAGGGTGTTTCTCTCCTTTTTTAGATTCCGACAATTTTCTTTTTGTTTCTTCTGAAAGGGACTTGCCAAACATGTAACTTTTTTCACCTTTGGTTGATTCCGACATTTTCCGTTTAGTTTCTTCGGAAAGGCGCTTGCCTTTGTTCGCTTTGGATAATTTTCTTTTTGTTTCTTCTGAACGAGGTTTTCCAAACAGAGGGCTTTTTTCTCCTTTTAGCGCTTCTGATAGCTTTAGCTTTGTTTCTTCTGTGTGTTTTTTGCCTTTTTGGGATAAAGACATTTTTCGTTTCGATTCTTCTGAATGTTTTTTGCCCATGTTTGACTCAGAAATCTTTTTCTTTACCTCTTCAGAACGCGGCTTACCAAATCCATAGTTTTTATCTCCTTTATTTACCTCCGACATTTTCTTTATTGTTTCCTCGGAGGCTTTACCCTTATTACCACCCCCATCCCTCAAATTTAATCCATGCTCAGTATTAAATGTCTGAAACAAATCCACATAGTGTTTTTCTAGTTTGTTTAACTCTTCGATATTATAAACAGGTATAGTGTGTATGATTTCAAATTTATGGTTTTCAACGCCGTGTTTTAAAAACGAGTTATATAATTTTGTTTGACCTTTACAATGAAGAGTCCTATAATATCTGAATCTTTTATTATGTATATCTACGCTTTGCCCAACATAAATTTTCCCCGTTGGAGAAGTTATTTTGTAGATACCGCATATCTTCTCTTTTTTCATAAGCTCAAATAATGATTTAGAGTTTGCTCAATTTGCTGGTTTTTGCGATTAAACAACTCTGCCGGTGTTTGCTGCCAATTCGACCCGCCCCGCCCGTGAAGCAGAAAATCTTCGCAAATCTGCATACAGTCTCCTTCGTAATACCTATCCCGCGCTTCAACGGGCAGCACCGCCATGTTTTCGTGCTCTTCGCACACATTTACCATCGAAAGACCTTTAATTTTCAGGTCAGGATGGTTTTGGATATAGTGGTGCCAATTTCCACCGCTATCGCAATCATAATTATCTATTTTCGTTCCTATAAAATCCACCTGATCCCTATCTTTTAACGTAGGATGTATTATCATTATGCCTGGATGGAAATATTTTATGCTAGGTCCGCGTCCCTGCATAACCGAAATCACATCGTATTCAGGGTATAATTTCATTTCCCGTATCAAAAACATGTCATGGTCCAAGATAATAACAATGTTATTGTGGTCAATTATGTTTCTCCACGCCCAATTTATTGCAGTCTGGTGACTTCGACCTGCACCGGCATTATGATTTACTCCTTCAGGAAAATAATGCGGTATTCCTAATTGTTCTGCTTTAGCCTGTATAGCCTCCTTTTCGTTTAGCTTATCGAAAGAGTTGTTGATACAGTGAATTTGATGTTCTTCTTTCAAGAACTTCTTGAACGTAATATATTGCCACTCCAAAAATTGAGCGCTGTTAAACGCGAAGGTGTAGATATTTATCATAAGCAAGAAAGCAAAGTATTTATTCTATTTAAATACGTATGTTTCTCTTTCACAAAAGTAATCAAATCTACAAGTTCTTGTTCATACGTAGGCGATTTCATCTTTTCCTGCATTAATCCAAAAAGGTCATATTCGTTTTCGGAATATACAAGTTTTCCTTCAAATAGTTCGTTAACCCTTGCGCTGTTCGTTATTCCGAATTGGTTATATGAAATGTTTTTGAAAATCCTGCAAGGTATATATCCATGGCGTTTTTGCCATGAACCTACTATCGCTGGCGATAGGTAAGACTCAGCAACAACTCTTCGATTATCCTCTATTGACAAGTTGTTTGCGTGTTTAAACTCTATTCCGTTTTCATTGCAGGCACGAATAAAGCCGGATAGCTCTGGATTATTACCAAAAATCCCGTCGCCCATGCTGCCAACCCAATATGATTTATTAACCCGTTCTTGGTATATATCGGGATTAATCTCGTGGGGAAGCAGATCCGTGGACCAAGGCATATACAGTATTTTTCCTGGTTTATCGTAATAAATACAAGGTTCGATTAACTTTGCATCTTCATAGTTCAACACATCATCCGTATACACCTGCAATTTCAAGTAGTTTACATCTTCAGCGTTAATTTTGCTCCACATCTGCTCATCATAGCAATTATGTAAAATGTACGAACAACCTTTAATGATAGGCATTTTACTACACGCCTGCCCTTCGGTTAAAAACAGCGCATCAGAAAAATCAAAACTGGACACATCGGTAGAATCATCAAACCAACACGTATCGTAACCTAGGCTCTTAAATGCTCTGAAGAAGGCTTGATGGATATACGAATGCGTATGGCTGTGCAGCGGATGACCCCAAATAATTATTTTTTTATATTTCATATATTTTTATTTTAACTTCTTAGTTCCTGGTGATTTTTATCTAACAGCAATATTACACATTCATAATTTAGGTTCTTATCTTCCCATTTTTGCTTAATATGTTCGCACCCCTCTGGATAATGATATGACGGTGTTAGTATTTTAGCTGGCTGGTTATCTATCAAGTAGCGATTTAAAACTGATTCATCGTGCCACAAAATTGAAACATCATTAAGCTTATCCGTGTTAATCATTTTAACCGCAGTATCTATAAATTTCCAAAATTCTTTATTTGAAAGCCCCCAGAAACCGCCACCATAGTACACGGTTCCTTCATTCGGCCCAACGCAAGATGTAGAGTTAGGATTGGTTTCGTAACTCCCCCGCTCACCAACAAACCCACAATGCTGGACAGCAGTTATATCACTTATTATATCTCCAGCATCGATAGGCTTTTTAATTAAGGTGTCAACGTCAATATAAAAATGATAATCGGCATTAGACAGCTGCTTGCGAAACCTTTGGAAGAAATGGTATCTATGTAAAGTTGTGTATGGAAACACATTGTGCTCTACTTCAAAAAACTTTACCTTATCAAAATATGTCGTATTTGATAATATTTTTTTAGACTCTTCTATTTTGTCTGTAAAAATATTGTATGTTACTTCTTCGCCTTTTAAAAAATAATCATTTGCAGAATCTAACAAACCCTTTAAAAAACAGGTGTACTTATTTGTCGCTATTATCAATAAATTTATTTTCATTCTTGGGATTTTGATGTTTTTTTGTCATGGATTCTATAATACAACAAGTAATCTGGTAAAATCACAAATTTATGAGCGCCGCTTTGATAACTTCTTTTCCACATATTAAAGTCGTCAACAGGTATTTCTGCCGGATTAAGTTTTTCGCAAGTCTCCCAAAAATTTCTTGAATAACACACGGCAGGGTGAGCTATTATGTTGTGCCCCTTATTTGCCTCAAGGTCGGGGTTTAATCCACTCATTTGCATGTCTTTTATAATATTGCCATTCTCGTCTATATTAAAATAATTTGAAGACACAACATCATATCCATCTTCTATAAAAACGATTTGTTTTTCAAACCTGTCAAGAGTATATCTGTCGTCAACATTTACATTGAAAGCACAATCATATCCGAGAGAAAAGACTTTATCCAGTAGATAATTATGTGCCAATGCGTGATTGTCCATTAATATGCTGTCAAATTCACTGCCTTCATAAATTTTGGTGCCGGTGCCGCCATAATCAATTTCAAAGACATCGAATTTTTTATATTTTTGATTTTTAATTGAGTCCACACATTCAGTTATCCATGTCGGCGGATAATTTTTTATGTTTTTATGGAAAATTATCACTGCGGCCTTAACGTTTTTTACAAATGTGGGCTTTTTAGTTGGGATAGGTATGGATACAACATAATAACGGAGTGTGTCAGGAATAAGGTTTAGATTGGCTGGAAGATCAAGAAAATATCCTGCTTGAGAATTTTTTATTTGATACGCCATAATTGTTTGATGAAATCTTTTTTCTGTTTGAGAAAACGGAAAAGAATATGTCTTTTCGCCATTTTGACCAATAGAAAAACCTATTTCATATTCATAACGAATTGCGTCCCCAGATTTTATTACTGTGCCATTACTGTCAGTTAATCCTGTAACTACTCCTGTTGTTGATATCATACGTTTAAATAGCCTTTAGCTGTTATTTTAACATCTTCAATAACTATTATTATTTCAGTCAAGCAATCCTCCATTGCGCCAATATTTTGATTTAACTGAAAATCTATATTTTTGTGGGTGGAAGGAGGGTGTACTTTTAAAAACAAGATTTCGCCTTCTACTTGATAGTCAGCATATTTTTTCCCGTTAATAATTAGTTCTTTTTGCATATCATTTATCAGCCGTTACATTTTTATAAAACTCAATATCTAATGTCTTTATTTCATCCATCAACACTTTTTGCTTTGCCCTAATTTCCTTCTTCTCCTCCTTCGTTGAATCAATACCTATCGTCGCATGTAAAGAAGCGTTTTGTTGAAGCAGGGTATCGATTGTTTTACGCGTTTTTTCGTCTTCGTAGTAGGTCATAAATCTATTTTTATATAGCTATAAGTTTTCCAATTTTTTCTTTATAACAGCCGCCATTTCGTAGTCTTCTAGGGCAACAGCGTTTTTTAATGCTGTTTGATAATATCCTTTTCCAGCTACCATTGTGATAGTGTATGTCTTCTCTCCAAATATTTTGTACTTCCTTTTAACGGTTTTGCTTTTAAACTTAAACCCGTTGCAGGAATAGTGAGCACATACCGCATCAAGTATGTCGCTATTAGTAGAAACTAAGATGATCATTGGTTCCATCATTATAATTTTATAGTGCGTATTGCATTTCTCCGCACAGGGCACAAAATAATAAAAAAAGTGTTACGGCAATCAATAATATTGTCTTCATTTTACTTGGCACATATCACATTTATATTCATTATTTATTTTCATCATGGGCCAATGTCCACAATTAGGGCAAGTGTCTTCCATTTGTTTGTGTTTATAGAAGCTGTCCAGCAGTATTGCTAATACACCTATTGGTAATGTTATATTGCCAACGGCTTTGTCGCCAGTAATACCCAGCTCTTTTCTAATCCATTTTTCGTTTAGGGTCATAATAAATTTATTTCACGTTTAACATCTTCCCAATATTTAATTTGTGAATCACTAAAATAAACGTCATTGGATGTTTCTAGTATTGCATCTACGCATATTAAGGCACAATTTTTAGCATCAATACCGTCCATTAGGTGAGGCATCATAGATCGTTTCATTCTGTTTGCCAACTCTTCCGCTTTAACTTTTGGTGTCATAACAACTCACTTAATTTATACGCAACAGCAACGGCAATGATAACAAACACCGAACCGATCACTATTAATATTGTTTTTTCTTGTTTTTTACTGAAGCTCATTTTCTAATTTGTTAATACATTTCGCTACCCTTTCTTTAAAACCTTTTCTTGTCACCATCCATTCTTCAGCTTTATTCACGCCGTACAATACAGTTGCGTGATCTTTATTTACAAATCTCCCTATTAAATGAAAACTAAACATATATTTTTTTCTAACAATCCAAAAGTAGATGAATCGGGCTTCAACAATATCATCATACCTACTCTTTTTTAAAATATCATTTACTGGCAGGCGAACAACATGAGAAACAGCAGACAATACATTATCGGATAATTTTTGTTGTTCCAGTTCAATGTTTTTAAACTCTGAAGTTATCCTGTGGTTTAAGCTTATTACGGTTAAATTGGGTAGTTTGGGGTTGCTGCTCAAAAACTTAACAATATCTTCCGCATCTTTGATAATAGGATGGTCCGGCATGACATAGTTTTTCATCCAACTTTTGATGTTGTTGATTTTGCTGATACAGTCGGGGATGTTGGTTATTTTTTCTTTCACAATTAATTTTTATCGTAGTATTCATAAGCCTCTTGAAGCTGTTTTGGGTCTTTCAAATACATCTCCCAATCATCCTTTGCAACTTCTTCTTCTATTACATCGATATAAAAAGTTTTAGGTTTAAATGGGAACGATTTAATGTACCCTTTTCCAGAAACCATTAAATCTCTGTTGCCAGCCAGATAATCTTGTTTGCTCATCCAAAACTTTCCACTCCATCGGCTTCCTCCCTCTGTTTCCATAACAATAGCATCGATGTAATATGCTTTACCATCCTTCCCATCTTTAAACACCCCGCCTTCTCGGTTATTTTGATAGAGTACCTCACCTGACAATTCCGATATATGAGTCCATTCGCTCTCTTCTCCTGTAAGTGGCGCAATCGTTTCTTGTAAACAAAGCTTTTTGATTGCCTGTGATAACGCTTGTGCTGTATAAGGTGCAGAGCCGCCACTTTGCCCACTATTACCAAACTTTTCGCATAGTGCTAAAATTTCGGGTATAAATTCCTCAATAATCGGCCTGTTATCCGGATCTGTTGCATTTGCTACAAGAATTTCTAATTCTCTTTTTGCGTGTGATTGTGTGTTTGTCATAGCTTTAGAATTAATTAAACAATTTATACCACCATTTCTTTTTGATGTCCAATAGTTCATTAGACACACTTTTTAGTAACCCTTTGTATTTATCCGATTCCCCTTTTTGCCAAGATATTATTTGGGATATTGTTTCGCTCATCTGAATTAATATTTTTTCGTTTAATTTCTCCGTATTAAGCTCATATATTCTCTCTATAGTGCAGATGTGTTGATTATCTAAATGAACAGAAAAGAGAACCCTTATATCTTTTTTTTCGTTAACGACCCCAAGCATCTTATTATATTCTGCTAATGGCAGGGTAATTGTTTTGTTGTCATCTTTTATGTTCATAACTTTATCATATTAGGTGTGTATAAATCTTTAGTGTCAAGTACCGAATCGGCTCCAAACCAATGAGACGGAGCGACGACGACCTTATCTGGATTTTTGTTTAAGTAAGCTGCCCACCAACTGTATGAACTATTTGCGATAATGTTATGGTCGCAAAAACTTTGATAAAACATCTCTCCGATATCGCCATAGTTGGTTTCGGAAACGAAAATAATATTTCCGCGCTGATAAATACGTCTACCTTCTTCTTTAAACAATTTTTCAAATATTTCATCAAACATTTTTTTACAAGAAACCATATCGTCTGAAAAAACGAGAAAGGTTTTACACGATGTGTTTTCAATGATATACTCAATGGCGGAAATGTAATAATCTATTCCTATTTGGGCATAAAAATTGTTGCCCAGATAATCACCTCTTCTAACATGAACAGAACATAATAGCGCTCCTAATTGTTTTTTCATGCGAATCTTTTGTTTTTCCAACTCCTCACTAGGCTCAAACATTCTTTTAATTTCATTCTCGCAATGTTCCCAATAACGGGCAGATTGGAAATAGCCTTTAATATCATAACACTTATCCCTGCCAGTGAATATCTGAATGCTATCATTGAAACCTTGAACGTCTGTATAGTGAAAATATGGTTCATGGTAAACGTCCGTAACGGGTATATTAGCTACATTTAGTGGGTGTTTAAAATACTTACTGTATTCCCACTCAGGAAAGACTGGCGCAAGATTATATTTTTTGCCGATACCGACTGTTGCCGCAATGCCGAATAGTTGGTTTCCTAAACGCCCCCCGTTCCCTATGTTTGTTTGTGTTATGTAGTTCATTTTTTTACTATTATAGGGAAATCTAACAACACCTGTGCAATTTCATTTTGTACCCATTTTACTCCGGAAACAAAGGCATCTCTTTCCGATTCTGACCCTCGATACGGATACCTTTTTTTCGCCTCCTCCTTAATTTTATCTTCAAAACTTTTTCCGTTCATTGTAAGCTAACCTCCACTTTTGCTTTTTTCATTTTTATAACTTCGATCATCCGGTATGCTACCCCTCCACGCACTCCCATGTCAATAAATAGCGGCTTTACTCTTAATAAATGTTGGCTGTGATAAAACCTCTCTAATATTTTAGCAATGTCAATCATAAAACATTATTCATATTCAACATAATTGCCGATGTGTACCACCTGTTGTTTTTAAAGTTGCTCACTAGGTAAAACTGGCACATTACATGATCCCCTATTTTGTTTTTAGATACCACTTCATCAAATTGGAACTTTCTCATCACTAAATTCACCGGTCTGGTAGCATCTTTTCCACACGTCATGGTCACATTGCAGAAGTCGCCATTTTCGTTCATCTCGGTTATCACTCCTTTTATTCTGTTGATAATGCTATCCGTCATAATTAGTTTTCGTTCGGAGCAAATATAGAAAAAAATTAATATCAAAAAATATTTTTTTTGTTCAACAATTATATTTAATATTGCACAACGAAATTTGCCAAACAACATGATGTTGAGTAACCATTAATTTATTTACATGTCTGGCAACGACAACCTCGATACGTTATTCACCACAATAGGAAAAGCATTAAAGACTAGCTCGCCAATAGAAATTAGCGGGGCCATAAATAACTTCCAAAAAAATAAGTTGCCCAACAGGGAAGAGGTCGATAAAGTCATCCAGTTAGTAGCTGATGAATATTCCGTTTCGGTGAGATCTATTATGTCTAGTTCGTCAAGTTCAAAAACAAGGGAAGCCAAATTTATGGTTTATTCCCTACTTCATATTTATTTAGGTATATCGATTAGGGTCATCGCCCGCACCATATTTCATAATTGGCACAACAGTGTTAACAGAGCCATTAGCTATTATAATAAGTGTGACCCTAAAATAAAACAAGAACGAGATTTTTTGGAAATGTATAAAAAATTAGAAACTAAGTTAAATAACCAATAACATGGCAAAACCTACTAACATGCCGCTAACGATTTATAATAAACGCGGCGGAAGAAACTTTAAAGAAAAGGCTTTAGAAAAGCAATTGCAGGAGTTTTTCTCAGCAAATCCCGATAAGGTAAACGACTTCCGTCCGGCAGATACGATGGAGGAGTTAAAATCTCTTCATGATCATTACTGCATTGAAACAGCAGAGATTGTTTCTGAAACAAAAAACGAACCTACAGTAGAAAGCCATGAGTCATTCAGGGACAGTATGGCGCCTGAACCGGAACCGGAAAAAGTGGTCAATCCATTGAACAGGGATGAGCCAATTATCAGGGATTATGTGAAAGAAGATGGGTTCCAACAAAATACGGGAGAGAAACAGCCACAATCAAATTACAGCGAACCAACTAATTTCAGAGATAGCTTTGAAATACCGGACGATACAATACAGGGAGACGGGAAACAACAACAGCCGTTAAACGCAAATCCTCGCGCGAAACAAAATGCCACGCCTGACCCTGATGCTAAATTAAAAAGAAGAAGTAAAAAGAAATTCACTAAGTATGCTGTTGATGCGGCCTGTGCACTAGCTGGAAGAGGTATCGTTTGGTGGGCCACAAAAGATATCAACAATGATGAAATACAAAAACTTGTCGTTAATGATGAGCTTAGTGAAGCAAGTTTAAATATGCTTGTTTACTTGGACACTAACACACAAGGTACCGTTAAACAGTTTTTCGAGTTAGCCATTGTTAAAGCGCAGGATTTAGCCAGCTTCACGATAGAAGAAAAAGAGGATTTGTCGGAAGCGTTGGAAGATTTTATGGAGTTTAAAAACATAAAAATAAACCCTACGATACAATTAGGGGTAGTGTTTTTAGGTATGATGTTTGAGCGTGCACTTAAAGCAATGCAGAACAAAGCGGAAACAAACTCTGTACTTGTACAGCTAAAACAAATACACGCTGCCGGTATTGACCAAAGGGTGCAAAATGTTCCTCCGCCAGCGGCACCTGCTAATGAAGAGCAACCGGTAGAAGAGCCCGCTAAAGAAGAACCAACTGAGATAGCCGCATAATGGAGACAGCACCTAAACAAAATACAGGCGGAAGGGAGTGTGGGATGCAAACAGCTCTCGCGATACAGGGAGGTGGAAAGACCTACCAAAATATGTATATTATCGTAGACTATGTTAAAGATAATATAGAAGCAAAAGTACGTGCAAGAAGGTGTTTGATTTATGATACTAACGGAGAGTACACGCCAGAAGAGTTTGCTAAAAATGGTATACCAAATTTTAATGCAAGACGTATAGCGGTAAAAGATGTACGAGCATGGTGTAGAGACCCAAAAACGATTGAGTGTAGAAGGATAGATGCAAAAGCATTAGGTATTTCTGAAAAAAAAACAGTGTTAGAATATTTAGCCTCTAATGTGATCGACTGCTTGTTGGTGATTGAGGATGTTAACACATACGTTTTGCAGATGTCTCACATGGAGGCGGTTATCGGTAAGCTAGTTTCACTAAGGCACTATGGGGTGGATGTACTCATTTCTTATCAGAGCGCGCGCGCCGCGGAGCCCAGGATTTACCAGAATAGTCGGTGGGTGCGAATGCACTTTATAGGAGACAATGTAGACGAGTCGAAGTCAAAGATCCCCAATTTCCCATTATATAAAATAGCTCAAATTATAGTTACTCAGCGTTTTGAAAAGGGGGATATAAGGTTTTTTGTTTTTATAATGGGAATCGGAGGAAGGAAATTAGAGGGGGCGTTCACCAAAGCTGAGTGGGAAGATGCTTGTGATAAGTATTTTTTAATTAATAAAAAGGAGGTCCGTGAACACGCATTGATAAACAAAAGTAGTGAAGAGGAGAGCAGAAAGAAATTGGTTGATAGGTACACTATGTTGTATTATGGTAATAAGGACGCACAAACACAAATAACTAAATAAATAACAAAATGGAAAGAATGGATCTCAATATATTTGGGAAAACAATACCAATGCAGCCCAAAGGATTTATAGTAAGAGTAAGAAAGGAATCGGAAAGCATAGTCTATTTGACGGCAGAGTTTCAAAGTGGCGCGATTGAACAACGTCCTATAAAATGCGATGAGTTAGGTAAAACGGCTGATGAATTTATAAAAGAATTTACATTAAAAAATTACGAAGCCACGAATACTGTTCATTCACTTGAAGATTTTGAAAGAGGCGTAGTAAAAATTAAACAGCTTCGTAAAGATACGGATGAAATTATACAACGAGTTAAATCTCTGCCAAAATCACGGGAACAAAGCCTTGTTGTAACTAAGCTGCAAGAAGGTGTTATGTGGATGGGTATGATTTTAAAAGAGATGAATGAGCCGAATCCTTATCCTTCAAGTAAAGACCCGAATACAGGGGCCACTATTGAACCAACAGCAGACGGATTAAAACTATAGCAATTATGATCAACCCCCTATTAAAAGCAAAAGTGAAGTTAACGGATAAAATAGTAGAAGTTTATTTATTACGATCAACCGGCGATTACGTTAATTATGATGACATGAAAACGATTTATAAAAAAGAAGAATTAATATTTTTATGATAAAGACAATAATTTTATTGCTTATTATTTTATTTGTGGAGAAGGCTATTCAACCCCGTTTAGCCTGGGCCAAAGGAGACAACAGTAAGTTATTAATACTTTGGTACGGATCAAAAAAACGAAACTTTATTATATTATGGCAAAAGAACAACTAAATCATCCGTACCTGCGAGAGTACATTGAGGCACCATTGCAGATGCACAAGTTAAAACTAGAGTGCTTGCAAAAGAGGATAGCGTTAATGCCAGAAGGTAAAACGGATTACGAGCGCAATGAGGTTACCTTGGAAAAGATAAAAACACAAGGTGAAATAAAAGCATTGGGTCGCGCTGTGGCCGAAAGGGAGGCTTATGCAATCAATTATTTCAATAACGTATTTTTGAAAGATATTGAGGATATGGAAGAAAACTATTCAGATGTTGTGAATAAGGCAAAAAACCGCCAAGAACCGGAAATTAAGGATGCGTTATCGCGGCTCACTTTTAACGTAGTAGGATCCACGAATATCGAATTAAAAATAATGAATTACAAAGCGGTAAAAAGATTACTAAAATGATAAAAGGCATATCCCTAAACATTGTTTGCGACTGCTGTACCACTATACTACAAAAAGGAGAGTATAAGACAGTCAAAGGAAAAAAAAGAACACTTCATTATTGTTTAAATTGTATAGATAGTGGCAAAATTAAAAAGCTTTGAATCGTTCTTGCAGAAGGAGGACATTAGAATCCCTCCCGAACTTACAAATAGGATAAAATCTATTGCCAACGAATACTTTATATATGTAAGTCAGCACGTTTGCGCTATCTGTGATAAAGAGTTAACCTATACTGATAAAAAGCTGTTCACTGATATGGATTTCAACAGGGTTTGTGAAAAACACAGAGAATATGCTACATTTTTTCAAGTATACGGCATAAGAAAAAAACTAAGAATTAAACCAAGAACAGTATAATATGCCAAAAATATCCCTTCTCCTCCTTACCCATGACCGGTACTTGATGACCAAGTATGTACTGGAAAGATTACTAAGCAAACCTGGCGTAACCGATTTTGAGCTACTTATTTTAGATAATGGAAGCCAAGATAAACGAACAACAACCCTTTCAAATGAAGAAGCGTTCCCATTGGTGCCGTCTGGATCAATTGAACTGTTGGAAACCAATATCGGTATAGCGGCCGGATTTAATAAGCTGTTAAGAAAAGCAAAGGGTGAATATATCTGTTTCCTATCCAATGACATTCTTTTAGGAGACAACTGGCTGATGGACTTACTTCATTTTAATCAGGAAGTAGATAAATCAGGTTTCACATCTATCCATTGCGAAGGTGAAAAAGGTAAATATACCGCCTTCCTAAATAAGGATGACGGATTTACTCATGTATGGAAGCCCAGTGTGGTATCCGGTGTAAGTATGATAAACCGGCTCGCGCTGGATGCCGTTGGCGGATTTGATTCGCAATTGGGTACATACGGGCGCGAACGCGAGCAGTACGCAACTAGGTTAAATTTATTGGGCTTCAACAACTATTACATACCCGATCAGTATTCCGTACATTTAGGCCGCGAGGTGAATGATGTTTCGGAATATAAGCGTAACAAGGAATTAGCGTTGCAGAAAGCGGGAGTGATATATTCGGAGAGGCTGAAGGAGTTAAAAAACAGTAATTATAAAATTGAATTGTAGTAAACTACCCACCCACGCTAAAAAGCGATGGGATAGGCTTTAAACCTAAGAACGAATGCACTTGACAGTACAACATACTCGGCTTTTCAGGATGGTTTACATTCATCCCCAACAATGCTATGTTCTTTGCTGCATTTTCATCAGCATCAAACACAGAATTGCAGTTGTTACAAGTAAATTTTTTGCCTTGTCTATTGCCTATATGCAGACAATTATGGCAAGTCTTACTCGTATAAGCAGGTGGCACATCTACCAATTTAACGCCATTAAGCAAACACTTGTAAGTAAGAAAACTTCTAAGTTGATTGAAGTTCCATTTTCCTACTCTGCTTCTAAATTTTTTGCCTTTCTTATTAGCAGAAAATCTAATACCTTTCAAGTTCTCAATTGCAATTCCTTTACCTTCGGATTTTGCAAGCTGAACAATTTGTTTGCTTATTGTGTGATTGATAATTGTACTCGTAGTTCGTTCTTTGCCAGACAATCGTTTCAGGACTTTTTTACAGCCTTTCGTACCTTTGCTTTGAAGCGAACTCCTTACTTTTTGTCGTTTTTCTCTATAATCGTTAAGTTTTTTAGAATTAAAAGATTTGCCATTACTAAGTGCTGCTATTTCCAACAGCCCCATATCAACTCCGATAAACTCCTCCACATCTACAACATCTTCTTCGGGTACATCAACGGTCTGAAACAGGTAAAACTTACCTTTCTTGTAAACCAAGTCGGCTTCGCCTTTTATGTAAGGAAGGTAGTTTCGGTTATGGCATACAAAAGGTATTTTAATCCTACCACCAATAGCCCAAAGAGAAACAATATCATTAGGCTTGTAGGTCATAATCCTGCTATCATAACCAATGCTCCCAAGTGGTCTAAATTCTCTTTTAGTTTTCTTGTCAAGTTTGTAGGCATCAGCAACTTTTGCAATACATCTTACCAATATTTGACTGCTAAGTTTAAAAGTTGCTTTGTAGCTATGGTAAACTTCGTGATGGAGTTTAAAATTATTGAAAATACGCTTCTCCCAAGCCACATCGGATATGGCATTACAAACAGCGTTAGCTTCCTTCATCGTATCGAGAAGCAAGTTAGCCTGTTCATCAGTAGGCAAAAGTTTTATTTTCAATGTCAACTTCATAACACAAAGATACAAAATAATTTCACATATCAGAAAATAATTATTATATTTACAAACTTAAAAGCGATTAGCAGGTCGCATTCCTCACACCCACGCCAAAAGGCGATGAGTGTGTTTCCTGCTACAATTTTATGAAGCTAGCCATCCTACTTTATGGTACCGAATCTGAAAAACCATTATTAAATCCTGTAATGGATAAATTACAAAAACAACTCAACGCCATCGATAAAGATGATGTGGAAGTAGTCTTTTTTATAGACAGCGAAGGCAACACAGTGGAAGAAATGAAAGATTGGCTCTTGAGTCAGACGGTATCTGAAAGATATGTTTTTATAACAAAGGATAGCGTTATTGAAGATAATTTTTTATTATTGCGTTATAATGCGGTAAAAAATGGATGGAGTGCAGAGAAGTTAATTGAATTAGGAATCTATTATAAAAATTAAATGGACGTGCGTTATACACCAGACGAAGAGATATTATTGTTTGCGGATAGCTTCGCCAAAACGCATAATCAATTATCCGAAGGAGAATACCAAAGCCTTAGCGGAAAATATATAATTTTGTTGCGAGAGATAGACCCTCCTATTGAGCCTAGAAATTTTGCAGTAGGAAATAAAGAACATAAAATGTTTTTCTCAAAGGATAAATTAAACTCGTTTTCTGAAAACTATATATTTTACATGGTACTTTGGCTGAATTGTCATAGTAATATGTTTGGGCAATATGAAAACACCGACAAATTAGTTTTAGAATATTATGTAACTACTGGCCGATCTAAAAGAGATATATTAGTCGGGGTTACTGAAGCTGTAAGTCAGAATAAGGGTGACACGCAAATGAATATGGAACGTTTAAAATATTATACACAAACTTTAACATCACAACTATGAGTCTATTAGCAGGATTAGGATTAGGCAATCTTTTTGATAAAGAAGCCGCCACAAAAGAAATAGTGCAATCATCGTTAAAAGATGTTGCTGAAGAGTTAGGCGTATCGTATAAGGACTTGTTCTTTATGATTGTGCCGGTGAACGATAATTTCGATCACAAGTACTTTGTTTGTAAATGGGGTGACAATAATTTACCGGTTAAAGTTCGTGAGATCACCTTAAAAGAAATACTTGGCGAACAGGAGGAAGAGTGATGAACGCAAAAGAATTTCTAAAACAACAAGGAATAAACATTGAATCTACGGTGCTTATCAGCTATATTGATGAGACCATGAGGAATGTTGATGTGGTGAAGTTGCTGGAGGATTATGTGCAAGAGTGCAGAGCAGAAGATGATTTTAATAGGAAGTGGCAAAGCGAGGGCTAGTATCTATTTGCTCCAGCCTGTGTAGTGTATTTCTTCTCCTCTACCACCAACCTAGCGTATTCAATAAACATTAATATTTTAGTTTCATCCGACAAAGCCGGATCAGCTTTCATGGTTTCGATGCACCGGTAAAGGTATTGTTCGCTTGCTGGCATGATATTAGTTATTATCGTTTAAAAATTTCCAAACAAAACCTCCAGCACTTTTAATTTTATATTGGGACTTTACCTGACCTTTATTTAAATAAAACCTACAACATTTCCCTATTAAAGATTGATTTATCCCTAATGAACGCTGCACACATCTTGCCGATTCCCATATTTTTATTTCATTTAGCCATATATCGTATTGAACAATACCTTTAGCACAATATATGTTCCATTTTCCTAATTGATTTAACCTTCTCTTTTCTCGCGTTATTTCACTAACAACTATCCCTATCCTAGATTTACTCATTTTTTCGCGCGTCTCTTTAGTTGGAGGACTCCTTCTTAATGATGCTTCTCTCATTTTTTTTATTGTTTCTTCGGAATGTCTCTTCCCCCACCAAGCACTTTTTTCTCCTCTTTGAGCTAAACTGATCCTTTCCCTTGTGTCATCAGAGAGAATTATCTTTCCTTCGCCTCCAATTCTACAGTTTAGCCCGTGTGTAGTATTGAAGGTGTTAAATAAAGTCATATAATATACCTCTCGCTTATTCAACTCCTCTATATTGCAAGTTTCAATAATTTCAAAGATATGATTTTCGACACCATGCTTATTAAAAGAATTGTATAGTTTAAACTGTTTCTTACACGCTAACCTTCTGTAATAAGTAAACCTCAACAATACATCTTTACTTTGGCCTATATAAATTTTCCCCGACGGACTAGTAATTTTATAAATACCGCAAACAACCTCTCTCGCCATTAGAATTTACTACTTTTTTCATAAACATCATTCCAGTCTTGGTTTTTATGCGAACAAATCAGCAGCGTATCTGCGAAAATTTTTATTTTTGCTCTAAAACAATCTTCCTGAAAGTATGAATCAGGATATACATGTACCCCTTCTACATACCTAAATGGTATCTTTTCTAAAACATCCCTTCTTATTAAAATAGCACCTAGTCCGATATGACTTGCTTCTTTTAATATGCCGTCAATGAACCATGCATCATCTGTTTGATCAGCATTATAATGAAAAACACTATGAGGGGATCTATATACTCTAGTTTGCAACATCAGTTTTCTAAACCGGCCTAAATCTCTATAATATAAGGCGCCAGCAATTTGTTTGTTGTGGAGGAGAAGTTCTTGTAAGGTGTGGGGTTGGGTCATTACATCGCTCTCTAAATGATATAAATAATCAAACCCATTATCCAAAGCATACCTTCTTATGTCGTTATGTCCCTGGCAAACTTTCGCTATAAGTCCAGAACAAAAGCTAGTGTCAGACTTTATTGCTTCAAACTGGTTCCCGTTGTATTTCTGTTTATAATAATCGTTTAGCCTAGCGCAATACTCTCCGTTGTCATCGGAATTATCGAAAAGAACAACTTTAAAATTTGGGTAATTCGTTTTTAACGTATTATCAATCCACTCAAAATCGCAATAGGATTTATTTTTAGCCGTTGGCGAACCGATTAATACGCGGGGAAATGTGGTCATTGTTTGTTTTTATTTGAATTCCTTACAGATACAAGCCAAGCGTCAAAATTCTTTTCTGCCCGTATATCGCTTTGTATAATATATCGTTACCTAATATATTATACAAAGCGCCTTTTACTCATAGCTGCCGTTTCTGCCATTTTATCTTTGAACTTAAAAAACCATGAAGGTAAATAATAAATATCTGGATCCGCCTTGGTATCAAAAACAAAAACATTATGACTGTCTAGCACATCTCTAATCTCATCGCAAAGATCCCACTTTTTTTCGCTTCTACACTTTGCTCTATCATCTATGAGTTTTTCTATATTCATTTTATTTACCTATGTGTTTTAATTTTTCATCTAACTCTTTTTGCATTTTATCTTTTATGATTTGCGCGAATGTTTCATTTGAAGCGCCAAAAACAGGGCACCTTTTTAATCCGCGTTGGCTTATCATACATTTTCCTCTACTAAAAAAATTACTACTTCTGTCTTCAGGGTCTTCTATGCTTCTGCCTGTGCAGGGTTGATCGTTTAATGAACAGATGCAAAATGGTTTACAATCACCCGAAAGGCGATACTCGTAATTTTCGTTCGTTAACGCAGGGCAGGTAGTTCCTATTTGAGGTGTTGTTAAGTCTTCCATACGGCAAATATACAAATTCCCCCAATATCTACAACTCGCAATTTGTACTAATTTGTGCAGAGGTCTTTTCTTTGTTAGCAACACTCGTAGCCCCGTTTGTCCAAGCACCGCACAAATTATAGAAAAAAATATAACACAGATGTAAACTATTTTTGCTTCTAGTATTAATCCAAAAATAAACAAAAAACAATGTTCACAACCGAAAATCTAAAAAAAGGTGCATTTATGCTTGTAGTCGTAATGGTTGCTTTAGCTGCACATCAAAAATTCGTTGCTCCTATGTTGGCTCCTCACAAAGCTAAAGCATAGTATATCTATTGTTTGCTGAACATTAACTGCCCATAAGTGTGGGATGTGTTATATATAAGTAAGCTAAAAGTGGATGATACCGAAACTGCAAAACAAACAAACAACTTTTTAAAACTAAAACTAAAAATGAACTCAACAGAAAAAGAATTACGTAGCTATATTAACGCTACAGAACAAATGAGTGGCTTTGATAGCTACGATTCAGCAGAAGGTGATATGAACTCTTTCGACGGTGACGCAGGGTTTTCATTAGCTGACGGCGATAGCATGTCTTATGCAGAAGGCGCAGGACAAGCAGAAGGCATCTCTGATCCTTATGTGATCCAATACCAAAACACAACTGCAAACGACGTTACCGCCATATTTATGGGCTTCAACGACTACTCTAGCGCTACCAATTATGGTAACCCAACAGCAGTTGTACTAAGCAACTTACAAGGTGGAACATACGGACGTTTGATCAACCAATCAAACAACAAAAACTTCGTTGTTGGTAAATGGCGTTTCACTGCAAGTGGTTCTAACATCACTTCTCAGTTAACTCAAACATTAACATTGAACCATGTTGATGCCAACGGTCAAAACTACCAAAAACCAATCAACATGTCAGTGTTGAAAGATTTATTCCAATTTTCAACTGATGCAATTGATGTAACTAAACGTGTGACTTTCGATGGTAACACATACATCACTTTCACTTTGAAAGCATCTTGTACACTTGTTATTGCTGCTTACCCAGTTATTGTACTTTCTGGTAAAGCTGTTCTAAACGGCGGAAGCAATGTAAACAAAGCAATCGCTCCAAGATTATCTGGTAAAAACGTAGCGCCCGTGATCATACAAACTTCACAAGACGTTCGCGGAATCACCAAAGGGTAACGGTTTTCAGCGTTTTTATACCAAACAAAAAGGGTGGGTTATCGCCCACCCTTTTTTATAATTAAACCTTTCCTTTAAATTAATGTCAAAAAAACAAACCAACCCACAAGCGATTAGACTGTTGGAGCTTTTAGCTCACAACGCTTCCGTTTCAAGCAAGGCGTTGTTGGAAAAATATGGAGAACCGGAAGCTATCAGCTATGATGACTTGGAAGCGAAGTTATCGGATATATACAAAAAGGCAAAAGACAAAGTAGCTATAGAAAAAGAGTTTGCAAACATACACCCCCATAAAGATTTTATTTTAAAGTATTTGTCTCCGACAACCAAAGTGATATTGCCAGAGCCAGTTTCAGCATGTTCAGGAGAAAACAGTAAAGGATGTGAAGGGTGCCCAGGAAAGATGTCAAGTGCGGAAGGGGTAGTAGAAGATACGATAACAGCTGTTAAAAGACACGAGTTTTTGATAGCATCGGTAGCGATAGTTGGGATTGTAGCATTAGTAATTTACAGCAAACGATAAATGGAAGTAAAAGTAGTAGCAGACACGAAGGTGTTGATACCTAATAAGAGCCATCAGAATTTCACTGAAGGTAGAGAAGTAATACAAGCAGGGACAATAATCGAAGGCCAGCCAAAGTTGGTTGAGGGGTTGAGGCGAGGAGAACCTTTTCAATATAAATTATTTTTAACTAACGACAATAAATTAATCTATTTAACAAATCTAAGAACGATGGATGCAACAGAAGTAAAGTTAGGCGCTGACTCAACGGTGAGCCCAACAACAGTAAATTTAAAACAAAATACATTAGCAAGACCTTCAATATTAGGGGCCGTAGGAGGTGCCGTTGTATTGTTTGGGTATGCTAAATGGAAAAAACATGATATGAAAAAAATCGGGGTTTTTGTATTGGTAGGTGCCGTAACCGGTTATGTAATCGGCAAAGTAATTGAACACCGCGCTACTATCAAGCCAAGTAAATAAAAACTATAAAACCATAAAAATGGAACCGCAAAACGCAACCATAGTAAGGCTGTCCCCTTCAACTGGCGGGGATAATCAGATTTCTGTAGTTTCTTTTGAAGAAGCTTTTGGAGAACACTCGGAACTTCACGGCAGAGGAAGAGATAGGCGTCAGTCTCGTAAAATGGACCGTATCGCTAAAAAAACAGACAGGAAGGTGGCCCGACAAGGTGTAAAAACTGCTAAGAAAGCCGCTAAACAGGATCGCAGAGCCCAACAACAAGAGGCTCGTCAAACTAGAAAGGATACTAGGGTGACACGTCGTATGGACAGAAAATCGTTACGTCAGGAATCTAGGCAAAAACCGGAATCTCCTCCAGAGGAAGAGGTTACAACAGAAGAGGAAACACAAGATGTTGCAACGCAAGATTCCGCTGATCAACCACAAAGCGATTCTGGGCAAGGAGAGTATTCAAGTGATGAGGCGGCGGTGATGGACCAGTTCGCACCGGACAATGGAGAGGACGAGCAAGATGATTCTTCCGATTCTTTTGATGGAGACGCTGACAGTAATGCTTTCACACATGATGCCGACGGAACATCTGTATCTGTAGATCCAGCCATCGCTGACATCACTAAAAAGATAGTGTGGAACCAAGAGGCTAAAAGACGGGTTCAGAAACAAAAATACGATTTAGATAAGCAAAGGGCTGCCAATAAAAATAACGGAAGAGCCCTTAGCCATATCACTTCTCAAATGGCTGATTTAGATATGACAATCGGAAAGCACGATGACCGTATTGATGAGCTAAACCGTCAATTAAAAACTTACGGCGACCATCCGCATGTTGGAAGAGGTTTTCATAAGGCAGAGACAGAGCTTCAAAAGGCGAAAGAGGTGAAATCGACATCTGATGATAGTGCCAAGATAAAAGATACTATTGTGTCAAAAGGGTTAGATCCTCAGTTTGGAGAAAACAGGATTGATATACCGGCTTATCCGGCTTTAAATGAAATAGAGGTACAGTCTAACGCGGACGGGGATCAACGCATAGCCATACCAAAAGGAACATTTATAGGAGCGATAGGGTTATTGGCAGCGGCGGCGCTACTTGTTTGGGCCACGTCACCAGAGAAAAGGTAAATTATTGCGGAATGGGGAAGTTGGTCTATCCCGACGGTTTCATAATCCGTAGATCGCTGGTTCAAATCCAGCTTCCGCTACTAAAAAGTAAGATACGATGACAACACAAGAAAAAGCAAATTTAACATTGGGTTATGGGGTAGGGGCTGGAGCCGTAGTTTTGTTTAGTATAATAAATGGACCTCTTGATAAAACGGCGAAGATAACAATGGGGCTACTTAGCCTAGGCATTATCGGTTACGCCTTACACTTAAAAAACAAGTAATCAATGAACACACCCTTTCACCAGGAGTTAGCTGTAAATATTAGAGAGAATAATGTTCTCGGAGCTAACCGTGTGATTATGGGGGAACTTGGAAATATTGTTGTTAACCATAGGCAGGACTTTGTTGATCTTTTGGTTAATTCTGATGCGCCAGCTTTTGCTGAATTAGCTGACAGGGAATTAGTGAATATGTACTTTGAAAATATCCATAAAAAAGATTTGATTATAGGCACCGCTTTACTTGTAAATATCCATAACAAGACAGAAGGGGCAGATGGGGAAAGCGAGATAAATGATGTTGGGGTAAAAGCGGCTTACAAAGTGATGAGCAGTTGCTTTTCGGGTCAAGTAGGTCCAATAACACCGCAGGAAATTGCAGCACATAGATATGATTGGCAACACTCAAATATTTTAGGAAGCAATATTATAAAAGCCGGTATAAAAGGGGCGAAATTGTTGAAAAATGTTAAAGCTAATCAAAACACGGGTGCAGCTAAGGCTAATGTGATGCAGAGCGTAGCAGCACAAAGGAAGATGCAAGCTGACATAGCTCAAGCGAAGAAAGATAGAAATTTAATGATTGGGCTTGCAGTAGGAGGCGGGGTTGTAGTGCTAGCTATTATAGGATTATTAATTTATAAATTGAAAAAATGAAAATCATAACAAGGGCACCAATAGAGGTCCAGTCTTCCGCTGATGCGATAAAAGCGCCATTAGATAGCACAAAATCTCCTGGTAAACTTAAAGCCTTTCTGCAAAAAGAGAAAGATAAAATAGTGGCTGGTCATGACAAAAGAGTTGTAGCTAGGGCGGCACGTAAAGCAAAAAGAAATGCTCGCCCTTTGACTAAAACAGGACAGTGGTTTCACGATCATTTACCACATTTAAAAAAGAACGCTGACGGGTCGGCAACAAAGACTTTGCCCGATGGTTCAACAACGCCTGTTCCTCCCAGTGATATAGCTCAGTGGCCTTCATTAATAGGACAGCCTCCTGTATTATATGATGTGCACGATGCTAACGGAAAAACACTTGCTGTTGAAAACGTAAATGGGACACCAACAGCTATTGCAAAGTATAGCGCAGGAGAGGTTGTTCAGGCGACGGCACCAGACGGAAGTGTGCAGGTTTATAAGGCAGATGATACAGTTGATGCTGACGCTCCCGATAAAGATGTCGATGACAAAGGCTTGAGCGAAAACATGAAAACTGGACTAATTATAGGCGGTGCAGCATTGGTGATATTAGGGGTTGTAATACTTATAAAAAGAGGTAAATAATGGCAAAAGCAACATACGTAGTAACGCAGGATTTTAAGACGCCATTAGTAAGGAATTCTAATGATCCGCGCAACCCGACAAAGATTGACTGGTTGGCTTTTAAAAAGGGTCAGCTGATAGCAGGGGAACTACAAAAACCTAACGGGAAGCCAGCTTTTGTATTATATGAAGGGGCTGCTGTTATTCCTTTGGGTGCCATAAAAGCTGTGGTGACAAAAGAAATTATAAGTTCGGCTGATGGAGACAAAAGCACGCCTCCCGCTGCATCTAATCCAATAACGCCGGCGGTAACGCCTAAAGTAAAATATGCTGACGCAGCTATATTGGGCGGATTGTTAGGAGTGGGGGTTGTTTATTTAATGCAAAAAAACCTGTGGATCATAAAGATTCCAGACAATAAAAACTATGCTTACGGGGCAGGTATAGGGGCTGTGCTGGGGCTGTATTTAGTATATCGTCAAATTAATAATAAACCAGTTGCAAAAAAATGACAACAGAAAAAACACAAAAACTCGCTGTAGGGTTGGCCGTATTAGGAGTAGTTGGCTTAATTGCTGACCGGATGAATAAAAGAAGCGATAAAATATTTGGAATGGAACCAGATACCCAAAGAAAAGTTTTTCTAGGGATGGTTCTTATTGGCAACACAATTCTACTTGTAACATTTCTTAAAAAATCAAAATGAAAATACTAACAGAAAACCCTATCGTCGTAATAAAAGAAGGTATGCCTTTAAAAGGAGTGTACTCTTCTGCCGAAGGAGATTACTCGGAAGCCGGTGGATTAAAAAAGGCCGTAAAAAAGGGTGCACAAGGAGCCAAGGGTTTAGTGGGAAGCGGCAAAGTATCGGGAATATTGGCAGCGTTAAATCCACAAGGAGGGGCACCAACGACACAACCATTACCACCGCCACCACCGGCATCAACACCTATGAGCACGGGCATGAAGGTAGGTATCGCTGTCGGTATCGCTGCCGTTGTGGGAATCATTATTTATGTCGTTGTTAAAAAGAAAAAGAAATGAAAGTACTTACCACGTACCCAGTAGAAATACAGACAAAAGATTTTTCCACGCATTCTCAGCAAGGAAACCTGGACACAAGTTATGGCAGCAAAGATTATGCTGCACCGAACGGTTTAGGTTACTCTTCATTGGATGGATCGAGCGGATCGGAAGCTATTAGGACGTTTCAGGTTTGGGCTAACATTAATCACCAAGCTAGACTTTCTGCTGATGGAAAATATGGTCCGCTAACAAGTGCCGCTTACGCTAAATGGGGTGCCGAATGGGAGAAGATTCAGCAACCCGCAAAGGTGGATAAGCCTAAAAGCGCATCGCCTGTACCAACAGAAACATTAACAGGGTCAGGGATTCCTGCTGCATCGGCACCCACTAAAACATCGTTGGCTGATAAATTTAAAGCGTTATCGACTCCGGCAAAAGTAGGTATAGTATTAGGGAGTGTTGTTTTGTTTACAGGTATAATATGGGTTATAATACCTAAAAAAGGCAAAAAATAATATGGGGCAAGTAAGTATTTGGGAAAGCGACAACAGAGAAGCATTATTGTATGTAACCATTAAAACCCCTACAAAGAAAAGGTTTTTTTTGGTGGCAAAAGATAGCGGAAAGCCTAATAGCGATTATGCTAAAAGAGAGATGGAGGTAGAAGGGGAAAGAACGATATTTTTTTCATTCCCTCTCACTCCGAAAGAAATGACGATAGGCATTTACAATATAGCCGACAGAAACGATAATAACTTTAAGGTAACGTTCGAGGAGAAGCCGTTAAGAAAGTATAATATATGGTTGGACAGTGACACAAAGGACTTTTTAACATTAGACTTTTACTTTAGCCAGGTTTGTGGTTTCAGTGCAGCTTCGCCAAAAGGAACGCTTTACCAAACAGCGGATAGCAAGTTTAATATTAGATACTATCCTGTAATTGTAGATTACATGTCGGGCAAAGTGTTGAACACTCCAGCTAGAATTGGACACAACACAGGGAATATTGATGTGGCAAAAGCAAAGTTTGACAGATATACGTTTGCTGAACGAGTGGTGATATTATTACACGAGTTCTCTCATAAATATAAAAACCCAAAGATGGGGTTAGACATAAGTAATGAAACAGGGGCCGACATAAATGCACTGTATATTTATTTAGGGTTAGGATTTAGTAAAATAGACGCTATCAATGTTTTTGCTAATGTATTTTTAAAAGCACAAACAGAGGGGAATAAAAAAAGGATGAGGGCTATTGTTGATTACATACAAAAATTTGAGAACCAACAGTTCGCACAATTAGCTTAACAGATATGATGAACGACGGAAGCGGATTAGACAACTTTTTTGAGGAGGATGAAAATAGCTGGAACAACGAAACTCCGACTATTGAGTCTAAAGATTTAATGGAGCCGGTAAGACAAAATTCTCTGGAGCTGGATAGCGAAGATGATTTCGATAAAGCTGTATTGGACATTGATTACAGCGAGTTTAAGGGGAAGTTTAAACATGCTCTCCATAAGGTAAAGCATAAAATAGGACGAAGACCGCGAACAAAAAAGCCTTTAACAAAGAATTTCGAGGTGAAGGATAAAGGTCGGGCGACTATTGCCGGAGGAAGAAAGCAAATAAGCAAGATAGTTATACCTGAAGGGAGAGATGTTTCAATACAAGGAGTTGATGATTTTATTTTAAGTAACGATCACGACCAAACAAAAAATATTGGTTATTACAAAGGAAAAAAACTAAAAGAGTTGGTCTTGTCGATTAGTAATACGTCGGGCGTTGATTTTGATTTGGAATTATTTAATCCAAGTATGCCTTTAGATTATCTGTTTAACACAAACGATAATTTGAATAACAGGATCGTTGTGGCTGGACAAACTAATGTAAGTTATACAGATTTGGTTTATAATTTACTAGCAAATCCGACATTAATTGCAAATGCCAGATTTACGTCAACGGGACCGAATGTGTCACAGCAAAAAACACAGAGGTTGACTTTTGTGAATAAAGGTATTGATGGCGAGGTTACAATCGCCCCACTACAATTGAATTTAAATTTTGATTTATACCAACAACAAAACGATATTATATTATTCGACATAACAAGCCAATTAAACAGGGTATTTATTCCGGACGGAATGGATGTGATACAATACAAAGTGTTGGCTGGAAACACGGTAACCTTTTGTTTTTATTACAAGCAAAAATCATTAAAGAAGTTTTTTTATCCTGAAGCACGCGTGAAAAAATTAGTTATGGGCAACGAAAAGAAGGTTATATAAATGTTAGCTAGTACGAAATATCCAAATCAGCAGTTAGTTATTACGGGGACACACAATGTGGGAGCCCAAGATACTATACTGCTTTGTGATACATCGTCTGCACCTGTTGTTGTGAATTTAGATACGTTTACTGCTAATTATTGGAGCACTCAATACACACTTTATGTTGTTGATTATTCAGGCAACGCGGCGGTAAATAACATTACAGTAAACGCTCCTTCTGGATATACTATAAACACCATGTCAGCTTATGTTATAAGCGCGAACAATGTTGCTATTAAAGTAAGTATAGCGGCAGACACAAAATATATAGCAGACTACAGCACGGTACCTGGGCACATAATAGCGGACGAGGGGGTTAACTTGACGCAACAACCTATACTAGATTTTCAAGGGGCGGGTGTGACGGCAACAAATGGATCAGGAAGAACAATTGTGACGATACCTGGGGGAGGAATAGCCGGACACGTGATTGCTAACCAAGGTGTTAATCTTGCTCAGCAGCCGATATTGAATTTTACAGGCACCGGTGTTGTGGCCGCAAACGGATCAGGGCAAACTACAGTAACAATTAACGGGACAGCAGTAACGGTTGCTAACACTGTTTTTGTAATGAAAAACGGAAACGACTCTACGGGGCTAGTGGAAAGATTTGATAAGCCATTTTTGACTATAGCGGCGGCTAGGGCGGCAGCTGTTGCGGCTTTCACCCCTTCGGCAATAAATAGGATATTGATAAAGGTTTATTCTGGAAATTATGCAGAGCAAATTATTTTAGTTAATTATATCGATTACGATCTTTCGGATGGGGTTATAAGTCAAGGCTCGGCGGGAACGTTGATCACAGATAGTGGTGTTGCTGCTAATTCTATTGTTTACGGAAAAGCTAATTTAACTACATCGTTTACCGGTGCAGGTACAGCTTATTCTATAAATATAACACACGCAAGCAGTAATGTTTTCGTGTACATTAATAACATAACGATGAATGGCACGACAGGAACTCTTGTTGGTGTTCAATCGACAGGAAACCTGTATTTGTATTGTAACGATATTTATTGCGAAAACACAGGATCGGGTTTAGTTATATGTATTCAGCCAAGTCTATCCTCAATATATGCTTACGTAAACAATATAACAGGTAAAAATGTAAATGGGGTCCTTCTTGCTGTGAACAGTGCGGGATTAGGCTCTAAATTGTATATGAAAGCAAACAATATACATAGCGAAGGAGGGGACTCTGTTAATGGCGTTTGGTCTGTTGCAATACAATCGGACGGATATCTGGATTTGTTGTGTAATAATATAACCTGTGCCCCCACATCTACCAGCTCAACTAGAGGATGGTGTGTTGGACAAGGCGCAGGAGGGGGAGTGGGATATGTGGTATGTAATAATATTATTTGTTCGCCAACAATAAACAATTTTGCTACATGTATAAATTTTGGGGCGTCAGGATCTTTAATTTTGTCGGCAACCGCAACACTGACTGTTGACTGCAAAGAGGCAAAAATGAATGCCATTGCTGCGACAAATAATGTTATAAGGCAGGAAAACGCAAACGCTGCATCGCGGTTTTATTTTAAAGGAAGGGCTGTTGCTTCGGGGGCCTTTGATGTTTCTGTGATTAAAAAGAATACGGGTATAATGATATTAGATGACGCTACTTTAATAGGAACAGCGCTCACGACAAATAGTATCACCTGCCCTTCGGCAAATGATGTTTATGTGTATTCAGGAAGAGCTGATAAGGCTGTAGATGTAAACACAACACAATTGGTATCTAGTTTATTGGTAGATGTAAATGTAATATAAAGATGAACACGAAAACAAAAAAATGGTTAATAATAGGAATCGGAGCCGCGGCTTTGATAGGTGGAGGTATTTATTTATACAATATCTACGGAAGAAAAAAGAAAGAGGATGAGTCGCCGTCCGTAGACGCTCTGCCTACAACTCAAGCTCCGCCACCAGTTGTAGTCCTCCCCCCAGTTCCAACTGTTAATTCTACTATAAAAGATGTAGTGGAAAAGCCGAAAATAATAATGCCGGTTAAAGCCTCTAAAAATGCAAACATATACAGCATTACCTATATAGGGAAAGAATCTAGGGTGGGCCGCTTATCTCGTATAGTAAAGACTCAAAATGAAAACATTGGATACTTTGTAAGATACGTTTCTATAGGAGGGCAGGACTACTTAGTATTCGGAGATAAAGGAAATGGTAATAAACCATCATTAATATTAAAATCACAAACAAACTATTATAACAAATAAAATGGCAAACGGAGAAATAGTAAAAAAACTGCCACCTTGGGCAATAGGAGTTTTATCGGTAGGAGGATTAGTAATAATTGGCTTTGTGGGTTACAAAATTTATAAAAAAATTGAAGAGAACAAAAGGCTTGCCGGCGCAAAAAAAGAGGGCACTGACATTGATAACGATTTAAAAAACGCAGGCGCCCCGTCTATGTCAAACTCTCAAATCAGTCAACTAGCTAATGCGCTATTTGTAGCAATGGATGGATATGGAACAGATGTCCCTGCTATTTACAGGGAAATAGCAAAACTAAAGAATAATGCCGATGTGTTGGCTGTAAAAAAGGTTTACGGAATAAGGGAATTAAGCTCTGGAGCTGGGAACCCTGCTCCGAATTTCAAAGGAACACTCAGCCAAGCCTTTATTGATGAATTAGAGACAACGCAGGTTAACGCAATAAATGGTGTGTTGGCCAAGAAAGGGATAACTCAAAGATTTTAAAAGCCAATCGTACTAAAGGCGTAAGAGGTACAAAACAATAAACAACAAAAAAAATGACAGTAACAACAGTAACAAGTTCGGTTAAAATGAATCCATTAGGAGCGATTATCGGTGCAGCTGCCGGTTTTTATCTTCCTAAGAAATTCATGAAGGTTGAAAACAAGTATGCTTTGGCTGGTTTTACATTAGTCGGACTTATTGCAGGAGCAATGGTTCAATCTAAAATGAAATCAAAAGCTACTATCAAACCTGCCATTTCAACTGCTAAATAAGAATGGCGGGAGAAGCGGAAAAACTACGAGCGTCCGTGTCTAATGCTCCTTTGGGGGCGTTAGCCGGAGCTATAGTTGGCTACTTGATAGCAAAAAAGTTGGGATATGAAAAAACGGTGAGCGTAGTTAGTTTTACTGTTGTTGGGCTAATAATCGGATCGGCATTAGGGTATGGAGTTAGAGAAAAAATAAAAACATAAGATGACCTCAGAGCAATTAAAAAATATACAATTAATAACAGACTCGTTAAACAAGTTTGGTGTGACTAATAAGGCTGTTCAGGCAGGAATATTGGCTACCATCTCGAAAGAATCGAATTTTGTTCCGCAATCGGAAAATTTGAATTATTCCGTTGCCAACATTAAAAGGGTATGGCCGCAAACGTCGGATGCAGACAGTGCAAGGTTGGCAAGCAATCCTATTGCTTTGGGAGACTTCAAATATGGAGGAAAGGGGGGTAACGCAAGCAATGAGGGCTACAAATATAGGGGACGAGGGTTTAATCAAATAACATTCAAGTCCGAATATGATAAATTCGGGAAGCTGATAGGGAGAGATTTAGTAAACAATCCTGATTCATTAAACGATCCTCATGTAGCGGCAGATGCAGCGGCGGCTTTTTTTGCAACTGAATTAAATGCAGGCTTGAAAGCTGGTTCGTTTAAAAAATTTGGAGTATCTGATATAAATTCTATAAAAGACACAACCACAGCAACTAAAGTAGCTGTTCAAATAAATGCAGGAAGGGGAACGAATTTCAATAATGGTGTTGTCCAAGAGGGTTATAATAAAGCACACGGCGTCGTCGATTCTTTATACAACATGATTCAGTCAGGCGCAATCGCAACGGTTGCTGAAGTAAAAAAAAACCCCTCTTGACAGCGGTAATAACAATAGGGATGATAGCAGCAATAGTGATAATATATAAACAACTTAAAAGATGACGATAGCTACAATTTTAGATCCAGCAAACGGAAAAGGGTCAGAAGTACAAGAATTAGAAATGTTAACCGGATCGGGTGAGTTGATGCAATATTCATTCGCGGACGGGACTGAACCTAATAGTATGGAGATTCAATCGTATGCGGGAGGAACAAAAAGGGTAAAGAAGGTTAACGCAAAAAGCGGTCCCACGTTGGTTGACAAATACAGAACTAAGGTTTCTCAGAAAGGCCCCTCAATCGGCACAAAAGCCAAGGGTTTAGTGGGTAGCGGCAAAGTATCGGGAATATTGGCAGCGTTGAATCCACAAGGGGGAGCACCAATGACACAACCATTACCACCGCCACCACCGGCAAAAACACCCATGAGCACGGGCATGAAGGTTGGTATCGCTGTCGGTATTGCCGCTGTGGTGGGAATCATTATTTATGTCGTTGTTAAAAAGAAAAAGAAATGATCAGCGACGAGCAATATAAAAGAGATATGCTGGAGTTAAAGTTTGAAAACCGCCTACAAACATTGGCAATATTAGTTTTTTTCTTTTTTGGAATTGCAACATTGAGTGATATCAGTAAAAAGATTAAAAAATGAAAATAGAAAAGAAATACTTGATTGCAGGAGGAATAGGCATCATTACTATAACAGGGGCTTTATTATATTTACAATATAAGAGGTTAATGAATTATTGCATTGGAATAAATAAAGTCGCCCCCCGCACTTTAACACCAACTGTTGCAGACATTGACTTGTTTCTAAATTTTAAAAACCAAAGCGATTTAAAATTTGAAATATTGGGGCAATCCTACGACGTGTATGTAAACGAAAAGCTAATGACAACTGCGTCCAATCAAAGCAAGCAGGTAATTATGCCTAACAGTATGAACGTGATCAAGGTTAATATTAAGTTTAATCCAACTCAAAGCGGAAAAAATTTAATAAGTGCAGCATTGCAATTGGGAAATACAGCGATAAAAGTTGATGTAAAGATGAAAGTAAAATTATGGATGTTTACAGTAAATATACCTTATGTGTATACTACGACAATAAAAGAGATATTGGCCCCGTCCGATAAAAGTTCAACAAGTGTAATTTGTAAATAAATAAAAACTAAAAGATGTACCCAAATTTTCAATATGCACAAGTGATATCAGACGAAAACTCTACCACCGTCACTTATTTCGGTTTTGCACAAGCCAATTTTACGCTAACAAGTGCTGCATTGTGGTGTATTTTAAAAATAACTCAAACATCGGGGACATCACCCGTAGGTGTCACAACTTACGCTTGGGCCGGAGAGCCAGGTGTGTTTAATGCAGTATGGGACAATAGAACAGGACTAACATATACTTCTTAAAAAATGGGCACGGTAATATATGACCCTATATTGGGATCACTAAGAATAAAAGATGCCTCAACAGGTGGCGGTGGTGGCGGAAGCTCCCCCTACAAAGCAGGAAGTGTAGCATCCTCAATAACAACCTGTTTAGGCTCCAACACAGCATCGGGAGTATACTCGGTGGTAAATGGGGGTTGCGCCAATACTGCTAGTGGGGCATGTTCTACGATTGGTGGGGGTGCCACTAATACTATCAGTGCGGGATATGGGACTATAACTGGAGGGGTTAATAATATTGCAAACGGGCTAGCTGCATCTGTTAATGGTGGATTTGCTAATATTGCTAATGGCCCAACAGCTCCGGCTATAGGAGGCGGCGGAAGAAATCAAGCCTGCGGCACTTATTCAACAGTAGGGGGAGGTTTTTGCAATTTAGCAACGGGGGGGCACGCTGCCATTTTAGGTGGCGCGCTCAATACCGCAAGTGCAAATTATTCATTTATAGGTGGTGGTGGAGTAAATACTATTACGAGTGGCGGTGTTTGCGCAACCATAGGCGGTGGGAATTTAAACACGGTGTCGGCTAAATATGGCACTATCTCTGGTGGGTATTTAAATAATACTAGCGGAGCCTCCAGTTTTATTGGTAGTGGAAAGTCTAACACAATATCATCAGCTTACTCGGTCATTGGTGGAGGATTTGTTAACAATATTGCAACTAGCGGCACAACTGTTTGTCAATCTGCAACAATAAGTGGTGGGTGGGCCAATCTAGTTTCTTCAGCAGGATGTTTATCAGCAATAGGCGGCGGAAAATCAAATAGTGCTTGTGCATTATATGGGTTTATAGGAGGGGGCCTAACCAATGTTATTACTCATGATTATTCATCTGCTTTTGGTTGCGCCGTAACATCTGTTTTAGCTTGTGCCGCCCATGTTAATAGGTTAGTTATACAAAATGTGCCAACAAGTTCTGCGGGCTTGCCAACAGGTGCAGTTTGGAGCAATTTAGGGATATTAACAATAGTTTAATTTTTTTTATAAATTTGTATCAATTAAATAATTAAAATCACATGCAAACAATAAAATTACCAAAAGAGATTGAAGTAGTAGTAGTTCCTCAAGAAACGGTTAAATTATCTACTTTAACTATTGAAAGGACAGTGGATCTATCAGCAGAAAAAAAAGTGAAGGTTTTCATACAAGAACTTCGCCAACCTATCACTTTATGGGAAGGAGAAGAGTACGATAAAATCGGACAATGGACAGATGTTGATGTTAAAGATAAATTGCTATCTTTGTTGGTGTCGTAACATAAATATATGGATTTCATAGTTTTTCACATTGAGGGTGGTATAGGTAAAAATATAGCTGCCACAGCGGTTGTGTCAGCTATTAAAAAAAAGTATCCCTTAAGAGGTATCGTAATTGTCACAGCATGGGAAGATGTGTGGTTTAATAATCCAAACATCTTCCGTGTTTACACATTTGGAAACTCTCCTTACTTTTACGAAGATATTGTAAAAGGAAGGGATACCATAGTTATGATGCACAACCCCTACCACTGCACTGAACACATATACAATAAACATCACCTTATTCAAACATGGTGCAATCTGTTCGACATACCTTATTCTGGTGAAAAACCGGAACTATATCTCACTCCTAGGGAGTTGGATTACGTAAACAAATCCTTAGTTAGCCAATTTAATAAGCCTATATTAATTATTCAACCAAATGGTGGAGACAATAATGATATACCGTATAGCTGGGCCAGGGATATTCCTTTTAATGTTTCACAAAAAATAGTCGACAAACTATCTCTTGACTATGCTGTTTTACAAATAAAAAGAGAGAATCAACCAGCTTTAGTTGGCGCCACTCCTATCACATTACCTATTAGACACATCTTTTGTTTGCTTACGTTCTCAAGGAAAAGATTATTGATAGACTCTTTTTGTCAACATGCGGCAGCAGCATTAGAATTACCATCTACTGTTACTTGGATTGTAAACTCTCCAAATGTATATGGTTATGACATACATAATAATATTATATCTGATGTAGAAGAAAGATACAAAACAACTAAATATAGTTATCTGTCTCCTTTCAATATTACTGGATCAATAAATGAATACCCGTATGACACAAACAACATATTAGATGTGGATAAAATTTTAGATTCTTTGGTATGAAAAAAATATTTTACAACTCTTCTCTGCCACGATCAGGTAGCACAATAATTCAAAATATACTAGGACAAAACCATGATGTATATGTTACTCCAACATCAGGTGTATTAGAATTAGTGTATGGGGCAAGGGCTAATTACTCTTCCTCGCCTGAGTTTAAGGCCCAAGATGCAGCAGTAATGAAAAAAGCTTTTCTTTCTTTTTGCAAACAAGGTATAGAGGGTTATTATAATTCAATTACCGAAAGGCCGATTATTATAGACAAAAGCAGAGGTTGGGGAGTACATTATAACATGTTGAAAGAAATAACTAATGAATCACCTAAAATAATATGTATGGTAAGGGATTTACGTGAAATAGTATCCAGTATGGAGAAGAATTTCAGGAAGAGCCAACACCAACATAATGGCATAGTCAATCACGCTGAAATGAGTGGAACAACAACGCCTAAACGTGTTGATATATGGATGAATTCTCAGCCGGTAGGACTGGCGGTAGAAAGGTTAAATCAAGTGATTAGAGAAAAAATAGATGCCAATATTTTATTTGTTCGTTTTGAAGATTTATGCAACAATCCTAATTTTGAATTAAAAAGGATTTACGAATATTTGGGTCTCGATTATTTTCAACACGATTTCAATAACATAGAACAAATAACTATCGAGGATGATGAAGTTTATGGCGCCTTCGGAGACCACAAAATACGTTCTAAATTAGAACCTGTAAAGGTTAGCCACAATACTATTCTGGGATCCGACGTGTCTGATTGGATTTATAAAAATTATAAATGGTATTTCGATTATTTTAAATACAAAATGTAGTGGAAAATTTATTTCCTGTGCAGTCCAGTATTTCAACTGAGAAAAGATCTAGTCGGCTAAAACAAAAGCCTTGTTTAATATGGTTTACCGGCCTGTCAGGGTCAGGTAAAAGCTCATTAGCCTTAATGCTTGAAGCTTATCTTTTTAATTTAGGGTATAACGCTTTTCTATTGGATGCTGATAATGTAAGGAGAGGGTTAAACAAAGATTTATCCTTTTCAGATTCCGACAGGCAAGAAAATATTAGAAGAGTAGGAGAAGTGGCTAACCTAATGATGGATGCTGGAATAATTGTGATAGCAGCCTTCATCTCTCCTTTTAAAATTCAAAGAGAAGCATTAAAAATTAGATTTGGTGAACAAAAATTTGTGGAAATATTTGTAGATTGCCCTAGTGATACCTGCCAAAAAAGGGACACAAAAGGATTGTACAATATGACCAGAAACGGCCAGTTAAAAAATTTCACAGGAATAGATTCCCCTTATGAGCCACCATCTAATCCAGATATCACACTAAACACAAATAAAGAAGATATACAAGAATCATTTAAAAAGATTATCCCTCTAATTATTGAAAAGACAAAGCTGTAATCCCCCAATATCTACAACTCGCAATTTGTACTAATTTGTGCAGACTACTTTCCTTTGTTAACAACACTTATAGCCTCGTTTGTCCAATCACCGCACAAATTATAGAAAAAAATATAACACAGATGTAAACTATTTTTGCTTAGATATTATCACAAGGAATATTTTTCCCATCTAAACAAACAAAAAAAATGCCTTTAGAAACAAATATACCAATAGCTTTCGGCTTTTCATCTGCACCCGCTAGTTCTGGGTGCTCCCCATATCATTATGGTTCCGCTGGATCTTCTATAGAGCCTATATTAGGCTCCAACACAGCATCGGGAGTATACTCGGTGATAAATGGGGGTTGTATTAATACGACCAATGGGGCGTGCTCTACGATTGGTGGGGGAAGAAATAATACAACCACCGGCGCAGCTTCAGTTATTACTGGCGGATATATAAATGCTACTGTTGGAGATTATTCATCCATTGGCGGAGGGCAGTGTAACACTACTGCTGGGTATGCTACCGTTAGTGGTGGATATAAAAATACCGCTTCCGGTGTATATTCGTTTATTGGTGGAGGAGGAGAAAACTGTATAACCTCTACTGGCGCCTGTGCAACAATTTCAGGCGGAAACAGAAATACGGCTAGTGCTAAGTACAGCACAATAAGCGGTGGGTACTTAAATCATGTAACAGGTAACAATAGTTTTATAGGCGCCGGCAGATCCAATACTATATCAGGGCCATATTCAGTTATTGGAGGTGGTTATCTAAATCAAATTCAAACTACCGGTGGCACTATATATCAATCTGGAACAATAAGTGGTGGGTATAGAAATACAATAACATCCACTGGGTTCTTATCAACCATAGGCGGAGGTAGACTTAACACAATAACAGGAATTTATTCTGCTATTGTAGGTGGTTTTAGCAACACCGTATCACATGATTATTCAGGGGTATCTGGATGCGGTATAACAACCGTTGCCGACAAAACCTTTCACGCTAATAACTATTATGGTAGTAATATACCAAGCGCACCAGGAGGCGCACCAGGTACATTCTATTACACAAATTCAGGCGGAGTCTGCACTTTAATGATAAACTAATAAAAACCAAATAAAATGTCAGTATTTACAAGCCAACAAACAAATAGCACATTAACTTTAGATGAAAATTCAGGGTTAAAAGCTGTTTCTTTAAATCTAGTATCAGGGAGCGCAACAGTAAAAGGTACCATGAACGTAAATGGCTTCCCGTCATCTGCTATCTCGTTAACCGTAGGCGTGCCGGTCACTATAATTTTATCTGGCGCTATCGAAATTAGCTTTCCAGCTGGAGTGGTATCAATAATCGGCATTTAAAATACGGTAGCAATGTTGAAAAACGAACAAAAGGCATTGTTAGGATATATAAGTTTTGATGATTTTTTAACCACCTTTCTTGGGTTAAAAAACACAATAATTAATATATGGTTAATATTTCTCTTGTCATTCACCTCGTTTATTACATCATACATTTGGGACTCGTCGGCAGCTATATATACCTTACTTATACTCATGTTGGGAGACTGGGTGTTAGGGGTAACTTTAGCAGTAAAGGCTTCCTGCTTGTTAAGATATCAAAAAGCAACCATTCCGCCGGATAAATTACAAAGCATTATAAACAGAAGGTTCTCCTCGTCTAGGTTCCCCCGGATTTTCGTAGCCATGCCGTTGGCTTTATTCGTTTTAAGTATTAGCTGGAACTTGGCTAAGTCTAACGCTGTTTACTATTTCCTTCCTTCCGTTGTTTATGGCGGATTCTCTGGCACCTATTTTGTGTCTTTAATTGAAAATGTTAGCGAATTCGGTTTGATAAGCAAAGATATTATAATTGTGATAAAGGAAAGGTTGAACCCTGTAAATTGGGTAAAAAAATAAATGGCCCAAAAAACGCACCTGTTACACGGCGCAACAAGTGATACATTAACGGCCAACGTTAATATGTTTTTAACGAATAATCCAAACTGGGTTGTTACCGGTGGCATAAATTATAATGGATCGTATTACTATCAAGGTGTTATAAATACAAGCATAAACTATTCAGTCGTACTTAAATTTCCAGCTACTAACGGGCAAACTATTTTTGATTTAATTGATTTTACAGTCGACACATCTCTATCGCCTTCTTTGTTTATAAATGGAATACGTAAAAATTTTGGGGTTGACTACACTATAAATAACGACGCTTTCACCTGGACATGGATTAATAGTGGCTCTCCTTTAACGACAGGGGATTTAATACAATTAGAATTTACATACCTATGAAATCAATAATAATGTTATACTTGGGTGCCACCGACTTCGATTCTGTAATAAACTTTTTGTATATTTGACATATGACACTACAAAAATTATTGATCGCGGCTATAATAGCTATTGTAATTCTCTTTGGATTTAGAGAATGCTCACATTATAAAAAGTTAAATGATAACGGACTTAAAACAGATACAATAGAGTCTTTCGCTCAAAAAACAGCTAAAGCGGTCGCTTATTACGATTCTGTGATAATATCTCAGGAAGAGCAGATTGACAGTTTAAAGGTGTGTGTTTCTGATGTCAAAGAGGAAAAGAAAAATATTGCAGTGAAATGGAAAACTGTTCACGATACAATACTCTCCACTCCTGATATCGATAGTTTGCAAATAAAATTAACACACAAGCTTTGCCCAGGGGATCTTCAGCAGATAAATTTATGTTTAGAAGAAGGGTTAAAGAACGGTGAGTTGTTAAAAGAAACCGGTAAAGAGTTAATTTATAAAGATTCGATCATTAGTAAGCAGTCGGTTATTATTAGTTCATCAGCAAGCAAAGATAGGTTAAATGAATCGCTGATTGATGCCTACAAATCTGACAACAATAAATTAACTAAGCAGATTAAAAAAGAGGTTAGGCGCAAAAAGTTTTTTCGCGGTCTGACAGTTATAGGAGGTGTTGTTATTGGGGTGTTGCTTTTGGTGCATTAAATCCCTCCTCCACATTATGCTCCATTTTTAGTGGAGCAGCAGGCAGTCGTAACATTATTTAATTTCCTTAATCCTACTATAAACAGTATCTTGATTATCATTTTGATATGAAATAGTATCTGATAATGGAGGAAGTATTCCACACAATGTATCAGTCCGGTATACTTTGCTTTTATATATCGTTTTTATTTCATAGCATTTTTCAGGAGACGGTCGTATCATATAGGTAACTGATGCTGAAGTTATTAACCCCGTCAATGAACCGATTAATATATATTTAAGAGTTGTTTCCATGATTTTTATATTGATTTTATTAGTGTTCAGAGTATTTTTTACATAAAGTGTTTATATAATTTTTCCCTTCATCCGTTCTACAAACTTTAAAACCATTTTTTCGTGCTTTAAGCTATTATGGTGCCTATTAAAGTTTATATCTTTTATTACTTGATCGCAACTTATACAATACATCTGACCTTTGTCTAGTTTGTAGTTACTAATCTTATTTTGATGATTACCTCCCAACCATATCCATATTTAATTTCCTTCCCCTATATCAACCGTCATCGGTTCCGTTGTTTCGAGAGTTTGTAGCCTTACACATTTTTTTCCAATTATCCAACTTTTTCCACCCTTATTTCGTCC
>Ga0068857_100000027_pt1 | contig 83220 bp, 145 predicted proteins | sample KBSCornC72_FD_66591 | JGI IMG/M metagenome (GOLD analysis project Ga0068857, IMG submission 66591) | Corn rhizosphere microbial communities from Kellogg Biological Station, Michigan, USA - KBS Corn C7-2 | ecosystem: Host-associated > Plants > Roots > Rhizosphere > Soil ...
GGCGGTGGTGGCAAAGCGGGATCTGCGGGTGGCTTCACTCAGCTCGTGACGGCACCTCCTGTGAGCGTGACACCGGGCAGCACGTACGACGTCACGATCGGCGCAGGCGGCTCGGGTGGTTCGGGAGGCGCAGGCGGTCCCGCAGGCTCGGGCGGCAGCGCGGGCGGAGTCGGTGGCGCAGGCGGCGTGACCTCGCTCAAGTTGTCCGGAACGGTGCTTGTCGCACACGGCGTGAACACGGCGACGGGCGTTTCGTTGAACGGCTCGGGCGGAGGCGGCGCTACGACACAGCCCCCTGGCGGGAATCAAGGGACCGCCGGTGCGGGCGGCAACGGCGCGTCGGCCGCCGGAATCACCATCAACGGCGGACTCGGACACGTAGCAGCGAGCACAGCTTCCGGCGGCAATGGCGGAAACGGTGGTGCCAATGGTGCCAACGGTGTTGCAGGTACAGCGGGCAGCCGGAGCATCAACAAGGGCTTCATGACGATCACGAGCGGCGCCTTTCCCGCTGCGCCGGGTACCGGCGGCGCACTCGGCGCGCTCGAAACCAATCATGGCGGCGGCGGTGGCGGCGGCGGCGGCGGCCCTTCGTTCCAAGGTGTTGAGATCAACTTCTTTGGACTTGGCGCGAGTGCAGGTGGATCCGGTGGGAATGGTGGCAGTGGCGGAGCAGGTTCCGCGACCACCGGCGGCAACGGCAATCCCGGCAGTACGCCCGCGGTGGCAGCAACCATGGGCCGCGGCGGTGGTGGTGGCGGTGGTGGTGGCGGCGGCGGTGGTGGCACGACAAGCGGCGGCACGGGCGGCACGGGCGGCGCAGGCGGCGCAGGCGCGAACGGCTGTCTCGTGGTGCGATGGAAGGTCTGACGTCATGGCGCTAAGCCGCGCAAGCTTCACCAGCACAGGCACGTGGACATGCCCCGCGGGCGTGAACGAGATCTTTCTGACCTCGATCGCAGCGGCAGGGGGCGGAAGCGGTGGCGGTGGCGGTGGCGGTGGCGCGACGGCAGCGAACGGCGGCGGCGGCGGCGGCGGAAAAGCAGGCGGTGCCGGAGCAAGCTCCACAACGCTACGCTCGCTCGCGATTCCGGTGACACCGGGCAGCACCTACGATGTGACGATCGGTGCCGGTGGCACCGCTGGCACTGGCGGCAACGGTGGCGGCGCGGGCGTGACCGGCAGCTCGGGTTCTGTGGGAGGCAACGGTGGTGTCACATCGTTCAAGCTTTCCGGCACCGTGATCTTTGCGCATGCGACGGGCAGCAATTCGATGACGGGCGGCCTCGGTGCGAACGGCACGCAAATCGGTGGGACGACAGGCTCGGCCGGCGCAGGAGGTGCGGGCGCAACATCGAGCGGGCTCGTTCAGGTGCCTATTTTTATGGGCCAAGGCACTGCCAGTGCGGGACTCGGTGGCAACGGTGGTGCCGGTGGTGCCAACGGTGTCGCTGGCACTGCAGGTGCGAGTCCCAGCTATACGAACTCTTCGCTCCCGGGAACCATTCGCGGTCTCATGCAGACGACGGGTTCCTATTCGGCGAGCAATGGGACCGGCGGCAGCGGCGGCGCACTTGAGACCAACCACGGTGGCGGTGGTGGCGGTGGTGGCGGTTCGGCGAGTGCCGCAGGTCAAGAAGTCGCGATCGCAGGCGGCATCGGCGCAAGCACGGGCGGCGCGGGTGGCAACGGCGGCGATGGCGGCGCCGGTTCTGCAACGACGGGCGGCAATGGTGTGAACGCCGCTGCAGGCACAGCGGGCACGTACGGCCGAGGCGGTGGCGGCGGCGGTGGCGGTGGCGGCGGTGGCGGCGGTTCAACGAGCGGCGGCACTGGCGGCAACGGCGGCAACGGCGGCGTCGGCAGCGATGGATTCATGGTCATTGAGTGGGCGGCCTGAGAGGGGACGTTTCGATGGCAGAACTGCGCGCAGTCTTCACGAGCACGGGTACGTGGACCTGTCCCGCAGGGATTACCGAGGTCTTTGTTGATCTCGTCTCTGGTGCTGCCGGCGGCGCGGGCGGTGGTGGCGGGGGCGGTGGCGCAACATCGGCCACCGGTGGCGGCGGCGGCGGCGGCAAAGGTGCGCACTCCGGGGGCGGTTCTCAGCTCTACCGTTCGTGCGCACTGCGTGTCGTTCCAGGCTCGACGTATGACGTGACGATCGGCGCGGGCGGAAGCGGTGGCACTGGCGGTACAGGTGGCGGCGTGGGTTCAACCGGCAATGTCGGCGGTGTCGGCACGTCGGGCGGCATCACTTCTTTCAAGCTGTCTGGCACGACCCTTGTGTCGCTCGCGCAAAATCAAGATCTCTCGAGCGCCGTGCTGACGGGTGGAATCGCGACCACCACCGGAGCGGCGGCAGGCATCGGCGGTGGAGCAGGAACCGGTGGCGGTGGTGGAACGACCGTCATTCAGGCGTCTACCCCGATTACCGCGTTCACCGGCTCGGTGGGAGTGCTCGCCAATGGGGGCGCAGGCGGTGCGAATGGCGTCGCGGGCACGACACCCGGCGCAGCGGCGCCCAGCGTTGTGCGTGGCTTTCATAACAGCGTGTCCACGTACAGCGCCGACGTTGGTGCGCCTGGCACGGGCGGCGCGCTCGAGACGAACCACGGCGGCGGTGGCGGCGGAAGCGGAGGCATGAACAGCACGCCTGGCATCGAGCTCGATTATATGGGCCTCGGCGTAAGCACGGGTGGCGCAGGCGGTGCAGGTGGAAACGGTGGCGCAGCCTCGGCCACAACCGGCGGCAACGGTGTCGCTGGCACCAACGGCACCACCGGTACGCATGGCCGCGGTGGCGGCGGTGGTGGCGGTGGCGGCGGTGGTGGCGGCGGCACCACGAGCGGCGGCACGGGTGGCAAGGGCGGCGACGGAGGCAACGGCTCGAACGGCCTGCTCGTCATTCGTTGGACGATCACTTGAACCAAAAGGGAGGTAATTCCATGGGCAAATATGCAGTCATCAAGGACCAGGTGGTCGTCGACGTGATCGAGCGTGATCACACGTTCATCACCGAACTCGGGCACGACGCGGCCATTCAGCTCGGCGGGGACAGCTTGATGGAAGTGAGCGAGGTCAGCCCGGCGGTGCGCGTCGGCGATCGACGCATCGGTGACACCAGCGAGTTCGAACGCACGGAGACGCCCGACGATGAAAAAGACCAGGACCAGGGCGACAAGGGCCACGAGTCCGCGCCGAGCTCGACGAGCGACGCTCCGAGCGAGCCCGCGGCGAGCGAACCAGCGAGCGAGCCAACGCCGCGCGCAGACGACGATCCTGTGAAGTCAAATGCGCCTCGAGCGGCGCACCGGAGGAAGCCATGGTGAAGAAAAAGTGCACGTTCGAGGTGTGTCGGTTCGATGCGAAGGGCCGTCGCATCACCTCTTACCGTTCCAGCAAGAAGGCCGCGACTGCACTCGCGCTGCGCATCAAGCAAGGCCGCACGGACGGCAGCGGGAGAAACACCTACGTGGAGATGTACAAGAGCTGCAAGGTCGGTGGTCGCACCGTGTCGAAGCGCGGCGTGAGGTGGTGAGCCATGATCGAACTCTTGCTAGAGATCTTGCTGGCGATACTGATCCTGGCGCTGCTGCTGCACGTGCTCAAGAGCGTGTGGCCCAGCATCGATCAGCGCGTCCTAGGACTGATCGCGGCGATTGCCGTGGTCCTGATCGTGCTCTCGCTCTGGCGTGGCGGCCACTTGCACGCGCAAGTACCACTGGCACCAGTGGTGCCAGAGCTGCCTAGCTAGGAGGCGTTCATGTGGTACGAGGTCAAAGAGTTTTGGGGGCCGACTCAGCTGCTCGGGCGCGCCCACAAGCGCAGTAGCGAACGTGGCGCGGCGCGGCTCGCCAAAAAGCTCAGAGGCAAGGGCCGCCACGTGGTGGTGCTGCGCAAGCACCGCGACAAGGCGACGGGGCGCGTGTTCACGCAGCGGGTGTGATCAGGCGATGTAGCGGCGCACGAACGCATCGCGGTCCACGGTCGCGCGGAATGCGTTCTGCGTCGGCTCGTCCGCCGGCACGGCCTGAACGTGCGGCATGTCGCCGCGGCTGAAGCGACCGCCCCAGGTGAGCCCGAGCGACTCGACTACCTTGCCGAGTGCCTGGAAGAACGCGGGATCGCTCCAGCCCTTGGAGCACGACGTTATGTCGACGGCGCCGCCGTAGCTGTGGAGCGACTTCGCGATGCCGGTGCCCTTCTCCTCGAGCTGGGCTGCGCGCGCGGGCGTGCGGTAGCCCTCGTACAAGCACGGGTCGAAGCCGAGCGCGCGCATGCGTTGAAAGACGAGCTCGAGCTTGGCTGCGAACGTCGGGACAAGGAGCCTTGGGTCGCGCGAGATGCCGCGCCAGTCCGGACCACCGTACGAGTACCCGCTCGAGCTCGAGCTGCGCCGGGCGACAAGGAGCAGCGCCCCGCCACCCAACAACCACGCCCACGCTGGCACTCGTACACGCACGGGGCCTCCCCATTAGACTGTCTGGATTGCCGGGATCTTGACGGTGTTGCTGATCGGGACCGCGTGGCCGGGGTCCACGATCACCGAGCCTCGCTCCTTGTCGCGGCCGACGTTGTTCGCGTGCACGTCGGCAAGCAACACGCCGTGCTGCATGTAGTAGCCGATGGCGCCGCCGGGCTCCGAGACCGCGAACGTGTTCTCAAGTTCTTCCTGTGCCCTGCGGCATTGATGGAGCTCGTGCGCAAGATTCACGACCGCGCGGCTCGTTTTGTCGGTCGGGCCATGCTCGTACGCGTTCCAGAGCTCGCCGAGTCGTTCCTCGAAGTTGACGCGCGGATCGCGCTTCCAGTCGTGGATCTTGGCGCGAGCCTTCGCGGCTTTGTTCTTGAACGAGTCGAGGGCACGCAGGGCGATGCGCGCGCTCGAGTTCCATGCGTGCAGAAAGCCGATCTCGTACGCCTCGGAACGCCAGAGCAGATAGATCGAGCGATTGCGGAGCTGCGCGCCCTCGATTTGCAGCACGCGTTCGTACTTCACGATGCCGCTCTCGGCCGGCCCGATGGTCAACGACCACGCTACGAAGGCGGCTTCCGTCGGGTCCGTGGTGAGCTTGAGGACGAGCTCGGGCGTGTGCGTCGGAAGGACGCAGCCGTAGTGCCCGCAACCGTACTCGGCGAGCACAGGGCGCTTGGATGTCGACGCTTCCGTGTGTCGAGGGAGCCAGGATTCAGGCACGTGCTGCGCGACGCGCTGCCAGGCGTTCTTCCACGTGCGATCGATCCATGGTGTGAGCTCGAAAGTCATGGATACTCGCTTTCCATCACGTTGCTTGAGCCGCAGCTCGGGCACCGGCGAACTCGCCCGCTCGAGCTGCGGTTGTCGAAAGTGTTCCTGCACGCGGTGCAGTGGTAAACGCGGTGCTCGGTCACGTGTCGACGCTGCCGTGCGGCTTTTCGCTTCGGTGCGGGTTTCATCGCGCCCTCCGTCTCCGGTCACGCCGTTCGAGCGCAGCGGCGCGGCGTCGCTCGTGACGGTTCGTGGGGGCCTCGGACTCGAACACTTGGGGCGGCACAACGAGCGGCTCTCCGTCGTCGGGATGCTCGCTGATCGCGAAGTCGATCGGCGCGAGCGCCGACAACATCTCGTGATCGTAGGTTGGGGCCGAAGCGAGCGGCGGCCCGTTGTCGACCAATATCACAGGCCGCGCACGGGACTGGATCGCGTGCACAATCGAGGGAAGCACGGCGCGGAGGCGGTCGAGCACGATCACTTGCGGCATGGCGCTAGCCTACCCCATACCCGGGCCACGATGCGCGCGCGGTCCACAAGCGATTCTCGCCCTTCACGGGCGGCGTGAGCGGAGTGAGTCGCGGGCTCGCATCGAGGTCATAGGCGCCGTAGTCCGTGGCGCTGCGCGGAATGTTGACGGGGCCGTCGGCGAGCGCGCGGGTCACCGCGTCAGTCGTCCCGGGATCGAACACGGTGCGCTTCGAATACACGTACTCACGCTTTCGCGCGCGCTCGCGCAACACGGCGCGGTCCTCTGCGGAGTACTTGGGATGCGCGATCTCCGCTTGGAACAAGTCGCCATTTTCGAACCAGCGTGGATTTATTGGTTGAGCGTACGCGCGTACGTATCCCGCGAGGGTGCCGCCCCGTCCGTAGGCCTTGATGGCGGCGAAGCCGTTGACCAGGGTCTGCGCGACACGATAGCGATCGTCGTCGCTCTTCGCTTCCTCGTTCACGGCCCGCTGAAGCCAGAGCGTATCGTCCGCCGTCACTTGGTATCGAGCCGCTACGGGCAGGCGCCACGTGATCCAGCCTTTGCCGAGCACGCGCTGCGTGCCGAGCGCCGCGATCAACGCTCCCGCCCCAACTGCTACCCATGCCCAAACGCGACCCATGAAGGATCGTATCGTGCACCGGTGCGCGCCTGCCAACGTGGCACCGGTGGTGCCAGTGGTGCCGCTACGGATTCGCGCGAAAGAAGGCGTGCGCAAAGCCCGCTGGCGTCACTGCGCGGTGCGCCTGAACGTCGCACCACGAGCGCTTCTTGCCGCGCGGGTCGCACTTCTTGCAGAACGGGCCGCCCCCGAGCGGCTCCACGAACGGACCGCGCTCGGGGATCTCGTAGTCGCCCCAGATCGCCGTGCGCTTTGTCCAGGGGTCGCCGAAGTCGCAAGGGTGCCAGACGTCGCGCGGCGTTCCGAGGAAGCGCGACAGCATGCCCACGGGATTCTCGAGTGCCCACCAACGGGGTTTCACTTGTCCGATGATCCGCAAGCACGCGTTGACGGTTTCCATGCCGCGCACGAAATCGCGCTCGCTGTCATGTCCGTTCCGAACGAGAGAGAACTGATCGCACGGCGGCGCAGCAAGAACCCCCCACACGCCTTTCGGCGGCCTGAACGTGCGCACGTCGCGCTCGGGCAAAGACACGCGCAGCACGCGATATCCTGCGTTCAAGTAAGGTTCGCTCCATGCTCCAGAGCCCGCGCAGAGGTCCAATATAAGCCGCTTTGTACGTGTTTTTTCGGGTATTGCCCGAACTCGGGTATTACCGGCTCGAGCGAAGCGGGTATTACCCGAGCTCGGGTCGCGCGAACTCGATCGTGCGTGCTGCAGTGCGGCCCATGCGATCCACGGACCGAGTGCGCGTGGTCCTCCGCCGCATGCTTGTGCGTGCGCAAGTGCTTCGCGCTGTTCGTCTGTCAATCGCAAGGGGAACACTGCCCCGCGTCTGCCGTTTCTCTGCTGCATGGTTTGGTGTCACTCGGTTAGGGTCGCGTGATCCAGTTGCCGAGTACTCGGCGCGCGCATGGGGGCGCACTCGATCCGAAGTGCGTCCCGAGTGCCCCCGGATCCGAGTGCGCCCGAGCGTATCCCGTACCTGTGTGCGCTGGCTAACTGGCACTACGGGTGCCACTGGTGCCAGTGAATCGCGCGGATCGGTGCCCGTCGGGGCATGCAGTCGTTAGCGCCCCGTGGGGGCACAGGAGAGGCTATGGCTCGCATGTCACTGGAGGAAAAGCGCGCGCGCAGGGCAGAGCGTGAGGCCTCGCGCAAACGAATCGAGGCAGCGCAGGCAGAAACCCGCGCAATCGTGAGCCGGGGCACCTGCCCGAAGTGCGGCTGTGGCCTGCGTCGCAATCTCGCGATCACAGGCTGGTGGCAGTGTAAGCAGTTTGGTGCCGAGGGATTCCGCGCGGATTCCGCGAAACCTGCCTGCGAATGGCAGGGATTCACTGAGTGACTGCGATCCGGCTCACGGATAGTCCCGTGAATCGCAGGCCTAAGGCTCCCGTCTCACTCGCCAGTAGTTAGCGCCCCGTGGGGGCACAGGAGAGAGCGGAATGCCTACAGAGTGGGAGCGCGCGCAAATCGCGCACGTGTATGAGCGGTTCCTCGTAATCGCGCGCACACAGCAGATCGCCGCCGAGCACCATGGGTATGGGGTCTATAGCGAGTTCCGTATCCAGGATTACGCGTACTCGGCAAACATCGGTTTGCTTTACGCGTACCAGCGCGAGGCCTACCGCGGTCGCCTCGCTCGCCTACAGAGCGAAGCGGTCCCATTTGTAAAGAGCCGCACGTGTGCGCTGTGTGCGAGCGCGCTGCGCTTCCATCACATGATCGGCGACACGCGCGGGTATTGGGAATGCGTGCGTATGCCTGCATGCAATTGGGTCGGAGACGAGTGATCGAGTCGGCGATCCGGCTCACCAGAGAGCCGGTGAATCGCGGGCCTAAGGGCTCCGTCTCACTCGCCAGTAGTTAGCGCCCCGTGGGGGCACAGGAGGATCGGGCTATGGCTCTCTCGGATCAAATCGTCGCGGTAATGGAGCGCGCTACGGGCGCAGACGAAACCGAAACCGACGCACGCGAGCGCATGGAATCGCGACTGCTGCGCGATGTGCGGATCTGCGGCCATCGATTGATCGTGTGGGACGATCACACGCATTACGGCACGGGGCAGCACCGAGTGCGGTTTGCGTTCTATCTCCCGCGTGCGCGTACGCCGCTTTTCGTGAGCGAGTGCGGAGTCGCTCCGAGCGATCCGATCGATTCAGATGCCGCGCTGGTCGGCATTCTGGGATGGCTGGTCCTGAAACCGGGCGATACGGATTCGGGGTACTTCGCCGAGTACACCGCTGCACAGCTCGACTGGTGTCAGGGATCCGCTGCCGAGGAAATCGGGCTTTACGTCTATGATGCGGAACTGCCCGAAGATGATTCGGAGGGCATGCTGCGCTGGCGCGACGGTAGGCTGTGCTGCGGCCGAAAGCGCGTTTTCCGCGCGCGCTGAGAATCCGGACGCACGCGAGTGCGTCTCACTCGCCAGTAGTCAGCGCCCCGTGGGGGCATAGGAGCGGTTTATGGCACAGGAGATCTCGAGCGTGCGCGAGCTGATCGCGCGCCTGCGCAGCGGACAGTATTCGAGCGTGGGGAGTTATCCCCTCTACTTCGTGACTGCGGATTGCGAAGTGCTTTCCTTTGCAGCGGTGCGCGAGAATCTTTGGCTCGTAGCGCGCGCAACTCGCGCGCGGTCTCGGGGCCAGCACTTCGATCGCGAGTGGTGCGTCACACACTGCGAAGTGAATTGGGAGAATGCCGACCTTTTCTGCGCCCATTCGGGCGAGCGGATCGAGTCGGCATATGCCGAGTCGGGGTGAGTGATTCCCCCTCGCGCGCGTCTCATTCGCCAGTAGCTAGCGCCCCGTGGGGGGCACAGGAGAGCTTTCGTGCCGAAATGCTTTATCGCGACGACTTGCGACGGTTTCCCGTGGACTCTGGAGGGCTGCAATGCCCGTCATGACGGTAAGTGGGTGCCGTACGAGAGCGAGAGCGACGCGCTGGCGCAGATCGAAGTGCTCAAAGGCCAGGACGATCCCATGTGGGCGCGCGCGCAGTATAAGCTGGTCCCTGCAAGGGACCGCACGGTGCGTCCCGTACGCCATAACGGCAAGTGCAAGTGCGGCGCGAAGCACACTGCGCTCCTTACACCGACGGGACACCAGCGGGCCGGGGCAAACGATACCCGCTACGCATGGGTGAGCGAAAAGGGCGCACAGGTGCTCGGCGGACGGGTCCATGTGGCTGCGCCGTGCGTGGACTGCGCATGTGGGAAGCGGATCTATCTGCGCCCCGTGCAGGGCACGTACGTGGCTGAGAAACCCTGCAATGCGAAGTGCACCGGTGCCACCGGTCACGTGTGCGAGTGCAGCTGCGGGGGAAAGAACCATGGCGCAGGCAACTGCGCGCACTGAGTAGCTAGGCGCCCCGTGGGGGCACAGGAGCGGCTATGGCGAAGATTCGTGTATGGGATGGGTCCGTGATCGAGTGCGAGCATGAGAAGGCGCTAGAGCGCGCGCGCGAGGCACTCGCCCCGTGGATGAAAGCAGGGGACGGGGTTTCGTTCTATCGCCGGGCCGACGGGCACATGGGTGCGGTCGTGACCACCTTTGGAGAGGACACCGACGCGCACTGCGTGATCGAGGGAGTCGATCGCGTCTGAATCCGGCGCGAGTCCCTCGCGTCTCACTCGCCAGTAGTCAGCGCCCCGTGGGGGCACAGGAGCTTGTTCCAATGTCCATGCATATCGTCTCGGAGCTCTGGCTGTGCACGGAGTGCATGCACGTTGCCGTCAATGGCGAGGTGCACGGCATAAGCGAGGAACGCGACGCGCAGATCACGCGCGGCATGGAGCGCCTCGGGCGCATTTCCGCAAACTTTGACGCCGAAAGCGAGGACGGTTGCGTGTATCGCTCGGGGCCTCCCGGCGGGTGTGCGTGCTGCCAGCGCCGCTCGCACGGCACCTATTACCGCTTCGCGAAGTTTGCGCCTGGTCCGTGTCCCGCGACGCGTCGCGAGTACTCGCGACTGCGCTCGAAAGGCTGGCACGCAGAGCAGGCGCTTCGCGGTGCGAAGGTGACCGAAGCGTTCCGCGCACTGGAGGCTGAGGGTCTCGTGCGCCTTTCCGTGGACCGCGACGATCTGAGCCCCGAAGACGCTGCGGGCGACGTAGACCGCGAAGCGCAGATCGCGCTCGGTTACGCGAAGGGCGTTTGGCGCCTTTCCTCCGAGCGATATTGCGAGTGCTGCGATCAGTGGTGCACGGTGGACTCCGTGGGCGGTTTCATCGGCGAGAATGGCATGGACTCGGGCTATGACCATGACCTCATGCAAGCGGCGATTGATGCGGTGCACGCGTGCCGCGCGGAGTCGGTGTGATGGCGTTTGTGTGGCTCGACCTTTCGGAGCTCACCGGAGATCTCTATCCCGTGACCGTGGGGCGGTTTTTGCGCTGCAATGCAGCGTGTCCTCCACCGCCCGAGGAGATCGCCGCGTTGCGTGAGCTGCGCGCCGGGGAGTCGTGTTTTCTCAGTATCGGTGGGGGAGCGGTGCGCGTGACGTGCCTGCACCGCTCGCAAAGCTATAAGCCGTACCGCTCCGAGCGTGAGACCCTCGCGCAGCGTGCCAATGAGCTTGGCCGCACGAGTGCGCGCGCAGGCGCGCCGGTTCTGACGGCTGATAGCTCCGTCGAGACGATCGCCGCATGGCTCCAATGGTGCGACCCGAACGGGTGTCACACGGCGGAACTCGCCTTGGGCGATGGCTGTGAGCCGTACGATGCGGGCTCCGTGTGGGAAGCCCTCGCGGAGATGCTTTCAGGGGCCTGAAAAGGGGCCTCCAGTAGACAGCGCCCCGTGGGGGCACAGGAGAGAAGACCGTGCAAATCACCGTAGGACCGATCGCCGAGCACTACTTGAGCGATCAGCATATCGCGCAGCTCTGGGCATGGATGGGTGAGATCTGTGCCGAGTTCGAGGCCGAAGTACCGGGCTCCGGGCTCATGCGTCGCGAGCCGCTGCGCTACCTTGCGCGCCGCTTCGCGTTGATCGCAGGCTACGAGGCGCAGCTGCGCATCATTTTGGGCCTGCGCGCAGGCGTCGTTGACGCTGGCCCGTGCTCCCTTGCCGAGATTGGCGCCGTGCGCCGTCGCATCGACGCAGCATGGGACGCGATCCTCGCTGCGCAGGGCTACGTGGCTCTGTCGGGCACCCGCTTTCGCGGCATGGCGCCGTGCGAGGGCCCGGTCACGTTCTGCGGTGCGGTGCACGTCGATACCGTGAGGTGCTGGGCATGAGCGAGCCGAGCGACAGCACCGCGACCCTCACGCGCTTGCCCGGCAACTTCGTGAAAGCGGAGCATGGCGACCGTACGATCTGCCGCGCGCATCTCATGACTGATGGCACATGGCACGGCTGGCACCTCGGAACGGGCGCACGCCCCGTTTTCGAGACGGAGCAGGCCGCCGTGGACTGGGTGTCGACTACCTATATCGCTTACTGCATTGCTGCGATGTGCAGCGGGGGTGCCCGTGAAAATCACGATTGAGCTCACGGACGAAGAAATCGAGGCCATCCTGATCACTGCTGGCGAGCAGGGGTGCGGTTACTGGGCACGCACGCACGACAGTCTCGCCGACGTGCTGACGCAACCGTCCGGGGTGCTGGTGCTCGACTCCGAGACCGGCAAGAAACTTGGCACGCTCACGGCGGACATGTGCCGCCTTGCAGCGACGCGCATGGCGGAGCTGGTCGGCAAGCACGAGTGCGATCCGACGCTGCTTATGCAGCTCGTGCGTGAGCCGGAGTCCATCGACAGCATCGCGGCTGACGTGTTCGTGCAGTGCGCACTGTTCGGAAAGATTGTTTACGGCTGAAAACCAGAGACAGGGCGCCGTGGGCGCACAGGAGATAAAGCTATGTCTGTTTGGCACTACTCGTCCCACCAACTGGGCATGATCGCGCTCTACACCGGCGCGGATCCGGAGCTACTTGCGATCATCAGCGAGGCGAACACGCGCTGCTACCGCGATCGGTACGGTGAGAAAGCCAAGGACGCGCAGGCGGCAACCGAGCAGCAGATCTGGCAAACGGTGGCCGCTGGACACATCACCCAGTCCGACGGGCGCAACGCGATCGATCACGGGACGCGACTTGGGTACAACTGCAACGACGTCACCGACTGCCGTACGACCGATGTGATGCGTGCGCTTGCCGAGTGCATGGAAGCGGTAGCGGCAACGGCCAGTATCTGGATCACGCCGTCGCGCGGCTTTCCCGAGCTCGAACAGTATGCCATCGAGCGCCGCCGTGCGGCGCGCGAGCGCCTCGAGCCGCGCAAGCATGCTGCCTTGCCGGTCTATTCGACCGCTACAGTCGAGCGCACCGGCAATCACGTCGCGGCGTACGCGCGAAGCTTCACCGACTCCGTGCGCGTCGGTGACAGCGTCTGCGATGACATTTACTGGCAGCTGCTGGAAGCGCTTCCGCCTGCCTTCTCGTCGCCCACGCTCATGCAGATGGGCGAGCCGCAGACCCATGGCGACAACGGGCACCCCCTGTTCATCACCCTCCAGCGCGGGTGCGACAAACGCTGGTATTACACGGGAATCTTGGTCCGGGGGGCACACGTCAAACTGATGTAATGTGCTCGGGGTGCCGAGCTCGCCGTATCTGTTTTGTGGACGGATGCCGGGGGTGCCCGCGGACACTGCGCCGCGGGAACTCCGGGATAAGTTGACGGATCAGGTCGTAGTGCGGTGGTGGTCCTACCGCGCGTCAAAGTGGTGTTATGCTCGCACGTACGGGGAGATTCCAGCGGCGGAGAGAGAGCTGCGAAGCCAGGAAGAACGTGCCTGGTTGATGCTGGTGCTAGAAGAATTCTGACGCCGCGTTCGTCTGAACGAGCAGTAGTTACCGCGCCGTGGGCGCACAGGAGGGCAGTATGGGTAAGATCGGTCGGGACGATTACGAGGAGCGGCGCGAGGCACGCATTGAGCGCCTGGAGAAGGGCGCCGACAAGGCCCGCGCAGAGGGTAACCGCCGCATCGGTGCCGCCAAGCGCACGGCGGCAATCATCCCGCTCGGTCAACCGATTCTCGTCGGGCACCACAGCGAGAAGCGCCACCGCCGCGACATCAAGCGCATCGACGACGGCTACCGAAAGGGCTTCGAAGCCCTCGAGACCGCAGACGCCCTCGCTCGCCGCGCGGCGAGCGCCACGGCGAACGAAACGATCTCGAGCGACGACCCGAACGCCCTTGTGCGCCTGCGTGAGAAGCTCGCCGAGACCGAGACCATGCACGCGCGCTGGAAGGCCATTTCCCAGGCGTATAAGCGCCTGGAGGCCGCCAAGACCGAGCAGAAGAAAGCCGCGGCCGAGGACGCGATCCGCGCGCTCGCGCTGACCGAGACGGAGCAGCGCACGTTGGACCTCAGCCGCGGCTACGGGAGCAAGGTGTATGTCTCGTTCAAGCTCACGAACGGGAACAAGGAGATCCGCCGCATCGAGGACCGGATCAAGGCGCTCGAAGCGAAGGCCGCGGCGGCAGAGAAGCCCGACGAGACGATCGGCCAGGCCGTGATCTCCGAGGCCGAGAACCGCGTGCGCATCCGCTTTCCGGGCAAGCCGTCGCTCGAGATCATCAAGCTGCTGAAGCGTAGCGGCTTTCGCTGGTCGCCGACGAGCGGGTGCTGGCAGCGCTTCGCGAACACGCAGGCGTGGCACATCGCGCGCGACGTAGCGCGCGCCGCGGCTCGCGCGCTCGAGCCGGGGGGCGTGTCCGATGGCAAATGAGCTCGACGCGGTGCGAGCACTGGCCAAGTGCAGACACCGAAAGCTGCACGAGGAGCTGCTCCCGGATGCTGTTTGCGCCCGCTGTGGCGCTGTGCAGCTTCCCGGCGAAAAGTGGAAACGCCCCGAGCTCGTGCAGGCCGTCGTGGACGTCAAGATGGCAAAGGGACGAAGGGAGCGGGTGTAGCCCATGGACGAGAAGCGCAAGGACAGAATTGGTCACTCGGCTAACGCCCTGGCCCAACAGCTGCTCGCGGACGATCGCAGTCGTGCCGACGAGGTGCCCGTCGAGCTCGATGGCCGCAAGGCATATGACGGGTGGTTGCAAAGCTCGCGTGACGCCAGCGACACGGATACGCGCGACGCGTTGCTTGCTGTGGATCGCGACGCCTTTGCCGAGGCGTGGGAACACGCCTTGAGCCCAGAAGCGGCAGCGCTCGGTGCGCGTGACGGCATCAAGGACGCCGATACGGTGCTAGAGGAGCAAGGTCTCGCTGCGATTCTCGAGTCGCTCCGTCCTGGCCAGCTAGGTTGGGACGAGGCCGCCATCAATGCGGGCGCGCACAAGTTCTCGAAGGTGCCCGACGAGCACGCGCAGACGTATTACGCGGCTTATGCCCTGGCTGCGCGTACGCGTGCGCTGGTCCTTGCCGATCGGGGGCGGGAGTGAACCCGCGCCCCATCGATCTGCGCATCGCCGCCGCGATCCTGCGCGTGACCGCCGGTCAGACGCTCACGCTCGACTTCCCGGGCGCTGAGAAGTACTCCGACGACGGCCTGCGCTCCGTGATTCGCTACATGGAGACCATCGCGGTGTTCACGTGGAAGCGTTGCCCGTGCAAAAACCGCGACTGCAGCGCGGCGCTTGCGGCACGCGGCCTGCCGACGGCGTGCGCTGTTCTGCGTAAGGCCCTCGGCTCGGATCGCGCACTCGAGACGCGCGCGCCGCTGTTTCTGAGCGCCGAGCTCGGCGCCGTCGCGACCTATCTCGAGGAAGCCGCAACCAGCGCGGACATCGCGCAGTACCTGAAACCGCAGAGTGCGCCCCGCAAGGAGTTGTCGTGACCAAGTCGAAAAAGTTGAGCACTGCTTATGTGGAGCTCCTCCCATCGATCCCGCCGGAGATGCGCCCGCGCGGGCGTTATCGGGTGCTCGTACGCGACAAGGTATGGTTTGCGCGCGATGCGATCGAGCCAGCGCTGCAGCTGGCACTGGTCACTAGCGCGAACGCGCTCGCCATCGTCAGCGCGTTCCGCAAAGGCGGGGTCTTCGTCAAGGTTGTTGACTCGAAGACGAAACAAGAGTTGTTCGCGTTCGAGTGGGAGAACGCGGGCAAGCACCCCATTGTGAAGCGGCGCGCCCAAGCAGGCCGAGTGCCTAGCCCAGTGCGTACGGCACGCAAGGCACGGTCATGAGGCGAAGGCGCACAGTGCTGGCATGGCTGGCAGTGACGGTATGTAGCCCGGCAAGGGCGGAGCCCACGGAGGGACCCATGTACGTCGAAGACGATATTGAAACGACGGTGCGAAATCTGATCATGGAGCAGGGCACCGAAGAACAGCAGCTACACCTCGAAAGCGGCGCGATGGCCTGGGAGGACCAGCTGCTCGCCGCGCGTGACATCATGTACAGCGCGATCGGCGCCTGGCCACGCTTCACTCAGGCGTCGAACAGTCACGTGCGGCGCGAGCTCGCCGCGCGGGGCGAGTGCAACGAATCGGACCCCATCAACTGGGAAACCGTGCCGTCGGTCGAGGTCAGCAGCGAGCAGCGCATGCGTCTCGAGTGGCTGCAAGGCCTCGTGCCGTTCGCGCGCGTGGAGCCCATGGATCACGTCGCACGCTGCGGCAGCGGCGTGTTTCGCCGCACCACGGCGCAGGTCGTGATTGACCTCGCCGGACAGCCCAGCATGCGCGAGTATCGGCTCGACACCGATCCCGAGACGGAGCGCCTGTTCGCGCCGCTGCGCGAGTGGCCGCTCAACTTCCCAGCGGCCGATCATCAGTTCCGCGAGCTGCTCCGCAGACGCGGCAACGCGTGTTCGGACTACGATCCGGTGATCCACGAGGTCGTGGTCGCGACCGAAATCGCGCCGGTCGAGCACCAGCGCCTGCAACACCTGCGCGAGAAGGTGCCCGAGGCCGAGGTGCGCGCCGTGTGGGTGGTGTCGCGCTGCAACGGTCACGCACTCAAGCGCACGGCGGGCGAGGTCGCGTTCAACATCTACACGGGCACCGTTCGGCGGAACTATCGCCTGAACGTGGATGTGAAATGAGCGCGCCCCGCAACGTGCTCGGCATCGGCGATCCATTTCTGCCCGGCGCAATGCCAATGAGCATCAATGAGCTTCTGGCCGAGATGTGGGCTGTTCACCAGGTTTTTCGAGCGCTGCGTTTCGAGCCTGGTGAGATCTGGATCGCGGGCGATGCGCTCTCGCCGGATGGCCGTCGCAAGTGCATCGCTGTGCTGGTCAAGCGGGCGGATCAAGAGTTCGCGATCGCCATGCCGGACGTGAAGGGCGCGAGCCCGGACGACGTCATCAAAGCGTGGCCGAACTACGCCGTGCGCATGAATGCGGCGAGTCGTCTCGTCATGAAAACGGTCTATCAGAGCACGCTGGTGTACCGCGAAATCGCGGCGCTCGTGGTCGGCATGATGGCGCGCGGCGGCATGGTGGCTGACGCGGTGGTCAAGTACGGAAACAGTCTGTTGAACTGAATGGAGCAGTACCCATGAAAACGATCTGGATGGTGTTGGTGGTGGTGATGGCGTCGGGTTGCTCGACGGCGGGGACATTCGTGCTGCCCAAGGGCACGACGCTTACGATCGCGGGGCACGAGACCCGCGCCGTGGAGAAGCATCCCGGCATGCTCTCGACGCGCGTGCTCTCGTGGAGCGCCTCGAGCGGCGCACCGTACCAGCTCACGGACGCATCGGGCCATGTCGTGCGCACCGGCAAGCTGCGCACGCACTTCCGGGCCGGGGCTTGCTTCTTTCCGCCGGCCGCCTGTTTCGTAGTGCCGATGGGGCTGCGCCGCGACGTCACCTATGACCTTACGGTGCCCGCCGACGGCAACGCGGTGATCGACGCTGCCGGGCCATGATCTGCAACGTCTGCGGCGCACGCTTCCAAAAGGACGAGTGCGGGAAGTTCCACGCCGGTGTGCTCGGCTGCCCGGTCTGCCTTCGTGAGGCAGGCCATATCGGCGACGTCATGACACTGCGCGATCACCGAACGTTACACGCGAAAAAGCGACGCAAAAAGAAGGACAGGAGTAGTACGCATGGACAACGTAAGTCACGCACGGGGTTTTCTCTCGACCGATCCGGAGCATGAAAAGCAACGCGAGGACGCGATGGGGGACGCGGTTTCGGCCGCGCGCGAAGTCGCGGGGTGCGCTCACGAAGTGACCGAGATGGCGAAAATGCAGCCCATGATGCTCTGGTGCGCGTGCTGCGGCGCGATCCGCGTCGACGGGCACTGGCGCTTGCCGAGTAAGGTCAAGACCTTGCAGGCCCACGTGCGCCGCGCGCAGGAGCTCCTGTGACGTCCGCGGACGACCCGTTCGTCAGGGCGAGCGGCATGACGCGCGAGGAGTACGACCAAATGCAGGCGCAGATCGACGCCCGCATACGCGCGGCGAACGACCGTCGCCGGCAGCGTGACGAGTTTTGGGGACCGGAAGGGCACGGGCGCATGACCAAGCTCTGCCGCTTGTTCCCGGGCCTGCGTCATGGTGTTCCGGGCGTCGACCCGTGGGACCAGATGGCGCTGCTTCGGTGGCTGTGCACGAGCGGCGCCGTCACGAGCGGGAGTGGCCACGCGGCGAAGTTCGTGTTGCACGTGTGGAATAGTCAGATCGATTGGGCCGCGGTTGCGCGCGCTCCTGTCGGCGATGGCGATGGCCTTGGACTACGCCGCGTGAAGCTCGAGCCGTTCAATCTGCGTTACGCGCTGGGCGTCTGGGACGATGAACACGAGGCCGCATTTCGGCAGTGGGTGAACCTGCCGTTCTTCCCATGAGCGCGCGCGTCGTGCTCCTGCTCGCCGCGCTGCTCGCGCTCGCGGCGCTTCTGCGCAACCCGCACGGCACGGCACCGGTGGTGCCACTGCATGGAGTCGAGCAATGGTGAACCTGAGTGAAAAACCGCTGCCGCCGCTGACGCCGTACCAGCGTCACGTGCTGGTCGCGAAGGCCGAGCTCTGCCGCAACAGCTACAAGAAGGGAGAGATCACTATCGAGGCCGCGCGGCGGTTCGTAATGGGGATGGTGCCCGACTTGCAGCGGTGCGAAGCGGGCGACATCTTCGCGACCTTCTGGCCGCTGACGCCGCAAGATCTGGTGCTGTGCCGAAGTGCGGACGGGTGGAGCCTTCACGCGCCGGGTTCCAGCGACGAGGACATCGCGAGCGGCGCGGCACCCTACCTGACGGCGGGCATCGGCACGGTGAGCGACGTCGCGCGCGAAATGGCATTCGTCGCGTGGAAATCGTCGCCGTGAAGCCGGCGCGGGGCACAAACCAAACAAACCCATGAAAAAACGTGATCGCGAACGTCGAAACCAACGGCAAGAGAAGGCGCACCTACGGAACCTGCTCGTGCCAGGCCCGCGCATGCCGGCGCTCGCGCAGCAGGAGTATGACCGGCTCGCGGTGCTGGTCGCGACCGCCCTGGGCGAACCTGAGCTCAAGCGGATCGCGGTGATGCTCATGATCGGTATCGCCACGGCGCGCGATCGGTTCAACATCCCGCGTGAAAACCTCGAGGCCTGGCTGCTCGAGGTGCTGATGGATTTCGAGACGGATGGCACGCGTCCGCTCGAGGACGTCAAGGCTGGGCTAGCGTCCAAAGTACACTAAGGCACGATCGCGCTCGCTGGTTCGGGTACGGGTCACTCCGCGCGCACGAAGCCCTATCCGAGCAGCCGAGCTCGACCGCGAGCCTCCATGGTACAAAAGGTCATGCGCAAGCACGAGCACGTCGATCAATTCATCGACGATCCCAGCACCAATAACTACGCCGCGTTCGTGCTCTACTGGTTTCGCGCGCCCGCGTGTCATCGCAGCCGCTTTGACAAGTGGCTGCGCCAGTTTCGCCTGTTCTGCACGTACGAAGGGAAGCGCTACCGCGTGACGGGCGCGTCGACGATGGGTGACGTGCAGCTCACCGCGGATTTCAAGCGCGAGATGGGCTACGACTCTGGGATGCGCGTTGACGTCGACGCGTGTTCTGAGTGGAGTTGCGATCCCGCGTATGAGCCTGACGTCACGCAATGACGGGCGGTGCGGTCCGCCAGCTTCGCATGCTGCTCGGTCTAAACCCCGCGCACTTTGCACAGCTAATCGGCGTGCACCCGTCCACGCTTTACCGCTGGGAGGCCGCCGGTGATGGTGCGTTGAAAATCGAGCCATTCCAGCTGCAGATCTTGGCCGTGATGGGTCGCCACGGAGATGCGGCTCTCGGCGAAACCATCTTGCAAGGCCTCCTTTACGGCGGCCCCATGCTCGGGTTGTTCAAGCTTCTCGAAGCCGGCTATGGGCCGCAAGGCAGTTTGCCCACGAAAAGGCAGGTTCGTGCGTTGAAACGGGCCGCTCCGTAGACTCCTCTGTCGGAGGACTCGATGGCGAAAAAATCTTGGGCGGGGTGCGGGTGTCCCGCCGGCTCGAAGCGTATCTCGACCAAGGGCCGTGGGCGTGGCTGGGTCTGTCAGAGCACGACGTTCAGCCGTGCGCGCAACGGACGACGGCTCAAGAAGTTCGTGCGAGCGAAGTGCTGAGGTCGTAGCGCAGCGCTGCTCGGCCGACACCCGTTCTGGAACCCCCAAGACAGACGGAGTTCTTGCCGATGGGCTGTTGGTCCTGGATCCGTAGCGTGTTGCCGTCCGGCGTCGTGCGTCGGGTGCGCAATCGTCTGTTCATTGCGCGGCTCGAGCGTGAGCTCGCCGCGAAGCGCGCTGCACACGCGAAAGCGCAGGAGCAGCGTGCACACGAGCGCGCACGTTTGGATGACGCAGCGCATGACGCCGACGAGCCTGAATGACTCTCGCAGGGCAATTTACGCTGTTTTTGTCGGGTAAGGACGCGATAGCATCGTGATTGGAAGGGGGGCTTTCCGATGCGGCTGGCGTTCGCAGTTGTTTTTTTATGGTCTTCGCTACACGTGCTCTCGTGCCTTGGCATCGTGCGCACGACTGCGCATGCATCGCCACTCGACGAACGTGAAGTGATCGCGAAGACGCTGATCGCCGAAGCGGGCGAAGCGCGCTGTTCGGACCACGCGGCGATCTTGCACGTGCTCAAACGCCGCACGGGCCTGCCGCGCTTTCGCGGACGCTCGATTGCAGACGTCGCGCAGGCGTACAGCAGCTTCTGGAACGATGCGCCGAAAAAGCCGCGCCAGCTCCAGATCCACGGCCTCACGTGGGACGAAATGCCCGCATGGACGCACCAGCTGATCGAAGCGTTCGAGGGCGGCCTGGTGCCCGATCCGTGTGAAGGAAAGGCGATTCACTGGGGGTCGCTCGAAGACTCGACGAAACGCACCGACCTGCGTGCTGTCGACTGCGGACAGACTGCCAACGTCTTCTTTGACGAGCGCTTTGCAGAGCCCATCGTTCCGATCTTCGTGCCCATGACGCCCGTCGTGCTCGAGCCACCGGAGCCGCTGTCGGAAGTGATGCTAGCGGACGTGAGGCCTGCGCCCATCGATCTGACGCCGTGGACGCTGGTGCTCGGCCTCTTGCTGGTGATCGCCTACCTCGCGCACCGCAATCACGGCTTGGCGGAAGAGAACGAAGATCAGAAGATCATGGGCGCGCTAGGCCGGCCAAGACGCGACGCGGAGCCCGCCTTTGCGTTGAAAACCGGGGGTTCTTACACTGACCTGGTGACGGCCCGTGCCGGGCCTTTAGATCAAGCAGATCAAGCAAAGGAGCGCCCGACATGAAGCGAGTTCGAGGGAATCTGTGCCGCACGGTCAAGGGGAAGTTCACGAAGTGCCGCGGCAAGAGCACGACGCACCGCCGTAAGGCCAAGAAGCGTCGTCGCTAAAAGTATCCCCCATGGCCGCCGTCGCACACACGGTAGCTCGGCATTCTGGCCGAGCGCGCCCGCGCCCGCTTCACGGGTTCGGTGCATTTTCCGCGGCGACGGACGGCTGGTCGGGCGAGGTGCTCAACAACGCGATCGTCGCGCTCGACCGCTATCAAGGTTCGGTGCCCCAGGTCCACGAACTCGGGACGGACTGGCTCGACATGTGGAACTCGAGCTTGCGCCCGCTGCGCGAGAGCATCCCGTACGCCTGGCAAGCGACGCTGCAAGGCTTCTGGGAGCGCTACAAGGACGCGTACAACGCGCTGCCGGCGTCAGCACGGCTCAACGCTCAGATCCCGTTTCCAGAGGCCGTGCAGCCGAACGACGTGCTGCGCGAGCAGTGGGCGAAGCTGAAAGACACGAGCGGTGCGAGCGCCGCGGCGAACTACGTTGCGCAGCAAGCGGCGGCCGCAAAGCAGGCCATCGAGCAGAAGATTCAAGCGGGCATCGAGTCGCTCACGAAGCCGGCGACGAACCAGTTCCTGACTGATGCGCAGAAGCGCATCGCGGAGCAGCAAGCGCAGGCAGAAGCCACGGCGCGCGAACTCACGAACAGGGTGCTGATCGGCCTCGGTCTCACCGCCATCGCCATCGCTGTGATGACGCGACAGCGCGGAGCGCGGTAATGAGCGAGTACAGGTTGCAGGTGTTCAAGCACGTGCGCCAAGTGCTCGACGACAAGCCCGCCGGGGGCCTCGTCTCGAAAACGGCGAAAGAGCACACGGCGAGGCTTCGCAGCATCAAGGGCATGGCGATGCCGGGGACGATGTTCCCCTGGCCCTACATCCGCGAGCTGAATCCTGACGGGAGCGAGCGCGCGCTATGGGAGTACCAGCGCAGCGCCGGCAAGCACGTGAAAATCCGCTGAGAGAAAGGAAACCGCCATGGGCTGCATTCGCATTCGCTCGTCCGCGTACGATCCACGTGAACTGGGCACAGGCTCAAACCGGAGCCGGCGCCGCGGCAAGCGCACGAAGCGCTTCTTTTGGGCGAGGGTCAAAGGCCGCACGGTCACCTCCACGAACAAGCAACGGCTCGTGCGTGATTTGAAGGGGCGCGGCCTGTGCGTGCTCCCCGGCTACAGCATGTCGAAGGGCGCCCGCCACAAGTTCTACTAGCGAACGAGGCTGCCGTGGGCTTCCTCCAGCTTGTAGAACTCGTAGGCGAGCAGCTCGATCACGCGCTGGCGCGCGAGCTCTTCGTCGAGAGCGCTTCTTGCCGGGCCGTCCACCAACGTTTTGTAGTGGAAAAAGATGGCTCCGTGCTAGCGTCCACGCCGCTCCGTCGTTTTTTCCTGCACCCCCGGGGAGGGGTGAATGGAAATGGTTCCGTTCACCGCGGTCCGACCCGAGATCCCAAATCTAAGGTGTCTACAGCACCTTGCACAGCGGGCTTCTTTCGACGGGGCACCTATCGCGGGTAGGACAAGGCAGATAAGTCGCCGGCCCCATAAGCCGGAGGACTCGGTGCAACCCCGAGGCCCGCAACCAAAGCTTTTCAGCAGATGCGTCGCTCCGGGCGCCGTAGGGGTGAAGCTGCGAGCGACGCGTTCGCGTGCGCCTCGCGCAGCCACTGTTGGCAGCCGGGGCAGTTGGTGGCGTTCACGTCCCACGTCCAGCGGTGATGACGCTCTGCGCTCTGAATGCGCAGGCCGCAGGCCCCAACGACGGGCCAGAGCTTTGCGCGAATGTGGACGATGGCTGCCGGCATAAATGACCTTCCTGACACGAACTCGGCCAGCTTTCGTGCGTCGGTAGCGTGCGGCTTGATCATAAATCACGTCCCGGTGACGTCTTCGCCGTCGGTCACCACCACGGCCGGCGGCGTCTTCATGACCTTCTGGGCGGCCGTGGCCACGGTGGCGACAAAACCGAACATGCCCGCCCAGTCCGTGGGGGTGCGCGGCTTCTTGGCCTTCTTGATCGGGTTCTTCTTGAGCTCGAGCTCGAGCTCGCGCACCGCCGTGAACAGCGCCTCGGTTCGCTTTACCAGCTCGTTCTGGAGGTCCTCGGCGCTTCCGCGGCGCGCGGCCTCGTCGAGTTTCGCCTTGTCCTTGCCCTCGCGGACCGCCTTGCGCAGCTCGAACACGGGCGCCCATGCACGAGCAGCTTGAACGACAGCCACGGCCTTCTGCGGTACGCCCACGCGGCTTCCCTTTCGGGGTCCCGAAGTCTTAACACGCACCGGTACGCGTTCGACTTCCGTTTGCCGCTCGGGACCACGCGGCCCGGTGGGAGCCGAACCCCACCGCTTTTAACGGCATTTGCTAGCCTGCGCGAGGCCTCCCCCGAGGCGTCGCTTTCGGGCCATCCTATCCCAGGTTCGCGCCCGAGCGCCATGGTCGGTATCATGCAGGGATGCGACGCATCATCGGTCCCACCGGAGCCCCTCAGGTCGTGCCGGCCATCAGCGCGGGGCTCGCGCCGCTGCTCGACTTCACGAGCCAACAAGCACAGCAGCTCCTGAACGGGCGCACGATCTACGTGAACCTGTGGGCCTACTTCGCGTTCGATGACACCTCGAAGGCCTCGTACGACGCCGACGCCTTTCCGGCGTTCTGGCAGGGTATGCAGAACGAGACCCCCAGCGGCATTCTCAACGCCTGCCTGTTTGCGTCTGACTCGGCCAACTTGCAGACCGCGGTGGCGAGCTCGAAACACCGCATCGTGAACGACCTAGTAGCCATCCCGCACCAGACGCAGATTTTGAAGATGCCGCTCGACGGCATTCTCGACGCGATCGGTCCCACGCGCGTGCTCACCGACTATCCGATCGCGGGCGGCACGGCGCTCTGGCTCATTCACAACTATGCGTCGCTGATCCAGGGCGACCGTCAGATGTACGTCTGGGGGTATTACCGATTTGAGGGCGACCCGGAGACGCCAGGGCCTGTGCGTCCGCTCCGCCCGGACATCACGAGCGAAGAGCCCAACGTGCCCTATTTCCCGCCGAACTGCGCGAGCGATGGCAACGCTGTCGACGTGCACGAAGTGGACTCGACCTACCAGGACGAGGTCACGCTCGATGTGAAGTTCGTGGGCTACGACGGCCAGGCGCCCAACGTCGACGAGTTCGACGCGAATTTCAACGGCTACCTCCAGCCTCCGTCGGGTGGCGTGTATGCTGCCGCCACGACGTTCCTGCGCTTCACGAACAGCGGCAACGTGGCTCCCGTGCAAATGCCGATCTGGTCGGGCGCAGAGGAAGACGCGGCCTCGATCCCGCAGTCCACGCGCAAGGTGCAGTGGTGGAAAAACTGGCTCGACGGTATCCCGATGCGCGGCGCCGGCAAGATCCAGCTCCTGCGCACGACTCACGCTGCGTTCACCACACGCGCATGCGCAAAGGGCACGTTCGTCCGCTACTGAAAGGGCCTTTCCATGCGACGCATCTTGGGCGCGACGGGTGCGCCGCAAATCATCCCGCCGATCACCAACAACCAGGCACCGCTGCTCGACTTCACGAGCCAGGGGTCGCAACGCGCGCTGCAAGACCGCACGGTGTACCTGGATCTGTGGGCATACGTGTCCGATCCGCTCGACCCGCCGGGTTCGATCGCGGGCTCCGCTTATCCGGCGTTCTGGAACGCGATGCTGGGCGAGACGCAGCTCTACACCGGCGAGTGCTGCGTGTTTCTTGGGCTCGACAACAACCTGCAAGACGCAGTCGATCTCGATCACCGCATCGTCGCCGAGGCAAAGCGCATTCCCATCGGCGCGCTCAACGTCGCGCTGCCTCCCAAGGAAACCGCGCTGGGTGTGATGGCGCCGACGCACATCGTTCAGAACTATCCGCTCAACGGTCCCGTGGCGCTGTGGCTCCTGCACAACTACACGCCCGTCTCTGGCAACGACCAGCTGTACGTGTGGGGCTATTACCGGCTCGAGGGCGACGTGTCCGCCGAAGAGTCTCGTGTCTTTCAGCCCAACATCAAGAAGCCGGTGTTGCAATACATCCCGCCCACGGTGATCGGCAATGGCGTTCCCACGACGGTGCATGAGGTGTCGAGCGACCTCACGGACGAGGTCACGCTCGAGATGGCCATGACCGGCCAGAACTTCACGCCGATGCCCGCGGGTCCCACGAGTGGCAGCATGGGGGGGCACACCATCAGCTTCACCGGCGCGGGTGTTACCCTTCCGATCTGGCAGGGGGGCGACTTCTACAACACGCCCACGGGCTACAACGACATGCGCACGGAGCACACGGCGGCCTTTCGTACGTGGTTCGACGGCATCCCCATGCGCGGCGCCGGCAAGATCCAGATCGCGCGCACATCGGGCCAGAGCTACCGCTCCACGGCGCGTGGAAGCTTTGCCCGCTACTGACGCTGTTCGCGGTCGTCGAGCCTCGCGCGCGTTTCCCGCGGGGTGAGTGCACGCTTGTTGCGCACGCCCATGACGTGGTCATGGCAGGCGCACTGGGTGCAACACCCCTTGAACTTCTTGGGTCGCCGGTTCTTGTAGTGCGCCATTTTTTGCCTCGTTCGCGTCGAAACTGGCCGCTCCGTATCCTATCCCCATGCGCCGCTTCATCGGTCCCACGGGGTCACCTCAGGCCGTCTTGCCCATTGCGACCTCGCTTGCCCCGTTGCTCGACCTGACGGGCCAGGACGTGCAGGCGGTGATCAAGAACCGCACGGTGTTCGTGGACCTCTGGGTGTACCTCCCGAGCGCGCTGCCGCTCGGCAACGTCGGCAACCCCATGCCGTCGTTTTGGACCGCCCAGAGCGGCCTCACGCCCATCCAGGAAGCTTCGTCGACCGACCAGCGCCGCAAGGGCTTCGTGCTGACCGGCCTGTCCAACGACCTGCAAACGACCTTGCTTGACCCGAGTCGCCGTATCGCGGCTGAAATGACCACGGTCAGCACCAACACCACCCTGATCAACGCCCTCGACGCGTCCATCGACACCATTTCGGTCGGCGTGCCGACGCACGTTCTTCGCCGGTTCCCCATCTCGGGGCCATTCGCGCTGTGGCTGATCCACAACTGGACATCGAACCCCTACGTCTGGGGCTACTACACGATCCAGGGCGATGACGAGTCGCTCGAGCGCTTGCGCCGGCCGCTGCAGCCGAGCCTCACCAGCGTATTGACGGAATATTTGAGCGTGCGCGCGCTTTCGGACGCCGTGCCCGTGACCGTCCACCAGGTCGGAAACACCTTCACGGACGAGGTCACGCTCGATCTGCGGAAGATCAGCGCGGCGTACGGCACGTCGGTTCCAAACGGGGGTGCGGCGGGCGTCGTGACCCTCAACTTCGAAAACCCCGGCAAAACGCCGGTCAATATGCCCGTCTGGGATGGCGGCGACGTGAACCCGGGAGCTGCGAACGGCACCTATCAGCCGGGGGCCGCGTTGCGACGTTGGCTCGACGGCATCCCGATGCGCGGCGCCGGCAAGATTCAGGTCACGCGTGCAGTCGGCGCAACCACCCTGGCGACGAGCGCGCGCGGCTCGTTCCTGCGGTACTGAAGGGGGGGCGCGTTGGCGGAGTACGAAAAGCGCGGGCTACGCATCGTCGCGGAACAGACCGTGATGGGCGTTGAGCCGCGCATCGTGCTCCAGGCGTTTCGTGGTGATCAGCCGATGGGTCACCTCTCCATGATGGGCCGCAAGGACAACACGTTTCAGGTACAGACGTTGTCCGTGAACGAAAAGCGCGCGAAGGTCGGCACGGCTCTCTACGAGGTAGCGCTGCGCATCGCGTGCCGCCGCGGCCGAACGCTCACGAGCGACCTCCAGCGGAGCACGTTCGCCGAGGCTTTCTGGCGCAAGCAAGCGGCCAAGCGCCGCGCTGTGTGCGCAGACAAGAATGTCGACCGCGATCACAACGTGTACGGCACGCCCGTGCTCGAGATGCGCGAGGCGATTTCGCGCGAGTGCCGGCGCGATCATCCCTTCGACGCACGAGCGCACGAGCGCTGTACGGACATGCGCGTGCAGGAGGCATCACGCCGCTTTCCAAAGCCCAAAGACAACAAGTTCTGGCCGTGTCTGCGCTGGAAGATGCGGCCCGAAACCTGTGGCGGCAGTAGCGATCCTGATCTCTCAGGGATCAGGACAAGAGGGCGCAGGCGATGACCCTGTCGGTCGCAAAGGAGCCCTTCATGGCCGAGCCAGTGTCACTCACCGCGCTTTTGACGGGCCTTGCCACCGCTGGCGCAGCCGCATTCGGCTGGCTCGTGCGCGGGCGAAACAAACAGCTCGAGGTTGCCACCGAGTGGCAGCAGCAAATGATCGAACGCGTGACGATGCTCGAGCAGGCGCTTCGCGACGCCACGCGAGAGCTCAACATCGAGCGCAGGCGCACCGACTCACTCAGTGACGATGCCACGAAGTGGCGCACCGAGGCGGAGAACCTGAAATGGCAGGTCGAGGCGATGCTCGAAAACCTGCGTGATGCGCAGGCGACCGGCGCCGCGCACCGTGAGCGCATCGCCACCCTCGAGCAGACGCTACGCGACTCGCAGTCGAGTGCGATCACGCAGCGCGAGCGCATCGCGGTGCTCGAAGAGAAGAGCGCGCGCTTGCAGCAAGACTACGACGCGGAGCACAAGCGCGCCGAGCAGCTCGCGCGCGAGCTCCAGGGCCTTCTCCGCGACGTGGGGAGCGGCCTTCACCACCCTGTGATGCCCAAGTAACGAGAGGCGGCTTGTGATGGCAGACGCGAGTGCAAACGAAAAGGCGGTCGTTGCGGGCATGACGCTCGGTCATGCCCTCGCGGTCAGTGCGATGTGGTTCTTGCTCGGCTACGTGCTGGGCGGAAAAAAGAAGTGCGCGGTATGAAGCGCACGGAAGCCCTCGGGGTGAGTGCGTTCATCGCCCTCTGGTTCGTGTTGGGCGGTGTCGCGTTGACGCGCGTGCCGCGCTCTCTGTGGCTCGGTCCACCGAGGGTGGTGCCATCATGAGCGAGATTTTGACGCAGGTGGCGCATGCGATGATCAGCGTCGTGAGCCTGGCGCTCCTCGTGGGCCTGCGCGTGGGCCTGCGTAAGCTCGGGGCGTTCCTGGCGATCAAGCTGGACGAGGCTGACCAAAAGGCGCTCGACCGCGCGCTTGAGCAGGGGGTGGCCTTCGCGGAAGAGCAGGCGCACCGCGCGCTCGGCAAGGGCGAGGCGATGGATGCGGGCACGAAGCTGCAAACCGCGATGGATCAGGTCAAAACCGCCGGCTTTGACATGAAACCCGAAGAACTAGAACCTTTAATCGCTGCCAAGCTCGGCGCGATGCGGCTCCGTGGCCGCGCAGACACCACAACCAAGGAGTGAAGGACCATGGCCAGTAGCATCGTACTCGTTCAGGGCAGTCTCACGGCCACCGGTGGCGGCGCCATCGCAACGAGTGGCACGCCCGCCGCGGGCACGCGTCGATGGCGCGCGACCGTCACCCAGGATTCCACCGTCGGCGGTGACACCGACCTCACGGTGAGCCTGACCGATTTCAACAAGAAGATCGGGCCAAACGCGGGCATCTTGGGCCAGATTGCGAGCGCATGGATCGTGCCCCGCAATGCGGCCTGCTACACGGCCAGCGTGCGCATCGACCCCAGCTTGCTCAACCAGGGCCAGCTCCATCTGATTTGCACGGCCGCTTCCGGTTCGCCCGTCTACGACCTGATCGTCGAATACGAGCACTCGCTCGTGCAGTGAAAAGCGGCCACTCCCGCCCCGTTGTTACGCTGTTTAGCCGGAACGGGGAGCGGAGTGCTGTTGCCAGGCTCGAACGGAACGGTCCAGAATCGGCGTAGGGTAGCGGGTCGGTCGCGTGGTTGGCGGCCGACCCTGAACGCCGATGGGGAAGCACGAGGACCGGGTTGTTGGCCCAACGCGAGCTCGAGGGGATTGGGGTGAGAGCCCGCGGTGCGGTCGGTGTCCGGACTGCTTCGGGGGTTTTGCATGCGAGATGCCGCCGGGGATGACGCACAGGGCTATTACCGCGCCTGTGCCCAGACACCGCTCCTGACTCCGGACCAAGAGATCCAACTGGCCCAAGAGTTCGAGCAGAAGGAACGACAGCTGTGGACACAGGTGCTGTCGTTTCCTCCCGCCGTGATGCCTGTCGTCGAAGTCGTCCGACAGACCGAGTTTTCCGAGCTTGGCCTCCCGAACCTGTACGGCCTGCGCAAGGCGCTCAAGACCGTGGGGCCAGATCCCGAGCGCTTCCGCCGGCACGTGCTGAAAGCCGCAGCGGACCTACGCGCGGCCGACGATGATCGACACGTGATCAAGCGGAGCCTCGGCACCATACGTGAGGCCTTCCAGCACGGCCGCAAGAAGAACCTGCGTTACCTCGACCGCGTCAACATCGCCTACACGGAAGCGCAGCAGACGAAAGACCGTTTCGTGAAAGCGAACCTCCGGCTCGTGGCATCGATCGCGCGGCCGTGGACGAAAACCGGCATGCCGCTCTCTGACATCATGCAAGAGGGCACATTCGGGCTCATGAAGGCCGTGGAGCGCTTCGACTACACACGCGGCTATCGCTTCAGCACCTACGCATCGTGGTGGATCAAGCAAGCGATCAGCCGCGCCATCCACGAAAAGAGTCGCGTGGTGCGCGTTCCAACGCACGCGCTCGACATGGAGTTTCGCATCGCGCGCGCAGAGCGCGTGCTGCGCACGCAGCACGGCACCGCCAGTCCCGAGCAGATTGCACGCTACCTACAAGAAGTGTCCGGCGAGAACAGTCGCAAGATTTCGCTCGAGAAGATCGCGACGTACCAAAGCATGTGCCACGCAGAGCACTGCTCGCTCGATCACAAGCTTCCGAACGACGATCGGACATTCGGCGAGCTGCTCGTGCATCCCGGCACGGACCCCGACGAAATGATGTACGCGGACCAGTGGAAAAAGAAGGTCCTCGAGCTGGTCGACAAGCTGCCAGAACTCGAGGCTGCCATTGTGCGCTGGCGCTTCGGCATCGGTGATGACGAGGAGCATACGCTGCAGCAAATCGGGGACCGTTACGGTCTCTCACGCGAGCGCATTCGTCAGCTGCAAGAACAGGCGCTTGAGAAGCTACGCGCGGATCTCGAAGGTTCCGCTTTCGGTGCGGGCCATGAGTCGACCGCGCGCTCGAGGCCGCGGATCACACGCGAGCACTGGAGGCGAGCGGCGGAATAGCACTGGGCACGAGCGCAAGGAGGTGTAGGGGGTAGGAGTCGTCTCCATGTCTTTGTCTTGGCCCCTGCGCCCGTGCCCGGTGATATCCGCGTCTCTGTTTCGCGCTGCGAAACTTTTTGCCTTGCCCGTATAGCACGGCCTTCGCTACATCAAGCCGCATGAAAACGAAATCATGGACGAGTCTACTCGTCGGCTTGCTGTTTTGGGCCGGCTTTACCCCGCGCGCGGACGCGGCGGCAGAACCGGCCGGCGTGTTCGCCATCGCCGACCCCGTTCGCATGTGCCGCGCGGCGGAGCTCTACGAAATCCGTGCAAAGGTGTTCGCGCCAAGCCTTGCCGACTACGGCGCAGGCGATCCGAAAACCAAGGACTCGCTTGCGCAGAAGTGGGTGGCCGCGGGTACGCGGTGGCGCGAAGATATTTGCGTCAACAAGGGACCGCTGCTGCAGACGCCCGTGCTTGCGCAGATCATCTGGGACGACCTCAATCAAATCGGCAAGGCCTGGAATGCCGTCGTCGCGGCAGCCAGTAAAAAGCTCGGTGATCCGCGCTTCGCCGACGATGCGCTCAACGCTCAGATTCGCTACGAAGTGGAGCGCATGACGGCAGGTTGTGGCGGCGTGCCCGCCGCCGGCCTGCATTACATCGAGGCCGGTGGACCGCTCCAGTCGAGCGCATTCGGAAGCTATTGCGTGAAAGCGGGGGTCGACATCCGCGCGACGACGCACATCACCGTGCAGAAGCCCAAAAGCATCAAGAACTGCGTGGACGCGCATGCGCATGATCGTGTCGATTCGTGCGGCGGAGGGCTCGCGGGTGACTCGAACGGCGACACGGATGGCGATGGCAAGGCCGAGGGCGGCAAGGAGGCGCCGCCCCAGCCGCCGGCAGACCCCGATAAGCCGCAAGACAGCGACGACCCCACGGTGTTCGATGCCAAGATCAATGTGAACGCCGCGAAGGATGTGGCGGAAGCGGGGAGCTGGATCCGCAACATCGCGGGCCTGGTTGGCGCGGGGGTCTCGCTGGGTTTGATCACCGCGAGCGGCGTAGGCGCCATCGCGACGGCGCTCGGCGCCATTGGCATTTGCATGAACATGGGCGCGAAGGGTGTCGAGGCCTACAACCGAGATATCATCGAAAAGCACCAGAACAAGGCTTGCCCGAGCCAGCGGTTCTCGACAGGACCAGCGTTCCTCACGAACGGCACAGGCAATCCCATCACCACGTACGAACTCGCTCAGGAGTGCATGTGCCAGGGCATCGGAGACGAGAGTGCGGGCCTCTCTGTCGATGAAGTGCCGAGCTTGGGGCTCACGAGTCTGCACAAGAGCGGGTTCTGCGCGACACCCGGCGAGCAGAAGAAAATGGACTGCATGCAGAACCCGATCGGTGATGACGACGGCGTTCGGCAAGACTGCGCGAAGTACTACCGGCAGGACAACAGCGAGATCTCGATCTACACGCTCGCGCAGCTCTGCGACACCATCAGCTGTCCCGCGGGCTACGACCCCACGGGCGGCGTCGATAGCTACGGCGCCGTGCAATGTGGGTGCGCTACGAAGCCCCTTGCCGGCGGGAGTCCGATCGGCTTCCATCCCAACGTGTGCCAGTTCTTGCATTGCGAAGTCGGAGCACCCGCGGCGGGGCCGAACGGCGTGTGCCAGTGCTCGAGCGGCGATGGTCCGATCGATCCCGGCGGTCCCATTGGCCCGAGCCCAGATCCAAGCCCATGAGGTCCACCATGTCGACGACAAGTGAACCGCTCGACACGTTGCGTACGACTGCGGCGATGGCGCGTGTGGTCACGTACCTCGCCTTGTTCGCAGGCGGTGCCGAAATCCTGCGCGGAGACTTCACGGAGGCGCTCGTCACGTTCCTCGTGGCCCTCGCGTTCGCGGCTCTGTGGCGGACGACGCTGCGCAAGATCGCGCAGCGCAAGTGAAGCGCAGCGCCGTACCTGTTGTATGAACGCCGAAATGCGCGCCGTTCCGGGCTCTCCCCGGATCCTATCACTCGGGCGCTACGCTTCGGCGTTCAGTATCGCTCAACGGCGAGCCTTTCGCTTGGTAAGTTCCAGCGCGAGCTGCAGCTGGTCAATGACAGCGAGCAGGTAGCGTCGATCGCGGGCCGCTTGTCCCGCCGCAGTGCGGCCGTGCTCTTTGGTGGGGTCGTGAGCGCCCCATATCTCGTCGCGCTTGCGCACGCGTTCGAGCGTGCACTCGGTGACAGTCTGGGAGCGCGTATTCCTCATTTGCCGTAGTTCTCGCCGAGCGAGATGAACGAATCTCCAGGCCGGATGCTGCCGATCCGAAACCCGTCCTTGTCCACTACGTGCTCCGTGCCCGTGTAGTAGCCGACGAACGTGTAAGGCTGCTCGTCGAGCATCGCTTCGAAAGCTGCGTTCTGCTCTTCCTTTGGAAGAGCGTGGATCTCGTCGATGCGCTTGAGCGCTTTCTCGGGACTCGCGGGCCGCGCCACCACGAGCGACAGTCCGTCCGCTTTGACGATGGCGTGCCGCGTCTTACCGCGTAGGCGCTTTTGCAGCCGATTGAACAGGCCCATCAGTGTGGCTCCAGCTGTCCGTGGAGGGTCGCGGCGAGATCGATCGCGAGAATGGAGGCTACGTCAGCCACTTCGCGCACCGCGAGCAAGAGCACCGTGGCGTCGAGCTCGGCGTTCGTGATCCATTGCCGCGTCAGACGCGCGAGTTGTTGACGAAGGCCCAGGAACGCCTCCGAGAGGTCACGTTGGGGGCTGAACGTAGGCACCTCGATGCCGTCGAGCAAAAGCAGGTTCCCGTCGAATCGGATGCCGGCGAGCACGAGGAGCGCAGAGAGTGACGAGAGAAGATCGGTCGCGTACGCGTCGGTGACGTTTTCGGCGCCATTGCGTCGTAGTGAGACGGCGAGGTCCTCCCAGATGACCGCGTTCAAGAACGCGCCCCCGATCAGCACGTACACATCGCTATTCGTGGGGAGCGGCGCATCGCGGACCCCTCGGTAGCGCATCGCGAGCGACAGGAGCTGCGGAAGGTGGACCTTGGGCACTTCCTTGCGGCGGGGGACCTGAAAGCACTGTTCCACCGCTTGCCGGCACGTGGGGCAGAGCGCGCCGTAGTCCGTCGCCTGGACGCCCGCAGGCGTCCCGCAGCGCCGACAAGGCCCGTCCTGAGGGGGACGCGGTTGCGGGGGCGCTGGCGGGGGCTTGGCGCCCTCCAGAAGGTCGAGAAGCGCGTCGAGCGTCTCGGCCGCGGTGATGGCTGGCCCCGATCCCTCCTGACGCAGGTACATGGCCACGCGCCGGTTGAATTCCACGCGGGAAAACATCTGCGCCTTCATGAGGAAGTCGATTGCTTTGAGGATCATCGGATCTGCTCCACGCCGATCAGGCTCGGCTGCATCGTGATGGGCTCTTCGGTCGGGTTGAACACGACCAGCTCGACGCGACAGCCGGCGGGCCAGTCTTTGGGCTGAAACTCGAGGCTGAAACCTTGGATCGTGTGGCCACGCTGGCTGTCCAGCCAGAGTCGCTGATGGAGGTTGAGCCGGTCCACTACGATTCCGGGCTTGAGTCCGTCGACGGCCCACACGGTGGCGTTGATGTCTTGCTCTGGGAACACGAACACGGAGCGTTGGCACGCCGGCACTGATTGCTCTTTCGCCTGGCGAATGCAGGTGGGATCCGAGGATTCGGAGGGCGGGAGCGCGTCCACCACCCAGCGTGTAGTGCCCTTGCAGCGCACACGCGGAGTTTCTCCGGTGGCCGCGATGCGCGCTCTTGCCCACGTGAGCACGCCGTCGATGCTGCCGGGGACGTACTGCTCGCGTTCACCGCCGCCGCAGTCGACGTGCCACCCCGGGTGCGCAGCGCGGATCTTGATGATCATGGTGGCGTCTCCAGCACGTCCGCAAGCGTCGCGCTCTTGCTGTTGAAATAGTTCTCTAGCTGCGCCATGAGCGCGGCGACGAACATGAGATCAAACGGGTCCGCACCCTCGTCGATGATTTCCGTAATCGCGGCCTGCATGCCGCGGACCGCCATCAAGATCGCACAGGTGGGACAGGGCGTTTGCGACGAGTCGCCCCGGAAGTGATTGAACGCGGGTTTCTTGAGCGGCGCGTCCCACGGCACGCGCGGTCCAGGCTGGCGCATCCACCACTCGCGCCAGGGACAGAACGCTCTGTGCTGCGTGGGCGTAGCGCCGTAGCCGCACGTGCACGCCGGTTCTTTGTCCTCGCTCACTGACCGCCCGCGGGCTCTGGCGCCCTCGACTTGCGGCCAGGCGAGATGGCGCAGATGAAAAGCTGGCGTCCATTGGTGAAGATCTCGAAGCCCGCGCCCGCGGGGGCGCTCGCACCGGGTCTGCCGATTTCGCCGTCTTCGGCTTGCACCACAATCTCGTCAAAGTCGGCAAGATCCGAGACAAGAATCACGGCCTCGCCACCTTTTCCGGGCGTCCCATCGTCCTGGCCCTTGGTCGCCGGTTTCGCCTTATAGGTGAGCATGTTCGTTCCCCCTTTCGAGCTCGTCCAATGCGGCCACGTGCTCGTCAGGGACGCGCCAGAAGTTGCGAGCGCCCTTGCATGGGATCGGGGTCTCGAGCACCAGTGGATTGCGCAGCACCCACAAGCACAGCGAACCCTTCGATGCCCAGCGCGAGGACAGCGCATCGAGCTGCTGATCCGTCGACAGCCCGACCGATGACGCCTGAGTCTGTTGCGGGAGCGGCTTCGCGAGCGGCCGAAAATCCAGGTAGCCCACGAGCTCGACGGTGCCGAGCAACGCGCCGAGCGGCAGCTTGTCCATGTCGAGCGCGTCGTCGAGCTCGTGCTGCAAGTTCCACGCGTCGTCGGTGTCGATGGATTTGCCGGCATGGACGGCGAAGCGCTTGCCGAGCAGCGAGCGGGGCGCCCACCGCCTGTTTTCGATGTTCTTGCCGTGCAGCATGATCGCGGTGGCCCACGGCTGCACGAACGTCAGCGCGCGCCAGGTCATCACGAGCCCCGTTTTCGTGCATGGTGGTCGAGTTCGACCCACAGCCCAAAAACCCAGTCGGGCAGCCATCGATAGGCGCGACACCAATCGCCCTCGTGCGCAAACACGGCGCCAGCGTCTTCGCCGTTGCCGTCGACGGCCGGGCACTTGAGCACCACTGCGCCGCAGGATGGGCACTGACGCTTTTGGACCTTGAGTCGCTCCGACAACGAAGGTGGCAATTTCACGCGAAAAGGCCGCCATTTCCCCGAGCTCGGGTATTACCTGCTTGAGCTCGAGCGGGTATTACCGGCGTGCGCTTGTGCTCCATGGTTCCAAAGCCTCCTTGCGGTCGATCCACTTGCCGCAGGCTATGCAGTTATCTTGTTCGGCGCCAGGCCAGTCGTTCGGTGTTTCGCTGTAGAACCAGTGGCGCACGCGGCACGGATCCAGCTCGAGCCGGCGAAGCGCCATGATATGGGTCACCTCGAGTCGCCCACGGGGAGGCGGTATGCCGCCGTGCATCAATGCGAAGTCTTCAAACCACGCCACCCAGGCGACGGCACTCAGCGCCGCGATGATTGCATTTCCGCGGCCTTCGCTCATGCGGGGCTGACGGTCGCGGATTTCGAGCCAGGCGCGATGGTCGCCGTGGTCGACGGGCTGGCCCTCAATTTCGCCGAGCAGCTCCACGAGCCGCGCCGTATAGACCGATTGCACCGAAGTGTCGGTCTCAGCGGCAATCGCCCAGCCAAGCGCGCGGACTTCGGCGAGCTGCTCTTCGTCACTCATTTCAAGAACGTCGCGGAAAGCCATGGTCAGTACCTCGACATCGCCCTCGACATCGCCGACGTGATCTCGCTGATGACGCTCTCGCGCTTGTTTTCGATCTGCTTGAAGGCCTCGATGTAGAGCTCGTCGAGCCACTTCGCGAACTCCGGGTCTTTTTCCAGGCGTTCCGTGATGATCTTGTCCGCCACGCGCTGCGCTGCGCTCAACACGGCGCTCAGGAGCGGTGATACCGACTGCGGTCCATAGCCGCTGCCGGTCGGCTTTCTGCACAGATAGTCCACTACGTATTTGACGAGCGCTTCCTGTGCTTGCCCCGACAAGCTCTGCAGCACCGCCGCGTGCAGCACTTCCTCGAGCTGCTCGCCGTCAACTTTCACATGCACGTCCATGGCGTCCCTCCGCGTTCAGGTTTCTTTGGCGTATTGCACGAGCAAAAAAGGGCGAACGTGCAGCGCATGCGTTGTGGGGTTGTACAGGTCGAGCTGCACGATCATGCGCTCACGCGCCACGACCGGACCGAACGCCAGCGCGTCCATCTGCGGGCGCACTCTCGCCGGCACGGGAAACAGGTGTCGCTCCATCAGCATGAACGAAGCGATCTCGACGCACGCGGTGCCGTCGCGCAGGCCTCCGAGCCCCAGAAGGCGCACGGGACGCGGGTCGAGGAACACGTACGACAGGCGGCATAGCTTCGTCGCCACGCCGCGCGTCACGCTCGAATCGAGGTGCACCAGCTTATCGCGCACCTGGTCGAAGTGGAGAACGTGCTGATCCCCGCGCTCCCATGCGTGCTCATCGTTCGCGGTCGGCCAGCATGTGCTCCAGTCCATGGCTCTCTCCCGTGTCCGTTCCGCTAATCTAGCCTTAGCGGACGAGGCCTAGAATCAACATAAAACGTAATGATATCAATATGTTACGACGTTGACGTTGGCTCGGATTTAGCGGCGGGGTCCTTGTGCGGTTCGCAATCTTCCGGGAACGCGCGCACCGACGTGCCACGTGGATCGTCCGCGGCGAACGGGTGCACACGAGGGTCGGTTTCCCAGCGTGCATCGAGGTGCACCCAGGCGCTGTCGTCCTCGCGACAGAGGCGCCTTACTGTGCCCACCGCGTCGAGCTCGATGCCTTCGAAGGCCTCGCGCAGCACGCGCACGCGCTGGTAGAGCTTGAAGTTGCGCAGGCGCCGCGTGGGCTTGGGGTCGCCGACCTTACGCTTGTTCATAGAAGGTCCTCCACGCGCCGCCACAGAAGGTTGGCGACGTCCTTTGCCATGGCGTGGGCGAGCTTGTAATCGCGCTTCGATACGGCGAACTCCATGCGGCCCATCGCGAAGCAGAGCGAGTGGATGTACCGATCTTCGCCGGTGCACTGGAGGCCGCACACGCAGGTGCCTTCGTTGTCCAGCGGTGAGGTGTTCCTGAGCTTAGCCATCAGCCGATCGCTCGCTTCGTACAGCACGAAACGACCCATCACGGGATCGGAGAGCGCGGCGGTGACCGCCCTGTCGCTCTGTGGAGTGGACACGAGCACTTCGCCGTCGTCCGGCATCTCAGCGAGATACGCTTTCAGCTCGGCAACTTTCATGGGCCTTGCCACCAGCGCTTAGGAGCCGGCGCGCCGCTCCATTCGACGAGCTTCCCGCACCGCGTGCAGAAGCGAGTCCATCCCCCGTATTGGTGCTTCACGGTCGCGCCGCTCGGCTGATAGACCCGGTCAAGCTCGCTCGTCCATTCTCGCACTTCCCACTCGTGTTCGCAGGGCGGCCTCGTCGGGACGAGCTCACGCAATCGCTCCACGAGTCGCCACGAGAAGACTAGTAGAGAGATCTGTGCGCCCGTCAGGACCGCGACGGGCAGGAGCATATACGCGAGCTGTTGCCACCATTCCATCGTTTCACCGCTGCCCGAGGGCAACCACTTTCTCAACGACCGAACGCCAGCGGTGGAGCGCGCCGCGCAGCGCGCCCGGATCGCAGTCCATCACGTCCTTTTCACTCGCGGCGAGGGTGAGTAGCGCTTGAGCGCTTTCCACGAGCTCGCCGCGGTAATACGTGGTGTCGATACAGTCGCCGCGGCCGTGGCCGCTCCATTCGAGCAGGCGCACGAGCAGCAAGCACTCCGGGTCATGCGCGACGTTTTCCACGATTTCTTTGATCGTGGTCATTTCCCCTCGCTCACGAACTGAAAGTAACTGGCCATGATGTTCAGCGCGCGCCCGCGACGGTGATCCGAAACGATCGTGCTCTCCGCCAGCGTGCGCACGTCGCGTAGCGCTTGCTCGCGCTCTTGCGGCGTCATGTTGTGCCAGTCGTGCATCGCTAGATCGCTCAGTTTCAACATTCGGGAACACCCCCGTTTTGTCATGCGAGTAATTGCAAGCCGCTGCCCATGCACGCGCTGCAGCCGTCGCCCGCGCACTCTCGACAGGGCTCGGCGCGATCAAAGCTCGTGGCCACGCCCGAACCGCCGCACTCACCACACGCCATGCTCTCCCCGTTCGGGAGTTGAATGATGCCTCCATCGTGGTCGAGCGCGCGACCGTATCCCTTGCAGTCCCCGCACATTGCCTGTCGCATCCAACCCTCACGCAAAGAATCGGTACAACGTCTCGCACTGCCGCGCGAAGAGTGCGCGGAAGGCATGCGGCCACGTGTCGGGCCACGGCGCGTTGCGGTTCTCGAATCCGAGCACCGTCTCGACGAGTTGCTGCAGCACATCGTTCATGCGCAAATCGGATACGGGCGGCAGATCGAAAATCTCGCTGCGCGAGCTCTCGTACGCGGCACATCCGATGCGAACGAACGTGTCAACGCGGTGAGCTTCGCGTCGTCGCTTGTGTTCTTCCGCCATCGCTTCTCCCACGGCGTAGACGCGCTCTGCGAAGACCCGCGGATTGTCGACATCAGCATCGCCGACGAATGCGGGGTTGCAGGCAAGGGCGTGCACGAACGACTCCGCGCGCACGCTCCCACGCCCGACCTCTTGCCCAACGTTGAAAGCGTCCGCCAACACCTGCGAGGGAAGGCGACCGGTATTCAGCTCCTTCGTAAGCTCGTTGAGCAGCTGATGGGGAGGGATCCTGGTGCTGATCATGGCGATATCTCCTTGGCGCGGGCCTTGGCGCGGTCCTCAAACCGAGCTGCGGCCTGTTCTTCTCTTTCCAGAAACTTCGTGACCCGTTCTTCGGGCCATCCGAATTTCTCGCGGAGCACGTGCGCGATGGCTTGCGCTTGCGCACGCCACCACGCTGCCCACGTCTCGTCGAGCACCTTACCCCTCAGGCGGATCGTGCGATAGACCTCGGCCTGGAGCTTTTTCGGCACGATGCGCCAGCAACTCGCGCACGTAAGGTGCCGAGGCGGGCACGCGGCTCCACAGCCGGGCACGTGGCAGGTGTGTTTCATAGTTCGCCTCGGTCGTGCGCGGCGTACCAATACTCAGAAAGCGCTCTCTCGAGAGCGAGCTCGCTCTTGTCTCCATAGGCGTGCAGAAGCCGCATGATTTCGGTGAGCGTCGACTCGTCGATTTCGGATAAGGCATTCGCCAGGGTGGCGGACTTTTCGTCGATGCCGACCTTACCGCTCGCAACGATCACTCTGACTTCGAACGGGTTGTCACGTACGCGTAGCGGGAATTCCGCCGCGATGACCGAGACGGGCTTGCGGGTCCGCACGGCCTCTGTGAGCGACGCCAGGGCGGCAAATACAATGCGCCCTGCGTAGAGCGTGCGCAGCTCCTCGTGCCAGCGCGGATCGTCGAGCGCCTTGGCCACATCCACCTTGATTGGGTCGCGCGTCGTCACGTTCACCTCTCAGAACGGAATGTCATCGTCGCCGCCAGGGAAGTCGCCGCCGGCTCCGCCGTAGTCGGAACTGCCGCCACGCGGGCCGCTGCTCTCGTGGCCGCCGTGGCCGCCGCCTTCGCTGCGACCGCCACCACCACCGCCCACTAGTCCGACCTGTTGAGCGACGATATCGGTCGCGTAGCGCTTGCCGCCGTCCTTGTCTTCCCAGCTGCGCGTTTGAATGCGGCCCTCAACCCAGACAGTGCGTCCTTTGGAGAGGAACTTGTTGAGGGCTTCGCCGCGCTTCCCCCACACCACGACGGTGTGCCAGTCCGTTCGTTCCTGTCGCTCACCGCCTCGGTTGACGAACGATTCGGTGGTCGCGATCCGCATCTTGAGCACGGGCTGGCCGCCCTGCGTGTACTTGAGCTCAGGGTCTGCGCCCAAGTTGCCGACCAAGATCGCTCGATTCAGGCCTTCCGCCATTGTTCACTCCCGTCCTTGCTTGAACCCTCGTAACCCCAGCGTGCGCTCACGTTCATTTCGGCAGCACCGAGAGCAGTACGCCGAGCGCGCCGATCATGAAGCCTTCGACGAGAATATCGCCAGACATGGTCTGAAGTACTTGACCGGGGGTGTGCGCGCCGGAATTGCGTGACCTCGTGCCCGGAATGATGACCACCACAAGAAGCCCCAGGGGCAACGCAGCGGGGAACGAGACGTGCGGCAGTGGCAGTCTCTGCGCTGCGTAGTCCAACAACACGTAGATCTCGAGCGAACGCCAGAGGATCAGCGAGAACATCAGCGCCATGACCGTGACGAACTTCCCCCAGATCGCCCAGCCATTCTCGGCCTGTGGTTGTCGGCGCTCGACCTGCACCATGCGCCCGCAGCTTTGGCAACGAAACACGCTGCTCGTTCCCGGCACCGCGCTCATGCGTGCGAGGCAGCACGTCATCGCGGTCATTTCCTCCGCCTTGTTGTTCACGCTTTTCAGTTCGATGCTCATAACTTTTCCTCAGAACGGAATGTCATCGTCATCGTCATCGTCGCTGCGCTCGCACGTGCACGGCCTGCGATCGCAGAAGCCGCCTTGCAGCACCCCCGCGCATGGAAAACTAGCGCTGGGACACAGTGGGCAGCACCTGCAGTGTTTGCACGCAGCCTTGAAGTACATGCTGTAGCCCGAGGCGCGAATGAGCTGCAGCGTGAAGCCGAGCAAGTAGAGGCAGACCTCGTGCTCGTACTCGAGATTGGCCTCGTGGCCGTGCACGTCACGCGGATGCCAGCTGACGCCAAACGTGAACAAGTCGCCGAGCGTAAAGCTCAACATCATGGTGTAGCGACCGATGTCCCACGCCTTGGGCTCCCAGGTCCTGTAGAGCGGGTGCGTCATCGGGTCCCCGTGGGCTCGAGCGCGAGCTGCTCGGTGCGCTTCGGCGCATGCGCAGGCGGCACGAACATTTCGACCTGACGCAGGGTCCGATGGCTCAGGCGGATGAACTTCTTGTCGTTGTCCCAGCCGATCGCGTCCCGTCCATGCTCGTGCGCCGCGCGCATGGTGGTCCCCGAGCCTACGAAGGGGTCCAGCACGGTTTCGCCGGGCCGGGTGAACCAGCGGACGAGCCAGCGCACATGGCCGAGCGCGCGCGGACAAGGGTGCTCTTGCCGCTTTGCGTTCAGGGTGCTGGCTGTCCACTCCGATGGCTCCACGGGGGCCTCCCCGGGGGCCAAGTGGCGCTGATCCGGCGCGCGCTGCGGGCCAAAGACGTAGGCGACGTCGCCGCCCATCAACGTGTGCCCCATTCTTGTCGGGACGTCGTAACGCAGCCAGCACGTGCGCCAGAACGGCCAGTGGCTGGGCACCGCGTCAAGAAAGCGCGGGTCCGTCGTGCATCCGACCTGCACGACCACGTGCGAGACCTTGCCGATCAGCGGCTTGAGGGTCTGCTCGAGCAGCTTCTGGGCGTTGATGCCCGGCCAGAGCTTGGCGCTCCGATTCGGCCAGATGGGATCGGTAATGACCACCGTCGGCCCTGTCGGCTCGAAGGCCTTGGCCAGCTTGCGCGCGTCGCCGTGGAGAAGGGTTACGGTCACGGCCCGATCTCGATGGTGGAGTAAAGGCTCGATTCCTTCCATTCACCGAGGCGGATATACACGTAACGAAGCGCAAGACCGTATTGGTTGAACTCTTTAACAAAGATACATCCTGGCGGACACGGCTGTTGCCGTGTCCGCAGGAGTGCTGTGCGTCGCTTTCCGCGGCGAGCGATCTCTTTGTGCCGAGGAAGCCTTTTCGGCTTGCGATAGCGTTCTCGCATCATGGCTTGCGCTCCCGCGCATCGCGCTTCGCCGTCGCTTCCATCTCGCGGAGCTGCTTACGGAGGTGCGGGCTGTACGTCTTCCAGTCGTCCTCCGAAATGGGTCGCAGGTTCAGGTCTTCCGTGAACACGAGTAGGTGCCCGCACTCGTTGCAGAGCGTGGGATCGCCTGGGGCGGGCGGCGCCGTGTTGAACCCCGTGGCCCACGCAAGGGGCGCCTCGCAATGGGGGCACGGATTCGAGGGCATCGGGCGCGCGCTCTTGCTCATGGTGCCGCCGGCTCCGTCGGTGCCATCGGTGCCATGGGCATCAACGCGATCTGCAGCGCCGCGGGGCAGCTCGTGCCCGTGGGTCCTTGTCCAGAGAACACCACGGGCTCCGCGCGGGTTTTGCCCGAAAAGCTCATGACGACCGCGCTGCACTCGGGCGACAGCGCATCGAAGGCCTCGCCCACCATGCGCATGTACGAAGGCGAGATCGCCACGTTGCGCAGGCTCACGTCATGCGTGCGCGGGATAAGCTGGCGCACGTCGGGAAAGTCAACGAGCGGCGTTGAGCGGATGGCGCAAAGGCCGCCGTCGTCGAGCAGCGGCATCTGGTAACAGCCGTACAGCACCACGTGGCACTCGTCCTGAACGTGGCGCACGACGCGCACGCGCATGTCTTCGTGGGCGTGCGAGTAGACGCGCAGCGTGCGTAAGAGTCCCATCATGACCCCGGCGTTGATGGCGACATATCCGCGGTGGGCCATGTCGTCGCACGAGGCGCGGTGACCGCGTACGATCTGATCTTTGCGCCGAAGCGGGAACTGATACATCGCCACGGCGATGCCGTTCGACGCGCTCACCGTGGCCTCGTCGGTCTTGTCGACGTCGAAGCGGACGCCCATCGTTCGCGCATTCGTGAACTCGCGGCTCGCGAACGGCGTCACCGCGCGCAGCGCGATGTACATGTCATCGGCGCGCACGTCGATCAGCATTTCTGCCCCCCAACAACAATGGTGTACGTCTTGCCGGGCGTGACTGGAATCGGCGGACCGAGGGGACCGAACTTACCGGCGCCACCCGATGCACCCGGAGCGCCGAATACCAAGACCGACGTACAACGCGGCGGACGCCAAAAGCGCCAATTTCCCCGGCCATTGTGGCGTAGGCGAAAGTGAAGCCGGATTTCCAGCTTTCGAAGCGTGTTGCGCCGACCCATCCGTTCCTTCACTTATCGGGACGGCGGAATCCGATGCGGCCGGCACCGGCGGCACCGCCGGCACCAGGTGCGCCATCGCCGCCCTTGATGAAGATTTCCCCGGTCGCATGCACGTTGTGAAGCGTGATGTCGCCACCGGCCTCGCCGGGCTCCATGGGTTCACTGACCGGAGTGCCCTCTGGAGGGGGAAGCGTCTTTCCGCACACGCTGCACGTGAGCCCACCCAGCTTGTAGGTCGCGCCCTTGCCGAACTCGGCGTAGGACTGACCGCACTCGCACTCGATGCGCATGGGGTTCACTCCTTCACGAGGGAGATGCCGCGTGCGCGGCGGATCTCGGCATGCCGCTCGAGAACACGCGGCAGATGGAACGCGACCGAAGCGTCAAGCTTGTCCTTGAGGAAGGCGAGGGCGTCGATTTCGAGCTCGGCTTGATAGATGGAGGCGAGCTTGCCCAGCACGTGCGTGTACACGGCGAGCATGCCCGTCTCTGATCCGCCCGAGGCCTGCATCTCGCGCAGGCTTTCCGCGATCACGCTTTCGGCCGTGGCGATGATTTCGGGCTTCATGAACGAGGCTTCGAAACTGAGTCGGAACTCGGGCGAGGGTTCGCGCATGGGCTAGCCTTTCTTGAGTGGATGTTGCAGCTCGTAGCGCGGGCGCTCGAGGCCTGGCCAGAGCGTCCCGTCGAGATCACGCGCCTCCACGGTGACAAAGAGCACTTTCGTCGGCTTGTCGTCGCCGGGCAGGGCCACGTCCTGTCGAGCGCCGATCTTGTCGACGCCATCGAGAATCGCAAAGCCGATGCTGCGCGGATCGGGCGGGCAGTCCTTGCACCACACGTCCCGCGCGCCCATCCGCTTCTCGCCGACCAGCGTGATCCGCATGCGCTGCTCGTTGGCGGGCGTGGGCTTCTGACAGGCGACGCAGTGGACGCCTTCCCAGGGATGGTCGCTCATGCCGGGGGTGTCCTTTCGATCACCATTCGCACGACTTTGACGAGCAGCTCGTCGGCGGTCTTGAAGATCTCGGTGGCTGACGCTTGTTTGTGCACCAGGCGCGCGAGGTCGTAGATCATGGCGCCGATCGTGAAGTAGTCGCCCGCTTCGAGCGGACCCTCGTCGAGAGCGCGCTGCCCTGCGCGTGTGACCATCTCGATCACTTCGGTGCGCGTCATGTGTCCTCCCGACTGCGCAGCATGCGCAACAGGTACACGATCACTTCCTCGGCGGCCTTGCCATCTTCGAAGGTCGCGGGATTCTGCACGCTCACGCCGAAGTTGCCGACGAGTGCTCCGAGGTAGCAAAAGCGGGGGATGTCCCAGGGGACGGGACCATCCACCAGCGCGCGCTCGAGTGCGCGTCGAAGCATGGCCGAGAGCTGATCCGCCGTCATGCGCGCTTCTCCTGCTCGAGCTCGAGCCGCACCCGGGGCACGAGCTGGCCCTTCACGCAGCGCTCGACGAACGACACCGCCATGGGCTCGTACGAGTGGCGGATGCAGTCGCCGCAGTCGAGTTCGTTGTCGCCGAGCCACAGCGTGAAATCGTGTTCGGTCCGCAGATTCCCGTAGGTGTTGAGTCGTCGCATCTCACACGCGGCTCGGTACTTCGTCAGCTTCCGTTCCCGCCTGTCCTCGCAGATTCGTTCGCGCACCGCGGCCAACGTGGACTCTCCATCGTACACACGGCTCGCGATCTTACTCAGCAAGTAGTCCGCGCCGATTCCGTGCGCAAAAAACTCGCGAAAGTCATCGCGGCCGTGGTGCGTGAAGAGATAGACGTAGGCGCCGTAGTCGCTGACTGCGGAGAAGTAGCCATCCGAGCCGAGCACAAAGATGCTCCAGCCCGACAGCGTCTTGCGGTCGTTCGAGAACACGTAGCGCCAAAGGCGCGCATCGCGCGGGAACTCGCTGGGGATCGGGCCTGACGCCACAGCGTTCATGGGGCGACCTCGGGCAGAAGTTCGCGATGTTCGAATGCTACAGCGGCGCGCTTCCAGAACGCTTCTGCATGGCGGTGCCAGTAGTCGTCTTGATCCCCCGCGGCCTCGCACCAGCACGCATTGCAGAGCGAATCTTCGAGCGGGTGCACGCCGCTTCCGCCGTAGCAGTACGGCACGAAGCGCCGACACCACACGCACATGAACACGCCGCAGTCTGCGTAGACCAGCGGCACGCCATGCCGATACGCGTACGTGCGGCTTTCGCGCGAGCACGCGCAGGGCACCACGGCCGCGGGCTTACTCCCCGGGCATGGCGTACGACGCCCCGTCCAGGCGCCCGCCTCATTCCAGGCAATCTCCGGAAGGTGGCGCAACGTCACGTTGGCTCCTCCGGGTCCGGGTCTTCGTACACCCGCACTTCCTCCCGGGGTTCATGCTCCGCCCGGAGGGCGTCGTTCAGGCGGTTGTACTCAGCCCACGCGCGTTCTTGGGCACGCTCGGCACGCCTGCGGCAGCTTTCGCGTTTCTGGTTCTCCGCCATGCGGCGCACGTAGCGCTGCATCGATTCGTCTTTGCCCTCGGGCGGCGGGAGCCACTTGTTCTGCTCGCACGCTTGATCCATTCGGTCGGCGAGCTTCTGCCAGAGCTTGCTGCGCAGGGTCACCGTGAGCAGCTCGACGCGTACGAGGCATGTTTCGCGCAGCGCTTCGCGGATCAGGCTTGCGTCCGCAAGCTCGAGTGCGCGGAGTAGCTCGCCCTCCCAATCCACGGGCGCAATGGTTTTGGCGGTCTTCCCCACGGCGGAACGCGGCCCCCGATCCGGCGAGCAGGGTAGCGATCGGGCTGATCCGAGGCAAGAAAGAAGTTTCGCAAAGTTTCGCGTTGCGAAACATCCGAGCGGCCATTACCGTCAGCGCGGCGATGGAGGAGCATGAGCTACGCACCGACGCTTCCGTTCTCGCGCTTTCTGGAACGGACGCGAACAGCGAAACGACTGACCGTGCAAGCCGCCGCAGAACGGCTCGGCGTAACCAAAGGAACCTATTCAAGGTGGCGCCGTCAAAAGCACCTGCCACGCATGGAGCAAGTACAGGCGATCGCACAGTGGGCGCGCGTAAAGCCCGAAGAGGTGATGCGCCTGATCGCAGCACAAAACCGAAAAATGCAGGAGGCGCGCTCAGACGCCGCGTAGTGAAACCCGCATGGTTAGAGAGCTCGCTGGCGCCCTATTTCGCGACGGACTCCGTGGTGATCTACCACGGCAAAGCCGAGTTCATCCTGCCGCAGCTCCACGCTTGGGATCATGTCATCACCGATCCGCCCTACTCGGAGGAAGTGCACATGCGTCACCGTGTCGGCGCGCCAGGCGGTGGCGGCGACGGGCTTCGCGGACGAAAAAAGAAGCTGCGTTTCGAGGCGCTGACACCGCAGCTGCGGTGGGCCATGAGTCTTTTGTACCAGCGCACGCGTCGCTGGTGTCTGGTCTTCGGGGATGCCGAGGAGAGTGCGCCGCTCTGGCGTCGAGACCTCGTGTTCCACGGCCTTCCGCACTACCGCACGTGCTTCTGGCACAAGCTGGGAGCGACGCCGCAGCTGACGGGGGACCGGCCGGCAGCGCACGTCGAGTTGATCACGTGCCATCACAACACGGCGTTTCAGGTCCGGCCGCGCTGGAACGGGAAGGGCCGCGGGAACGTGTTCTCGCACTTGTGGCTCCCGTACAAGATCGTGCGCGGCAAGGAGCGTCCCGATCACGACACCCCCAAGCCCGTGCCGCTGCTCGAGGAGCTGCTTTCGTTGTTCACCGATCCGCGGGAGATCATCCTGGATTCGTTCGGTGGGAGTGGCGCGACGGGTCTTGCCGCGCAAAATCTCGGGCGGCGCTGCATCCTGATCGACAAGGATTTGCACGCGTGCGAGGTGATGCGCGAGCGCCTGATCCAGAACGAGTCAGTCCGCCGCAAGGCGAGTTAGCCGTGCCAGTGCCGCGCCGTCTCGTTCTCCGGCCGCACGTCCCGTTGCGCGTGCACATTCACCCGCGGCTCATGCTGCGTGCGCGGCGCCGCCGTGCGAACCGCATGCGTGCGCGCGCGGAGAACTTCGTGCAGGCGTACGAGACGAGCGACGACCTGGGTGCGCGCATCGTGCGTATGGCGGAGCGCTATCGCGTCGAGTTCTTGTTCGACATTGGGCTCATGCGGTACGTGGTGCTCGTGCCCTCGCGGCTCGTGCTCGCGCAAGAGCGCGTGCCGAACTCGGTGCTGCGCTTGATCAGCCGCTATCGCATGCACGTGATCATGCATCTCGAGGGGCACCCGCTCCAGTTTCGGCGCTACCCGCGGATCCGGAACACGCCGCCGGAGTATGCGCTATGAGGACCACTGGCAGCACGACCGAGGTTGCCGTTGTCATCGGCGGTTGCGACAAGGGGCCTCCCTTTCGGCCGACCGCGGCAGAGTTCGATCTGGCGGAGGACATCGAATACATCCTGCTCAACGCGCCTGCGTCGCAGCGTCCCTCGATTGCGGGCTTGATCGCGACGCGCGTTGCGCAGTACCGCGGCGAGCTCGCCCAGTGTCTGACCAACGTGACGCGGGAGCGCGACGAGGCTAGGCGGGCGCTTGCTGCACTGCGCGCTGAGGGCTGGCCATGGCCGTGACGAGCCTCATTTTGCACTGCAGCGTGGTGGACGCTGGCAAGGTCGAGCAGCTCAACCAGGCGCTCATTCCACGCGTCATGCTCAACGTGCCAGAGCAGCGGTACACCGAGGCTGCGTACACGCTCCAGCCGATGCTCGACCGCATCATTCGCGGCGGAGCTGAAGCGCCCTCGGTGGCGGTCTTCGCGATGGCGCTCAGTAATGATCTCGACGTCGTGCCGTTCGTGATTGAGGAGTTCAAGCGCGTGCGTTGGACACTCTCACAGTGCGCGGTGCTGGTGGTGACGGGCGAGGACGATACGACGGTTGTATTCGCGCACGACGTCGAGGACCCGCCCGTCGAGCTGCCCACCGTCGAGAGACCTTGGGCGGGCATTGAGAAGCGACGGAGAAGGCGATGATATTGGTCATGCTGTTCATGTCGCCGGATGAGCTCTGGGAGCCGCTCCCGGCTGCGTTCTTGGCCATCGTGGCGCACTTCGACGATGTGCACGTGCGCAAGGGCGTCGTGCCGGATGACGAAGCATTCGAGCAACTGGTGGCAGAATTTCGCAAGGTCCGATGGCGCAACCCTGAGCGCGCGTGGATGATCGGTCTCACGCCCGAGCGCATGCATGTCGTGCGCACCGTCGCGCGCATTGACATGCCCAATGGGTGGGGCACCACGGTGCTCGAGTTTGGTGCAACCGGCTTGCTCCTACCGGGTGGCCCCTGATGTGGCGCGCGTTCTATTACTGGTGGGCCAGTCTTGAGGCCGTGTGGGCGCGCCTCGGCGTGGTCGTCGCGATCCTGGTGCTCCTGTACTTCTTGATTGTGCTGCTCGACGTCGTCACGGGGCTTCTCTTTGCGCGCTACGTGCGCCCGTATCTTCTCGGGCGACAGGACATGCACTTCGTGCTGCGCGTCTTACTGTTCAACGCCCGTGATCTCGCCCGCGCGATCGGCCCTCGTTTTTACGAGAGCTGGTCGGCGCAGCGTGGCTCGCGGTCGTTCGTGCATGACCTGCCGCTCGTGCCGCTTGCGCTTCTGTTCTTGGTGCTGGCCACGGTGTGCAAATGAGGGAAGGGCCATGAGAGAAGCCGCTCGAATCGTGATCGATCTGGCGATCGAAGCGACCAGTGCAATCCGCTATCGCAGGCGCATGGCGCGTGAGGCCGAACTCGCCGATCGCCGCGTCGCGCGCTGTGCGCACAACGTCCTGCATGAGTACAAGGTCCAGAGCCGTTGCACGTGTGGAGCGGATGCTGCCGGCGTTCCGAAGATGGCGCAGCGGCATGGCGTCGAGGCACACGACATACGGTGTCCGTTGTTCGGCATGCCCGTGAATGAACCAGGCGCCGTGGCCATCACCGATCTCGAGTGGTGCGGGCACTGCGGCGCCATCCGTTACACGTACGAGAACGCCAAGAGAGGCGACTGGATCGCACCGAACGGCGCGCACTGAAAGGAGTATGACCTTGATGAAGGGCAAGCAATCCGACCCGCAGATCTTCGTGATCGGCGGGGAGAAGGGCGGCACGGGGAAGACCGCGCTCGCCACCAACCTGGCCGTCTGCATGGCGATAAAAAAGCACGATGTGCTGCTCGTCGACGCGGACCCGCAGCGCTCGAGCGCGCGCTGGGCAGAGCGGCGCAAGAAGTTGCAGAAGGAACAGGGACTCCAGGTGGCGGACGTCCATTACCAAGAGTTGCGCGGTGACCTCTACATGTCGCTGTTCGACCTCCGAAAGCGCTACGAGCGGATCATTGTCGACGTGGCCGGTGCGGACTCCGACGAGCTCCGCACATCGCTCGCCGCGGCCGATCGGCTGTACGCGCCCATGATCCCGAGCGACTGCGATCTTGCGACGGCTGGCGACCTCAACGCGATCGTGGGCAAGGTAAAGGCTCTGGGCAATCGCACGCTCGAGGCCTGGGTGGTGTTCAACAAGGTGTCGACGCACTACCAGAACAGCGAGCGCGAGCTTGCCACGGCGGAACTCGCTGACTTCAAGCACCTGTCCGTGTGTCCTGTCGAAATTTCGGAGCGCAAGCTGTTCCGCGACGCATACCGTGCACGCATCGGTGTGTGCGAGTTCGCCCAAGGAACTGGCCCCATCGGCGGCATCAAAGCGGAACAAGAGATGTGGCGTCTGCACAAGGAGATCACCGGTGAACGCTCGCCGTAAGACCCGCACCACTCGTACCAGTGGCACCACCGCGCGAGCAGCGCGGAGCGTCCCGCCCATCTCGGTCGAGAGCCTCCAAGAGCTGCGCCGGGGTGCGAAGGTGATCGCTCCGGGTGGCGGTGGCCTTCCGTTCGATGCGCTCGACCCCGACGCGCCCAACGACCAATCGCGCAACCTGCGTACGAATCCCTATCTGCGCGCGCTGATCGCGTACGTGAACGGGATCGCGCCCGAGCGTGAGAGCGAACAGGAGACGATCACGAGCCTCATTCGCGAGGCCGCCATGGCACGACTTCGGAGGCGGTGATGGATCTGCAGCGACTCACAAAAGCGATCGCGGAGAAAGAAGGACTCAACGCCGACGAGGCCCAGAAGCTCTACGCGTGCGCAGACCTATTGCAATCGTACTTCGCAGTGGAGGCAGAGCCCGTGCGCAAGCGCGTCGCGCGCGCATGCGTGGCGCTCGCCATCTATCTCGACCCCGATCAGAGCCGCGAGCTCATGCGTCGCGTGGTGAGCGACGGTGCCGACGCTGCCGCAAAAGGCACGAGGGTAATCCCCCTTGAGGGCGCTCCTTTTGTTGTGCCCGACAACGAGCTCAAGCGGGTTCTCGCCACCGAGCTCGGCGGCGAGCCCGACGATTGGAAAATTGTCGAGGACGGAGACGGGCCACGATGAAATGCGTGCACGATCTTCGAGATATCACCCTGATCGGCACCACTGCGAAATGGTGCTCGTGCTGCGGTGCTCTGTGGACTCATAGCGATCTCCGCATGCCGGCGCTCTCTGGTTTTGCCGAGTATGCGATGGACGTGCTTGAGAAGGGGGACAGCATTCGTGAACTCGTCGACCGCTTGACGATGATCCGAAAGATGGGATCGGTCGCGCCGGCACCACCGGCACCACTTCGCGCCCTGCGCACGGCAGAGCAGTACGTGGAGCCCACCAAGCGCGGTGCGAACGCGGTGCTTTGCAAGTGCAAGCATACGCGGCGCGACCACGTACACGGAACGGGAGCGTGCACGATGGAGATGGACGACGCGATCATTTCCAGCGATGCACGGCTGCGCTTCACCAAGGTCGACGACAGCACGTGGCGCTGCGCGTGCGAGGAGTTCGTGGCGTTATGACAAGCACGCCACTCCCGCATGCGCGTATCAAGGCGTTCGATGGCTGCGTGGCCATCCTGGAGACGCTGTCGTCCGAGGACCGTGATGCAGTAGTGCGGGCGCTCTACATGTTCTGCCGCATGAAGCCAAGCGACTTGCCAGAGCGGTGGCGCAACCAGTTTCTCAGCGTGCGCGAGATTCCCGGGCTCGGCACGTGCGGGGTACAGCGCTTCGCGAGCACGTGCGGATTGCTCACGAACATGCGTTTTGATGGCGAAGCGTTTTATTACTACGACGCGCGTTACTGTTACGAGCTCGCCAGCGACGCGCAAAGGGCTCTTCTCGAGTGGGACGGGAAAGGGGACCCGCCCGGCGAGTGGATCAAGGAAAAGGTGAGCGAGCGCTATCGCGTGGAGAAAAAGGACCCCGACACATGAACACCACGAAGACCTGCGCGACCTGTCCGAAGCGCGCGAAGCACCTGCGCGATGGTCAATGGATGTGTTGGGGATGCATTCGCGCTGGCCTGCGTCCCAAGCCCGACCGTGATGCGGACATGCGCTGCGAATGCGGGCACCGCGTCACAGCGCACCGCAACGACCCGCCGCACGAGTGCGCTGCAGAGCGATGCAAGTGCCTCGCCTACAAACGTGCGATGATCTCGCCGATCGCATCCGGGCAGTAAAAGGCCCGGCTCAGCGTGCGGTCCGCTTCGAGGCTGTAGGACGGGGATCCGAGGGCTCGAAACAGGGGACCGACAGGACTCGCCGAGGGGGCCAGTGCACCAAGAAACCGTGCCCCTCAAACGTACTGCACAGCCCGTCTCGAAGTCGAATGAGGGGACCGATGCCGCTTCCGCTTGCGACCGATTTCAGCCTGCCCGATGGGGCCATTCACCAGCGCTACGCGATGATTGCGCGGACTGGGGCCGGCAAGACCTACGGCGCGATCCGCCTGGTCGAGCTGTTTATGGGGATGGGCCTGCCGTGCGTGGTCTTCGACCCCCTCAGCAACTGGTGGGGGCTCCGGCTCAAGAAAGACGGGAAAACGAAGGGCTTCCCGATTCCGGTCTTTGGGGGAAATCACGGCGACGTGCCGCTCGATCCGGCGCAGGGCGCGCAGCTCGCCGAGGTGCTGGACGCGCAGAACCTGTCGGCCGTGATTGACCTGTCGTTGTTTCGCAAGGACGCGGAGCGCCTATTCGTGCGGGAGTTCTGCGAGGCCTTCTACGAGCTGCGCCGCGGCGCGTCGAAGCGCACGCCCTGCATGTTGGTGTTCGAGGAAGCGCAGCGCTTCGCGCCGCAGGTGGTGAAGGACCAGGCGCTGCTCGAGGCGGTCGACGACCTGGTGCGGCTCGGCCGCAACTTCGGGATCAGCACGCTGCTCCTGTCGCAGCGCGCGCAGAGCGTGAACAAAGAGGTGCTGAATCAGGCCGAGGTGCTGCTGGTCGGCCAGGTCAACGGCAAGCAAGACCGCGACGCGATCGGCGCGTGGGTGACCGAAGTCGAGCACGGCGAGAAGGGCCGCGACTGGGTGGATCGGCTCCCGACGCTCCAGGTCGGCGAAATGATGTTGTGGTCGCCGCAGTGGCTCAAAACGCTGCGCAAAGTGAAGATCACGCAGCGCGAGACGCTCGACGTCAGCAAGGTCGCGGCCGAGGGCGCGCCGCTTCCGCCCGTGGGGTCGCTCGGTTCGGTCGATTTCGAGGCCCTGCGCAAGGCGCTCACTGCGCCGGCAAAGGCGCCCACCGTCGTTGACAAGGGCTCAACCAAGGCGGCCGGAAAAACGGGTCGTCATCACCAGGACATTCGTTCGATCCCCGGGAAAGTGGTGAACAAGATGGTCGACCGCGGTGCCGAGCTCGAGGAGCGCGTGGAAGTGCTCCAGCAAGAAGTCGCGCGCTTGAAAGCCCAGCTCGGGCGGAGCCGGACGCTCGTCGGGCACGCGTTCACCGAGCTCGACAAAGAGCTCGAGAAGGTGCGCGCTCGCGCGCACGCGTTGTGCCGGGAGCTGTCGAACGAGCTAGATGCGCACGCAAGTACCACCGGCACCGTCGGCACTACCGGCACCAGTGGTACGAAGCGCGGCATCTCCCGCAAACCGGTGCACGCGCTGACGGCGAAAGAGCGCGCGCAGGTGGTGGCTGGGGCCGAGCTCGTGATGGAGGCGGTCAACAGAAGCGCGAAGTTGCCGGCCCATTTACGGCTCGTGCTGGCCCTCGCCGAGGCGTATCCGCACGGCTTGACGCAGCGTCAGACCGGCAAGCGTGCCGGCATGAGCCCGAAATCCAGCACGTTCAGTGGGCACTGGGTACAGGCCAAAAACGAGGGGTTGCTCGAGTCGTGGAAAACGGGCGTATGGCGCGCGACGGAGCAGGGGCGCGCCGCCGTCGGTCAGCCTGCGGGCAGGGCGAACTCGTTGCAGAAGCGGCTTTCGTTCTTTGCGCTCGATCAGGCACCGGGGCGCATGCTCGAGGTGATCGCACGCCATGACGACGGCGGCGGGGTCAACAACGAGGAGCTCAGTGCCGAGTCCGGGTATTCCTACCGGTCGAGCACGTTCTCTTCGCACATCAGTGTTCTGAAAGACCTGTCTCTCGTCGATCGGGTCGGCGGAAAGCTTGTGCTGCACCGCTGGGCGAAGCGCGGAGAGCACTGACCGCCATGCAGCATGAGTCCCCGGTGGCGCGCGCGAGCGAGCTTGTGCTTGGCGTTGCGCTCTGCCGCGTGGTGCGTGCGGAGCGCCTCAAGCGCGACTGGTCGCAGGCAAAGCTGGCGAAACGGACGGGGATCACCCGCGGGACGATCGCGCGCATCGAATGCCTGCACCGGAGCATCACTCTGGTGCACGTTGTGCTGTTCGCGCAGGCCTTCGAGATCGCCACTTCCGAGCTCGTGCGTCGCGCAGAAACGTTCGCCGCGAACCCATGACCAGAGGGGGGTTGTGGATCCGCGCCACGGTCGTAGCGAAAATGGGAACACTGCGGATCGTTTCACGATCTCCGCGATCACGCGAAACCGGACCGTCTCCGAGCCCTTTCAGATCCGAAATTTTGGTTTGGCACAAGAGCAAAAAGCGAGTTTTTGGCTGAAAAAGCGGACCGCAATTGCTTGTGTGGATCAGTAGAGGATCAGTGCCAGGGCTAGCGGAGATCCACCACAGATCCGACTTTTTGAGGCGGGTACCTTGACGAGTTCGCCTCACGAACGGTACGCGTAGCAACACTTTCTGGTCGCACGTACGATCACGCGCGACACCGGACCGAGAAGTACGGAAGTAGCGGGGACACTTCCAAGGGTACTGAAACCCACCCACACCACACAAAAAGCGACGGCTGCATGACCCTCGAAGTCACACAGCCGTCTTTGGCCTCGCAGAAGCGGCTCGGGTAGAAACCGCTATGGCAGCGTTTTGCCTGAGATCGCCCTAACACGCGAGCGTGCAGAGGGCAACTCATCATGTCGACAAAGGCGCCGCGGGACAGGCAAGTGCTGCCCCGCTCTGATTCCACGCATAGCCTCCGAGGCTTGGCGAAGCCGTGAGCGGAGCCCGCCCGAGCGACCCAGTGCAGTCTGGGTTGACCGAGCGTCTCGAGCGCGTTGCTGACGATCTGGTGGCCGAGGTGCCGCCTGCGCCGCGACGAGCGGCGAGGCGTGCCCCCGCGAAGCCGTACAAGCGTCGCCTGCGGGAGGTCGTGGTCATCGACGGCAAGCACGTCGACATTCGGCGCGAGCTGCTCAAGACCGCCGATCTGTGCACGCTCGACTGCGGCATTTTGCAGTGGATCCACCATCGCCACGGCCACAAGCGCACGCCCTCGCTGCTCGAGCTCTCGACGCTGTTCGACACCTCGAAGGGCACCGTGAGTAAAGCGCGCAAGCGCCTGCGGGAGAAAGGCTGGATCGACGAGCGCAACAGACCGGCTCGGCCGCTCCCGATTCCGGCGAACTACAAGCCAGGCAAGACGCCGAGCTTTGTCCGCGTGCACTTCGAAGCGATACGGCTGTACGGCTGGAATCATGCGCTCACGGCCGCGCAGCTCGAGACGATGTATGCCGTCGAGAAGGCGCGCACGAAGGACCACGACACGATGTGTCCGTCAGGTCTGCTCGCGAAGATGCTCGGCAGGAAACCCGAGCCCGGCGTGCGCGCGCGTCGTGGTCGCAAGACCTTTCAGCAGCACTTCACGCAACTCGAGCAGGGCGACCACGCGCGCCATCGTCTGCAGCTTCGGCGCTTTCAGCGCGGCGCGGTAGAGAGCGAGCCCGTGCGCATGCCGATCATCAAGCGCGAGTACAAGCAAGGCGAGAAGCCGATCTTCCGCTTCGTGAGTCAGCGTGAGCGCGAAGCACTGCGTGTGACGACGCGCCCGAGTCCGTTCAGCGTGAAGCTCAATCCAGAGCTGCGCGACAACCTCATGACCGGATCAGACTTCGTGCTGCAGACGCTCAAGAAGCGCGGCCCCCCGTCGTAAAGCAGTTCCGCGGTACGGAGTAAGTTCCTTCCCGAGCCCCTCGACACGGTGTGAGAGCACCGCGAAGGGCTCGCTCCGTCATGCACGCGAAAACCGCCCCTTTTGGCGCGCTGCATGCGAGACTTTCAGCATGAGATCGGTGTCCACAACGGCCGCGCGCGCCGTGCGAAGCGCTGTGCAGGCGAGCGCCGATTGCAGAATTTCTAGGTAGTCGTTACCGAAATTCTCGAACCCGCCACATTGCATTGCAAAAACGGGTGAGGAGAGAGACGCGTCTGACAGACTTGGAAAGAACCGTCCGTCTCCGCTTCCTGTCCTCGGCCGCCCGTCTTGGAATTACGGTGCTGCGCCGGGCTACGCCCTCTGCGTGAACTTCTCGTGGCTACGCCACTCGTGGGGTGATCACGCGAGCGGTCCGTTCTTGCACGGTCGTTGCGCCGACGTCGAGACGCTCGGGGGTCCCCTGCGCTCAGACACGCGGATCACGGCGTGCCGCACGCCCTCACGCGCGCGCCTGGTGCCGCCCCCGGCGAACCCTGCCGAGAGGGGAAGGGGTCCGGCGAAAAACGCGATACGATGGGCGCCGGAGCCTCGGAGCGTTCGGAAGTAGGAGAGAGCGGGATGCCGGTTTACGACAACATCGTGGTCTGCGAGTGGTGCAAGAAGTTCGCGGAGTACTCGAACGCCTTTGCGTTCTTGCCCGGAAAGCTGTGCGGCCGGCCCGAGGTCGCCAATCTCCGCATTTGCCCTGACTGCGAAGCGGAAGTGGTAACCGCGCTTGTCGCGGTGGCGGAGCGGTGTACGGTGGCGGCCGGCGGCGTTCCGGACGAGCTGCAGCTGGCGCGCAAGAAAGCGCTCGAGCTCGAGGACGCGAACGCAGACCTGAACAACGTCGTGGCGTACCTGGCATCGGGTGAGGTTCCGCCGGCATCGTTCCGCGGTCCTCAGATCACGAAGCTGCCGAGCGTGGTGCGCGCGCGGTTGTCCGCCGGAAGTACTTCACTCGCACGCGACGAGGGTGATGACGATCCCGTCGATGCGCGCGACGAACCCGCACCGCCCGGATATGAGACGGTGCAGACTCCAGGTTGTCACTGCGATATGGACGAGGGTCGCCATCACCATACGTGCCCACTCAACCCCCACAAAAACGGCTGTGAGATGGACGCGGAGCATTAGCGATGGATCATCAGCTCGATTGCGCGTTCCGCCTCGAACAGGCCGCGAGGGAACTGGAAGACTTCGTGACGCTGGTCGAGCTGCATTACGGGAACGAGACAGCGGGTCGTGCGCTGATCGAGCGATACCAGAAGATGATCGAGACCGTGCGCCGTGATGCATCGAAGTTTCGCGTCATGTGGAGTAAGGCGCAGGATCGCAGTCGTCGGCCTGCGCTCACCGTGCAAGTTTCGGGGTCGTCGACGGGCCGTCCTTTGATCGAGGTTCGGCCGCCGCTTCCGCGGCTGAAGGGGTGACATCATGGACGAGCAAAAAAAGCCCGAGAACCTCGAGATCGACAACGTGCTCGCTTTTCCGATCAGCGGGAACCTCCTGCGCGAGGGCGGCGGCCCGGTCTCTCGCGTTCCGAGCCTTCCCACGTGCATGCATCGAGAGGGCGTTTACCTTCACAATCAAGACCGTAAGGTTACCTGCAAGAATTGCAATGCTGTGCTGGATCCGTTCGATGCGCTGGGGCTCATTGCGGACAAGTACGACTGGACGCGCGGAATCGCAGAACGCGACGTGCTGAGACGCGAGATCGGCGAGCTCGAGAAGATCGTCAAGGGGTTGAAGGGAAAAAGGGCTCGTGCGTTGAAAGGCGGTTACGTACGCATGGACCAGCTCAAGCCGCTCGTGGAGCAGCTCCGTGCTCTGCAGAAGCGCCAGCCCAAGGCGTCGGAACGCGGGGTGATGGGCATCGCGGTGCGCTGGCTCGAAACCGCGTTCGAAAACCTGGTGCGCGACCACGAGCCGGACTGAAAAATGCGGCGACCTCCAGCAACATTCGAGTGTCCGCACACGGACAAGCACACTGCGCTGATCGTGATGCGTCTCGGCGAGTTCCAGCCGACGGAGGCGAAGATCTGCACCAACGAAGCCTGTGTCATGGCCATGGTGCGCAAGTGCGCAATGAACGTTGGCGGCATGCCGGGCCAGGGGCTGCCCCTTACGGTCGTGCTGCAAACTCCGCGCGGCTCGGTGCTGCGTATCCGAGCGGAATGGATGGAATGGCGAGAGGTCCGCATGATCACGTCTAATGAGTTGCCGGGTATTTTGTTCGCGCTACTCGACGCGCAGGCGCCCACGGATCAGGAGGAGCCGCGTTATGAGCGATGGAACGAAGGAAGCAACGACAGAGCCTGAGTTCGAAGGTCCGCCGTGGACCGAGGAAGAGATCCGCAAGCGGTGCGAGCAGATCCTTGACGCCATCGAGCAGAACGGAATGGTCCTCAGCAAGCTGACAGTGGTGTCGCTGCTATGGCTTGCAGTGCGTGCGCATCTTGAGGCCCTGGCGGAGAAGGTCGATCCGCGTGCCGAAGCGGAGTCGATGATCCAGCGGTTCCATGCGTTCGCGCGTTCGCAGGGCAAGGCGGTGCACAAGGCACGCATGGGAAAAGATCCAAACTATCAGTCACCGTTTCGAGGGAAGCCCCCCGGAAAGAAGCCGTCATGACCCTGGATGCTGTGCTCCACCGCTGCCCCAAGCTCTCTCAAGTACAACCCGGCATATTTCGGAGCACCGAAGGAACGATCGTATCGCAGCGTGATTTCAGGGCCTTCGCCGTGATGCGCGATTTTCGTGAACCATTGGGTCGAGAGTTCGAGCCGCTCGCCGGGAAAGCGGTCGGATGGAGTCCGTATATCGTGGATCGTTGCTACTTCCTACTCGACGCACCGCTCCCGGACACCATCACCACATTCTATATTTTTTGTTGGGGCCAGGCGATCGTGCAGGCGCCTGTTCACTTGCACGCCATGCCGCGCGAACAGTCCTGGCTGTTGGCCCGTTTCGAGGCGCTCGAGCGTGCCATTGTGGGACCGGTGCTGACCACGAAGGAACGGCTTATCAGCGCGCACTATCCGTTTGGGCAATTGATGTTGCCGGTGTTGGTTGAGCACGCGCCGCACCTTGCGTTGCGAATCAACGCGCGGGATGCGCGGGATTCGACCGAATTTGCCGGCACGGTCGTGCTCACGGGTTTCTATCGCAACGCAGTGTCATGACCCAGCACCGTCGTCGCCCCGGGTGATGATCTGCGGGTTGTGGGCACTTCCCGCGCCGCCGGTTCCGCCCGGTTCGGGGATCGGCGTTCCATCACGCCATGAACGCTGTCCGAAGCGCTCACCATTGCGCTTGGGTCGGTGCGCTTTGTAGTACTCGAGCAGCTTGATCACGAACTGGCCAAAGTGCGCCGGGATGTACGTGTCGATCAGGCGCTCAAGCGGCGGCTGTTCGATGAACTCCTCGTTCATGACGAGCTTACTATGCTCCAGGCCGTACTCGTTGAGCTCGCGCTGCCAACCTGTGGGCCATTGATCCCGCGGGCGGATCAGCTCGCGTGCAATCGCCGTGACGCGGTCTTTTGCGAGCCAGTCGATCACGTCGCGCACTTCGGTGAGTACGGCATCGGCGAAGGAGTTCTTACCGACCGTTGGCATCTCTGGCAGGTTGTCGGACTCCTGCAGCGCTTGGCGCGCGCGCGCGGCCCATCGGCTCCACTCGTTCGCGATCTCGTCGCGAGGCTTGAGCTGCTCGTTGTACGTGCGAATGAGTCCGTCCAAGAGTGCCACGACGTCGGCGGGGATCCCGATCTGGTGAATTTCTCGGGGCGCGTCATCGATGCGCTGCGTTTTTTCCTCCGCATCGCAAGCGTGGTCTGCCCAGCGTCGTACGAGGGCGAGCGCTTCCGCGCGATGCACCGTCTCGTTGCATTCGCCCACGAGATAACTGAGTGCGCGGCGAAAGTGCTCGCCCGGGTGGATCACGCGCAAGGCCGTATCGGGCACCGCGGGAACGGGCGCGCTTACGGCGTTCCGCACCGGTCCGTGGCGCATGGCAATCGCCTTGATCACGTCCTTCCCCCAAGAGTCGAGCACCGTGTGGAGGTCAGGGCGTTCGGGACGCTTGTGCTCGTTCTGGAGTGAGTGGTGCAGCATGGCGATCATCGCCATGCTTTGCGCGTGTGTGTTGTCCTCGTGCCGGCGCGGGCCGATGTAGATCTCGTGCTGGAAGAGTTCGAAGCGCATGGGACCCCCGTAGAAAGGGGGAGAATAAGCGAAAATCGTCTGCGGGTAATACCCGAGCTCGGTATTACCGACTCGAGGGCTTGGGCCTGATTTCGCCCGTGCGATCGAACAGCTCCTCGTCCAATTCGAAGGCCTCGATTTCGCGCTCGAGGGCTTCCGCGTCTTCGGGTGCGAGGCTCGGATAGGGCCGCGGTTTGTTGTCCATCCTCGCCATCAGCTCCTCGACGGTCGGAGGTTTCGGCAGAGAGATGGGTGGCACGGCGTTGATGAAGGGCCTGCGCTTCATTGGATCGAGCATAAGCGAAACGCCCCCCCGCTGTGGAGCGAGGGGGCGATTCAACCCTACCCGAAGCGCAGTCTACCCGATTGCGAGGCCAGGGATAACAGTCAGACGCGTTTGCAGGTGCCGCGATAGCACTCGGCAACACGGCGGCGGGAGGTGCGTCGCGCCTTCTTGAGACTTCCCCCGTCGCAGAAAATCTCTGCTCCGGTGCCGTGTATCTTGGAGTAGCTCCGGCCTTTCGTGAGGGCGGCTTTCATGCTGCGTGCCCCTCCGACATGAGACCCTCGTCCGTTGCCGCTCGCGCCGAGCAACGTGTAGAAGGTGCAGCGCGACTTTCGCTTTTTCTTCGCCATGGCGTCCCCCGTTGGCGCCTGGAGCGCCGCAGCTTGTCAGATTCCTGAGCGTCTGTGTTTGTTGACTGTGTCGCTCGTGCCGAGGCGTCTGCACTTTCGGGTGCAACCCACCTTGCGTGTGTCCGCCTGTTTGCTCACGCCTTCTCCCATTCGTGGGCGTGTTCCTGGAAGCTCTTCCGGTACGTGCGGCCGTCCGCATCGACGTAGGTGCCGCGTGCCTTGCCGTTCTTCGCGAAGCCTTCGACCGTGAAATACGAGGTGCGCGGGTGGCCTTGGAACAGCCAGCGCTGCTTGTAGGTCTTACCAACCTCGAAGGCCTTGATGCCGCTGCTGCGCGTGAGGATTTTCGTGGGACCGGACCCGGCGCCGAGCCCGTTCAACGCTCCGCGCCGTGACCGGAGGCCCTTGCCGGGCCAGCGTCCCGCGCGCCATTCGGTGGCGAGGGCGCCGAGGCCAACGACCAGGAGAGCGACCCCCGTCATGCGCACGGGGTCTCGGGCCAGGCTGCTCAAGCGCTCCTGCCACCCAGAAGACGCGGAAGCGGTCGCGACCGTACTCGGGACCGTCTGCACGGTCGCGGCCGTAGAAGCGCCGCTAGCGGGCTTGGGAATGCTGGGCGCGACTGTGCCGCCCCCGCCCGGTGACATCGAAAGTTGCTCGAGGCTGGCGGCGAGTTCGATGGGCAGGGTGATGTTCGCACCACTGACCGTGTACACAGTGCCGGCCCAGCCAGAAGACACGAGATAGGTCTCAAGGGCCGTCTTGGTGTTGGGACCCCACTTGCCATCCGCGACGAGGGTTGCGCCGGCCTGGTTGAGGCCTCTCTGGAGCGCGAGGACCGTGATCACGCGCTGGGTGCGCGCAGGCGCCTTCGTGGGCAGGTCCGGCGGCGAAAGGCCGAGGCGCTGCGCCAGCGCGTCGTAGGCCGGATAGCCCACGATGGTCGGCGATTGGTGGATGTCGATGTTGGCCCAGTCAGAGTTGTAGGCGGCCGTGGCCGGCGGGATGGCCTGCGTGACCGTATTCGAGAGCCGCGCGAACGAAGCGCTGTCGTGGTCCTTCGAGAGCTGGTCGCCCAGGCGCAGCACCTTCGTGCGCACGGCACGCAAGAACGCTCGCTGATTTTCGATGCGCAGGGAGTAGACGGGCGGGATGCCCGACTGCACGGATTGATCGATGTCTTTCGGGAGCAGTTGGTTCATGCGCGTGCCGACGCGCAGAACGTCATCCGTGGTCGGACCCGTCTGACTCGGCGGGGGCAAGGGAGCCAAATTCGCGGTGGGCATCGAGGTCCTCCAGCGGCGGTGGGTTCATGACGGGCTGGGATAGGTGCCGCACCAGCAACATCGTGAGCGGCATCGCCACCGCCCACGAGAACAGCACGAGGGGCCAGACGTGGAGCGCGGCCCATGCGATGGCGAAGATGGTCGTGGACCAGACGCTCATGCAGTAGTCGCAGGCCCACGGCTTCACGCCGCGAAACGCTGCGCGTCGGATGAATGGCACCATGCGCAGCGACAGCGTGAAGAACGCGGCGATCGGTGCGATCACCAGCGCGACGAGAAGCACGTTCAGCGCCGGTTCCACACGAACCTCCGACCGGCATAGGCCGCAAGGCCCAGGCCGAGAAACCAGAGCCACGCCTTCGAGGGGCTCTGCACCACGTTGACGACCGGCGGCACGAACGGGGGCGAGTTCGGCGTGGGCTGAGGGGTCGGCTCGGGCGTTGGCGTCGCTGCCGCGACGGGCGACACGGTCACGGTCACGGTCGAGCCCGGGGGCGCGCCGAGGCCGTTCAAGCCGCGCAGGCGGCTCGTGAGCTCGGCCTTGACCGTGGGCACGATCAGCTCGTCCGGCACGGTCAGCACGTAGAGCGTCATGCCATCGTTGGTGGCACCAGCGGTGCCACGCTTCGTAACACCGATCTTCATGTCGGTGCCAAGGCTCTGCATCATGGCGTCGATTTCGGGTCGCCGATCTGGCCCCGTGTACTTGAACAAGGCGTTGAGCTCGACGCTCTCGCCGAACATACCGAGGCCGCTCGGCGGAGGGCGATGCATGCTCACCTCCGTCGACGTCCAGCTCGCACTCCAGGCCTGCCGCATGGCTACCTCCCGCCCAAGGCGAACAAGAGCACCAGCGTGCTCAACACCACGACGGTCGCCGTCGTTGCGTACGTCTTCGGCGGCGCCGCCACGCTGACGAGCTCGACGGTGCGCGTGCTCGAGGGGATGGGGGCCTTGCGCAGGGCATCCCGAAGCTGGCCGACGTCGAGCGTTGCACCGCCCGCTTTCGGCCGCACCGTGTACACCCACTGTTCGATCAGCGTGCCCGTGGGCGCCTGAGGCTGCGCGCCGGCCGTGGACGCGAGCACCATCCCGCGGAACGGTCCGCTCGTGACGGTCACATCCCAGAACGGATCGCCGGGCTTGCTCGCTCCCTGATCTTGCACGGCCAGAATCTGCGGGCGGTCGTCGAGCGTGTAGACGGGTCGGTCGGCGCTCTCGAGCTTGTACTGGTCGAGCAGCGCCGTAATGAACGAGCCGACCACGGACGTCGCGCTGTTGCCGACGGTGCGCAGCGTGCGGATCGTGATGCGAAGCCCGGGAACCAGATCTTGCGGCGCCGCTTCGAGGCCGGAGAGACCCGCGCCGCGACCGTCCGGAAGGCAGAAGCCCGGAAGGCCCGCGCACGGTCCGCACTTCGGGTAGAACCCGTGCGTGCCGGGTGGGCAGCTCGTCTTGCACTCGGAGCGCGCCATGTTGGGGCCGCAATCGCCCTTGAGCAGTTCGCCCCGGGGCACGCAGTCGACGCGATACGCGCCGTTCGTGAGCATGTGCATTTGCGAGCTGGTGCCCGGCGGACACGTGCGCACGCCGACGTCGTCAACGTCGATGTAAGGCGTTGCGAACGGCTCTTCGCGGCGCACGAACACTTCGCGTCCGCGGTGCACGCGTGGTGGGCGTGAGTGCGCTCGTGCGCGTGCTGGCGGACCGCTGAGGCCCTGGCTGCACGCACAACGACCGAGGCCGCTCGGTGGCGGCCGATGCATGCTGACCTCCGTGGAGGTCCATCCCGCGCTGTAAGCACTGCGCATCGGAAAAACCTCCCTCAGAGAACCATGCTCTCGCACGGACAATCGACGTGATACGTGATCTCGACGTTCTGACCCTTGCGACGAACGAGCGCCCACTGTCGCGTCGACGGCACCCAGTACACGTGGCCCTTCTGACCGCTGCGATCGGCCTTGTACTGCGCTCCCAGTTGCCGCAGACGCGCCTGGAAGTTTTCGAGCGTGTAGGTCTCTTTGGCCACGGTCTGTCCTTTCAGAAGCGGCCCTGCGCGGCCACGAGCAGCTCGGCGGCGGTTTGCACGACGGGCTTTGCCTTGGCGGGTGTCTTGAGGTGCAGGTGCGTGATGGTCGCGGGCTTGAGCTGCTTCGCAGCGGTCGCAGCCTTTTGGATCAGCACGGTGCGGTCCTTCATCTTCGCGAGTTCGGCCTTGGCCTTCGCAATCGGATCGACCTTGGTCAGCGCTTTCGGAAGCGCGGGCGGCTTGAGGTGTTTGCCCGCTGCCTTGGCCTTCGCCGCGATCAAGGCTTTCGCCGCCGGCACGGGCACGCTGTTCGTCTTTGCCTTGACCTGATTTTCGAGCTTCTTGAGCTCTTTGGCCTTCTGCTGTGCTTTCTTGACGAGATCCTTCGCTTCGCTCGCCTTGGACACGACGTTCTTCGCGCCCTCGGGGATCTGGACGTTGAGCCTCTCGCCTGCCTTCGAGCCCGCGTACGCAGCGGCAGCGGCAGGGATAGCCTGCTTCACGTCGGTCAAGCTGATGTGCTTGCGGGTCGAGTGAATGAGACCGGCCTTGTCGAGCACCTTCTCTGTGAGCGGTCCCGTGATCTTCTCGTGGATCACGATGAACGGCGCCGCGGGCGGAAAGACCGTGATCACGATCTTCTGCAGCTTCTTTTCCCACTTGCGCAGCTTCTCGTGGACGTGCTTGTGCAGCCACTTCGTGGGCGCGGTGATCGCCTTCTTGAGCTTGTGCTTGAAGCGCTTCCACCAGCCCTCGAACTCGGCGAAGTCGCCGAGCACGAGGGTGCGGGGTGCGAAACCAAGAGCCGACGCGGGACGCACCCCACGCCCTGCGTCGGCACGATCAAAAGGGCGGATGCACCCCTCGAGCGGCTTCGTCGAGCCGTCCCGCATGTGCGCCACCGGCCGATCATCCGGCGAGATCTTCACGGCCTTGATGTTGGGGTTGTCCATCTTCGCGTGGACGTTGGTGAGGAGCGCCAGGCGGCGCATGATGCGCTGCTTGATGCCCTCGTCGGACGAGCGCGAGAGCTTCTCGCGCAACCGGCCCATCAGGTCGAGCACGTGCTGCTTCGACTGCTGCTTGTTCCCGCCGCGCTTCCAGAACCGGTGCATGAAGCTCGAGAGCCGCACCGCGAAGTGCCGATCCGCGTCGTCGATCTTGCCCGCCTTGCCCGCCTGGGTCTGTGCGACCGCAGCGAGCCCCGCGAGATAGTCGTTCGGATAGGCCGCCATGTAGTCGTTCGGGTAGGCCGCGAGGCCCTGGCTCGACGCCATGAACGGCATGCCCGGCGTGTAGTTCGAGCCGCCATCCCAGAGACCCCCGCCCCCGGGCACCACCACGTTGCGCCGCGTGGGCAACGTGCCGCTTCCGTCGGCGTTCATGTACGCCGTCATCTCGGGGTAAGGATCGTCGTCGGCGAAGCCCGCGCCGATGGCGGCGAGGCCGGCGTTCGACGGCGTGAGCGGGAGGTGTCCCGTCCACGAGGATCCGCCCGAGTAGTTTCCGCCCTCAGACGGGTCGATCACGTTCTTGCGAAAGAGCGTGTCGTAACCGACTTGGCGCGCGTACTGATCGGGCCGCGCGCGCTGCTGTGAGATGCGACCGTCGTCGCCCTCGAAGGCGGCGAACACCGCTTCGAGCCGATCTTGCTCGCCGGCCAGGCCAGCGTTGCTCGGGGTGAGCGGAATCCCGCCGGTCCAGCTCGAGCCGCCCGAGTAGTTGGCGCCCATGGAGGGGTCGATCACGTTCTTGCGAAAGAGCGTGTTGTAACCGACCACCTTCGAGTACTGGTCCCACTTGGCGCGAGACTGACCGATGCGGCCGTCCTCCCCAAGCCCTTCCAATACGGCAATTTCAGAACCGAATGTCATGGCCCCTCCTGTTAGGCGCGCCCATCCGGCCGCCGCACCTTCAATAATACGAACAAAGCGCCCCCCGCCGCAGCGAGGCCGAACCACGGTAGCAGTCGCCCGTAATCCGGTGCCGACGCCTTTTGAATCACGGCGGCGAGCGTGCCTGCGCAGGCCTCCACGGTCGTTGCTTGCGGATTGAGGTCCTTGCAGAGCTCGACCGCATCCTTGCGCGCGCCGCGCTCCTGATCGACGTCGTTGCCGAACAGGTTGAGCGAGTCTGCCGCGAACAGTGCTGCGCCCGCCCAGATGGCCGCGGCCATCGCCGACTCCGCGGCCGGCGTGCTCATGAACATCAGGAAGCCTTCCCAGGCGACGGAGCCGACGCGCGTGGCCCAGATGAGACCCTCGCCGATCGCGATCAGGAGCGGGTTGCCGAGGCCCTGGAGCGGCTGTGCCGGCGCAAGCCCGCGCTCGAGGTCCGCGATGTTGATGCCGCGCTTCTCGAGTTCGGCGCGCAGCTGCGGCACTTCGGACACCATGCGGCCGAGGTCGCGGATCACGATCTGCGCGCGCACGATCCATTCTTGAAAGGCCGCCGCACGCAGCGGCTCGAGCTTGCCGAGCTTCTTGGCCGCGGCGTACGCCTGCGCCAGCTGCGGTGCGAGCGTCTTGATCTCCTTGGCAGCGTCGATCAGACGCAAGAACGTCTGCATCGCGAGCTCGGCGTCCTTGGGCGCCGGCTCTTCGCCAAAGCCGTTGAGCGCCTGGTGCGCGCGCGCACGGTGCTGTTGCAGCCGTCGACGTGCGTGGGGCGACATCATGCGGAGGCCTCCGCGGGCAGTTGCTTGTTCGGGTCTTGCGTCGACAGCCACCAGATGCCGCCGAGCACGACGGCGCCTGCGCCGATCCATACCCAGATCGGAAGGCCGAGTGGACCCGACGCGGGCGCCGGTGCCGGCGGTGCGTCTGGTGCTGGTGGTGCCACCGGTGCCGGCGGTACAGGCTGATCCGTCATCGGCACGGGCGGCGGGGCAACGTCGGGCACGATCGCCGGCGCAGGCCCCGGAATGACCTGCGTCTCCTGCGTCGGCTGCTGCGTGCCCGGGAAGTTGATCACGTTCGAATAGTTGGACGGCGGCTGCTGCACCGTCATGCCGCTGTCGGGCGCCTGGCCCGTCACGTATTCGGTCGGAAGCGTCTGCGGCGTTGCCGGCGTTGCCGGCGTGTTCACGGCGGCAGCCGTCTGCGATGCGTCCTGCGCGGCTTGCGTGGCTGCAGCGGCGCTCGCGCCGTTCTGCGCGGCTTTCGCCGCGGCATCCTTCGCAGACTGATCCGCGGCGACCTGCGCCTGCGCCTGCTCCCACTTCGTGGCGAGCTGGTCCACCGCATTCGCTGCCTTGGGCGACAGCCTGACGGTCTTCTTGTCGGCGCTGACGAGCTTGTCGACCGCCGACTCGGCCGCCTTGGGCACTTGCGCGAACTGGATGTAGGCCGCCTTGGTCTTTGCGTCCCACACGCTGGTGATCGGCAAGAAACTGTCGTCGGCCAGACCCTTGTTGGCGTTGAGCGCGCGCTGTAGCTCGTCCACGTGCACCGTGACGAGGTTCTGCGCCGTGGCCTCGGCAGCCTTCCGCTTTTTCTCGGAGTCGTCCCACGCTTTCGCGAGCGCACCGACCTTCTTGGCGAGATCGGGCTCGAGCCGGAGCGCGGTCTTCTTACCGTTGAGCCGCGCATCGATCTGCGCCTTGGGGGCGCCGAGCATCTTGATGGCGAGCTCTTCGGTGGTCTTGTCCCACTTGCCGGTGACGCCCACGACCGACTTGCCGGCCGACGCGTTCTCCGCCTTCTGCACGGTGGTGATGATCACGTCGACGAGACCGGCCGGAACCGGCGCAGGCTTCTTGAGGGCCTCCGCGGAGATGGCCTGGATGGCTGCCGCTTCGACCTTGGCCTTGTCCTTCGCCGGGAAGGTGATCGTGGGGTCGAGGTGTCGCTTCTTGGTCTCTTCCTGCCAGGCCTTCGCAAGATCCGCGTCCTTCGACTTATCGGACAGAGCCGCCACGCCGCGAAGCCGATTGATCGCGGTCGGAATCACGCCACGCGTGACCTCCACGACCACCTTGTTGCCCTCGGTCTTCGGTTGTGGCGTGGGCGGCTTGGGCGGCACTGCATGGCCGCCTTGACCCTTCGCCGCCGCGTCGAGCACGTCGTACTCGCTCTTGAGCACGCTCGCGGTCTTGCCGTTGACCTTGGTGATCTGGCCGGTGAGCTTGCGGGCCGTGGCGACTTTCTTCCAGGCCTCGACGGTTGCCGAGCCCCACAGGCCATCCGAGAGCGGCTTACTCTTCGGCACGCCGAGGGCCACCACGATGCGCTGAATGTCCGCCACGGACTTGTGAACCTTGCTCGTGTCCGGTGCCGGCGGCGGCGTCTTCTTGCTCGTCTTCTGCACGGCCGCGGCCTCGAGCGCCTTCTGCGTCGCTTCGACGACGCGTGCGGTCTTGCCGTCCACCTTCTCGATGGTGGCGTCGAGCTTCCGATCACCTGCCTGCTTTTGCCAGGCGGTGACGGTCTTCTGACCCCACAGGCCGTCCGAGAGGTCCTTGGTCGCGGGCGTGCCGAGCGCGATCACGATCTTCTGCACGTCGCGCACGAGGATCGGCACCAGGTGCTGTGCTGCGGGCTTGTTCTTCGACGCCGCGTTGAGCGCCTGGAACGTCGCGGAATTGACCTTCGCGTGCGTGCCGTCGACGCGCTGAATGGTCGGATCGAGCTGGTGCGCCTTCGCCTGCGCCTGCCATGCAGCCTCGGTCTTCTTGCCGTACTTGCCGTCCGTCAGATCCTTGTTGGACGGCGTGCCAAGCGCGATCACGATGCGCTGAATGTCCGCGACGGGTGCGGGCGAAAGGCCGCCACCGGGTTGCGAGACGGGCGTCGTGGGTCCCGTCGGCGAAGCACCCGCGGAGAGCACCTCGAACGTGTGCGTGTTGACGCTGGCGGTCTTGCCGTCGATACGCGTGATCGTGGCGTCGAGCTTGTGGGCCTTCGCCTGCGCCTGCCACGCAGCTGCGGTCTTCTTGCCCCAGAGGCCGTCTGTCAGATCCTTGCTCGAGGGCGTGCCGAGCGTGATCACGATGTGCTGGATCTCGGCCACGGGCTTCGACACGGCGACCGTCGCCGCGGCCGGCTTGGGCGGCGGCTTGGGCGGCTGCGTGGTGACGGGCTTGGTGCCACTGGCACCACTGGTGCTGGCGGTGCCGGCGGTGGGTGTGTTGATCTTCTGGTACGCTGCGAGCTCGATCTTGGCGTGGTCCTTCCCGTCCGCGGAAATGGCGGCGGGAAGCTTGTTCGCCTTGGCCCAGGCCTGGAACGCGAACGCGGTGTTCGCGCCGTAGGTGCCGTCTTCGGCGAGCACCTTGCCGTTCTTGCCCTTGAAGCCGCGCTTGTTGAGCTCCTTCTGAAGCATCAAGACGCTGGCGCTCACGAGCCCGCCCCCGGTCACCGGTGCCGGCGTGGTCGTCTTCGCGGGCTGCGCTGCCGTCTGCTTCCAGCGCGGGATGAACTGGAGCTTCGCGCGGATCTGCTGGCCGAAGCTCGACGGGAACACGTACATCTTCGTGTTGCCCGCCATCGGCTCGGCGCTCACGTCCTTGTTGTTCGCGCGCAGCGTGGCCGCGGCGTAGCGACTCATGGAGTCTTGGTCGACTTTCTTCCACACGCCGTCTTCGACGAGGGGCTTGCCGCTCGTTTGCTTGTAGCCCGACTCGTTCAGGAAGATCTGCACGTCGCGTGCACTGAGCGACGTGTCGCCGGGGTCGAGCGTGGGCGCAGCGGCGCTGAAACCGCCCTGCGCTGCCGCGTGGCCGAAGTACTCGAGGAGCGGATCCGAATGGTAGTAGCCCATCAGAACATCACCTGCGTTACGGCGCACTGAGTGCCGCCGGGAACCGAGGGATCGCACTGCGCGAAGAGCTCGTCACCCGGGCCGAGCGTCGTCTCGAAGGTACTTCCGCTCTGGCCGGTGTTGTTGGTGAGAAGGATGGGAATGGCCGAGCCCTTGTCGAGCACGGGACCATTGCTAAACAAGATCTTGATCGGGCCGGCGATGTCGATCGAGAGCGACACCGCCACGAACCACGGGTGCGTGCCCTGGTTGTTGCGCGCGATCAGCGTGGGCGTCTGTTCGCTGACCTTGATCGTGCTCTTTGCGCCAAACGCGAGGCGCCTCGGGCCAATGATCGACGCGAACAGCATGCGCAGGTCGAGGTTCCCGCGGCCAGGCAACAGGTCCCCGAGCATCTCGAGGTGTGCACCCTGCGGGAGCTTCGGCATGGTGACGTCGCGGCGCATGTCCGGCTCGTTCTCCGGGCCGGGACGATGCACCTTGTGCGGCGGTACGCCGAACCCCGGAGGGCGGCGTATGACGCTGGGTGGGCGCTTCAAGCGATCGTCACTCATGGAGTCCTCGGCTTTCGTAGCGTCAGCGAGAGCGTGCGCAGGCGCGTCGTACGACGCACGAACCGCCGGCTCACCTGACGGCGCTTCTCACGCCGTTCTCGCACCGCCTTCTGCACGAGGCTCCTTTCACGTCCAGCTGCGGCACGAAACGTAGTCACCGAGGATCTTGACGCCGAACTCCTTGAACGTGCCGACGAGCAGCGGCCAGCGCGTGGAGTCCACACTCCAGTTGACCGCGAGCTGCGTGCCCGGGACGTTGATGTAGGTGCCGTCCCAGATCATCGGGTTGGTGGTGCCGCCTGGCCCCACCATGTCGCCGAGACTGACGGGCGCCTTGAAGTAGTCGAAGTTGCGACCCTGCTCGCGAAGATTGAACGACACGAGCGCGGGCGCAGAGCCCGTCGTCGCCGGATCCAGGGCAAAGCCATAGATGCGGCGCGGCGTGAACGTGTAGCTCGACACGAGCTGCCGCGCGTCCGTCTGGAACGTGACCTGTCCGGTCGCGTCGATCTGCACGCGGTACTCGAGCGCCTCGATGCGCATGTCCTCGGGCTTGAGCACGCCCGAAGCGAGGTCGTTGTAATACGAGATCAGCGGACCCGGCTTGATGCGCAGCATCGGGTCTTCGTCTTCGGGCTTGTTCGCGTGGAGCACGCCCTCGTTGATCAGGGCGCGCACGACGTTCGTCGCCGCCACACCCGCTGCGGTCGCGATCATGCGCGCCGCGGGGTTGTCGATGGTCTGCACTCCGGACTGAGCTTCTCCTGCCATGACAACCCCTTCGCGTGCGAACAAGAACTCTTGAAACGGAAAAGCCCCCGAGAGGGGGCTCTCTAATGCCCCGATCGGGGGGCTCAAGCTGTCTTGAGCCCCGCTCCGATCACTTGGTGACCGCGGCGCGGATGAGGCCGTGGAGCATGCAGGTGACGAGGATGACCTCGTCGATGGTCGGGCGGTCCGCCGTGTTGGCGTTCTGCAGCTGCGCGGCGCACCACGTGCGCGCGTCGTAGCGCATCACGCCATCGAGCTCGTGGTTCTGGTTGAGCAGCTGCTTCTTGACGAGGCGAGCTGCCGAGGCCGTCGCGGGCACGCCGATCGACAGGATCGAGGCGTTGTTCTCCGTGGTCGTCCCGTAGAAGCCATAGCCGCTCGGGAACTTCACCGCAGGGCCTTCGTCCTGCAAGATGTCGTTGATCTTGAGCCGGAAGAAGGCGTTGTCGATCACCTTCTTGACGTTCTGCGCGCGGCAGGTGTTGTCGCCGGCCGCCGAGCGCACGTACAGACCGATGCGGTCCATGATCATGCTCTCGCCTGCGGAGAGCTTGCGCGGCGTCTTGATGTTGGTGTCGAGCTCGCGCTTCTGCTGGATGTCCTGGAAGAACACGAACTCGGTGCCCGCCTGGATCGTGGTGCTGGCACCGTTCTGGCCGATGGCCACGGTGTCGTACTTGTCGCCCTCGCGGAAGTCGCGAATGTTGTAGATCTCGCCGGTCTGATCGTCGCGCATGAGGCCGGGCTGACCCGGGATCGGATTGATGGGCATTGGTATTTTCCTCTCTGGTGTGCCGTGTTGCCGTGACTACTGATCCCGCGATAAGCCCCGCGGAGGCTGATATGGCGAGCGCGGGTTGACGCGCTCGCGAACGTTCACGAGTTGTAGGGCGCGTAGACTTCGTCACCGAAGTACGAGCCGAGCTCCTCGCCCTGCACCACGGCGGCCTCGAGCGGCACGCGCGTGACGGTGGAGTCGCCGAACGCACCGCGTGCGGCGGAGATTTGCGGCGCGGCGAGGTCGGCGAGCGCCGACATCTCGTCATTGTAGGCCGCCATCTGGTCCTCGACGGCGCGCAGCTCGTAGTCCTCGGGGGCGGCCGAGAATCCGGGTTTCGCTTGGCCGACGTCCATGAACGTCGACACCATCTCGACCAGGCCCACGCCGAACAGCACGCCGAACGCGGCCATGGCGGCGTCGCGGCTGTAGGGGTAGAGCAGCTTTGCAGCGCCGAGGCCTGCGACCATGCCGAGACCGCTGCGCAGGCGCACGACGTTCTTCGGGTCCCAGCCGTCCACGCTGATCTTGCGAAGACCGAACGACGCGGCTCCGACGAGGCCCGCGGCACTGACGCCGGCCACGAGGAAATCCTTGATCACTTCGGGGTTCAGCATCCCCTCCATGCTGCCGTCGTACATCTCGAGCCCCATCATGTCGTCGTAGCTCATGGCGTCGTTCTCCCTTTTCTCGCTGGTGAGCCCTTCACGATGGGCCGCGCGATCTACCCGCGGCACAACGTATGGAGCGAACTTTTCAAGTCAAAACCGAGCACTTTGCCCGGGGAATCATGCGGCTCGGCGCATCGGGAAGATGCGCGCTTCGGCGACCATCTTCCGCGGAGCCTCCCAGCCAACCGGCATCGAAACCGAGGCGTCGAACGGGATCCAGCGCGTCGGGCGCGCCCTTGGGAGGCCTGCGAGCGCGTAAATGTGGTTCCACTCGGGCGAGCCCTTCGTGCGAATGGCCTTGAGCGCGCAGGGAATGCCGAGAGACTCGAGGGAGGCGCAAGCAAGCGAGGAGTAGTCGTCGCAGTCCGCGGTGCCGAGCTCGAGCGTGCGGGGCGGCTTCTGATAGGTGTCGATGCCGCGGATGTCGCTCGTGTAGCGGACGTTCTCGCGGATCGCGTTGAACAGCGCGGCAATCTCAGCCGCGTTATTTTTCTCGGGGGTGCACCAGTTCTTGCCGCACTTCTTGTTGATGGCGTTTCGGGCGAACAGGTAGACCTTGGGGTCGCGCTTGCCCTGCTCGATCAGGTCGCGGATCCGGTTGATGCGGTCTTGGAGGTTGCGCACCTCGTACGTGGTCAGCGTGACGCGGCCGTTCGAGGTGTTGGTGCTGGCCCGCCCTGTCGCCCGGCGCGGATCGATGGCGCGCTGGTCGAAGAACGAGAGCCCATCGCCTGCGCGTCTCGTAAGGTGCTTCTTGGCGTTCGAGAAGTGATGAACTCCGAGCACCACACTGGCGATTCCGAGCGCAAGGTGTCCGAACTGCATTCCTATGTGATTACGGAACGCCCTCTTTCAACTCAAATCAGGCCTTCCGTACTTCGCCTTTCTCGACCCAGCCGTGCCACTCGCAGTCTCCAGGCCATGTGCCGATCGGGTACTCCTTGAGGGCCTCAGCAGTTTCGCGCGGGACGCGGACACGTTGAATCGACGGCGAAAGCGTCAAGGTCTCGAAGGTGTCCCCGGTGCGGTCCCAGTTCTTGGCGGTCTTTGGCGTGGACGAGCCATCGAGAGCCACCACGAACGGGACGAAGACAGTGAACTCGCACCCGCACGGACAGTCGAACAGCACGCCGATGCCGGTGCGCTTCGGCACGGGAACCTCTTTGCCCTCCGCGTCCGTTTCGAAGACGCCATCACCGCCCGCGTCCAGCCAATGAGGATTCAGGTCGGTGAGGCGCATCGTCAGGACCTCAAGGAGTCGGCGCGTCGAGATCGGCGAGCGCTTCGAGCTCGTCCGTTGGCTCCTCGCTCCCTTCCTCGCTCTCGCTTTCATCGCCCTCGTCTGACTCAGACTCGGGCTCCGAGCTTTCGGGTTGAGCGACCTGTGGCGCGGCCGGCGCTTGGTTGGTTCCGCCCGTGTGGGCGAAAATGAGGTCGATGTTGTTGCGCAGGGTGACGAGTACGATCTCGCCCACGTCCTCGAGCAGAAGGCCTGTCATCACCAGGGCGTCGACCATCGCCTTGACGAACTCGATCGAGCGCTCGTGGTTGCCTTGCTGGAAGATGGTGAGCAGCTTCATCACCATGGGCTGCCACTGTGGGTCGTCGCCGAGGAACATCAAGAACTCGATGAAGGCCTCGACGATGGCGGCTTCCTTGTGAGCCGGGGATTCGAAGGCATCGCCGCGTGCCGCGAACGTGATCTTGTTGATCTTGTCGGCGGCTCCCTGAGGAAGCGGCGGGACCTTCCCCATGCGCTGCTCGGTGCGCTGCCGTGCTTGCTCGATCTCGATCACCGCGGCCGGTGCCGGTTCCGTCGGTGCCGACGGTGCGGCCGGTGCCGGCGGCGCCGCGGGTGCGGTCGGTGCCACTGGTGCCACTGGTGCCTGTGGCGCCGCCTGCGGTCTCGGCTGCTGCTGCTGTTGTTGCGGCGGAAGCTGTCGCGGCTGCTGCGGCGCCACAAAGACGCGCTGCACGGTGGGTTGCTGGCGCCCGCGGATCGCATCGCCCACGGCGCGCACCGTGTCCGGATTCATCTGGAGCGCCGAGGTAAGCAGCTCCATAACGGGGCTTCCGCCCTGCGGCTCGTTCAGGCTCTTGATGGTTTGGAACATCGTGACGAGCACGTTCATGTTCTCGGCGGCTTTGCGAAAGTCGTCGGTGCCTTCCTTGTTCTGCATCATCGACATCATGTCTCGCGGCGTGAGCCGGTCCGCGAGGAGCATTTGCAGGTAGGGGTCGGGCTCGTTCTTCTTGGTGAAGTTGGCGATGATCTCGCCGAGCTTGGCGAGCTGGTCGAGCGGGCTCGCCTCGGGCGCGGACGGCGGCAACATGGGCGGGGGCGGAGGGGGCGGCTCGAGGAGCTTCTTGACCATCGCGTCCTCGAGCGGGCTCGGGCGCCGAAGCTCCTGCATCATGGTCTGAAACTGCTGTTGCTGGCTCGTGAACAGCTGACCGAGTGTCTGCAGACCCGCGGCAATCGCAGCGCCGAGGCCGCTGTCGCCACTTGAGACCATCTGCGGCCGGCGCTGTTCGATGCGTTGCTCCTGCTCCCACATCAAGCGTTGGAACTTCATGAGCTGCTCGAAGGAGTCCGGGGAATGCGACGACTGCTCGCGCAGCTCGCGAATGCGATCCTCGTAGATGTCGCGCGTCATCTCGAGCATGCGATCCGTGGGCTGAGGCCCTGCGGGAAGGCCGGTCGACACCGGCGTAAGCGGCTCCGACATGGGAACGGTTCCGGCGTAAATGTCGATGCCGCGGGAGTCGACGCCATACAGCACGTACTCGCCCCCGCCCTTGTACGGGCGAAGATGCCGCGCGATGAAGCTCTCGATCGAGCCCGAGTCGCGCAGGGCCTTGAACGAGTACTCGTCGATGTAGTTGAGATTCCCGTTGTCCATGCGCTTGTAGATCTTGAGTCGCTCGACGCCGGGAAGGAGCTTTTGGATCTCGCCGAGCGAGCGCGTGGTGGGCGTACGCACCTCGCTGCGCGCGTCTTGTCGGTTCACCGCGCGCTGGTGCTCGCGCCGCACGTTGTGTTCTTGCGGCGATACCGGTGCAAAGGGTGGCGGTGTTGGAATGGGCGAGGGCACCGCGGGCTCGCTCGGGGGCGGCTCGAGATCTCCACTTCCGCCCACGAGCGAGAGCTGCGGTGCGGTGGTCTCGGGCTGCGCAGTGACGGCGTCGATCGCCTGTTCGACTGCGGGATTCGTGTTCGCGTTCTTGCTGGCTTTGGCCATGTTCAGGCGTCCCCTTCTGCAAATCGGCTGTGGACCATGCGAGCGAGGTCGTCGCCCGAGGTAACGAGGTAGTGGCGCATGAGCGTTGCGACGCTGTTGCCCGTCATCCTGGCGATCGCGGCGACATCGATGCCGCTTCGCCAAAGCGCTGTCACGTACGTGCGCCGCATGGTGTGCGGCGTGATGCGAATCCCGAGGCGCTCCGATGCGCGGTAGACCGTCTCGCGCACCCAGCGGTCTGACACGTGTTGGTGAATGAAGCGCTTCGAAGGCCAGAGCCACGTGCTCGGCCGGTTACGACGCCACTCGAGATAGCTCACGAGCGTGGGCTGCCCCTGCGGCAAGAGGATGGCGATGCGCGGCCGGCTTCCCTTGCCCGTCAGGTTCAAGGTCGTGACCGGCGTTTTCCCGGGCATCTGGACGCTTCCCAAGCTCTGAAGCGGAAGCTCCACCATCTCGTTGATGCGCAGGCCCGTGAGGGGCAAGAGAAGGGTCGCTGTCCGCTCGGGCTCTTGCGCCTGGCCCACTTCCTCGAAGTAGACCGCAAGCTGCGCGGGCGAGAGCGCGTCCGGCAGGGGCGTGATGATCCGCGGCAGGTCGAGCGCTTGTTGCTGAGGAACGTCGGTGCCGCGCATGCGCAGAAAGCGAAAGAAGCGGTTCACCGCGGAGATGTAAACGCGCACGCTGCGCGGCGAGTAGTCGCGTAGGTGGAGGTCCTCCACGTAACGCCGGAGCGTGTCGTGGGGCAGGCGGTGGATGTTGAACTCGCGGGCAGCAAGCCACAGGAGAAAGTCTTTGACGCAGTCGTGGTACTGCTCTGCCGTGCGCAGGGCGCGAATGCCCCGCACGTACGCTGCGTACTCGTCGAGTAAGGTCCCCGCCACCGCTCGCCAGAATACAGACGTTCGGTAAGAACGGAAGCCTCAGTGGTGCCGCTGCGCGTGCATTTAGGGCGCAAGAGCCCGCCCTTGCCACGCGCCGTGCGCGTTCAACGCTATCAACCTTCGAGAGGGAGTCGTCGCTGCGCGGGGGGTTCGCGGCAGGGGAAGGCGCCAGCTTACTTGCGGCGACTCTTCTTGATGACGCTGTGCGCGACCTTGCGGCGCAGCTTCTTGACGCGCGCGGCACAGCTCCTTCCGCCGGTCACGAAGCGGCCGTTGTGGTGGCACCGCACGCCGTACTGGCCGACGTGAGTGAGCTTGCCGCGACTGCAGCCACACTTGGCGGCCTTCGCTGCGCCGGGAGAGATTTCCATGCCGAATGCCATGGCTCAGAAGCTACAGAACGGCCGTTTTCAACGCAAATGAGCCTCGTTTGTGCGTTCAAACGCGCCTCACCGTAGGATGCTTTTCATGCCGACCATGCAGGCTATGCCCTCGCGCACGAACTACCTGCAATTCTCGGGCGCCGTGGGTGCCGCCGGGTCGCCCGCAGTGATCTCGTTCGATATCACCGCGCTGAAGGACGAGATCCGCAGGTCGACGGGCTTCTGGGACCGCGTGGATATCGAGGTGCAGGGCCTCGACGCGGGCATCACCGACGTGTCGACGCCGACGCCCGTTCTCGACGCGCAGGGCGTTCCCACGTCGTTCACGCTCGCCGTCACGGCGACGAACCCGACCGACCGCGTTTACGTCCTATTTCGACATGATCATACGGTCGTGGCGTAGACTCGCCGCGTGAGCGAGGGCCGCAAACCGAAGCGCTGGATCGAGCGCATGACCCTGAAAACATCCGAGCCCGAGCACCTGCGCGTGCTCGCCGAGATGGAACTCGAGCTCTACGTGCTCACGTTGACGTTCGAACTCGAGGCGCGGGACGCATCGAGTCGTATCTCGGAGTTCTTTCGCGGCCACTGTCTGGGTTGCCTGGGTCGGGACATCCTTCCTAGGCAGTATCGGGCGTTGTCGCTGATCCCGGGCAGTCCACTCGCCTATCCGATGTCGCCCATTGTGAAGTTCCCGGGGGGTTGATACAAAAGTTGGGTGGACTTCCTCAAGAACCCGGATGCGTACGACGCCGCGTGTCAGAGCGCGGACCGCTGCGACGACATCGACATGTGGATCAATGCCGCCGGCAAGCTGGGGATGGTGGCGAAGCACGCCGGCATGCACGTCTGCTGGCACTGCTTCGAGATGATCGCGCAGGCAGAGCAGACGCCAGGCCTGCGCGCGATCGAAATCTTCCCCGAGGGAAGCGAAGTCGGCTGCTACGTGCACGAGAAGTGCGCGCGCGAGCGCATCACGCCCAAGGCGTTCATCCGGCTTGGGCAAGGCATGGGTACGCGTCGCGACATCGCACGCATCATGAAACAGATGGGCGGCGCCGTGACCGAGATCCGCGAGCGCGCGTCGTCGGAATGAATCCGCCTGTCAGAAAGCGAGCCGCTGCCTACGCGCATATCTTCGGCCAGCTGCGCCGAAACCGGCGCGGTCAGTGGGTGCTCGCCGATATCCTGATCTTGAGCGACGAGCGGCCGACGATGCTCGACGGGATGCGCTGGTGCACGTTTCAGGATGCAACTCCCGTCCCCGGGCGGACCTTTGCGGAAGCAAAGCGGGTTGCAACGCCCATCGTGGCGAGGCTGAGGGCAATGTTCATGTGAGGGGTGCGAGCGATGCTCGAGAAGGAACACGGTCCCGGCATGCTTCGCATGGCGCTCGTCGCGCCCTTCGTCGCGCTGGCGTTGTTCCTACAAATCCTCGGCATGGTGATCGTTCAAATCGTGGGGCTGTTCGACATGTCGGCCGCGGGCGCCGTGTTCAATCTTGTCCAAAAACCGTTTCTTTCCAGCATGGGCATTACGCGCGAGAACGCGGACGACGTGACGACATGGGTGCGCGCGGCGGTGTCAGAGGGCGAAAAGCCCGACGCGCGGTGTCCGACGTGCCACCGCAAGATGGGGCCGTGACCTGGAGGGAGAATGCGCACCATGAGAGGCAACTACACCGACGTGTCGTGTGACTCGCCCAGCTGTCCGTTGAACTTCAGTGTCGAGACCAATCGCGAGGCCGAGCCACGTGATTGGGGAGGCCTCACGCTCGGATTCATCCACGGTAAGTCGGGGCAAGCGATCGAGGTACGCATGGACCTATGTCCGAGACACATGCGCCACTTCGTGAAGCGCTACGGGTTGCAGGAGCGCTTGCGGCATGTGACGGGGCACCCCGTGGAGGAGTCGGTGAGGGAAGAGTTTGCGCCGTAGGCGGGGCGGATTCGCGTTGAAACGGCCGGCTCCGTAATCTGCTGGGTTGGAGGCCCGGCAGCTTCAATGAGCACAGTGACGCCGCTCAGTCCGCTCTACAACGACACGCAGGTGCATGGGACGCTGCCGCCCAACGCAGTGAACCAGTACGACGCGATGGCGCGACGTGATCGCGCCTGCCCGCAGTACGACATCTGCTACCCACGCGTGACCACGCGCTTGTGCCGCGTCGGCCAGGGCCACGATCACCAGCTGCCGCGACTGCTCTACTATTCGATCCAGCGCAACAAGCGCTTGCCCGTCGGCTTTGGCGAATGGGGTGCGGTGAAGGACGCGCCGCAGTTCCCAGAGACCATCGTCGAGCAACAGATCATGAACCCGAGCGAGGACGCGCGCATTGCGCTCGCGACGGCGCGTCGGCTCGCGGATGCGATGGGACGTCGCGCGTATGTCGTCGGCAGCTTCGGTGCGAAGCCCTCGCGCGATCCGCGCTACTTCGTGCCCGTCGTCTACGTGCAACCAGGCGGTCTCGTGCGCCTGATCGATCACCGTCCTGTGGGCACGGTGACGGTCAACAAGATGACGCCGTTCGAGTTCCAGTATTACATCGCGATGGGCAACGGGACGAATCTCCTGCCGCGAGATGCCTGATGCACATCCTCACGAACGAGGATCGAGAGAGGCTGTTCGGCTCGTTCCCGTACGTGCCGGATCCGCGCGTGGGCAACAACGAGCGCGTGCAGATCCTGAACGATTGGCCGCAGGCGCATCTCGTCGACGTCGAGATCGGAACGCTGCTCCAGCATGCCGGGCTCTACTTGCCCGTGCGCGTGCGCTTCCATCGCCTGGTTGCCGCCGCGGCCACGCGTCTATTTGCGACGTGGCGTGACTACGACCTGCATCACAACATCCTGTCTTGGAACGGGAGCTACGCCGCGCGCTTTCGTCGCGGCCAGCCTGGCGTGTTGAGCGCGCACGCGTGGGGAAGCGCCTTCGACATCAACGCACGCTGGAACCCGTTCGGAAAAGAGCCGGCGCACGCGGGCGAAAAGGGCTCCGTGCGCGAGCTGGTCAGCATTGCGAAAGCACAGGGCTGGATATGGGGCGGCGAATGGCATCACCCGGACGGGATGCATTTCGAAGCCACGGAAGCTGCGATTTCGGGAGGCGCGAATGGCGACGCTAGTATTCATCCCTAAGCAAGGCTCGGGATCGGGCGGACCGCCGTCGGGGCCTGCGGGTGGTGACCTCAGCGGGACGTATCCGAGTCCCACGGTGGCGAAGCTGCAGACGCGCACCGTGGCGGCGACAGCGCCGACGAACGGTCAGGTGCTCACGTGGAACAACGGCACGACGGAGTGGGAGCCGCAAACGCCGAGCACGGCGCCCACGGGCGCCGCGGGGGGTGACCTCAGCGGGACGTATCCGAACCCCACGGTGGCAAAGCTTCAGACGCGCACCGTGGCGGCGACGGCGCCGACGAACGGTCAGGTGCTCACGTGGAACAACGGCCTGACGCAGTGGGAGCCGCAAACGCCGAGCACGGCGCCCACGGGTGCCGCGGGCGGCGATTTGAGCGGGACGTACCCGAACCCCGCGGTGGCGAAGATTCAGACGCGCACCGTGGCGGCGACGGCGCCGACGAACGGTCAGGTGCTCACGTGGAACAACGGCCTGAACCAGTGGGAGCCGCAGACACCGTCGGCCGGCGGCGGCACGCTGCAACTCGCCTACAATGGCGGTTCCGGCATCACGCTCTCGAATGCGAACCAGGCGGTGAGCATCACCGACTCTGCGCTCACCGGCACGGACCGCTCGGCGATCGAGATTGCGAAGACGTTCAACGGCGGCACCGAGCCGGCCATCGACGTCACGCATAACGCGCTCAACAACGCAACCACGGTGCGTGGTGTGCGCGGCGGCTACAGCGGCGAGCTCGACCCGCAAGGGCTCTTCTACGATGAAACAACGAGCGGCGGCGGCGTCTTCGAGATTCGCGGCTTTCGTACGCAGCAGACCGCCGGCAAGAACGCGACGAGTCTGCGTCTGCTCGGTCAGGATGCCGTCACCAATACCACGGACACCGGCGGTTACATCGAGCTCACCGCAGGCGGATCGGGCAAGACCCCCGGCGCGATCACGCTGAATGGCGGCGTTGCCAATGACCCGGGTTCTGGAACCGTTGCGGGCGGTCCGCTCAACTTTGCGCCGGGTATCAGCAACCGTGGTCCTGGCGGCGACCTGAATGTGCTGGGTGCGCTCGGCACCACGCGCGATGGCGCAATGATCTTGCGCGAGATTCCGGGCGGCGTGCTCGGTCGCACCGCGCTGTGGTTCAACGAATCGAGCGGCACCCATCACGTCGGCTTCGTGGCGCCCACCGCGATCGCAGCGGATACCGTGTGGACGCTGCCGAATGCCGACGGCACGAACGGCCAGGTGCTCAAGACCAACGGCGGAACCGTCCTGAGCTGGACGACGATCACCGCAACGGGTGCCGCGGGCGGCGACTTGAGCGGCACCTATCCGAATCCGACGGTGGCCAAGCTGCAGACGCGCACGGTGGCGGCAACGGCGCCGACGAACGGTCAGGTGCTCACGTGGAATAACGGCCTGACGCAGTGGGAGCCGCAGACGCCGAGCACCTCGCCCACGGGCGCCGCGGGCGGCGACTTGAGCGGCACGTACCCGAATCCCACGGTGGCGAAGATTCAGACGCGCACGGTGGCGGCGACGGCGCCGACGAACGGTCAGGTGCTCACGTGGAACAACGGCGCGACGCAGTGGGAGCCGCAAACACCGTCAGGCGGCGGCACGCTGCAAGCGGCGTACAACGGCGGCTCGGCCATCGCGCTTTCCAACGCCAATCAAGCGATCGCCATCAGCGACAGTGCGCTCACGGGCACGGATCGCTCGGCGATCACCATCTCCAAGACGTTCAGCCCGGGTGTCGAGCCCGCCATTCTGATCGCGCACAGTCACGGAAACTTCGACAACGTTTCCATCAAATGCACCCGCGATAACTCGACGTTCGAGATCGATCCGTTCGGCATCTTCTATGACTGCTCGGACAACGTAGCGCTCATCGAGATCACACCGGTCAACGTGTTCCAAACGAACGCGGCGGCGAACGGATGCGATCTCTCGATCGTGGCCCAAAGCGCCACCAATCAGCGGGGTGGAAAGCTCACGCTGCAAGCGGGCAACTCGGGGTTGACGGGTGGCGATCTCGAGCTCGATGCGGGCAGTTGGTCGCACATCGGCACTGCGGTCACGGGAAATGGCGGCAACATCAACGTCAATCCGGGCGATACCACGGCGGGCGCGGGCGGCTCGTTCAACGTGTTTGGCGGCGCGGGCACCACGGCGGATGGTGCGCTGGCGCTTCGTGCGACGGGCGGCACGCTCGGCCGCACTGCGCTCTGGTTCAACAACAGCGCAGACACGCATCACGTCGGCCTCGTGGCGCCCGCTGCGATCACGGCAGACGTTGTGTGGACGTTGCCAGCGACCGATGGCCTGTTGAATCAGGCGCTCGTCACGAACGCCGCAGGCGTGCTCAGCTGGTTGACGGTTGCGACGGGCGCGGACTCCGTGGTCAACATCAACAAGTACACCGCAAACCACACGATCTCGGCGGTGAGCGATCAGTTCATCCTCGTCGATACCTCCGGCGGTGCGTTCAATCTCACGTTGCCGAATCCCGCGACCACCAATCGCATCTTTACGATCAAGGATGTCGCGGGCTCGCTCGCCACCAACGCCGTGACGATCGTGCGCTTCGGCAGCGAGAAGTTCGAAGGTCTCGCGGCGAGCTACGCGTGGGGCCAGAACTTCGGTCGCCTACGCATCGTGTCGGACGGCACCGACTGGTGGATCATCGGCGCCTGAAAAACGAAGGGAGCGTCTCCGTGGCTTACTACGCAATCGTGACCGAGGGTGTCGTCGACAACGTCATCGTCGCCGAACCAGAAGTGATCGAGGAGATGGGCGAAAAGCGCCTCGGCGGCGTCGCCATCGACATCACGAACACGGAGCCTCGTCCAGCCATCGGTGATTTGTGGGACGGCGTCACGTTCACGAAGGCGCCTGTTCCCCCGTCTGACGAGCCGAGCGACGGCTGAGGAGAACCAACGCGATGGGACAATGGAGCCGCTCCGTCTTTACTTCCACCGGGACATGGACCTGTCCGGCCGGTGTGACGGAGGTCTACGTTGATATCCTCGCAGCAAGTGGCGGTGGTTCAGGCGGCGGTGGCGGCGGCGGTGGCGCGACCTCGGCAACGG
>Ga0068857_100000032_pt1 | contig 74940 bp, 109 predicted proteins | sample KBSCornC72_FD_66591 | JGI IMG/M metagenome (GOLD analysis project Ga0068857, IMG submission 66591) | Corn rhizosphere microbial communities from Kellogg Biological Station, Michigan, USA - KBS Corn C7-2 | ecosystem: Host-associated > Plants > Roots > Rhizosphere > Soil ...
GGCGTCGAACAGCGGCTACAGTGGCTCGGCGTCGAACAGCGGCTCACGTGGCTCGGCGTCGAACAGCGGCTACAGTGGCTCGGCGTCGAACAGCGGCGACTATGGCTCGGCGTTGAACAGCGGCGACTATGGCTCGGCGTCGAACAGCGGCTCACGTGGCTCGGCGTCGAACAGCGGCTACAGTGGCTCGGCGTCGAACAGCGGCGACTATGGCTTTGCAATTGCAATGCGCGGTGGCAGGGTAATGAGCATTACCGGGAAGTCATGCTTAATTGTTTGCTACCACGACAATAACAGCGTAGCGAGATGCGCTACTGGTACGGTTGGCGAAAATGGTATAGAGGCTAACGTGTGGTATGAGGCCGATGTATCGAGCGGGAACCTTGTCATTTCCACCAATCAATCGTCACCGGAGGATTTATAAATGGAGGAAACCATCCAGCAATCGACACAGGGCAACATCCCACGCCACTCCGACATCCCCTGCGTTGTTGGTGTCGAGCAGTACGAAAGCGGTAGCGATCTAGCCTTTCGATCATGGCTTTTGACGCGCGGCACGACGCTCGACACGATCAAGGGCACGAGCGAGTACGACGAGTGGATCGCGGACTATGAAGACTACCGGCGCGGCCAAGTCGTCATCGGCAATGACTTCACCCTGCTCGACTCTCTGAAATACGAGTGGCAGCACAGTCCGAAAACGTTCATCGTAACCGGCCTGATAGTTGCGCTAGTGATCGGGCTTGGGGTCGCGGCGGTGCATTGGCTGAAATAGCGAGGAGATCACATGTCGAAGCCTATTTCTGTAAACGACATTGCGAATGCTAAGAATAACAGCATACCGGACGTGGTTTTTGATGCGTTCAATGCGCTCATATTGAAGAATTGGAATGGTGGCAGCGCCACAGTCGGGCAGGACGAAGTAATACGCGTCATTCTTGCATCTAGTGGTTATTCACGGGCGGAAATCTTTGATAGCCACTGGCTAGATGTCGAGGGGGCTTATCGCGATGAAGGGTGGGTTGTCGAGTACGATAAGCCGGGTTACAACGAGAGCTACGAGGCTTACTTCGTGTTCCGAAAACCGAGGAATAAGGTATGAGCACTAACCAGAACCCGCCCCGCCTACCGACAACCGGCACCGACTTCCGGGACGACGAACTCAAGTGTTACGTTTGGCCTCATCCGTTCTGGCAGCGCCCTGGCGATGTTGTCGAGCAGTTCCCGGCTGTGTCATCCGTGCTTGAGTCGCTTGAGAGCTTTGGCAAGGTCCGGGAGGTGTGGCAGTCAAAGCATACCGTGGAGCTTGGTAAGCTTGCAAATATGAGCGGCTTGCAGTGCATGGTCTCAATATTGCGATCGGTACTGATTGACAAGAAGCCGCTTAACGCGGACTGGCGCAGTGCTCTACTGGAAGTGATCAATTCACAGCGAACATATAGCCGGTGGAACCATGAGCAAAACTGCATGGTCGAGGTTAACCCTCTTGAGTTGCTACTGGATCGTCAATGGATCGAGGGCGCTGGCTGGCGCGAACTTAATCGCGTAGCGGCCCGTGGGACCGTTGTACACGACGCGATCGAGGAGTGGGTGTACAAGTTCGTCGGTGGAGGTCAGATGATCGACTACGACGACGAGCGGCAAGTGTGGCAGTACACGCTCGACATCATTGAGGACGAACGCAGGCGCAGAGGCAAGTTCTACGTCGAGCCGGAAGCTTGCTGGAAACATGTGCAGCAGGCGCTACGATGGCTAGACATGCATGTCAAGGCTGTACACATGGCCGAGACCGCCGTGTTCAACCGCACGGTCGGCTACGCTGGCACGGTCGACCTTGACGTGGAGCTAAAGAACGCAGAGGGCATATGGCGCATCGACGCCAAGACAAGTTCGAAGCACTACGACAGCCACCGCATCCAGTTATCGGCCTACTACTACGCCGAGTTTGCGGCGATCATGAACGCCAACTCACTTGAACCGCTGACGAAGCCTGACCACACGGCGAACCTCTACATCGGCACCGAAGGCGCAATTCTGCGTGAGTGGTGGACCGACAAGAAAGGCAAGGTGATCCCCGAGGAGCGCGACAAAGACTTCGCGGCGTTCTCATCGCTCCTCCTGCTGACCATGCCCCGTGTCAAGCCGGTCTTAGGCGAGGACGGCAAACGGCATGCGATCAACCCGCGCACGATTGAAAAGTGCACTAATCGACCACCGAGGGCGGATAAGGAGCAGATTGATGACGAATAAGCAAGAAGATAGACCACGATGGGACGAAGCGAAGGCGAGGGAGGTTGTCAGTAAGTCTTACGGCTGGATACCGCACCTACTTGATAACGGTGACGGCACGTTCTCGGTGATGGGGCATATCACCTGCGAGCGGTGCGACTACTGCGACGAGTCCTACAAAGAAGACCCTGACGGCACTAAGTACGACCTGTACGACCGCCCGATGGTCCACAAGTTCTTAGAAGACCCGTACGCCGGTCGCGCGGTTATCGAACAAGAGGCCGCAAGGCGATTTCTGGAGTTATCCGAAGGAGAGCAAGATGGCCCTGACTGAGTTGGAGCAAAAATTGCTCGACGCGCTTGTGTTAGCGCAAGAGCACTTAGAGTTTTGCGGCTACGGAGACAACTATGAGCGCGAGATTGCCAAGTCTATAAAGCTTGCGTAAACGATTGAAGATACGGTGAAGATGGCGCAAGCAAAAGCGCAAAGCTAGAACATTTCAAACAACAAGGAGATCGAAAAATGGACAACGGAACTGGATACGTCGGAGTAGGCTACGGCAAGAAGTTGCCGCAGGGTGGGGGTACTGGCTCGGAACTCTTTTACATGAAAGAGGTCGGTCAGCAGATCAAGGTGCGACTTGTGACCGAACCATATGTGCACGATGGGCCGGGGGCTACTGCGGCTCGCCCGTTCGTTAAGGCGGCGTGGGGCTGTATTCTGAAGAATAACAGCCTTGAGCCTGGTATGGAACCGAAGGCGGTCATCCTGACCGAGAACGGCGACGTGTACGAAACGATTGGTGACATCTACGCGCAGCACGGCGACCCGTCGAAGTACGACCTTGTTCTGACCAAGCAGAAGAAGACGCAGGAGAACGGCTGGAAGTCTGCCGAGGTCCGGGTGCTCGCAAAGGACAACGGCCCTACCGAAGCCGAGATCGAAATGGCGAACGCCGCGCAGGTTGCCACGCCGGGACAGATCGAAGCCACGATGCTTATCGTGACCGGTAAGTCCGCACCAAAGGCCGCGCCTGCGGCGAACTCGGAGTACGACCCTGAGTTCGACCCGTTTGCAAAGTAATACGCCTCTGAGTGGCTTCAGTGAACCTGAAGCCACTGCACCCCCACAAGGAGATCACTCAGCAATGGCTACTGTCACAATCGTCAACATGACGTGCGACCTCACCGGTCGCAAAATCACCGAGGACCAAAAGGCCGAGGTCATCACAAAGCTCAACCTCATCGGCAAAGATGGTGCGGTCATCCCAATCGAGATCGCTATCCCGGCCAACTCCGACATCGACAAGAACGCCCTGCTTCGTGCGATCGGCAACACCGCCGAGAAGACGCCGCGCGGCAGCACGACAACCGAGCCTGAACCGCCGCAGGAGCCTGAGAAGGGCAAGCGCGGTAAGGTCGACGGCGAGACGCCAGCAGGGGCGTAAGGGAGTTCGCCATGCCAGTCATCAACGTGCAACGAAAGATGCGGCAGCTTGGCACCGTGCGCCTTGGGTTTAGCACCCCAGGGTCGCGTGGTGGCAAGAGGCCCAATCGCTCGAAGACGATCATTCTCACCAGCCCTGACAAGTGGGCGCTTGAGCACGCGGCGGCTCAGTTTGGCGGGACTGTCACGGACTTCCCCGAAGGCTCAGTCGACAAGTTCAAGCTCATCACCGAGCGCACCGAGATACCGATTGCGGTCACGTCGATCGAGGCTTCGCAGTGGCGGGAGCACTGGGACAAAGGCTCCTGCGTGCTTCGGTGTAACGGAGAGGAAATCTGTGGCCCGCGCAAATCTCCGATGCTCGGCAAGCCCTGCCACTGCAAGAAGATTTACCCGGACGACTCGGAGCGCTACGAGGCCGCGAAGGTGAACAAGGCGTGCAAGCTCGTCACTCGGTTCTCGTTCATGATCCCGAGCGTGCCCGACATCGGCGTGTGGCGACTGGACACACGCGGCGAGCACGCCGCCGAGGAACTTCCGCTGACCGTCGAGTTCATCCAGTCCGCGTTAGGCGAGGGCCGCATGTACGTCCCGTGCACGCTCGCAATCGAGCAGCGCAAAAACACGGACGGTCAGCCGTACCCAGTCCCGGTCGTGCGCCTCACGCAGAGCATGCAGGAGATCGAGGCGGCACGCCTCACTGCGCCAACGCCGCAGCAGCTTGCTACTGGCACTCAGAAGCAGCTAGAGGCTCCTGACGATGACGGCGACCACATCGACACGACGTTTAACAGTGACGACCCCGAGGGGGTTTTCAGGAATGAGGAAGAGTAGTGCAGATTATCACGACATCAGAGATTACCGTCCGGCTCATACAAAGTATGGGCGGCGATCATATGGTAGTGGCAGCGGCTAAGGTATCAACCGATCCTGACGAAGCGCTACTATGGGCGCTGGACGAGTTCAAGGACGATGTTTCGGGCCTTATCAACTACCTTATGGCACACCGGCACGGATCGCCGTTTGAGCACGGAGCGATTACGCTCTTTGTCCACGCCCCGATCTGTGTGTGGCGCGAATGGCACCGACACCGATTAGCGAGTTACAACGAGGAGAGCGCAAGGTACCGACAACTTGAGCCGGTCTTCTATATCCCGGATCAGGATCGCCCGATGATCCCATGCGACGGTTTTAAGTCGGCAAGGCCGAACTTTAGATTGCCGACCGACGCAGAATATGACGCCCTGGTTAACGCAATGACAAGCTCGTACGAGGACGCTTATGAGACGTATGCTACCCTACTTGGGCCTGACCAAAAGCAACCTCAGTACGATCGCGGTCTGGTGCGGGACATCCTGCCCGTAGGTATCTACTCCTCGTGTTGGGTCACCGTCAACCCGCGAGCGCTCATGAACTTCCTGTCCCTGCGCGTTCACGACCCTGACGCCGCCAAGGTGTCCTATCCGCTGTGGGAAATCGACATAGCGGCTCGCAAGGTTGAAGCGATCTTTGCCGAGCTATGGCCTATCACGTACGCAACGTTTATCAAGAATGGAAGGGTAGCCCCATGATGACCGACATGTGCCGATGTGGACACGCATTAGGCGTTCACGAACCATCTTCCGACGCCGCCTGCTGCATTCGCGATTGCGTTTGCGTTCGCTATGTGCCGAGGATCAACATTACCGAGGACTCGAAGCCTACGGGTCAGCCTGACGAGTTCACCGGCGAACAGCGCGGGGCCGTGAAGTCCATCAACGACTCATGGCAAGGCTCAAAGATCAGTATTAACCTGAAAGGCGTCGGCCCCGACGTTCCCGTAGTCTACAACGACAAGGGTGCGGGTCAAAGCCATTCACCTTACCGCTTTGATCTATTGCCACCACTTGCCTGTGCCGATATTGCTGAGATCATGGCGCATGGCGCAGTCAAGTATGGCGAAGGCTCTTACCTGAACATAGACGCCAAAGACCACCTGAACCACGCCATGCAGCACATCTTTGCGTTCCAGACTGGAGACACGCAGGAAGGCGAAGTAATCGAGCACGCCAAGCATGCCGCGTGCCGTATGCTGTTTTGGCTGGAGTGCTTGGAAAGGAAACTATCATGAACCCATCAGTTACCGGTAGCCCGGCTGACGGTTGCAGTATTGACGTAAAGCGATTTTATGTGCCCGGAGTTGTTGTCACCGCAGATTGCCCCGCTTGCAATAAAACCTACACGCAAGACCTATCTACTGACTACCTGTCATACCCGGTAATCGGAGCGCCTGAAGATGTGACTTTCTGGTGCGACAATTGCAATGCCGACTGGACAGACAAGATTGTGCTGAAGTTGTCTGTGGAGGTTTGCGATTGAAAGTCGACCTATTCCACTCGATCTATAGTTATATGGGCATGCGCACTGTCGATTACGTGCAAACTGTCGACCTGCCATTCGCGCCGTTTCCGGGGCTGTTCATTGGCGGTTATGACGGCGACTTGGATTTCACAGTAAAGGCCGTATCGGTCGACCTCGACGGAAGCATATCGTGCACCAACGAGAACGAATATCTGAGAGTAAAAGGCGCTGAAGCCGACGCCATACTTGCCGAACGTGACGAGCATTATACGTCCATAGGATTTAAGCGATACCCATGAAGCAAACCTACTAAAAAGAAACGCATAAGACGGAAGGAGATCACAATGACCAACGCCGACAAGATTAACGAATTAGCCGCAGAGTGCCACGAGGCCAATAAGAACTGGTGGCTTGACTTGAACACTATGGAGCGCAAGGAGCGCAATGTAGGGGAACTGCTGATGCTTATTGTGTCAGAGCTTGCCGAGGCGATGGAGGGTCATCGTAAAAACCTCATGGATGATAAGTTGCCGCACCGTAGTATGCTGGAGGTAGAGCTTGCCGACGCCATGATTCGGATATTCGACCTTGGCGCTGGATTAGGGCTTGATCTTGGTGGCGCGTTCACCGAAAAGATGGAGTTTAATGCGCATCGCGCAGACCACAAGATCGAGCAGCGTAAGGCTGATGGCGGAAAGAAGTACTGATGAAGAACACCCACATCGAAGACCTAACCATCGGTCAAACGTTCTGCGATCAGTTCCAAGTTGTCTCCACCGAGGAGCGTAAAACCGTAACCGGTCAGCCATTCATGCTCATCACGCTCCGCGATCGCACCGGCGAACTCAAGGGCAATAAGTGGAAAGCGACCGCATCGGATTTCACAACATGCGCTCAAGGATGTATTATCGTGGCCGAAGGCGTGGTCGAGGAGTACCCGAAAGACAAGGCCAATCCCGGCAAGGGGCCGCGCCAACTCAATATCTCGCGTGTGTCAGTGGCTTCGGCGGCTGACACCGACGCCTCCGACTTCATCCCGGTCGCTGCTAAGAGCTACGACGAGCTTATGCAGGACATGCGCAACCTCGTCGACCTGATAACCGACCCGTGGCTCAATGCACTCGTGAAGACGGTCCTGCGCTCGAAAGACGGCCAAGACTGGATGCGGTGGCCTGCGGCGAAGTCCGTGCATCACGCGGTCAAGCACGGGCTACTTCAGCATAGCGTCGAGGTGGCTGAGTATGCGGATGCGATCTGCTGCGTACGCGGAAACCACTCGTACCCGGAGGAGATCAACCGATCACTAGTGATCGCAGGAGCGCTTTTGCATGACATTGGTAAGGTCAAGGAGTACGTCGAGACGCAGAATGCCGCATTCGATATTGGCGTTGGTGGATTACACGGCCATATAGTCATCGGGGTTCAAATGATTACAAAAGCTGTCTTTGACTCAGGTATCGGTTTTTGCGAACTATACGATGAACTCATTCACATTTTATGTTCGCACCATCAAGAGCTTGAGCATGGAAGCCCGGTAAAGCCAATGACCCCAGAGGCGTTGATTGTGGCTAAGGCCGATCAACTTTCCTCTGACCTTTACAGTATATGGGATGCGCGACACAAGTACACGGGGCAAGGAGTGTACGCAAAAACGATGCACGGATACGTTTATTGCCCGAAAGGATGACCATGAGAGTAACCGGACTGGACCAAAGCCTTGTCAATAGCGGACTAGCTTATTATTGTGGCGACGGCATCTATGGTTGCGATAACTGGCGCACCGACATCGGTGAAGTCAAGAAGCTCAAGGGAATAGCAAGGCTCGACTGGATCAAGAAGCAGTTAGCCGAAGAACTGGCTATCGGCACAGACCTCCTTGTCTTGGAAGGTCGGTCTCCTGCTGGTATCAGTGATGCCTTGTCGCTCGGGGGGCTGTTTGCCGTACTTGAACTCACAGCCTTCGAGCGGAATGTGCCGGTACTGGTTGTACCGCCTGCATCGCGGATCGCCTATATGAGCCGTGGCAAGATGAGCACGAGGGACGGCACAGAGGTACTGAAGAGGTCAGCAGTCAATCTGGCAAGGTCCGAGTTCGGGTTTGACCAAGACATCGACGACAATGAGGCCGACGCGTTGTACTTGGCAAGGATTGGGGCGCATTACCTTGGCCTTATTGTCGATGTAGACCCCAAGCGCCAAGAAGTAATCGCCAACCTGCGGCTCACGCCCGAGGAGCGCAAGCGAGCGGAACAGGACCGCAAGATAGCCGAGGCCGCGCGTATCGTCGCTTCTCGCAGTAAAGCCTGCCAAGAAGTCTCGTAAACAACTTCAGCTATTCGAAGACGCCTTCACCGGCGAGAAGCACTTCTCCGGTCCTGGCCCGGTACCGGCGCGCGAGATCAATGGCTAAGGCTAGCAAGTCAAAAGTCAAAAGCCACAAAGGGGCAGAGCTAACCGTAGCCTTCGACGGGCTTGAAGTCGAAGCGGTAGCCCCTGACGGCATGAGTTCAAGAGGCGACGGCAAGGATGAGCCTGTCGACAAGAAGAAGCCTTTTCGTTTCCTCGCGATGCGTGTCGACTTCGAGCAGTCTCAAGGGCCATGTTCGCGTTGCCTACACGAGATCGGAACTACGGGCTACCTGACCGGCTACGACATTGTATGCTCGGTGTGCGCCGAGGACATAAGGCGAGAGAGGGATACGCGCGGAGCGTGGTGGAGGGTTGCCGATGGCTAAAATCGCCAAGCAAGACTTCATCCCGTTCAGCAACAAGTGGCCCAAGCGAGACGCGTTCCGTGAGAAGCTGGTCAACGATCAGGTAAAGGCCGTTAAGGATGCGGAGATGCTCCTAGTGCGAGGCGCTACTGAGGCGCACCGCAGGAAGCTCGCGCAAGTCGGCGGATTCAGTGTACTAATCCAAGCTTTCGACGAGTGGAAGTCGAAGCCGAAAGTGAAGAAAGAGGCAGTAAATGAGTGATTTTCCTAAGTGGGCACCTGCGTCTACGCGCATGTCGGACCTGACCGCCGAGCGGGACTGGTACCGGTCCGCACTGGCGGCGCTGGAGAAGATAGTGTCGATGAACAGACAAACCGCGAGCGACCAATACGGCGATGCTGATAAGGCAGAGAGCTGGGCGTGTGTGTCCGTTGCCCGTGCGGCCCTCGCGTTGACGAAAGGACAACCCGAATGAGCACTAACGAACCCGTCGACGTCGACAATTCTCACGTCACGCAATCGATGCTAGCGAGTACGCTTGAGGACGCATTGCTTGATCCTAACCTCGGCAACGATGACCCATCGATTAGCGTTCGGCCAACCGTCGATGTGGCGGCGTTACGCGCGGCGGCAGAGGCGGCAAGTGACTGCGAATGGGCATGGGATGGCATGCGCGTTGCCAGTGACGGCCATGTCTACGTCCCGGAGTGCAGCCACCTCGGCGAGACGCTGATTAGCCTTGATGACACCTACGAGAACAGCGGCAACGACTGCGCCTTCATCGCCGCCGCCGACCCGTCTACCGTGCTCGCGCTGCTGGACCGGCTGGCGCGTGCGGAGACGGCGCTACGGGCGATGGTGGACTATGGCGGTTGCCGATGCCGCCTTCCGCTTGACAACGGGCAGCACCGCCCCGGTTGCCCTGTGCCCGCCGCCGAGTTGGCACTTGAGAGTATTGCTGAGTCCTCAGAAAAGGCTGTACAATAAGCTCTATGGCAAGTAAACGACGGCTAAAACGCCAAGAAAAGCGCTACGAAGACGCCGAGAGGTGCTGGCGAACCGGCAAGATTAGGCACCAGCAAAAGATCGGCGCAACACTGCAAATTGCTCAACTTAGGACTCGTCGCTACTGTCAAGACGGCGACCTGCTAAGGGAGTATTACTGTTCACATTGTCACGGCTGGCATTCGGGCCATAGCCTAGACATCCTTTATGTTTCTGATCCCAAGCACATGAAATAAACCAGATGTCAAACCAACGCGTTCTCAACGCCGCACGGCTTATTGTCGAGGCAGGCGTTTCAGTCATCCCTATCCGTCCGGTCGGTCCCACCTGCCCTGACGGAAAAGCCCCGGCACTGGCGACATGGAAGGAGTTCGAAAGCAGAATACCAACCTTAGAGGAACTTGAAACATGGTTCGGGGTCGAGACGCCGCGCGGCCTCGCTATGATTGGCGGCGTCGTGTCGGGACACCTCGAAATCATCGACTTCGACGAGGCGGATATCTACGACCGGTGGGCAGTGTCCCTGCCTGACCCTATCGCTGAAATCGTCAAGACGCTCCCACTCGCGGCTACACCTTCCGGCTGCAAGCACCTGTTCTACCGCTGCACGGACGGCATTGGCGGCAACATCAAGCTCGCGCGAACGCTCGGCCCTGACGGGAAGCTTATCAGTCACGGGGGTATCGAGGTGCGCGGCGAAGGCGGCTACGTCGTCTGCCCGCCGTCACCGGCCTGCGTGCATCCTGCCGGTAAGGGCTACGAGCTTCTGCGCGGGCATCTAGCCAAGGTTCCGAGCATAGCAGGGGCGGTGCGGGAAATCCTGTTCGAGACGGCAAAGAGCTTCAATCAGTACGTCCCGGCCCCAAAATTCGTATCGAGGCCGCGCACGGGCCTGCCGCGCCTCGAAGGCGATCTGCAACCCGGCACGCACTATAACCAGCAGCGCGGCGTCGTGCAACTACTCCTTGAGAAGCACGGCTGGCAGTACGTCGAAACGAGCGAGGAGTGGCACGAGTTTCTGCGTCCCGGCAAGCAGTACGGCAGGTGTAGCGCAGGCGTGTCGATCGAGACGAATACGTTTCACGTCTTCTCAACCAACGCCTCGCCGTTCGAAAACAACATCGGCTACTCGCCGTTTGATGTGTATACCTTGTTGGAACACGGCGGCGACTATCGCGCGTCAGCCAGGGCGCTAGGCAAAGACGGCTTTGGAGCGCCCCCGCAGGCGCGTACAGCGGCGGCAAAGCCCGTGCAGGTCATAAGTCCCATGACAGGCGGCTGGAAGCCCCTGCCGAGCGGCGTGGCGACGATCCCATTCCCTCTGGATGCTTTGCCGGGGGTACTTCGCGAATATGTCGAAGCCGTCGCGGAAACCACCGAAGTCCCGGTTGACCTTGTGGCAATCAGCGCGATCGGGGTGTGCAGCGCCTCGATACGAGGTAAAGCCTACGTCAAGGTCGGCAGTACCCACGAAGAGGAACTGTGCTTCTTCATGCTCCCGCTTATGCCTTCCGGCTATCGCAAGAGTCAAGCCTTGAGGAAGTTGTCGAGGCCGATCTACAACTTTCAGGATGGGCTGGAGCAGGGCAACCTCGCGGAGAACAAAAAGCTCGCGTCGAAGATCAGGCAGTACAAGCGCGAGATCGCACGCAAGGAGCTTGATATCAAGAAGGCGCATGGAGACAAGCTGCTACGCGAAAGCCTTGAAGCTGATATCGACAAGCTCGAAGAACACATGCCCAAGATCATCCCAAAGCCGCAATTGATCGCGGGTGACATCACCCCCGAAAGCCTCGCGGTCAAGATGGCTCAGGCCGAGGGAAACGCGATGTGCGTAGTCTCAGCCGAGGGGCGGTTCTTCGCCAACATCAGCGGCATCTACAACAGCGGCAAGCCAAACCTCGATATCTGTTTGCAGTCCTACGACGGCGAGCGTATTATCATCAACCGCAAAGGGCAGGCATCGCAGGCCGATGACACCGGCAGGGACGCAGGGGAAGTCTCGATCAAGCGCCCCAACCTGAACTTCGTCACGATTGTTCAGCCCGCAATCCTGCGGGACATGTTGCAGATACGCGCCTTTCGAGAATTAGGGTTTATAGGCCGGTGTACCTTCGTGTATCACCCGACGCCCGAGATCGGAGATGAGTACGAGGATGTACCCATCGACCCATTCATTGCGCACTCGTACGAAATGATGCTCAGTCAACTCCTGAACATCAAGCCGCTCGCCACCGAAGAGGAGCCTGAGAAGTGCTACGAAATCAACCTCGACGGTCCCGGCCTTGAAGTATGGAAGGAGTTCTACAAGAATATGAACGCCCGCCGCCGAACCGACCTCGCCCCGTTCGACGAGTGGGCCGCGAAGCACGCTGGCAGGGCAGCCAGGATCGCGGGGGTACTCCACCTCGTCAAACATGCGACAGACAGCGTGTACGGGATGGGCGGGACCGCTTACTTTGAGGAGACGGCGGCAAGTACCCCCATCTCCGCAGATACCATGCGCGAGGCCGTCGCAATCGCTGAGTACGCCATACCGCAGATGCTCGCGGCCTTGCAGGCAGGGAGCATTCAGGAGCGCGATCCCGGCGTCAAGCGGGCGCTCAACGTAATCGCCGGTCTCGGCCAATCCGTAATCACCGCTCCGCAGATATGGGAGCAGATGCCCAACGTCGCGCCTGATGAGCAACTAAAGGTCATGACAGCGCTTATTCAGGTAGGCTACATCCGCGAGGCTCAGGGTCAAAACGGATACTTCGAAGTCCACCCGGACGTGTTAGTAGAGCAAAAGGAGAAGAAGTAGATGGAAGCAGAACTTGGTGGTGTTATGTCGACAGAGGAGGCTGCTGCTGCGGTCGGCGTGCCGGTCGCGGTCTTAATGCAAGCGGCACGCCAAGGACGCGTGCCGGTTACCCGTAAGCGGTCTAGTAGGAGTGGTTTTTGGGATACAGGGCGATTGCAATTTCTTTTGCGGGACGTACAAGAGTGGTTTACCACGTATGACCCACAATGTCACGGTATCACGCAGAGACGTCTGCTAGGCGAAATGTGCAGCCATTGCGGGCATGGCTCGGTATACGCAAGGCGGCTTTGCAAAAATTGCTACAATTACCATCGGTCCACAGGCAACATGAGGCCGTTACCAAAAACACCCGAAGAAATCGCGGCGGAACTTGCAGCTTTACCGCCTGAGCCGGTCAATAGCCAAGACCGAAGTCACACTGACGATGACGGCATCGAATGGGTGACGCAGACACAGGCCGCTGAAGTGCTTGGTATTAGCCGGGAGCGCGTAAGGCAACTCGTCAACATGGGCAGGTTTACAGGGAAAATGTTTGGCAATGATCGTGCCCCAAGAGTAAGGATGATCGACTTGGAAGCGAGGATGAATAAGTCATGAAGGTTGCGATAACGCGCGAATTCAGTCTTGTGGTCATCGAATGCGGAGAGTGCGGCGTCAACTTTGGCGTACCTGAGAGGTTCGATGAACAACGCAGAGAGTCGGGCGGAAACTTTTACTGCCCGAATGGTCATCCACGAGTTTACCGTGTTACGGAGACTGATCGCCTCAAGCAAGAGTTAGCCCGCGCTGCAAAAAACTTGGAGATAGCTGAAACGCAAGCCCGACGTGAACGAGATAGGTGCATGGTGGTGGAGCGAAGTCGGTCTGCTCTTAGGGGGCAAGTGACAAAAATCAGGAACCGTATAGCAAATGGCGTGTGCCCGTGCTGTAATCGAACTTTTACCGACTTAGGCAGGCACATGATTACTCAGCACCCCGAGTTTGCAGCGGATATTTCAGATGATGCAGGAGGTGATGCTTCATTCCAGACATAAACGCCAAGCGTGATGAAACTGGTCGCTTGATATAGCAACGCCCCTCCCTGCATAAGCGGGGAGGGGCGTTCTAGCAAGCCCTTTGATCGGTGGACTATGCAGGCATCCGAGGTTGGCTAGAACCGCTCTTTATTAAGCTCAGACGGTGCCGGTTTTTAATCGTCCTCCGCATCGCGCGTTTCTGCCAGCCGTTTTAAAAGGTCGTGGACAATTAAGCACGTGCCTTGATTTGGTTCATTATACCTTGAACCCGCCAGCGTGTCCATCGCTAATATCGTAGTCTATGTCGATCCCGTGCACGTTGGCCGAATGGCCTTGTACGATATCGGCCTTCGCTAGCCAGTCGTGGTATCCGGGGAAGCCTGTAGACTGTGAAAGCCAAGTCTTAGTCACGAGGCCGAGTTCGACGAGCATTTTGCATACCGCGCCTGAGCCGTAAACCCCCGTCAGGAAACCTGCGTCACGGGTTGGACCATGCACATGCCGGAAGTAGTTGGCGACCGGCCCGTTTGGGTCTGAGCTTGCATCGCCATCGACGGCGTAGTAGAGGCCAACTGTGCCGTTTCGTACCGCGCCAGTGGCTATTGCGAGCGGGATAGCATGTACGTGATCGTATTCGCCCTTGGCAGCGTTAAAGTAGGCGTCGTTGATCGGTCTGCCGTTCTCGAAGATCAGTACATTGGACATGCCAGCATCAGTTACAGCTTCGCACTCCGAACGATCACGAAGCACCTTGAAGCCACTTGACACAAAGAGATAGCCAGCGCTGAACTGGTATCCGTCCGCTGCGAACTTCTCAGCCATTCCGTGCTTCATCGACGCGTAGGCGTCAAATCCTTTCGGCATTACTGAGTCTCCCTTGTAGTAGCCGCCAGCGCCGGTATCGCAGAGATCGGTACAGAGTCAGCGAGGGCTGAAATCGCCGTCGCCCCTACGGTGTCGTTATGGGCGTCGATGCGGGCAATGTTAGCCTTCGTCTCCTGATGGTTCCGATACCCGTTGATGATCGCGCCGACAGCCGTTACCAGTGCAGTTACGGCTGTGATGAGCGATACGATGTTGTCCGAGTTCACTATGGGCATATGCCCTCCTACAGCTTGACGCGGAAGTTCTCGATGTCGGTGTTGACTTCCGCTTCGATCGTGTTCAACTGAGCGTCGACCTCAGCCATGATTAGCGCGGCGGTTGGAGCGTCGACATGCTTTGTGACTGCTGTCTCAATGGCGGCTTCGACCTTAGCGCCAACAGTGGCCGCGAGAGCTTCGGCCTGCGGCTTTTCGACGGTTACAGCGGCGTCGACGACGGGCTGTAGCACTGACTTGAAAATGCTTACGATGTTCATGATAGTTTCCTTTACTGAGGCCCGGAATTAACCGGAATATTGCGCTCCCTAGTAGAACCGCCCTTACGCCCTTGCTCGGTCGTAGCGTTTGGGGTAGGGTGCGTGGTAGTCTGCTCCATGGCGACGGCGGTCACGGTCGGACTGCTATCGTCGCTGTCGAAGATCGCTGACATCTCGACGCGCTTGGTGGTTTCCGGTACGTCGAACAATCCGCCAGCGGCACGGATTGCGTTATTGATCTTCTCTCCAAAGTTGACACCGAACTTGGTCAAGTGGTTTAAGTTCTCGATGTACGACCCAAGCTCATTGAGAACGATCATAGCTTCGAAGGCTTCGAGCACGTACCACGAGTTCGCGACGATCGTGATGACCGTCGCGAACGCAAGGATGTAGGCGTAGCCGGTGACCTTGGCTACGGCAAGGTCGCGCATGTGCTTGGACTTGATCTTGCTTCTTAGCCCTGCCACAACGATCCCGAGCAGGCCGTCTATGATGATCGAGGTAGCAATCAGGAACGCCAGCACATGCACTGCGCTTGGGGCCTGGTGGAGCATGTCGATCAAGGCAGATAGGCTGGTGACAGCGAAGATCGATTTAGCGGCAGGGTGCAAATGAACCGTCCTGACAGGTTGTGTCGCGGTGCCGTACATAGCTGTGGTCACGCACCTTTCGTTCATTATATCACAATTGACGTAGCAGGCAAACACTCACTAGTAATGCATCCGTTGCGACCCGCTAGATACCGGGTAGAACGCGGCCTCAATAGCCCTTACCCACAGTAGAGCCGCTTGTGACTCGTGTGGCTGGTAGATGATGTGGACATGAGCAGGGCTTCCGCCGAAGCCTGAGTCCTCATCGTTGGTATTGATCCCTGATAGGTCCGGGCCTGTTGTAACATTTGTATCGCTGGCCCACTCGGCTCCGATCGCGTCCTGTATGTGCTGCTGGTTGGCGGCAGAGGCCCAAGACAGGCCCGCCGTGGTAAGCTTGCACGGTACTAAGTTTACCCCGAGGTCCGTCTTAATGGCGCTTGCCAGAGACGCCATAGACGCAGTGTAAGTGGCCTGTGATGTGCCTGCTTGCTGGTCGCTCTCCCCTTGCCACCACAGTACGGCCTTACACGTGCCAGTGACCGGCGAGGCGGTCTGACTTGAGGCTCGGTATGCCATACTGCCAAACAGGGTGGTACGGTCCCAGTTGCCAGAACCGCCCGGTTGCCACTGTGAGATCAGTGTACCCCCGAGACATGTCTGAATAATGGCCTGCGGGACGCCGGTATCTGCTGCCAGCGAAGACGCGACAATGGGCCATACGGACCCTGCCGCTTGCGGGTCAGAAGATACGGTGTCAACCTGATTGGTTGAACTGTCCGTGTTATCTGTGCACAGCTTCCACAGATAATCATTCCCAAACATGGTGGGCAAAAGCCCTTGCAGGGGCGTCTGCGAGGTGGCGCACCGCCCCGACCCATTACTTTGCCCTGCTATGATCCACACGTCGCCTATCGAGAGTATTGGGACTTCGCAGTAGCTCGACGCATCGCTTGACGATGTGATCGTCAGGTTACCCTGCCCGTATGGCTGCGCAGTCAAGGTGCCGGTGTACGATCCGGCCGATGGACTAGCGACGATAGTTGCCTGCGGATTGCCATTCCACGAGGCGACAATGGAGGTGGGGCTGCCGAAGTAGGTGCCGGTAATCGCAATTGAAGCTGTGCCTCCTGCCGATCGCTGAAGCGTTTGATACTGCACCGGCGACGATACTAAGATGTTTGTCTGTGAGTAGTTTTGATCGTCGAAGTATACGCTGTTAGCCGCCGAGCTATTGCGTAGCCCCGAGAAGTACCCGCTAGCTGGTTGCCAGGTGTAATCTATAACGGACGAGCATTCCGCATACGGCGCGGCAAAGGTACCCGCCGAGTTGAGCCAGAATCCGTCCGATACCCGCTGCACGCGCCCCACAATATGGTTGCCCGTAGCGAGACACGTCATCGTGTACCACGTGTTGGTTGAGAATGTCGAGCCGCTGCCGACGTTGACGGAAATCTGCGTGTTGGCACTGGTAACGCGTTTGGAGATAGACACGCCCGTGTTCGTCGTGATGAGGAACATGTACCCGTTCGCGTTCGACGCCGACGAGTTGCACCGCACCGTAGCCCCAACCGCAACGCCAGCACCAACACTTGTGAAAAACACATTCCACGAAGAGTAGTCCGACGCCGTTGTATTGCTGTCCGAAGTCGACACCATCAAGTCTGAGCCTGACGCCGAGTTACAGCTTAGAGAGTTAGAGCCTGACTGTGAATGAGCCGAGGATACCGCAAAATTGTTTGGTTGTACAAAGTTAGCCGGGGAGTAAGCCTTGAGTGAGATCGCTATCTCAACACCCGTGCTATTGCCGCTCATGGTCGCCGCTGCCGCCGTCGCCGCCCCGGTCGCCACCACCGCGTTCTTGACCTCACCAAACTCCGTCGCCGTAGCTGACGGAGCAGAAGAGGTGACAGCGGTATAACCGCTGCCCGCTGTCATTGTGTTGGAGGTGGCGCTGCCCATGTACGCCGCTACCAGTGACCCGGCCTGAGCCGTGGTAACTGATGCGGTCCATGCCGTCGTAGCTGACAGGTTAGCTGCTGTGTTAGCCTCGATCGGGGTGACTGCGAAAACACCCTTGAAGGTGTTCATGACGGCTGCTGCCGTGGACGATCCGGCAAGGTTGACGGTTATGGTCACTGCCGCCTGAGTCGTGGCAACATCCGACTTCCAGATTTCTTCGTCAGTGCCATTAACCTGCGCTTTGACGAGCGACCAAGCCCCGGCAGTGCCTGTTGTATTGACGACTGAAGACACTGTAGACCCGGACACGTTGATCGCTATTACTGCCTCTTCGTTGGCTGTCGAGGTTGTGAGCGACATCGTGAAAGACGTACCGGCAGATACGTTCCCTTGTGTTTGAGTATCTATAGCCGGTGTCGATAACCCGCCGTCAAAGTTGGTAGAGACGATTGTTTGAGCATTTGTTGTAGACACGCACAGAAACATGAGCGAGGCAATAAGGAATAGTTTAATGTTTTTCATATTACTTAGCGTCTCCGAACACGAAGTACGCGGTGGTGGTCGTGTTAGTGATCGGCACGCCTGGACCAGATGCCGGGACAACCCCGATAGTGCCGGTGGTATTCGCTGAGTTGTTGAAGTACATAGCTGCCACGCTTACAACGCACTTGAATCCGGCGAAGTCTGCTGGAAGCGGCGTGTTAGCTGAGATGGAGGCAGCGGTGTTGTAGAGGTTTGTAAATGTAGAACCACCAGTGCCAACTGAAAACGTGTACTGAGTCGCTACCTTATTTGGGCCGGTTTCAACCCCATTGTAATTGACGAAAAAGCCAACCACTGTGGCAGTGCCAGATGTTGCCGCCAAGGCATAACTATAGAGCGGAGAATACGGCTCTGTAACAATGATCTTGCCGCCCGCGCTGATTGGAAAATACTGCACAATACCAGACGGATCTACCCCGCCCATGATAAGCGGGTAGCCCCATGGTGTAAGCGGGTTAGCATAGCCAGGAGGGACAGGCCCATGCGTCGATGTCTGCGCCGTAACTGGTGTAACGCAGTAAAGCATTACTGCGAAGAAAACTAAAAACAACTTAAAGCGATGCATTCTATACCTCCATGGGTATGCTTGACTATGAAACTTAAAACCTTGATAGCAATCACTGCCACGGCGTTCGTGTTTTGCTTAGTGGCTTTCCCGGCGTTTGTCGGTAATTACCATCCGATCGGGCCAAAAGTGGTTTATCAAAACCACAGTTTGCCTGCGTGTATGCAGACGATCACAGACGCTCGTGGCAATGTTATTCATTTTCACTGAGACTGATCGGACACCACCTTGCCACCGCCCCATGGCCCGCTCATACCTGCTATGATCGAGTCAACAGCAGCTATGGCCTGCGCAAGCTGTGGCAATTGTGTCGGGTCCAGCGTTAAGCTTCCTCCGCAATCCGGCACTGAGCGGCTTCCGTCAAGCGCAGACTTTTGATCGGTAAAGGCGTCAAGCTGAACTGTGATAGTTCCGTCCACATTCCTCGACCACGACAACTGCTTGTAGGCTCCGATCGTGCAAGTGTCTCCGAAGTTCGTTGGCACTGGTTCTAACGGTATTATCATTATAACTCCTAGAAGCTAATCACACTGTTATTGGCTACGGTCGTTGATGTTAACGTATCAGCATTAACAGCGCAGAAGTACTGAGTTGAGTTTGTATCCGCAAACACCGCCGCATAAGTCCCTGTCACAGCGACCGCTTTGTCTTCCATCGCTACGGCGAATGCCGCAGAACCAGATGTCACCACCGAAAAGTTACCAAAGCCAGCCCCAACTGTAGGGGCTGTCAGTCCGGGACTTCTATTGACGACGAGCGCCCCGAATACAAGCTCATTAGCCTGAGACGTAGTACTTGTATTCCCCGATGTCGGATTTGTCCCGGTAGTAGTTGCTGCGGCTTTCTGGTCTAGTGCCGATACGCCGCTATACTCTCGCGCCATGGCCGCATGGATTGTCGTGTCAGGGTAAGTCAAGGTGATCGTCGTGACACCTGATGTAGCTCCGTAGCAAGTAAACAAGGTTCCGAATGTACTGGTAGCTCCTCCAGTGCTCTGCGCGGTGTAAGTATTGCCTTTGTTGTCGGTGCAGGTGATTCCCGCAGTCGACGATGTTGAACCGGCCATCACCTTGATCGCGCTTCCTGCGGCAGTCGAAGTCATGGTGATGGCAAGCGTTGTTGATAGTGTCGAGGTATTAGTTTTTGTTTGCAGTACCGCGTAGGCCATTAGGTCACCTGCAATACTAGTTCGGCGGTCAAGTACTTGAGCGACGTTACTGACGTTAGGTTCAAGGATATAACATCGTCCGCGACGAATGTGGTGGCCGTCCAGCCCGTAAAACTTGTAGTTTTTCCGTAGGTCGCACTAGAGATAGATGGTTTAGTTCCGCCGCCTCCGACTATTGAATTGCCCGAGGTTGGTACGGCTGCGTTGGCCCTAAGTATATCGACAGTTGCCGATCCGCTGGTAGAGTCAGGACTGGTCAGGTACACAGCCACTAGGGCCGCAGGGCCGTCAAGTACCACCGTGGTATTCACAAGCCCTGTCGCCAGCGTAGAACCGCCGTTGTTGAACTGGAAAGACACGTACCGATAATTAGTGGTCGCGGCAAGCCTCGCTGTAGCTAAGGTACCGGACGAAATATTGGAGGCGTTGGTGGTATCAGTGGTCGCCGAAGCTGCGAAACTGGTGCCATTAGTCTTGGTAACCACAAGCGCACCAGCGCTTGATAGCGTACCATCTCCACTGACAGTTTGCTCTGTAAATGTGGAGCCTTGCCCGATCAAGACTTTAGAGGACGCTCCGGTGTTGGATGCCCCTGTTCCCCCGCCACTTCCGGGAAGGATGCCGACTACGCCGCCTTGCAGCGACACGGTAACCTTCGTCCATGCCGTCGCGTTCGTGTCGATGATAGGCCCGCCGCCCGTAGTCATCTCCCACGTCGTCTGAAGCTGACCGGTGATTGAGGTGCCCTGGTCGACAAAGATCAAGCGACCGTACGATACGTGAGCGCCGGTTGGATACCAGGTTGGGCGCGTGAACGCCATACCGATACCAACTACAGTCCACGGGCCGTTTTCGACGGGATTGGTCTGCCCAACGCAATGAATGACCGATCCTGCGGCGGTACCTACTCCGTCTACTGTCGGGGTGCCTGTGAGCGCAATGTTCGTCAGCGAGGCGACTGTAGCGGTGCCAAGGTACACCGAAGCTCCGCTGCCGGTCACCGAAGAAGGTGTCCAGGCTCCGCTGATGAACTGAAGTACGTCGCCGCTGCTCGGGGCCGTCACCGCGATTGGCTGACCCTGTATCGCGACGTTGGTCATGGCCCCGAGGTTCGTGATCGTCGAGTCGCCAGAGACGCCGACATGCGTCCACTGAGCTAGTCCGGTATTGTACAGCGGTATCTGGGCGTCTGACGGCGTTCCAGCGGCCCACGAGATGCCCTGCACTGCGACCACAGTGATCGCGGGGTAAGTCCCTGAAATGTCGTTGGTACCTGCTGGGAACTGAAAGTCTGCCTCGCCGTTCTGCGGGTTCGTGACGATCCCCGCCAAAAATCGTAGCAGTGTGATCCCGCTGAACGAATTGACGCTCCCGGCTACCTCAATTCCACTGGACGACGAGCCGCCGCTTCCGCCACCGCTGAAAGGGTCGTTGCTCGCGCCCGCAGTCACGCTAACTACCAGGCCATCTTTTACGGTCAAGGCGCTTGGGTTGTCGAACGTGCCGGTAGCCCCCGCAGACGCGGAAGGCTGCTTGGGCAAGAACGATTTTTGCGGAGTGATCGACATTACGGGTTGTTGCTCCGGTAGCGATCCCAAGCGTTAGCCTTGAGCATCGTGTCCATGGCCGGGACTGCGCGGCGTAACTTCTGGGCCTGATGGTCGTACGCGGCCTTGGCCGCAGGTGAATTGCTCGGGTCTCGGGCCTTGTCGAGTAGCCCGTAGTACTGCGATATCAGGCTGTCCATCGGACTTGGCGGCGTACTCGGCTCGTTGCGAATCGGAGAGATGCCGCCGCCCTGCGGAACCAATTCGCCTCCGGGTGTCTTCATGAACGGCAGGCCCGCTGCCGAGATAGCATGGTTACCGATCTTGGTTGGTACTCCGGGGATGCTCGGTATACCTCGCGCCATGCGGTCAGGTATCGATGTAGCCTGCCGCATGTACGGTGACTGCTGTGCGGCTATCTGGTGCAACGCTACGCCTGCGGGCACAAAGAGTTCGCCCGTGTTGGACGCTAATGTGTTGAAGTCTTTCGGCTTCCCGTCGAGTAAGTTCTGAGCCGTCTCCGACGCGTTGATGTACGGAAGGTCTCTGGCCTCGCTGTGTGCCATGTCCTGCCAGAACTGCAACCCTTCAGGGCTAGCCGGGTCGAACGATTTTCCGTCTTTGATGTGCTGCGCGATCGCGGCTCCGACGTTGAGGTCAATGCCGAGCGGAGCAACCCCACCGGTCTCGTACTTTCTGCCGTTAGGCGCATTGATACTGCCGTACTCGTGCTTATCCTTGTCGGGGGCATTGTACAGGTACTTGTAGACTGCGTACGCCGAAGCGAGCATCTGAGCCGTTCCGATCACGCCCCTGCCGAATACGCGAGCCGTCTGTGCGGCCACCTCAGGCGGAACAGTCCCGCCGCTCAGTTTCGTAAGCTGGTTCTTGATGATGTTGCCGGTGTGCGGCTTGCCGTCGATCATCACGCGAGAGTAGCCCGACAGCCCAAGGGGCGAGGTCTCCACTGCTCGGCCAACGATGTTCGATGGTACCTTGCTGAACAAACTGTAGCCGAGCTTGAGAAACACCTTCATGAACGGCTGATGGCGGCGTTCTGCGTCCTGTGCAGCGGCCTTGGCAAGATCACTCCAATAGTTATCATTAATGATCGTCTGCTGCTTCGCGTAGTCGACAGCCTTCTGAAATTGTTCCTTAGATGGTGCGCTCGAAATCTCTTGAACGCGTGACTTAAACTCAGTACTGCCCGGTTTCGCTCCCTCTTGAATGGCTTGAAGTTCGGCCTCATTGACGAGTCCCTTCTGTAAAGCGTACGACTGCATCACGTGATACATCGCGGAGTGGTTGCGCAGGTTCTGGCGTACGAACGCGTTGACGCCCTTAGCCGCCCGACTGTTGTCGACCTTTTCGGCAAGATCCGGGAAGTACTTCTGAATAACCGCAGGAGCCTTTACCGTGAACTCGGTAGGTAGTCGAGCGCCTACTTCAAGCGATCGATCGTGTCCACGGAGGGCTGATACGACTGAGCCTTCGTGAATGATGCCGTGCGGCTTAGGAGCCTGCCCTGCGACGTGCTGCGCGGCTTGGTAAATCTGTGAGGGCGTTAAGCCAGCTTCTGTTAGTGCGCCAGGGAGAGCCGCTTTGCCGGTGGTTATCGCCTTGGAGATGCCGCCAGGGCGCAGGGTACCACCGGATACGTGTGACCCTATGCTTTCCGCGAGGTCGTCCATCGTCAGCATCAAGAGGTGAGCGATGCCGATCTTGCCGTAGGTCCCTGGTCCTGACAGTGCGTTGGACATGACGTAGTTGAGCAGGTTGGACACCGGCGTCGATGAGTAATGGTTCCACAACTCTGCCATACCAACGATATCGTCGGGTTTGAGCGCTGCCAGCTTGTTCGTAACCTCGTCGACTGCCGCCTTGTCCTTTGGGTCGACGTTACTCAGCATCTCTGTGCGCAGATGCTCCATCGGGTCGGAGTAGCCGAGCTTTCCGGCTCGTGCGTCACGCAGCATCGTCGTGAGCATGTCGGCGGTCGCGTTGGCGATCTTCGGGTTCGACGCATCTTTGAGCGCCTGCAAGCGCTCGGCGGCAAAGCGCTCCTCGGCGATCGTCAGGGGTTTCACTCCCGGCTCACCGGCGTGCGCCATGCGATCGAGAATGTCCCTGCCTTGAGCGATCGCGCTCATGCGGTCGTAGAACAACTGAGTCTTCGTAGGCGCATTCTGCAAAGCTTCAACACGCTTATCGAAGTCGACGGTACCTTTTGTGAAACCCTCGCCTGCGGCCTGTTTCGCGGCGGCAGCTTTAGACATCGGCGTGTCGCCAAGTTTGTTGCCAACTGCCGTACGTAAAGCCTGTTCGGCTGTTGGCGGGCCTGCCACTTGAGGCTTAGTCTTCGATGCGGCCAAGTCCTGAATAATCTTGCGTAGGCTTTTGCTGGCTGCGTTACCAGCGCCCTTACCGGTAGTTTTCTTGTACAGGTGGTACGCCTCGTTGACGAGTGCCTTCTGTTCGGGCGTGAGCAAGTGGCCTTGCCCATGGTTGAGCTTGTCAAAGATATCGTGGGTGCCGGTCCCTTGGTCGATATGCGCGATGAACTTGTCGAAGTTCTTACGCGTGAACAATGGCCTGAGTGGACTCCCGAGCGCAACTTTAGTGGCGGCTACATTCTGCTTACCAGCCTTCTGCGCTCGCGCGTCAGCGGCTTCTTGCGCCTTCTGCGCGATCAATCCTCTCGACCCCTCGTAGAGCGCCGACAACTGCCCCTTCGAGATACCGGGCATGGCTTCGCGCATCTTGTCAGCCCACTTGCCGGTGGCATCTGCCGCCATGCGCAGCCCCTTCTCGATGTGGTACGCTCCGAACGTCTTCAAATCCTCGAAGTTGTCTTTGAATGCCTCGGGGTCGAAGTAGCCGCCCTCTTCCTTGATGAACGCTTTACCGAAGCCCTGCACGCTGGACTTGAGGCGGCTCGCCGCCGCGTTGTAGTCCTCATCCGTGACAGTACGGAACCGCGACGATTTCGGACGCGGCACATCAGGCACTTTCGGGCCTTCGCCCTGCGCATTGCGAGGCTCGACGGTAGGTTCTGGTTTGCCTTCGACGGCCTCCTTAATCGTAGGTGTATCTTGCAGGATGCGACTCACCTGATCGGCAGTGGCGCTCTCGCGGTTGATGAGGCGCGAGTTCAGGGCGCGTCCAGCGCTTGTGTCGACCGCCTTCTCGTGATCGAGCGCAAGTGCGTAGTCCTGATTGGCCTTCTTGTAGGCGTCCAGCGTCTCGGGCGTCGGGTCTTCGGCGTGCGCGTCAGCGGCCTCTCGTACGAGGCCGTTGTAATGCAGCGACAACCTGCGAACCATAGTGTCGTAGTCTTCGGTCGGAACGTGCTCGAAGCCGGGAGGTCGCTTGCCTCGGTCAACACCGCGTAGATCATCCAGCGTCAACCCGCCAGTCTTCGCCGCCTCAAGTGTCTCGGCGTGCGACTTCACATCACCTTTGTTCAGGTTGAACTCTTTGGCTGTATCGATCGCCCGTTGACGCGCCTCTTCCGGCATGCGGTCAAGGTTCGTCGGGCCGTCGTAGGTCGCCTTAGCTCGCTTCGCTCCACCGGCCTCGTCAGGTGTCGGCACTGGCTCGGCAGCGCCCGCGATAGCCTCGCCAGGAGACTTGAAATCGCCGCCGATCTTGCCTTGCGGCCCGAATGCCTCGTAGCCTCCACCTTCCTGCGGAGACACGTGGAAGCCTCCCGGCGCGGAGTAGGTATCGTTGCCGATCGGCTTCCATTCGGTCAGCGGCGGGGCAATCGGCTTCGGAGCAGGTTCGGCAACGGGGGCGGCAGGCTCGGCAGGAAGCGCCCCTGAACCTATCGCCTGAGCCGCAGGCGACGGAACATGGTCAGACAAGTCGTGTGGCAATTCCGGGTGGTCGCGCAGTGTCGGGCCTGCTGGTCGAAGTTGTCGATCCATGAGCGACATAATGTCGTCAGGTTCAGCAGGTGCGGCTGTAGCAGGCTCGGCAGGCGCGGCCTCGTGCTGATCGATGAGCGACATGATGTCCGGTGCGCCCGCGCCATTGATCTCGCTCTTGATCGCGTCGATTGACGGCGCGACGAACGGCCTCGGCGCGGATACGCGGACGACAGGTTTGCCGTTCGTGATGGCTTTGGGCGTGTATCGCGGGGCGGTCGCTTCAGTCGTGCTCGGGCGCACCTGAGTGTGCCCTGCCTGCTGAACCGCTCGTGAGTTGCTTAGAGCCTCGGCAACATCGGGCGGCAGTGGTTCCGGGACAGGCTCTCCGATCTTTAGTCCGTGCGCCCCACCAGCCGCAATAAGCCCTAAGTCTAGGAGCGCCCCGCCATAGTCTTGAGGCGTTGCAGTGCCCTGCATCGAATGCAGCGTAAGGTTACCGGCAGGTAAAAGGTTAGCCGCGCCCTGAGCCATGGCCTGACGCGCCTGCTCGGCAGCGTCGGCGTGCTGCTTCGCCTTGGCAAGAAGCGCCTGTTTTTCCGCAGGGTTTTTAGACGCCGCCGCTTTCGCGTTGTAGATACCCTGTGCAGCCGCGTGCTCGGCGATCGAATAAGGCTGAAGCGATGCGTTTGCTACCCCGGATACGATGTTTTGCGTCAAGTCTCCCACAGCGTTAACGGCAGGTTGCATCGCCAGGTTGCCGCGCTCGATGGCGGTCTTCGCCTTTGCCAGTGGCGACATGGGCAATTCTTTGCCAAGACTTGACCCGGTGTTGCTTTGCGGAGTAATCAGGGCCGCGCGGGGTCGCACGTACTGGTAGATAGGTGACGACGGAGGAGTGCCTTGCGGTATCGACAGCGACACGCGCTGCATACCGTGCCCACCGTACTGCCCAATAGCCCCGCTCTTGAACTTGACTGTCGTGATGTCGCTCTGTGGATCGTAGGACCGGTTGGCCGGGTCATAGCCGCCGAGAGCTGCTGTGTCAGCACCTAGCAGGCTGTTAGGTACATCGCCGGGATGAGCGCTCGGGACTGGTGCTGGGCGTAACTTTGGAGAGGCGGGAGGAGCACCACCGGCCTTAAATGCTTTGGCTACTTCGTCGGGCGACGGCATATCGCTTGGCGATGCGCTTGGCCTGATTATCCAATCGATCTTGTTCTGCCCGACGCCGGGAGCTAAGTCGCTACGCACAGTGCCGTCAGCGCCGACAACCATAGAGTGACCAAAGCCCCCGCCCATACGGCTGGACAAAGCGATGTCTCCCGGTAGTAGCGGAGTGCCAGGAGTGTACTTGAAGCCAACGCCGTTGCGCTGTGCCTGACGTAGCGTGTCTATCGCGTTCTGCCTGAGATTGACGCCGTGGATAACATCGGAGCCGGTGGCATGCTGCACGGTGTCCGCAGTCAGTCGCTCGCAATACCCGCTATAGTCCGTGCGCTTAGGCTGAAACGACTCTGCGGCCTGTGCGATGGAACCGCCAAGCCCTGTCGGCGTCGGCGCAGGCTTCATTCCCGAAGACGAGAACGCGGCTGCAACCTCGTCGGGCGAAGGCATCTTTGGGGTAGGCGTTGAGGGGTTGTCAACAGGTGCAGGCGCAGGTGTTGTCGGGGCTGGAGAATAACCGGACGAAGCAAACGCTGCTGCTACTTCGTCCGGGGATGGCATTGTTGCTGGCATGTTTTAGAAAGGTAGCTTTTGCCCTGGTCGATTATCCCTATAGTACTGACGCCACGCGGCTATTGACTGAGTGACGCCGCCGATCGTCTTCATGTCGCTCGGTTTGTAGACTTGTTTTCCGGCATACGCTTGGGATCGCACGCTCGGGGGCTTGGTGGTATTCATGCGCTGTACTTGCGCGTTGAGTCTCACGACTGGATCAACAAGAGCCGCTGGCGGATTAGTCGTTGGCAACTTCAGGAGCGCCTGCTGATCCTTCCAAGCTTGAAGCTTATTGTTTGCCGCGTCGAGGGCGTTCTGCGCCTTGTCAAAGACAGTGCCCCATGGGCTATTGTACATCGACTTCGACTTCTGATCTGCCGTTGCCCCGCCGTTCATCTTCCACGCTTCGTAAATCTTCTGGTTGTCAGCACGGGCCTGTCCTGCGTTGGCACTAATCGCATGGGACCGAGCGTTTGACTGCCCGATAAGCTCCATTGCTTTGTCGTGACTGGCCTTGACCTTTAACGCGGCTTCACCTAGCGTAAGCCTGCGATTGCCCTGCTGCTCATTAACGCCGTGGTGCCGCGCTGTCTCGGTTAGCCCCTGCTCGTGCAGTACGTCGCTTTCCTTCTTGAGAGGTTGATCCGGCTTGTCGAAGTGGTATTCGGCCTTGAAGCCTTCCGGGTCATCCTTGTACTTGTCGAGGATACTCTGCTGATCGGCAAACTGAGAAAACGCACGTCTAGCGGCAATCTCTGCTGTATCGGCCTTGATGTCGTTGTTGGCGGCATTGTTGCCGGTCTGCTGCTTATTCCAGAACGGGTTGATTTCGTTCGGGTCGGCATCGGCGCTTCCGAGCTTTGAGGCGAGCACGGCCATATCCGGGTTCGTGTCGGCGGTCAGTCCGCTTGCAAGCCCGTAGTCGTAGGCGTCCTTGACGGTCTTGAACGTGCTAAAGATGGCGTGAAGTCCCTTGGCGGTGTCCTGCGCGGTCTGCGGCACGAACTTGCCGTCTTTGTCGTAGAACGTCGCCGGGTCGACACCAATGCGCTTTGCCTCTTCGGGAGTGAGCGCCTTAACGCGCTCCTCCTGAGACGCCGAACTAAGCCCCTTGAGCGAGTCATAGAACGCAGTACGATCTTCGTCGGCTTTCTGCTGGTTCTCAAGCTCCTGCTGCGTAGTCGCGGCAGTGTCGTGTGCGGCCTGCCGCTGGTTCTCAAGCGTCTGCTGCGCGGTGTCGCGGGCCACGGCCTGCTGCTGCGCCTGACGCTGCTGAGCCTGCTGTGTGCCTTGTTGCCAGCCGTTAAGTGCTGCTGCGCCCGCTCCGGGATTGCTGCCGCCTATGACGGCCCCTGCGATCAGCGGTGCGGCCTTAACGAGCGTGTTACCGAGGCTCTGTAGCCATGACGGATGGCTTGGCTGCGCTCCCGGTGCGGTCGACGGCGGCTTCGCGTTCGCGATCGCAGCGGGCGAGACCGGCTGCGCCTGCGTAAAACTCCCGGCCTCGGGGGTACTTCCTGCCGTGACAGGCGCAATCGCTGCTGCTGGTGCAGTTGCCGGTGCAGGCGGCGTCATGGGCATCGGTCCTGCGGGTTGAGGCGTGGGCGCTGGTCCATCAATGGCCGTCTGAGTAGTCCCGAGCCTGTTGGCGTTCGCCGCTGCCATGTTCGGCCCGAGGGCGTTTGGCGCTGGACCTCCAGCGTTAAACGGTCCCTGAACTGTGCTCATCGGAGCCGAGGCCGCGATGTTCGCCCCGGCTGATGGACTAAGCGCCTGCTGCTTGACGATAGCCGCGCCTTGCGCGGACAGTAGGGGAGCGCCCTTGGGCACAAGCTGACTGTGAAGATCGACAATCTGCGCAGGCGTGATCGAGGGATTAGCGCGTACGGCGGCATGCAGCGGCGTGTTTACATTCACCGGGCCTTGCGGCATAGGCGTGGCGGCGGGAGTAGGCGAGGTCGCTACCGGCCCTGGCGGCATATTAGCTGCCGAGATCGGCATCGGGTCGATCCACGGTCCCGGAGTGCCAGTTGGGTTGTAAAACGCTGATGCTGACATATTAGACTATACCGTATTGCTTCATGTAGGCCGACCATGGGTCGCCGTTTGCGACGGACGAAACAGTAGGCGCAGGCGCGGGAGTTTGGAATGCGGACGTTGCAGCCCGTGGCGCGGGGATTGCCCCTGATCCTGGCGCGAAGATGTTCGCCGCTGTGTTGAACAAACCGCTTGCCAGCCCCTCTTCGGCCTGCTGCTGCTGCAACTTCTGCTGGTACTGCTGCATGGCAAGCTGATCTGCGTTGGAGAAGCCTTGCTGCTCCAGTCCAGCCTGCTGATTTTGCAGGGTGTTCGTGCGTCCGAACGCAGTGCTCGCCGCACCGTTCCACAAGTTCGCGTTGTCGGCAAGGTTCTGGGCGTGCTGACGCTCATTCTCCTGCGCCTGCTGCGCCTGGATGTTCGCGTTCGTCGACGCCTGCTGATTGGCGATAGCCGTCAGCCCCCCGACACCTGCACTGCTGTTCGGGTCGATCCCGCGATTGGCAAGGTCCATACTGAGACCGGCCTTGGCCCGTTCCGCACCAACACGAGCCGCTTCGGACGCATTGGCGGTCTGCTCCGCGTTGTACTGCTGAGTTGCCGGGTTGGTCGTGTAGTAGCTCGACAGGGCGTTCAGGGCGTTCGTGTCGTTCGTGTTGAACTGACCGTACTGATCCTGCGCGGCCTTACCCTGACTTCCGAAGTTGTTGGCAATACTGTTAAGCGCCGAGGTATAAGGCTGCGTCGACCCGGTATTTAAGGTGGGCGATCCACCGAATAATCCGCCAAACAATCCCATGAGATTACGTCCCTTCTTCGCAAGCGAACAGGAACCCGAACGTGGTAATTATGCCGTTCGACGATGAGCTTGACGAATAGACCGTGTTGACTGACGACGAACTTGACTGCGTAGCCACATTGAACGGCGCGGTCGCCGCCGCGAAGTACATCGGTGCCCTGGTGGTACATTCCCAGTAGATGCCTACGTCGATCGGGAAAGCGTCTGCCCCTGTCGGACTGCCCGACAGGAAGATCGGCTGTGTGACGTAGATAAACCGACGCCGCCCGTTGGCGCTGCCCTGTACCGGATTGCGGCCTGTCTTCGGCGCAACGCTCGGGAAATTGATCTGCTGCCAAGCCGCCGTAATCTGCTGATAATACGGTGTTGGCAAGCCGCCGAATGTTGGATTGCCGCCGTGTTCACCCATTCCCATTGAATATCACCGCCTTTGTTTATAGATCAGGTATGCTCGTAATTGGTCTGAGAGATCATGCCTCTCACGCCACGAAGGTATGCTGGCGCGTTAGCCTGCCCCGAAATCTGTATCGTTACCATGTCGCCTTCGATCAGTCCCGGTGGTACGTACACCGTGAATGGCCTACCGAGGCTTGCTAGCTGGTAGTACTGCGTGTTGACTGCCCCTGCGATCGGAACCGGCGACTGAATGCCCGCCGTATAAGCTTGCGCGACCATGGTCACCGTGCCCGTAAATACGAGGTCAATCAAGTACCATTCCAACCGCGCTCTCATATAGTATAGCGGACGTTTGCGATATCTGACAAAGAAACCGGGTCGCATGGCGTGAATAAGTGCCAACCAAGGGATATTAGTGGCAGCAGATAGCGGTGTCGCGATGTCCACTGCCCCAATATTTTGGTAGACTTGCCCGTTTAATCCGAATAGGTACAGGTTGTACGCCGCCCCCGTAGTGCCGGGGATAGGCGGCAAGCTGAGTGCATTGCCGAATGCCATCGGGATACCGGAGACGGCCAACCCGCCACCACTCGACGAGCTACTGCTTCCAGGCGACGAGCTACTGCTGCTACCGAACGATGTCGGGCCGGTCCACCTGAGCCATCCCGGAGTGAGGAAGTCGTATATCCAGAGCACGTCGTTGCTCGTATCGCCGGGGTTCGGGCATCCGAGGTAAAGCCGCGAGCTATGCCACATCAGGAATGATTGCGCAAAGGCGATCGAGTTTTGCAGAGGCGTATTCGGCGGCGACGGATAGAGCGCTGGCTTGATAAGCAGTCCGATGTCCTGCTGCGGGTTGTCGGCCTCGACGCCGGTCGTGTAGTACTCATAGCCCTGTGGCGGGCAGACGTGTATACGATCCGGCCCCATGAAGTACGCTTGACTGGCCGATACTACGGCCACCCCGCGAAACGCCACAAGCCCAATACCGGCCGCATACGGATAGGGCTTGCAAGTGAAGTCGGTCGCCTGCTCACCCTGCACAAAGTAGACACTGCGCTTGTTGAACGCTATCAGTACGCCTCCGAACTGATTGCCCGATGCGATTGGCGTTCCGATCTTGACAAGTCGTACGACCGGGTTAGACGAGTCGGGGTCAATCGGGAAGTTGGCCCCCTCGATCTCGATGTTCGGGTCATCCGTGTTCTGGATGTACGTCGTCATCAGCGGGGCGCTGTTGTCGCTATTGGCGAGCCACGACGCATAGATACGGTTGCCGACAGCGACCCACAGCCGTCCCTGCCACACCTCGATCGCCTGCGCGTTGGGCGGCATCGGGTCTTTCGAGAACGAGAGCAAGGGCGCGGTCGACAGGAAGAGATCGGGCGTGTTGTCGAGGAATTGCCCTGTGATCGCATTCCACGAGTAATATGGGTTTGTCGGGTCCGCGCCGTAGGCTACACTCACCGTCTTGCTGACCGATGCCACCAGTATCGGGTACGTGTCGACGCCGCCTAGCCGGTAGATGTTGTACTGGTTCGTCGGCGCATTCCACGGGCTTCCTGTCGGAATCGTCAGCAGAACTTCCGCCGCGCTAAATGATGGGTTCAACGTCTCGGAAGGCAGCGACGGGTTCGACTCGACACGGTTCTGGCTGTCGATCACCGCAGTCTCGGTTGTGTAGTACACGTAGCCCGCATCGTTTTCAGACAGGTTGCCAGGGGTGATTACCGGGCCAAGCTGGAGCGCGTAGAACGGCGAGTTCCAGACAACATTCGACAGAAACGTGAGCTTGAAGCCGATGATGTTCGTGAGGTCGCTCGTGGGTAGTGTTGAGATGTCGCAAACCAATGCGGTTCCATCGGACGAGACGGAGACGCCGTTGTCAGCCAGGATGTACCGCGACCCGCTGCCGCCTGTCGCCTGCCTGAGCGATAGCGAGAACGACAGGTTAGCCCATGAGTTCACAACGCCAGTTGGCCCGAGTGTTATCACCAATTGGTTGACACGTGAGAGGTCTGATCCTCCCTCTGGCGTGCCGGAACTACTGCTTGACGCCCCGGACATAGACGACGAAGAACTGCCAATCGGGAACGTGAATATCAGGCTGGTGCCCTGATAATCTAGCGTGGTGCCAAGATCGGACGGCGGATTGGATATTGTAACCCCCGTGCCCGACATCGATGATGAGCTAGACCCTGCGACCGAAGACGAACTGCTCGCGATGATCTGGCTTCCGCTCAAGCTCGGGTAAATGTTCACCGCGCTAGTGCCGGTCACAAACGTGGTCTGAACGCTGACCGGAGTGATGGAAATCGGCCCTACGTACAGGTTGCCAACACTGTTGGTATTGTTGGCTACGATCTGCACGGTGATGCCAGCCACCGATGGGCCAAACCCGCTAAAGTCAGCCACGGTGTCTATGACAAGCCCTGTGTTGCCCGGTGGGTTGATCGCAATCGCGAATGCGGCCCCTAGCCGGTTCCCTCCCGCGTCGTAGGGCGTGATGAAGCAGTTGGCACTGTACGAGTTCGGATTGCTGCCAAAGTCATTCTTGACGCAGTACAGTAGTATGTGAAACCTTGACGGGTAGAGCGAGCTATTCCCGGATAGCGCCTGGACATTAATCAAGCCGCCCTGACCCGTAGACGCCCCGCCAGGAGGAGTGCCGGCAACGCAGATGTTCACCCCGGCCCCGATGACATTTACCTCGTCGGGGTATCCGCCTCTGCGCGGGCCTTCCTCTCCAGTGACGACCCACCCGTTACCGCGCAGGTTGCTTCCGTTGATGACCTGGGTGTTGCCGGATAAGTCCTGCCCCGCGTTGGGGGCAATGTTAGAGTACGGAGTCGCCTGACCGTCAAAACTCCAGTTGGCCGCGTTGTTGGCCGCCCAGAGCGGGGTGTTGGTCAGGGTGACGAGCGGAGATACCTTCGGATTGTTATCTGGGGGTACTGCTCCTGGCGCATACATTTCATACGCAGGGAACCCTCCGTTTAGCGTGATACGCGTTGTCGGATGAGCGCCGTCCGCAAGGTAGAGGAAGTTGCCGAACTTCGAGCTATCGGTGAGCGGCCCGTTGAAGTTGTACGACTGTCGGCTCGTGTCGAGGAGTTCGGTGTACCCACCTGAACCCTCTTGAGTCTTGTAGATTTTCCCGCCGTTGACGAAGATAATCCACGCGTTTCCGTTGCCGTCTTCGAGGTAATCGAGGCCGTACGACGGCCCGCCGCTCGGGACCGAGTAGAGGGTATTGCCTACGTCGTACCAGCCATTAGACGATGACGAACTAGCGCCCGACATCGACGAGCTTGACGATGGCGGATTTCCGCCGAACAACCCCATGAGACCCGGACGCACGAACAGCCTGCCGTCGAGGTTGACGAAGTTCTGTGCGTCGAGCAGCATCTCTCCAGACATGCTCTGAGGGTCTGAATAAAGGTCGATCCCGACAAGGGGGCGGGCCTCGTCCATTGACGTGGCCCCGCTAGGTCGATACGGATTGTCATTCTGGTTTGACATTAGTTAGGAGTAGGAATAACGACCCCATCGTACACGAATAGCGGCGGGATCGCCTGACCATCGAGCAAGGTGTTAGCACCGTAGCGATCTACGTTGCAGCATGGCAAGAGCGCTGTCGCGTTTGCACCGCTATTGCGGGCATTAATCGTCGCCGCATTAGCTTGCCAGAACGTCGGGTTAACCGAGGCAATCAGGAACTGAGAAGCGCTATCGCTTCCGATGAAGCAGTACCCGTTCTCCGACATCCAGAGGGTAAGACTGCGCGTTAATTGTTGCGGCTGACCAAGGCTGTCGAAGTAGTTGATAACCAGTGTGTCAGGGCCGGTGGTAGGAATTAACGCCGCGTACTGCTGCACGAGACTGAGCGGCATGTTCACGGTGACTTGTAAGAAGTACGGTGACGGATAGCTCTGCTCTATAGTCGTGTCATTTGGCTCGGCAAGTCGTACGCACTTTCTGCACATGATTGGTGTCAGTGCACTGTTATACGTGAATATGATGAAACCGGGTAATCCTTGATCGCCAGGATACCCATAGCCCGCACCTGCCCCGTAGTAGCCGCCTGATCCGCCATAGGAACCGCTGCCAAGCCCGCCAACTGCACCGCCGCCGCCGCCGCCACAGCCTAGTGTCGAACTGTACTCCGTACCATGACTGCCTGACACTCCGGTCACTGGCGGGAACGAAGGGCCAAAAGTGACACCGCCTGCCCCGCCTGCCCCGCCGAAACCGTTGTCTCCTGCGCCCCCGGTGCCGCCGACACCAGATGACGCATTGGTGCCATTTACGCCTGCGCCGTTCGGACCAGCCGCGCCACCGCCGCCACCTCCCGCAGACAATGACCCGCCAGCAAAGCCATTGCCGCCGTTGCCGCCGCTGAACTTGGTAGTGCCAATCGAAGACGACGCCTGACCTCCGGTCGCCCCCGCGATGCTACTTGTGCTGCTTCCGCACTTAGCCAATACAGTCCCTACAGTATCAAACCACGTATCAGTCGCAGGGGCTATGTTAAATGCGTAAGTATTCCCTGCCGCAATCGCTGACAGAGTGGTAATCTTAGCGTATGCCCCGCCGCCCGACCCACCGCCAAGGTATGCGCCAGAGCCGGTACCGGCAGTGCCGCCGCTTCCGAGGCACTCGATGGAAACCAACGATCCAAAGTCACTCGGGACAACAAATGGGCTAGGACTTCCCTGAACTAAAACTATGCGCTTCTGGATCATGCTACGTCCTCGGCACTGACTGCTTCATAAGTTGCATAGCTGAGTAAATGGGTTTGATTTTTATGGTATACTTTATTCATGAGAAATAAAATAGATATTACCGGCCGAACCTACGGTAACCTTACAGCTATAAAATATTCCCATAACGAACGTGCTAAATCATGGTGGATTTGCAACTGCTCGTGTGGTTCTACTGTTGTGGCAGCGTTGCCGTATTTAAGAAACGGCAGCACAAAGTCATGCGGTTGTCTTGCGAAGCAATTACATACAGTCAACACAACAGACATGTTAGGTCTTCAGTTTTCACGATGGACAGTTATTGCTTTTGACGAGAAACGTGGCAATCAAAAGTATTGGCTGTGCCGATGCAGCTGCGGTAAAGAAAAATCCGTTTGTGGCAAAAATCTAAGGCGCGGACATAGCCAGTCTTGCGGTTGCGTGCTCCTTGAGTTTAATAAAGCTAGGATTTCTCCGCTTCGGACATTACACCCAGCAGAATACAATGTATTTCAATCCTTAAAACAGCGATGTCGCGATCCTAAGACACCTGCATTTAAGTATTATGGGGGGCGCGGTATTAAGTGCGAGTTTACATCGTTTGCCGACTTTTTTGCCGAGGTCGGAGTTAGGCCAACAAAGCGCCACAGTATAGAGCGTATCGACAATGACGGCAACTATGCTTCCGGTAATGTTAAATGGGCAACGCGTGTTGAACAAGATGCAAATAAGAGGTCTACGGTTATTGTATCATATAAAGGCAAGCGAGTCCCATTGGTAACACTAGAAGCTGATACTAATCTCCCTGCTGGTATGATGTGGAATCGTATATTTAAGCTCGGATGGACTGTGGAAGAAGCAGTTAATACACCTCCTCTGAGACGGGTCAGGTCCTCGGAACCGATTGTTTAGTTAACTGAATGATTGAATCCATTTCAACAGGGGGCCAAATTGGAGACAGGGTGCTATCAGTTAAAACTAACCGGTCATAGGTCTCTTTAACTAACTTTGCAAACTCTATTAAGCATGGCATTTCCCGAGCTTGCAAGACTGCGTTATCTCGATTTTTCGCACACACTCTCCATGCTACGTAGTACGCAGTGGCCAGTCTTACGTTATCGTCAAAAAACGGGTCAATCGGATCAGTCAAAGAGTTAACGGGTATTGGCAAGAAATAGCCCTGGATATTGAACGTCGGCTGAGTAGTAAAGTATGACAGGTCGATATAAGTCGTGGTGTCAGTCCAAGCTATCGGGTCTCCGTCTGGCGTAGGAGGAAACCAGATCATATTATTTAGGAAGCCAAGGTTAGTCTGCGCCAGCAGATTGGACCCTATACTGACGAACGTCGGGACGTATAGCGTTCTCGACGATGTACTCTGGATATTCGTGAACGGGCCGACAATGCCGTTTGGCCCCGCAGTCGTGGCTGTGGAGATCGCAGTGTCGGTAATCGGCACACACAACCGAGCAAGGCGCTCCATGCCTTCCGTGATCCATAGACACACCTGTGTCGTTCCATCAATGACCGGGGTGGTGCTCTCTCCTGTGCCATCGGACATCTGCGCGGCAACAGGCAGAGACTTCGCGGTTAAGCTGAGAAAGGTGGCTACTTGGTTGAATATGTCCTGGCCGGTTTGCCCCATTACTCAGTGCCTCCCCATACGGCCACACCGTCACAGTATCCGAGCCTCTTCCCGAGCGTCGGAATAGCGCTGCGCCTCGCCTCATTCGCCCCGAGCGCTTGCTTGTAGAGGTCAAGTATCCCACGCTTGTATTTTGACTCGTAGTCGGCCTGCACGGACGCATAGGACGAGTCGATCTTCTTTAGCTCAAGCGCTCGCTCGGCACAGATACCGTAGACAAGCACCTCGCCGTACTGCTCGTCCTGCGGCAGCGGGCATTCGTCGGACATGTCCCACCATTTGTCGACACCAAAGTAGCCGGTGACGAGCAAGCCCGCCTGCGCATTGTAGTTAGGTACGGGTAGCAGGATCAGTGTCTTGGCTCCGTCGTCAATGTAGTTGACCGGGACACCTTGATAGACCGGCAGGTTGCCTGCCTGATTGAGCGGGGCTACCGTCTGACTGCGCCAGTTGTAGTACATACTGTCAGCCTGCGCGTAGGTCAAGCCGGAAACCGGGAAGATGTTGCCATTGCCGTCGTTGACACAAACGGTGTCAAGGCGGAACGGGCGATGCGGGATCGGGTAGAAGGCTTGGCCGTTGATGATGTCGACGGTCGAGGTCAGATAGAGGCAGTAGGTCTTTTTTGCAATGCGGTTGGCTACGCGGCGAGCGTGCGCTGAATACAACATCGACTGCTGCGCTGCGGCTGTCGAAAGCGATTCCCCGAGCCTAACGCGGGATTCTTCCGCGTAATATAGTCCAGTAGCCATGCCTCATTGTACCGCATAACTATAACAACGTGCGAACGGCTGCTATTACGTCCGAACTATTGACACGATGAAGGCATTCTGGCACAGCAAACCCCTCTTCGTCAGGCAAAGGCTTCATGCACAGGTTCATATCGCTGTCGACTGGCACAGTCTTGTTGCGCCAGCAGGACTGCCCGACTCCGACGCCACATTTAAGCTTGCCAGTCGCACCTAACACGATATTGCCGGGATAGCCAGCATCGTAGTGCACAGGCTCCCTTTGCCCTGCCAAAACGATACACGGCCTGACTTTCCGTTGACCGCCCGGTAACGGTTGTGGCCCCGGCCCTTTACTAAGCTGTGCTTGTCGCTCATGCCAATAGCGCTCATGCAACTGCCCGATAGTCAATGGCATTTCACGAGGTCCGTCCTCTGGCGTAGGCACGGCTGCTGCTAAGTGCATATGAAATGTCACGGGGCATACCACGAACGCCGCGCGGTACATCACCTGGCACATTTGACGAATGTTGGTTTGACCTACGAGGTTAATAACGTTTTCGAGCGGACGGTGATTGTCGTTAGCGCTGCCGACCTGTACCCACTGGATTTCATCCTTGGTGGCATTGACTACTTCTTGGTACCGGTAGTGACTCCACATCTTTGCCGTGAAGTCGTTCTTGTAGCCCGCATTGATAAGCGCATAGCGCTCGGCCAGCCCCGGCCAAGGTTTCATCTCTTCGTCAGACAAATAGATGTCGCCGCGAAACTCCTTGATGTCGATCTTGACGCCGAGCTTGCGCTCCATATCTTCCTTTGGGCCTTCCAAGAAATGATACGGTCTGCCGCATTGTTGGATGGCTGGCCCATAGTCTATCGTAATGTGCTGCGCACGTGCTAAGTCAATGCGACTATCATGAGGGTTTCCAGCAAATAAATTATTACCCGGAGGCGTATCGGACCCTGAGCCGTAATGGCCTATGAACTGAGTTCTGAACATTCCAGGGTGGCACTGATGCAATGCCTTGATAGCGGCTGACACCATCGTTGTGTCTCCAGGGCATTGCCTTGAAATAATGGCGATTTCGCGTGGGTAGGTCATACTAATTAGTTGCCGGGTTGGACGTAAAAGTCATCATCGGTATAGTTCAATCCGATCGACCTCGCAAACGCACCGTATTCTCGATTGCTCCACGAGTCATGCCAATAGACATTCGGAATAAGCTGCGTTCGTGCTAGGCCCATAACACTGACCCACCATACGTAGCTGTCGTAATTGACGGGGCGGTTAAAGGTCTTTTCACTTCTGACCGTCCAGTCGCAATCAGGGTGGTCGCGCTCATTCCAGCGAGAGATTGACTCGTCTTCGGGGTGAAGCCACTTATGAACCTCGCGAGCGCACTCATGGATAAAAGCCTCGGGCAGCGAATGAGGCTGGACGTTCGACCGAACAGCTTCTTCCATGCGTGCCATCATACCGCTATTAATCCATGAGCTAACATGAAGCCCGGTCGCTTCGCTCCTCATGCCCCATTGCCATGCAGAATCAGGCGCGCAAGCTGTGCCATACTGCGTATTATGGAATAGTGCCCCAAGGTCCGAGGCCCACGGTTTGTCAATAATAAACCGTCTCGACAGCTTTATGACGATATCAAGCCTGTCAGCCCCCCATCGGAGACCTTCAACAAACCCGGACAAGTCGCCCACAGTCGGCGCTTTGCGATAGTCAGTCGACACAAAATCAGCCCCGTACATAGCCGCGAGTTGCCGCAGCTTCTCCTGGTCCGGTGAACTGTCGTCATGTATCAGAACAGGTACCCCCGGCTCATGTCGTTTAAGGCATTCCAGTCCGAGATGGACATAAGGCACAGAACCGTACGTACAGATGGCAACTCCGATCTTCGGATTAGCCGGTATCTTAGTTCGACGAACAGGCGGGACTGTCGCCATGGCAACTTGAGCAGCGTACTGAGCCTTGATCGCCTCGATCTCGGCTTGGTGCTTCTCTTTGAGCGCGGCCATAAGGGAGTCGATACCGAACATGCTATCCTGCCGCTGATCCTGAGCTTGTACGATCGTTGGACGCGCCCACATAAGATTGCCATCCTGCGGCCCAAAGAACGCTTTCGGCCCGCTCGCAGTCACCTTCTGCCGCTCAACTTCCGGCAACAGCCCTTTGTTGACCACTTCGCCAACCGCCTTTGCGATGGCCGGGATTACGATCTTGTCAGTCGGCCATGCGATCGGACCTTCTCCCGGCCCTGGTTCGTTGACTGGCGGGGCAGTCTCGATCTGCTTGGCAATCTCCGCATCTGCCCGCTCGATCGACCTCTGTATCGACTCGCGCAACACTCTTCCGTCAGGCCGCGCGGGGAGCGTTTCCAAAAACTTCTGCCAGTTGGCAATCCTCGCCTGCAACACTTCGATCGATTCGCTCATGCGCTCGCAATCCTTCCATTGTTCGGCGGCAGTATTAGATCGCTCGCCTTGTCGTGAAACGTAATAAACTCAGCGTCCCATCCGGGATAGCTGAGTTGCCAGTTCTCGTCCCAGTCGGGGCACCAGACAAACGCCTGCGTGTTGTACGCCGCCGCGATGTGAGCCGCCGCACTGTGAGGCGTGAACACCATCTTAGCCTCCGCGACGTTCTTCACGAACGCCGCCGCACTGTCCTCAAGCATCGAGTAGTCGACACCTTTGAGCGCTCGCGGGGTGTCCGTCCTGCCGATCGCATACAGTGGCTTATCCGGCATCCACAGGTGAAACCCGTCAACGATCTCTTGCAGTGCTCGCTCAGGCGGGTTCGGCGCATTGCGCGAATAAGGCTGGATCAAGTAGCGGCCTGAGTTCGGCCCTTGAGGCGGCGGCTCGAAGCCGTCTATCAGCTTGCCGAACTTCTCCATGGTGGTTCCGAGCAGCTTTGGCACATCCTTGAGAATGTGGTACTGGTAGCACCCGAGGTAGTTCGGCATGACGCCTTCGGGACTGCGATGCAGCGCCATCACGCCATGCATGTCAAACTCGTCGCCATCGCTGCCGATCTTGAGCAGCCCGTCGTCATACATGGCCGCGATCTCGTGACCCCACGAACTATCGTCGATGTACGTCGGCAGCTTGGTCAGGCGAGCGTAGGTGTGCGCGGCAGAGGTGAGGCAGAACATGTCTCCAAGGTGGCCGAATGTCTTAAATGTGGTCATTATCAGCCTTATTAAACCCTATCATTGTGAATGGCCGATCAAACTTTTCGCCGCCTGATACGAAGTCGTCAACACTGATTAATTCCGACGCAACCCTCCAGCCGAAAACATACCGATCCACTGCCTCGATGCGTCGGCCACGAGGACGCTTGGAGCTTGGCATCTCCCACTGTTCATAGTAACTCTTGACTACAGGGACTAATGCGTTTGTATCGTTCATTGCGCCTCTCCACTAAGCTCAAAGTCAGCTTCAGTATACGACAGGCCGAGCGACTGTGCCAGCGCGACGTAATCGGATATCGGGCACGAGTGATGCCACAGGATGCCGGGGAGCTTCTGCGCCCGAGACAGACCCATCATCGGCCAAAAGCCGTAGCTGTCGCATGTCACTGATTTTGGAAAGTGGCTTTCGGAGTAGGCACACAAGTCCAATCGGTCTGTAGGATCAGGATGTGCCCACTTGTGGACATGTCGCACGATATTGTGATACCAGCCCTCAGCGCCTCCGACGAGGCCATGGACCGGCTGTTCGCCCGTGGCAATCTGCGCCCTGAGCATGTCATAGCCACCACTTTCCATCCACGATGGCACGTGGAGGGCGCAGCACTCAGCCCTGAAGCCAAGCCCGCACATCATGTCAGTGGCGCTGTACGTGGCGTACTGGGTGTTGTGGGCGAGTTCCTGTAGCCCTGACACCCAGTCACGAGCTACGATCCAGCGACGAGAGAACTTGACGAGTATATCGATATTGTTGACCGACGCCCATTCGAGGCCCATAGCGAAGGCTGACATGTCACCTAGCATGCTTTGTCCCGGCTTGCCAATGCGTCTACCGGGGGTACACGCTTCCGCCCCATACCGCCTCGCCGTCCGCGATATATCAGGAAAATCATCGCTTCCATCGTCATGCACCAATATCGATACACTACCACAAGTGCTGTACTGCAAGGCCGCAAGCCCAAGCTCGACGAACGGTTTTGACGCATACGTGCCGATGACAACGCCGATTTTAGCTTCTGCCGGGATCACCTTCAAGGTTTACTGTCCTTTTCGTTTAAACACATCAGGAGGCCGCGATGACATTCCTCCCCCGGCAGTGTCGACTTCGTAAAGTGGTAATGCGTCCAACCGCGATCCTTGACGTACTGCACCGTACGAGCTAGGCCGGGATAAACATGCGGCTGATTGGTGTCATGGAAGAAGCACCACGATCCCGGCTTCGTCACCCTGAAATGCTCCTCGCACCAGTCGCCTCGATGATCAGCATCGCTGACCAAGAAGTCGTAAGTGTTGTCGGCAACCGAGTTCAGGAACTCGCTCTCGTCGGAAGTGACGACATTAACTCCGTAAAGCTGAAGCCTCTGAGTGTTCGTAGGCTTCACGCCGCCAAAATCGAGCCAGTTGTCGACTAGTGTCAGGGAAGTGTGCTTGCACTTATAGTCTTGATCGTTGCCATCACTAGCAACCCCCAAGTGCTGAAGTATTTCGACTGTGGTACTCCCTGTGCCAAATCCAAGCTCAAGTATCTGCTTTGGCTTGGCCGCTCCGAGCATCGCGCCGATGAGTCTGATGTGGCACTTGTCGATCTCGATCATCGATACGGCAGCCTTTCCGCCCACTCGCGCATGACCTCGCGCCGTCGCACCGGGAACTCGTGGCCGTGGAACGCGGCGAGCACTGGCGGGTTATCCGGCGACAGGTCGTGCACGCCTAGCGTGCAGTTCCATTTGTCGGGGAGTATACTCAAGCCCATTTGCCACGTACGATACCCTATGTTATTAAGTATCAATAGATCATTAATAGCGGTCTGATCATACTCATCAGTGCACTGACCTTCCATACCTTTTACTGCACCAAGGAAATCTCTCGCATCGGTCCCAGCATCATAGTACTGAACACCTGCGTTAAAATGAAATGATTGGCCCTGCCATGGTTTGGGGTGTATACAGAACGCATATGATGCCCAATAAGGCAGCGTATCCCTCATATCCTGCGTCCCATCAACTACGAAGCAATCCGCATCGATCCAAAACACGTGCGAATAATTGCCCGACTTCACAGCCTCCAAGATTAGCCTGATCTTATCAAACCAATCGAAGTGCTCGCCCAAGCGAATGACGGGGAAGTAATGGTAGTCATGACGTTCGCAGTAGTGAATGTGGCGCTCGGCATGATCCTCGATCATGCCTTTGAGGATTTCATTGTTGGCGTACTGAAGAAATAGAGGTTTCATAGTTTAAGGCCACACGGCTGGATTCGAACCAGCCCACGAGAAGCAGTCGCTAAATGCGTCACATTGCTTGATTAGTGCACTGCTCGCCATGAGACTTGGTAATCAATCGCATCCCTGGCTGACTTACGGACTCTAACCGCTCCCTGCTTCTGACCCCGCCCATAGCGGCGATGCGGCATATTACAACTCAAGTATACACCAAAAACCGGTTTTAATAGCAAGGAGTGACAGAAAAACCTCCCGGCAGGGGTGCCGGGAGGTTGTGCGTGGGGTGCACAGTGGTTAGTTCGTATAGGTCGGAGTGAGACCGCCCTGTATGGTCAGGAACTCGAAGCCGCCGCTGCTGCTCGACGAGAACGTCTGAGCCGAGAGACTGGATGAGTTGCCGCTTTGGCCCCATGCCAGCGCCCCGCGCCATGTCCACACAACGCGGCTAAAGCGATGCACCTGCTTCCAGCCGATCGCGATCATGCCAGGGGTGTTCAGTGCAGGCTGCTGCTGCTGCGTGCTGTCGATCCATGTGCCGGGAGCGCCACTGCCATTGTCACCGGCCTGCTGAACCTTAAAGATCAGGTTCGGGTTGCCGCCGATGTAGTTGCTCGACAGTGCAACCAGGTTCAGGTAGTAGTTGGTGTCCGGTCCACCGTCGCCATGATCGAGGAACGCCTGAGTGACACCAGTAGCGGTATTGGTGTAGCTCAGGGTGCCCGTTGAAGTTGCCGACGTAATAGTCTGCGGATTGATCAATACTTCATTATCGTACATGATTGACTCCTTTCTATAGGGTTAGTCGGCAGTCGGGCCGTCGATCTGGATGCCGTAAAGCATACCCATTCCCCTTGTGTCTTCCATGAAGATACCAAGGGTCTGGTCGAGCATGGTCCGCATCTTGCGCGTACCGGTGATGCGCTCTCGCTCCATCCACGGGTCTTCCTGCTGCCAGCAAGTGAACTTCTTCGGGTTCTTGCTGATGAAGACGACCGAGGTGTAGTAGTTGCTACCGTTCTGCACGAACAGGTTGTCACCAGCCTGCCACCCATTTATGTCCTGAGCGCTCGACAGGTTCGGCGCGGTCTGCAAGCCGCCGTCGAGCGGGGGGAGCAGTCCACAGGAAACAAGCTCGCACTCGCCGTACTTGCGGATTTTGCGGTCGAACGCGTCGACCGTGATCTTGAGACCGCCCGAGGTGCTGGCCGACTTCAGGATCGCGTCGAACAGCCACATGAACTGAGGCGAGCAGAAGGCGACAAGTCCTTCGCCGTTCTCGGCATCCATGTGCTGGAACATGCGGTCGAAGTCGCGCTCAATCGCAATCGCGTTGGTGCTGGACCAATTCGACTGGTTGATCTTGCCGGTCGCCGCAAAGACGCATCCCGAGTTAACACCGTAGTTGCCAGTGTTCCCGTTGATGGCGTCGAGCGCTCGATAGCGAACACCGATGAAGCCGTTCGGGTCGGAGGTCGGTCCCTGGTACGTGCTGTTGTTGAAGAAATAGTTGTTGACGAACATATTTCTCGCTTGCACGTACAGGTTGATGTCGATCATGACCGGATCGTTGTCGATGTAGTTCTTATCCTTGCGGAAGTTCCGGTCGATGTCGTTGTTGTCACGGTTCAGCATCAGCGTCTCTTGGAACGGCTGACTGGTGGTCGTGAACGGATTGGTCGGCTCCGCGCCAATCGGCAGGGCCGTGACCTTCGGGAGCTTGTCGATGACACGGCGACCGCGCTTAATGAGCGCCCCCTCGGTCTGGATCGACAGGTATGTGGGGATCGACTTCTGCTTGATGAAGCTTTCCCAGAACGTAGTAACGCGCGGCTCATTGATACGCTGCATGTACTGCGTAAATGACAATGGCCCGGTCAATGTTGAAGTGCTTGCCATATGATAAACCTTCCCGCCAGTTTAGCGCCGAGCGCCTGACCGGCTAGTTAAAAGCTGTCCTTACGAGCTATCGGGATATCGTCCCACGTCAATTCACGGTTCGGGTTGTACTTGTACGGTGCGGGCGCGATGGCCCCCACCCCGACCGTGTTTGGAACGGACGCCCCCTTAGCCAAAACGAGTGCGGCTTTACGCCCTTCAGCTAATCCTTCCGCCTTCGCTTTAGCAATGGCGTCGGCATGGCCGGTAACTTGTGCGCGGAGCGTTTCAAGCTCGGCGTCTTTAGCGGCAATCGCGGAATGTGACATCGCGATAGCCTTGGTGACCGCTTGATCGGTCACGTGCGCGATCCTCTCCATAAAGCCGACAGTAGCCCCGGCCTGACGAAGATCGCTCACTAGCTCAACGGCATGGTTCGGGTACTTGGTGGCAAACTCGGCAATCGCCGCCTTCTCACCTTCGTACGTCGCCTTATGGCCCTTGAACGCATTGTCGTACGCAGACTGATAACGAGGCTGCGCACGCAATTCATTGTAAATCTGGTTGTACCGGCTCGTCATGGCCGAGTCATAATTTGGAGAAGCCGTGTCCCACCAGCCGTCAGGAGCTTCGTCGAGAGGGAAGTCTTCCTGAATAAGCTGCGCACGCACCAGCGGATTGATGAGCGCGATGACTTCCTGATTGGCGGCGTCCTGAAGTCGTACGATCGCCTGCTGCTCAAACGCAGCTTCGGCAGTCTCCCGCACCCGCTGCTGCTCTGCGGCAACCTCGGCCTGACGCGCCTCGATCGCGGCGAGCATCTTGTCCGGGTCGGTCTCGGTGATGCCCATGGCGTCGGCGGCGGCTTTGAGCGCCTTGACTGCGGCCTCAGATACGACCGGAGCCGTAGTAGTAGGCTCCTCGGTGACTACATCCTCGCCGGTCGCGTCGTCAGCGACTACCTCTTCGTCAGCGGCGGGTGCCGCCGTCGCAGCATCGGCAGCGGCTTCCTCATCGTCATCCACATGCATCGGAATGTCGTCATAGCCCATCGTCTTTTCGTCGTTGACGCTGAACTTGTACTGACCTTCCTCGGTGGACGCGGCGACATCAGATTCGGAGACCGGCAGCGAGGCCGGAATGCCAGTGTCGGTGGTACTCCCTGTCGGGGCTTCCGTGACCGCAGGCGCAGCGGGAATACCAGTCCCTCCACTGCCGCCTTCGTCATTTCTGCGATAGAAGATTATCTCGTTGATTTTCATATGTTGTTAAACCTTTGCCAACTCGCGTTCGCTAACGAACACCGGAACGTCTTCGCCTGGTTGTCTCAAACCATAACCCTGTTTGAAGTTAAGTCCCATCTTGTGAAGCGAAAACGCAAAATCCACCATTACTACATCGCCGGATCGTTCGGCCCACATGCTACCAAGCATCCGGACGAAGAATTTTTCGTCACTTGTAAAGAACTCGACCATATCAGGATGATCGAGCACCTTAGATGCCCACTCGGTCAGGTTGGCTTCAAGATCATCGTTAGGCACGAAGACATCTCTTAGTAGATAGTCTCCGTCAGACAGCATTTCAGTACGAGTAAGCGGGGCATCAAGAAACCCCGGTGCCTTCTTGTCCCATGCTTCCATAATCGTCTTTAGCGCAAAGTTGTCACGGCGAGCTTCGAGATAATCTCGCAGGGTTTTGTTGTTATCGGCCATGCTATCTCCTCGGCGGCAAAGACGGCGGGATACCGGTTGAGACCGGGCCGGATGGCATGTTGCCCATGCCTGCACCGGCAGAGTTGACTGCGGGCGCGGGCGGCATACGGGGCGGCTGCGCCGTGAACGGCGGGGCGGCTCCCGGCAGTGCTGCACCGGGCATGATACGCCCTGCGACATCGCGGCCCGGTATGGCCGGGTGCGGAATGCGCTCGGGCTTGGCAGCGAGACTCATGCCGTGAGGCTTTGGCTTAACCGCTACCGCGATGATCGCCTTGACCTTTGTGGGCTTTGCCGGTTTAGCTGCCTTATTTCGTGGCTGACGAGCCATTAGAGCTTCCTTTCGTCGGGGCAGGCTTGATAAGCATTTTCTTGAGCGTGTCCATGTCGCCAGCGCTGAGACCCGCCTTCTCCTGTGCGCTCGACTCGCCTGCGGGGTCGAGGGTACCAGTGAGAGTGACGGACGGAACGGCGTTCTTCGTGTGCAGGAGCATCATGGCCTGCTGGAACTTCTGCGAGTTCACTGCCATGTCCGTCTGTCCACGGAACTGCTCGACAAGCGCCTGAGAATGCACGTCGATCGCGGCCTTGGCCTGATCCTGCTCGTGCTTGAGTTGCATCGCCTGTAGGTCTGCCTGCTGCTTGGCCTGCTGCGCCTGCTGAGACTGCCCGCCCTTGGCTTGCTGGACATTCATGGCAGTCTGCGCCTCGCGCTCGGCCTGCTCGGCTACAAGCTGCTTGACACCAACTACCAGGCGGTCGGTCTCTTGGTCGGAGCGGATTGCCTGAGACTGCCCGAGGTACCATTCGACAATAGCTGCCCCTCCCGGCTGCGCCATCGCCTGAGTGAGCAGTTTCGTGACTTCCTGTAGCTGTGCTTCCTGTGCTTCCGGCAGTCTCGCTTCGCCCGATCCAGCTTCGAGGAACACGCGAGTGTTGCCGTCTTTAAGTGCCTGCAAGTCCACGAGCTTGGTGGCGGCGGTTGGCGCTGCCCCCTCAAGGTCTTTGCCGGGGATCGCCATGTCGTCAATCCCAAGCAATCTCGGGAACGAAGCTCCGAACTGTCGATAGAGTGCGCCGTCCCATTCATACAGCTTGGCCCTGCCCCGCCCCATCATTTTGATCGCAGGCGCTAGGCGCTCCTTGTCGGTCTTGAGCCGCAGGCCGTACTCGATGCCACTGTTGATCGGCTGTGCGTTGTCGCCATTGAGGTCACGAACGCCCGCCAGCATCTCCATCTTCGCAAGCAACGACTGCTCGTACTTGAAGTAGAACTCCCCCGGCTGCGGCGGCTGCTGATAGATCGGCATCGACCCGCCGGTGCTCGGGCCTTCAAAAGCTATTACCTTGTAGAGCGTCGGATTGAGGAAATCATCCGGCGCAATATCGCAGTTGCTCGGCGCTAAAATCGTTGGTCTGTCCCACTCAAGGCGGGCCGCAAGGTAGGTCGCGAGACGGTTCAGTGTGCGCTGCGTCGGCAGTAGATCACGCCCCATATTGAGCGCCCACACCGAGCCTGCATTCTTCTTGAAGCCGAACTCGACGAACGGGTACTCATCGTTCTTCTCGTACGGCCACTCACCGGCCCAAAGCAGCGTGCGGTCAGCGCTATAAACCCAAAATCGACCCCTGGGATACTGCTTCGAGGGTTTGTTCCAAACCTCAGTGATCTCGGTCGAGTTCTTGATCTTGGACAATATGCGGGAGTGATCCCCCGCGATCAACTCCATCCTTGCCTGCAAGAAGCCGAACGTCGATCCCGGCGAGGTGGGTGTAACCGGCCTGCCCCACTTCTCCGAGACATCCTGTACATTCATCAGGTGGCGCTTGATAAAGTACGCCCCGCCATGAATGTCGCCGCCATTCAGCGCGGCATTCGGGTCCGGGTAAGCGTCGATCGCCATAACGAGGCGATTGACAACATCTCCGATCTGTTCCCGGTGGTACTCCACACTGCCATCAGGCTGCGGTATCCCTAAATCCGCGTACGCCTTCGGGTTCCACCCAACTTCGATGAACGTTGTCGTTGTAATGAGCATGTAGAGGCATATATCCTCCATCAACTGCTCACGGTTTGTCTCGCGGGAACAGTGCCCATTTATCGAGCGGAGCACCTGCGCGGCGAGCTTGTCCTTGTCAGTGTCGTTGAGCGGAGCGGCCCACGCGTCAGGGTAAGCCGCCGTGATGCGGGCCTGCGCCCGCTCGATCATGACACGAAAAACGTTCTCGTACTTCTGCGCGAACTTCTCATCGAAGTCCGTGTTGCCTTCCGCGTTCGGAAAGCCCTGCATCATGCCGTTGCCACTGTTAGCTTCCTGGTTCCAATACAGGTTGTACTCACCGGCGAACGCCGCAAGCCCACTGAAGAAGTCCTCGTGGTGCTTCCAGCGTCCCTGGCGCGACTCCATGTACCACTCTTCGCCAAGGTCCATCAGCGCGTCGGCCATGTCTTTGAAGCTGATGCCAGCCTCGGTCCCGGCGAGGTACCCACGGAGCTTTGCCTGCTCCTGCTCATCCAGGTCGCCATAGCCGATCATCGACGATACATTGTCGGGATCGGCAAGCTTCATCGTGCCTTCAGTCAGCGACGGCAGTACTTTTGGGCTAAAGGCTGACTTGATCCCGTTCTTTACGTTTTCGATCACACTAGGCATTTAGTTTGATTGGCCTGATAAGACAAAAGCCGCAACCTACGGCTACCATCAGTAGTCGTCGATTGCGGCGGGTACGCTTTCGCGCATGCGGCCTGTATAAAATTGTCAGTACTACTTCTCTACGCCGAGCATCTTCCTGAGTTCGGCTATCATCATCTCGAACGCACGGAGTAGAACTAACCCATGCTTCTTGTGCGACTTAGCACGCTCGTCAAGCTCGGCTTTGATCTCGGCGCGTACTATCTCGCGAATGTTACCGTCACTCATTTCATCGGTTTTCCGCATGACTGACAGTAGTTACCGAAGCCGGGTTTCTTGCAACCGCTGCACTTGAGCGCTGCCCGAGCCTTTGCCTTGATACTGTCGGCCGTCGACTGTGAGATATTCCCGGCGTTGGCAGATCGCTGCGCTGCGCCCACGGCCAACCTGGCATGTTTTGCATCCCCGATCGGAAACGAGGAGTTTGGCCCCGCAGTCTTCGACCGAGCCTGCTTACTCGCCGTGGTATTGGCTACCATCTTCCCTTTAGCTTGATTGAATGGCATATCAAACTCCTCGCGGCCTCTTCTGGCTTGGCCTATTCCGGCGCTTCCAAAGCTGCGCTATCTCAAAGCGCACCCTCGGCAGGTTCACACCCTGAAGACGCAGGGCAAGCAGGCTGAGTATCACGGCGCATACAGTGCAGGAGATCGCACAGACAGTAAGCAGTATGATCGCGGCAATAAGCACTGATTACGACTGCACCTTCCAGCCGCTCGGCTGCACTCCATCACTGATCGTCGATACAAAGTCCATATCTCCATTGTCCTTTGGAATGACGAGCGAGCCAGGGATGCCGGTAGGCCCGGTCTTGACAGGGGGCGCAGCCTCGACAGCCTTCTCAGCGGTCAAGCCAACAAGCGCCTGAATGCGTCGGCTGATGGCCCGAAGCGGCTCCTGTTCGCCGGGTCCAGCACGACGGATACGGTAGTCCTCGATCAGCCCGTCGCCATTCTCGAAGATGATACTGTAGCCATGGCGCTCTTCATCGGTCAAAGGGTCGGCTGGAGACACCTTTGTGAACTTGGCGTTTGCCAGTCTTGGGTAGAGGTGCGGCATGTCCTCCACTGATCCGTCCGTGACAATGACGAGCTTTGAGTAGTCAGGCTCCTGCGGAACTGCGGGCTTCGGCGGGGCGAACTCTTCGTCCAGTTCAATCGCGTCATGCAGCGCTCGGTCGACGTTCTGCAACGCCTGCACAAGCTCGCGCATTTTGCCAGCGCGTACACGATCGGCGCGGTCGATCTTGTGCTGCGCGGCTGTTTGCTGTGACTCGGCCCATGCCATTGGGTCGTTGATGTCGATGCCGTGCTGCTCGAATAACGCTACTGCCTGCCGATAGGTCTCGTTCTCGCGCCAGAGCCTGTCGTTCACGAGCAGGGCGCTGTCAAGATCAAGCGTGATTGCCTCAGTGGCGCGGACGACTTGCGGCTCGGTAGTGGTGATCCAGTTGCGCTCAAGCGACGTGAGCGACCGGCTATTGCCTTCATCGCCAACTGACACGACCTTAGCGAACTCACGCGCTTCGTCCGCGTTCTGAGCTTCAAACTCGATCCTGAGCGCGTAGCCGTCCGCGCCGGGAATCTCCCACCGGTACACAGTTGCAACGTCGGGTTCAGGCTCGACCTCAACGATCTCTATACCTTCCAGTTCGTCAATCGCGTCAGCCACTTCAGTCGTGAGAAACTGCCCCTCGGGCAACTCAGGGGTCTCAGTCGTCCAAGACTTGTCCTTCTCGATTACAACACCGATTTTAGTGGCAGGTGAAATCTCAGCCTTCATACCCCTGCCGCGTCGTCCTCGCATGTTCATATAAAACCCGTTTCCTTGTGCTTAATATACCACTAGTCACTTTGTTTTGCAATAACTCAGCAATTAGACGCCCATCGGTCGCCTTGACTTGGGCTTGATACGCTTTGATGCAACCCACTTCACAGAGCCGTCTTCGTGGAAGCCATCGCGCTTGAGGCCCATGCGGGCGTTGCGATAGTCGAGGGCCGCGTCATCCCTCGCCTGGTTCGTGCTTACGTACACTTCCTGCGGCGTCATCTCGGCTTCCGGCTCATCCGGTGATACTCCGGGCCGAGACATGAGGCCATACCTGCAATTATGGACCAGGACCCCATTTGCAAAGTATTCGGGGCAACCCTCAACCGTTAGGTTGTAGACTGTCCTTACCCCTATGATTTCTATCCCATCGCTTACGACAGGCCGTAGAGCAGTAAATGGCCTTCTGACTGCGTGCAACAAAAACCTTCCAGCATTGCCTGCAAGTCGTAGCGATTTTAGGACGTTCGTAGCCACCCGGCCTAGCGCACTGCCGAGAGCAGTGAACAGTGTCCTCGTAGCGGTTGACAACAAAGGCTTTCCCGCATGAGCATATGCGTTGCTCATTGTCAGCCCCACTAGCCCTGCGCCAAGCTGACTTGCACCTGTTAGAGCAAAATCGATCTCGGTCATTCCGAGTATTGGCGCTGAACTCTTTACCGCAGAAATTGCACCAAATAATGTTACCACTGCCCTTGTACGGATGTCGCTTTCGGTGTTCGTCGGGCGACAGGCATTCAAGGTTATCCAGCGTGTTATTCGAGTAGTCTTCGTCTTTATGGTGGACATGATATCCTTTAGGGATTTCCCCATTAGCCGATCGCCATATAGCCCGATGCAAACTGTCCTTATTACTGAAGAAATACCTGCGATGGCACTCTTGCTTTGACTCCGGGTAGCGGCGGTATGTGACACCTTCGAAGACTTGTACCTCTGGCATTTGCCTAACTCCTTGGGGTTAACGGTAACGACCTTGTCATTATACCGTATCGCACCCAAGGCAGTAAACCCCTGCCCGTCAACCCATACAGGGTGGTCCAGCGTACCTACTATTTCCGCGCTTTCGATCATCAATTTACCTACGACGCGCGGTGTGGTAGGGCCGCAAGCGATTACACGTCTCAAACCTTTACGTGTCCACACCATATCACCGTATTTAATATCCTCGATCGGGCGGTCTCCCAAGCTAGTTGATATTAATGTCCCGGCAATAAAGCAGCAGTCAACGAGATGCTGCTCCAGGTGACCGGCGTTATCACCAACCCCAAGAGTGTCCTCTTCAATATCCTCGGGTTTTCGCTCGTCACGTATCATCAGGGGTATCGTGCGAATTAAATTTGCGCACCTTCCCCTGAAGACGCGAAGCTTAGGGCGACTGTCTTCTCCGTCAACCTTAGAAAGTCGGGCAGAATCTGGCTTAATAGGGAGAGTGTCATGAAGCCATTGTTTCATTTCTCGCCAACCAGCAATGCGATCTTTTACGGCTCTTACGGCTCGAATACCACGCTCATGATAATATTCAACGGGCCATTTACCGATTCGCTCCGCACTTGCCAACGACACCGCATTACTTGTATGACTGATAGGCGGGGGAAAGAAGTTGGCGTAATCGCACGGGATTGGCCCTGTATTAAGCCGCCATAGTCCATTACGGCGAGCAGGGTCAACAGGGCAAGCCCTTTTATACGTCTCAAGTTTCAGTAGCAATAACTCTGCTTGCTCTGCTGACTGCTTCCCCTTTTCATAGATTTCGTCAAATATTACAACCCCGCCCTCTGGATCAGAGGCAAAGAACAACACCGCGTGAGTTCTAGCGTGCTTGCTTGTGCCTGGGTCGACCGATGCCCACACCTGCCAGTGGTCCGGGATCGGGAATGGCTCCACGACATGCCAAGCCTCTTCGCGCTGACTTATCTTGCCGCTTGCGTCGATGAACGTGACCCACTGCGCAGGTTCCCACTCGTCGAAGAACCGCCCCGCAACGTCCAGAAACTCAGCCAAGATTTCCTGACGGTAGACGGTGACCGGCATAGATTTCTCGGCGTCGACCAATTCTTCCTTGGGGATGTGAGGGTTGTCATGCGTCGGTTTCTGCCACGACACCCAGTTCGGGTCATAATCAAGACTGCCAACCTGGCCGCGCTGGAATAGATCGAAGTAGTAATCACGGCCTCTCGGGGTCGACGGGAACCACGCGTCACCACGGCGGTCCATGAGTGTTGGCCTGATCGCCAAGTCCCATGCCGTCTGAAGCTGACGCGCCTTAGCCGCCTCGTTGATGATTACTCGGTCGTAGTCTCGGCCTCGGCTGGCTTCCGGGTCACCGTCAAGAGACCAAAACTCTATCAAGCCCCCAGTGGTTACCTCGATGCGCTTATCGAGGACATTGATGCCATTCTTTGGGATGATCGGGGCGAGAATGCGCTTACAGGCACGCCATACCTCCATGAGAGACTTGTACGTTGGCTGATACCAGCCGCACTTGCCGCCCTTCTCCAATATGTCAATCGCGAGGTCGATACAAAGGATATCTTTACCGAAGCGCCTGCCGCAGTTGATAACGTTGAAGCGTTTGGCATGAGACTTGATATCGATCTGGCCTTCATGGAGTATTGGCCTCGCGGGAATCGGAGGGAGTACCTTCGGCGTCAGCGCCTCGATAATCACCTTCTCAGGCAGCATGTGGAACGTTTTGAGGAGTTTGGCGTACGCCGCCTCGGGGGTTGCTTCGGTCTGGATGTAGCCAGTCGCAATCGTCTTGATCTGACTTATGAGTTCGTCATCGAGCACTATCGGAGGGGGCGCTGCGGTTTTTCTCGGTACGTACACCATACTGACAGTCTACCACACACCTGACGTGAGCACGGGCGTCGGCCCATGACAGCCGACGCCCGCAAGGAGATCACCGTTAGAGTAACTATCAACCGAACAACTCTATAATAGCACAGATCATTTCGCTTGGCAAGAGAAATCTTACCGTATGGCTGGTATGTGCGTCCCGCCGCCGAGCAGGTAAAGCAGTACAACGATCGCGGCGATGATGCAGAACACCGGCTTGACCCATGCAGGCAACCCCGGTATCGCATTTAGACCGATTACGAACAACGCAATCACGAGCGCGGCTATCAAGAGTTCGATGAGAATGGTTATCATACTGATACTGTACCCAGTTATTGCTTAGTAGCCGACACCGACATGTACTTCTTGTAGGCCGCGATCCAGTCAGTAGCAATCGCGTGTTGGGCCTCTGGTACCGAAATCACCCCATGGGCCAACAGCGCTCTCAGGTGATCTTCTAAGGCGTCCTTTTGATGAGCGCCCCACGGCTGAGAGTAATGCTCGGGCCACAGGTTTTTTGGGCTATTACTCCCACCAAGCGTAAGGGAGATTACATGATCGAACTCTACGTCTTTCCAGCGCGATCGATCACCGAACACCCCCGGATACGCCTTCGCGTAAGAGGCCCACACCGCCGCCTTCTCGCTCTCCGGCACATTCCTGACTGTGCTCGTCTTAACGTTCAGTATCTCGTTCAGGTCAGTCGTCCTGACATCCCCCGGCGTCAGCTTGGAGTTCGGCTCGTCAGGATACTGCGCGGTCGCCTGCGCTAACGCTGGCGCAGCCGGTGTCGGCTCCTGCGGCTCGCACCCTGCGGCCATCAGCACGACCGCCAGCAGTATCGTCTTGCTCAGTTTTCTCATTAAGTACTCCGTTCTCGCGCTTGATACGCTCCACGTCAATCCAGTTGCCATTGCCGAGGCATATATGCGCAGTATTATCATTCTGCACTGGCTTGCCGCAGCGAACACAGTGTGTCAACTTGGCGTTTCTCATGTCAACCCGCCTTACTCGCCAGCGCCCACCCGATGAACAGCAATATCATGACGCACACGAACACTGTGATTGCGCCCGACACCTCCCTTGGGTGCAGGCAAACCCATTGCCACATAGTAAGCCTCCTGTATCATGACCGTAGCTTCTGCTCCAATTCTAACAGAGCAAGCAAGCACGAGTCAAGCTTTTGCGTGTTGCTCTCGCCTGGAGCTTCATCGAGTCTCGCCTTGGCAAACTTCGAGATGGCTCCGTTGATCCTCACCTGCTCAGTGCGTCCCTCGGCCCTTGCTGTGGCCGGGAACGGATTAAGAACAACGTTGTGCGGGCCTTTGCGTCGAGGCATGTCACGCCAGCCCTTTCCTGAACCGTGCTAACTGCCGGGTCAGCGTCATCGATCGACGCTTGGCCTCCCCACACTCCTTAGTGCCGGTCGTCATATGCTCAATCGTTGATCGTTCACCAACCTTAATCTCGGACCTAATACACTGCGCGGCCTCAGCCGCGTCGATAAACTCCTTTGCCGCTTTAATAGCGGCAAGATACTGCGCGTCACTCATGGTTAACTCCTTTCGGTTTCCGCCCGCGCCTCTGCCCACAAGGCAACGTGAGCGCGTCCTGCTCGCTCCATCCGAGCTTTGCGATGCGCTGGTGATAAAGCTGCGACGAGACGCTAGGATGCCGCAGCGGGTCTCTTGATCGCCCTCTTTTCGTACGAGCACACGAGCATTCAAAGTGCCCGCGCGTCAGGCAATCAGCCGAGATCGACTTGGACTTGCCGCATGCGTTGCAGCGGCACAGCCACCGCGCCGAACGGCTCTTGATGCCTTCCGGCTTCATGACGCGCTTGACCACTTTGAATTGCCCAAACGTTCGCCCTGATAGGTCTATAAATGCCATGTGTTTTACATCCAGCCGTATGCTTTGAGGTAGTCGGTCAGATCGTGCACCTTCGCCTTGTACGCCGCACCCTGACCGACTGTTCTGCTCCAGCCGTCGACGTACTGCACATCAAAGTCGGCTGGTTTCAGCCCGCGCAGTCTGTCATAGCCATAACTCGGCGTGATGATCGTCACCTTGGTCTCAGGGGTGCCCGATTGCTGCACATTACGAAGATGGTGTTGCCCTTCGCGGACACATGCCGCGATCAGCACTAGCGGCTTGGGTTGCTGGTTATTCGGCATCTTTTACTCCTTCATGATCGCCAAAACCCCCAAGTCCAACCACCTGGCCGTCCTCAAGCGCTATCCATTGATCTTCCGCAAGAAAAGCATAAACTTTTACTGGTATGCCAATCAGGCTATCAGGAAAAGCTAGGCCACTGATCGGCAAACCGGCCTTAATCTTATCACTAAGCTGTCTGCTTACCACTAATTCCATGTTTACCTCACTTGCACCGGCAGAACCCTACCACTGAGCCTGATCGTCTCAAGGCCGTCAGTCCTCTTGATCGTGCACACGTCGAACACGTCGACAGGGACCGGCAATGCGTTGATCCAGACATACCGCGTGCCGGGTTTCAGTCTGGTTAGCCTGTCGGGTACAGGCTCGAATACTGCGCGGATGTCGGCTTCGATGATGTTAGTCAATGCGCTCATATTGATACCGCCTCCTTTTTTAACTGCTTCTCGGCCCACTCCCTCATATTCTTCCAGCGAGCTTCAGGGGTAAAGCCTCGGTCGAAATATTCGTCATTCATCCACATGACCTCCTGAGCAAGTTGTGGCGCGACGTTGAACGTTTCAGCAAGCTTGTCATGGTCTTCGGCGTCAAACTCAAGCACTGGTAACCCGCGATGCTTCGCCAGCGCACCGAGCACGCAAACGTTGCCGTCAGCGTCTCCTAGACTGTCGTACTCGACATCACCGTCTGGTCCTGCGTCAGCCGTATTCATCGGATTTCTGATCAACCGCTTTTCCGGCATGGCATCCAGCGCCTCGATGACGGCCCTGAAGAACTGCTGACCACGCTTACCTTTGATAGCGCTGCTCACCTGCCCGCGAAATCTGCCGTACTGCAAAACATCTTCGGTACTGTCAAAATCGGCTTCGTTTAAGCCTGATCTGCTCATGTGCGATCTCCTTGCTCGTTTACTTACTATATTATAGCACTGCCGAGTGATCATGTCAAGCTAAAATGTATAGTATTTCGTGTAAACAAAAGCCGCCCTGTGGTGCGGGCGGCTTGATGCCGGTGGTACTAATCCCCGTATATCCTACGGAGAAGGTCCGGGTTGTTCATTACGCGCTCAAGTTCGGCGCGTTCTACCTCTGGATCATCGGCCCAAGAGACTCGGGCGCTTAGGTACTTGTCAAGCTTTGTTAACTCTGCGTCTCGCCTTGTTTCAATGAGTGAAGCTCGATACCCTGAGTATAAGTACCAGTTTATCGGCTGAACTTCTTGTTTTAGCTCAGTGCTCATAGTGCCTCCTTAGTGTACTAGACCGTACCGGCGTCCACCGGATGAAGTTCCATGAACTAGACCTAGATTTCCGTCTCTACGATATCACGCCTGTTTGGTCTTTTGTCTCGGGTGCAGGACTTTGAATGCCTGATACTAAATGCCCGGTTACCTGTCCGCTACGGCGTCCTCGGACAGCCTTTCGCGCAACCCCAAGGATAGCTCCTCGGCCTGCTCACTATCCGATCAGAATTCCCCAATAGGTACTGCTGCTCGGGATCGCTGCACCCCTCTCCGGGTGTGCGGCCTTGGGGGTGCGCTAGCTGTTACTGAGTTTTAGGTTGTGCCTCGACAAGCCTCATGACTTTAAGCGCCCATGACAACTCCACCATGTAGCACTGGCTAATGTCATGGAAGTGATTTGACACCGTGAATGGCCACTCCTCGACTAAGACAGTGCCATCAACCGGCTCGGCACACTTCTCAGTCAGTAGTGTGCTCAGTGACTTTCGCCTTGCCATTGTTCACTCCTCACTCATGCTGCCTAACGGCTCGATCGTCCCGCTCGTTAAGAGCACTGAGTCCCTGATCGGAATGTCAGGCCCGCGATTGAGGAACAGGATGCATCCGGGGGTATGGCACTCGCCACCCGCGCCGTCAAGGCACTGATCGCAGATGTGCACATTGCTGACGAGGTTCAGGCCGCGTGGGGCCGTGTTCCTCGGGAAGAACCTCGCTACCGAGACCTTGTAGTGCTCGGATATCTTCCAAAGGTCTTCTACAGATGGCTTGTACTGCCCGGTTTCCCACCGCGATACCGTGTTCGGTGTCGTGCCGACCACCTTGGCGAGATCGGCTTGAGACTCGCTACGGCTGGTGCGGATTTCCTTGATAATTGTCCCGGCCATGTTGCTGCTGGACATTTAAGCACCCTCCAGCAACTCATCGAGATCAAGCGGAGGCTGCCAATTCCAAAGTTGGAGCGCCCCCTTCACCTCAATCGGAACCTTCAGCCTACGCACATTCTTTAGTTTCCAGCCGAACCGCCCCGGAGAATAATCCCCGAACGCCCTCTCTTGCTCGCTGAGTTTATAGACCTCGCTAGCGTAGTTGGTCGAAAAAACGCCGTCTATTTCCGCGATGGCGATGATCCGACCGAGGCATACTCCTGGCCGTAGGTATTCCGGGCTGTGACTTAGCGCCTCGGTAACCGGCTTGGTCTCAACGAGACGCTTCGCCTTGTTCGGAAAACCCTTAGCCGCGTGGATCGCAATGATTCCACGATGGTTAGTGTTCCAACTGCGCGTTTCTACCTGCTTGGCACCGATCGCGACGAGTGTCGCCCACGGCTGAGTTAATGTTAAGGCTTTCATACGTGATCTCCTGTGTTATTTGCCATCCGCTCCAGCACCTGACACACCGCATCGAGCGTGACGCTGACGAGCACGGCTTTGTCAGTCGTTAACTGCGTGTCCTCGGGGCGCTTCAGGTCGTCAGGGAGGGCGTTGTAGGCCGCGATCATGCGGGGCAGGGCCGCGTGGACGGCCTTGACGACCGCGATGGTACGGGCGCGGTAGTTCTTCTGCTTCTGGTACTTGTCAGGCATCCTGCGGCCCCTCGTAGCCGGTGGTACGGGTCGATGCGACGTGCTCGCCGTTGTCCATCACACGTATCTCGTTGTCCGGCACGTGGTCATTAGCAATGAGCCTCGGTATGAACGCGTGAAACCCGGATGCCCGCCAGAACCCATCCAGGTCGAGTTTGGTGGCATGCTTTAGCGCGTGGTGCGTCTGCGGGCTGGCTAGAAACGTCGCATCGGGGCGCTGAGTAAGGATGCCCTTACTGATACACCCCGAGAGCTTCGACAGTTCAATCTTGCTTATGCCTGATGCGCGTATGTCCGCGGCGAGTTCGATGATTGTCATGCGTGATCCTCCAGTAGTAAGTATACCACAGGTAGACACTACTGGTAATCACATTTTAGTTTCGGGCGGAAAATTTTTTGAAAAATTTTTGCGGGTTACTGCAAATTATGAAAAGTTGGCGGTGTAGTTAGAGTTCGGGGCTGAAGCCTTACTAAGAGTTTGGGCTGGTAAGAGTTTTGGTGTTTGGTGTTAGGCGTTAGGGGCCACGGGTCAGGCTTGAGAGCAGCGGCCCACTGTAGAGGCCGACCGCTGATCTATACGTTGCCCGGAATGAATTGTCCATGGTACGGGTATATGTGACATCACCTCCTTAGCTCAGAGTGCGTATATGATGCCCATCAAGCGCCTCTAGCCCGCCGCATTCCGAGAACAGGTTGCCCCTGACGTGCTTCGCGGGCTTGCACCATCCTGCAGGATAGTAGATATCACCAGTGGACATGTCTACAAACGCATTTACGCTCTTATAATCTCCGTCTTCCACATCAACGATCCGCGTGTAGACTTTCGAGTGAAGAATGCCGAGGTGTGAAGTGATCGGCCGCTTGAACCCAATGCGCTCGCGCCATTCGAAGTGCCTGATGCTCCACTCGTCAAGGAAAGCCGTAAGGCGACCGTGTATACTGTCAGGATCAAACTGCGCGTTTATCATAAGCGCTTCCCAAATGTCTCCATCGCTCCGCAGAATGTATCCGGCAATTTGCCGTCCTCGTGATCGTTGACCGACATGCAAACCGGGTTAATCCCGGACACATCTACGAGCACTCCAACCTGCCAGCCATTGATAGACTTGCCATCTGAACTCGCCATATTAGCGAGGTCGTAGTCAGTCAGAACTTTGCCGCACCACGAGCATACTTGGCGCAGCCAGCGCCCTTGAACGACGATCTCAACGCCTACGATGTGGGTGGTAACTTTCGGCTCTTCAAGAAGATGAAGAGCTATGCCGCTGCTTAGTCTTAATGAATCATGCAACTCGCAGCATTGCTCAGGGATTTCCACGCACAGGTCAACTGTCAAATACGGCTGTTCACCGTCGAACCATACGTCGTAAACCGTTTGCATCGTCCCGATAAGCGGGTCTGTAGCATGCGGACAGTCAAATCCAAGTTCAGTAAGGACTTCGGGTAGGTTATCCTTAATTCGAACCTTGTCGCCTTTTTTGAATTGAGATGTCATGATGTCCTCCTATCGGTTGACAGGGAGCATCGCTCGTACCGCCGCGTCCTTGCCTTCGAGCAACTTGCGCAGGGCTACGGTGCGCTCGGCGCTGCTCGGGATCGTCCGTGCTATGCGATAGGCCATATGGCAAAAGAGGCGGCTCGTCTCGCGCAGCGGGCCTTCCGGCAGGTGGCTGAACTGGAAATACGCCAGCAACTTGTCGCCTTCCCACTTCTCCTGGAAGTCGCCGTGCTCACGCGTCGAGGTAAGCAGGTTGTCGATGATAGGGGTGGTATCCGGCCAGTGGATGAGGCGGGCACTGACCACGCTGTTACCAGCCTTGTGAAGCTCGGCCAAGAAGTCGTAGACCATCACGTCAGGCGAGTCCTGCTGGACGATCGTCTCGTCCTCGTAAGGGATCGCCTCTCCCTGCTTGATATCTCGGGCCACGCCGTGCCCGCCGACTGCCTCGATCTCGATCTTGAAATTGCCCATTGTCTAATCCTCCGTAGTGTTTTCGTCTTGGGATTAGTATATCGCTGTGGGCAGGTTGTGTCAAGTTGAAATGTATAGTAATTTATTTTCGGGGCAAAATTTTTTTAAAAAATTTTTGGGGTTTTGGGTAGGTGGGTTTTGGTTGGGGTTGGGTTAAGTTTTAGAGTTGGGTTTGAGTGGGTAGTCGGGGATGGTGGGAGACGCACACCCACAACACCCCACCCCCTTCTCTCGGGGGCAGGTACTTACTCCACCGTGCAATCTACCCGCCCCATCCGAGAATTGGGACCCCTATTTCAGCCTACGCACAAACGCGCCTTACGGCATCGGCATATCCTTCGTGCCCATGCGGCCTAGTATGTACGGCGCACATACAAACGTCGCGAGCATCGACGGTAACAGCCAAATCTCGCGTACTGTCGGTTCAGGTTCCGCAGGAACGCCACCTTGCACGATCATATAGCCTACCGATATCCCTAACACTACCGCCGCCGCTAGTATATCCCTGTGCTTAAATAGGTCCATTGCGCTACTCCATATGTTCGTTTGATACATTAAGTATATCACAGTCTCAACGCTATGTCAAGCCTTACGGAACGCAATTTTCGCAGACTTTCGCGCCTCCTCTCATCTGCTTGCTCGCCGGTTGCTCCCCGCACAGCATACACATGCCCATGCTTGCCTCTACAACGTCCGCTGACGCGCCCAATTCCCCAGGTGGGCCATCAGTCGCGGCACTCTCCAAACGCGCCCCCGCGACCGTCTGAGCTTGACCGGTGGTACTCCTGCCTGTCTGTTCCTGCGCATCCCCTGGTAAGTAGCCGTTCTCGTTCGGCGCAACCGGCGTAACCGCTAACTCGCTTAGTCCGCGTTGAACGTCGACTATCATAGCCGTCGCGTTCGGCCCATACTCCGCAGTCGCCTGGGCATCGCTCGCAGCTATGACGACATCTGTCGTATTCGTCGACGAATAACCCGATGTATTCGGCGGTACTCCTGCCGATGCCTGCCCTGCCGCAAACGCCATACCCGCTAGCCCTGCCATCGCAGCTAACGCGGCATTCCGTGCCTCTGTAAGTCCGGCAGCTTCATCGGCCTTACTACCCGTGTCCAGGTTATGGACCTTGACTAGTATTGCCTGCGCCGCTAGCGGGTCAACAAACTCAACGCTATCGCCATGCGGCCCGCGTGTCACCTTCTTTATAAGAGAACGCTTGCCATCCCGGCGCATCGCCTTCACGTCTACTACTATACGGTCTCGCTTGACTAGCCTTGCCTCATCGCCCTCACCTTCCCATACCTCTTCCGTGACCACGTCGATGTAATCACCCGGCCCCCTTGCTTCATGCCCTAAGAGCATGAGTAGTTCCTCGGAGTGCATCGCCGATGCAGCACATCGCTGTTTGATGGCTTGCTTGACGTCGTTCCGCTGCATGCACTCCCAGCCGGAGGTAGTAGGCACGGCGTAACCGGCCATCTCCGCAGCTATGGTTGCATTGAACCGAGCATCACCGCAATAGAACCCAACAAACCGTTCTAGTTTGTCGGTCCATCGCTCACTTACCCCACGTTCCCCAATGGTTGCCAGTGCACTAGACATTAACAGTTCAATACCTATAGATATGTTTAATCAAGACTATTCGTGATAATCCCATCTTACCACACCCAACTATTGACTACATCAATAGTCAATCCCCATTCAACCCACTCCGTCTAATTCCCTCTAACTTATTTTCACAAAAGTATTGACAGTCAATAGATATCATGGTATCATACTTTCGTAAGCGGTTCAGGGAAGCGCGGCGAGATGAAGCAATGACCCGCATTAAGGGCGCGCAGTGTTTGACAGGTTAACGAGACCGCCGGAAACGGTAATCGTAGTCCACTATCTCTATACCGAACGCGCACATTGTCTAACAGGGTGATATGGATAGTTAGTACTCGTGCTATTCAACTCTGAAACGGGATTGTGAACCGCTTACACTTAAAAATCAATCACTGGAGCAACTAAGCATGAAAAAGGTAATCAAGACGCGTCGATCAATCGGCAAATCCATATCATTCAAGCATTCAATCTGCATCCTACCGTGCGGAATCAAGTATTACGACGGTCAGGGAGCATGGGTTATTCGCTAGATCATACTTTCGTAAGCAACTTAAATACCAACCGCAAGGAGACACCGACCATGAAGCAGCCGATCTACGATCTATCGAAGGATACTAACGATAAATTGCGCGAGGTAATGAATCACGGCAAGTGCTACCGCGAAACCAAACCTTGCGGTCACGACAGTCCGGTTCGCAAGTGCTTTTACATCTATAAGACCGTAAAGTACTTTATCATCATTCCCGCACACTAAGCCGAAACCTCCCTGAACTCCAACATTCGGGTGGGTCCGTACGTAATGCGTACGCTGATGATGGCTATAAGGAGACAAACACATGCTAACTACCGAAACAACCACATACAAAATCAACCCGCAACCGATACTCTGGCTATCGGACTCGCGAGGCATTTATATCCCGCGTGACTTCGCTACTAGCTTTGCCGACCGTAACAGGGACGTTACCGGTGTCAGTGAGGATGAATGGACGTGCTTAGAGAACGGTCCCGACCATGCCGAAACTGGAGAGGCATATTGGGATGTTTGGAACGATGTTGTAGGCAATGCCCGACTCGTCGACAATTACGATAGCACGATCATGCGGCACGGTAAAGCCGTCGAATACTTCGTATGGCAGGATGGCGATTGCTGGTTAGTCCCTGTCGGGATGGAGTTTGATGAGGACGGCTCACACGGCGAAACCTGGTATTGGCCGGGTGATGATATCGACATTGAAGACGACGAAGACGAAGAGCTTGACGACGATACTGAATAGTCCCTTGCGGCAATCTCTATTCGCTCATGAGTAGGGATTGACGGAACGAATTAGCAATCAAAAAGGAGCATACGACCATGAAGGCACATTACAAGGTTAGTCGGACATATGACGAGGTGACACCCGAGAGTGCAGAGAATGGCGATTTTTCGGACAACGGGTTTGTATTCGAGGATAGCGCTATGGACCTGTACGACGTTCTCCGTGAGCTTGAGGACTGTTCCGAACTATCCTGCTCACCTTGCACCATGCAGAACTGCTCACCCCACACATGGGCGTCAACCGGCTTTTCTATCGACGATTACAGCACGTGCACCGAACGTAATGAGTCGGTACACATTACCATGATGGGCCGTGAAATATCCGGTCGACGGCTAGCACGCATTTACAAACTGGCCGGACTAATCAAGTAGGAGCATGCGATCATGTACACATTGAAGCTCACACGCGGACTGATTGACGACTGCACACAACCCGGTCAAGATGCAGAACCGGCATGTCGCCAGTATCTCGAATTGCCGACTATCAAGCGGCAGATGAACACCATACCCAAAGAGCACATTCGAGCCTACCTGAGCGAGTACGGCGCGTGGGATGAGCAAGAATTGGCCGATGACGAAATGAACCGCGTGCGACTGTTGTGGATTGCGGCAGGTAACGCGCAAGATGCCATCTACAACAAGGAGCAAGCTCCTTGCACAGTTTACATTAGCCACTAACCGAAGGAAGGAACCGACAATGAGCGAAGCATTGCAAGCGTATTGGGACTCTCCAGAGTTTCAAGCGTATGAGAATGAATATCGATCATTCTTTGAGCTATACGAAAAAGCATGTCCAAACGGCACTCGAAGCACCTTGCCTGACAATGAGCGCGATGCGCTCGAATTAGCCCAGTCAAACGTCGCAAACGCGCTTGACGTTACAAGACGTACCGAAGCTCACGAGTTAGCATTCGGCTGGAAGAAATAATCTACCCTGCGCATGATCCTGTCACCACACGGGCAGGATCTAGCGGAGTGCAGACAAGCACCAACAATCAAGCAGACACAGGAGACTACCACCATGGCATGGACAAAGACCGAGACAGCCGAAGCAATCGCATCACTGAAGGAACTACTGCAACCAGGAGACACCGTGTACACAATCGTCAAGTCAGTGGCATGAAGCGGCATGAGTCGGACAATCTCGTGCTACGTAATCAAAAACAATGAGCCACGTTGGATATCGCGACTAGTGGCGAAGGCTACACAGAGCGGCTTTGACGATAGGCAAGAGGCCGTCAAGGTTGGTGGATCGGGTATGGACATGGGCTTCGCACTGGTTTACGAATTGAGCCGTGCACTGTTCCCCAATGGGTTTGGCGAAGTTTGCACGAAGTGCGGCTTACGTCGATGCGTCAAGCAAGACGATGATAGCACGGCGACCGGCAACGGATTATGCACAAGCCTAAACAGGCCAAGAACAATATCGCCGGAAACGCCATGGAAACATGAGTATTGCGGCCGCAATGGCAATACGTCCGGTTGGGACAATGACGGCGGGTACGCACTGACACAGCGTTGGTTGTGAGCCATAGCAGGAAGGATTGAACGGCCATGCCATACGTACGCAAGACCAAGGATTACTGGGAAGTCCAGGGCAACTACGGATACGGCGACAGCTACGAATGCGTCACTGCCGCAGACACGCGCAAAGAGGCTCAAGGCTACCTGAAAGACTACCGCCAGAACGAACCCGGTATACCGTTCCGCATTGTCAAAAAGCGCGAATGCATAGAGCCAAGGCAGAAAGGAACGCAAGGCCAATGAAAGACTACACAACCAAACTAGCCGCCGACGCGCTAGGTCTCTCGAAAAGCCAGGTCGACAAACTCTGTGCCAACAGGAAACTCCGGTACACGATGCACGGCCGCGACAGAGCCATATCCGAAAGCGAGGTCAAGCGGTACCTGAAGGAACGCACGCAGGGCAGGCCGAGGAAGGAGCGCACACAATGAAAACCGTGATAGTAGTCAACGGCATGGTAATGGCGGATCGTGCAAGCGGTCGACCATGCGAGCATTACCCGAGACCGTTTACACGAGACGACTTGTTCACATGCGCCAATTACGGCGTTGACATAAACAACGTACCGTTCGCCGTTGGGGTGCACTGCTTAACGCTTTGTCCCCAATCGTTCAAGCCAGGGCACGAGGCCGAAACAGCCGACCGATACATATAGGAGCACAATCACATGTCAAAGGAAGACCTCGAAAACCTGCTCAAGTTGCTGACCTACGCCAATTATAAGGTCAGGCGCAAAATACGCCGCCAGCGCCAGCACAACGACGATAGCCGATACGCCCCGTATGACATGCTGTTTCGGATATCGGACTACCGTACGAGCATAGAACATGCCAAGCGAGTCAGGCAACACGAGCGCCACCGGCGAGAGGTCGACGAGCGCATAGCCAAGCTTCAAGCCGGAACGGCGCTAGCGTGCGCCAGGGACAGCCAATAAAGGAAGGATCACAGAGCCATGACGACCGAAAAGGCAACCGAAATCAAAACCCGCGTAGTGTTCCGCAAGTGGCGTAGTAAAGGTGAGAGCAGCGACGGCGAGATACTCGCACTGTTCCCGGATATACAAGAAGGGCGAGATGGGCTAATACAATGCTTCGCTCACATAGGCCAGCACGGGGCCGCAGACTACCTGACATGCATAATGCGAAGCGACCCCGCCACCGAAGTCGAGTACGCGCCCCTGAGAGCCGAGCTAGAGTCCGCGCCGTACCACTATGACCTCAAGGTCATCAAGCACAGGTAACGCGCTCACAGCCCCGCGTAGTGGCGCGTAGAGCCATAGGAAGGAGTAAGCAAGTGAGACAACCGAAGTTCACGAAGGAGGAGCTTGACGCCGTGATAGAAGCTCTCCAATTCTACACGGTAGGCGACATGTCGGACGCGGGACTGGACCCTAACGACCCGGAACACGTCAGGCAGTGGGACAACGCCTACAACGCGATGCAGAAGGCCGTCGCGGCCAAACGAGAAAGTGAGCGCAAGTAAATGACAGAGCCACAGCGAAACACCCGTCAAGCGATCCGCATGGCAAGAGCCAGGTTCACCGGCATGCCTGAGCCGGTAGAGTTCCCGATCGTGATGCCGTTCGTGCAGGCGACCCGGCCGGAACAGGCCGCAGTGACCCCACACGGGCCGCACAGCCCCGGAAGAACTGAGGAGCGCTAGACGCTCACCGACCGCTACAGACCGCGCCAGCGAGGCGCAGAGGAGACACCGACATGAATACATTCCACGATGGCATAGGCAGATTACCATCTTCTGTCGATGTTCCAGTAATGAAGGGCCGCAAAATTCTTAATCTAAAGCGCGAGATAGCCGAACTCGATCAGGCAATTTCAGACCTCGCAGACACCCCGTGTTGCTTTTGGGCATGCCGTGGACCGAGAGCGCCAAAGCACATGGTGACATGCAGGAGATGTTGGGCGCTCAGGCAGATATCAGCCGTACGTGAGACACTGTTCAGAGCACTAAAACGGGACGACAACTGCAACTTAATATCGCAATAGCCAAACTCCGAGGCAAACCCGCAATTTCAAGCCCCTTGCGCCGGGGTATTTCTCTAAAAATATGCACAAGGGGTATATGCGGTGATTCTGGTATACACTTGTAAGAACGAGTGAGTGTACTACACTCAAGTGCCTTTAGTATAATATATATATATATAGTTGTAAAAAGTGTAATTAAGGGGGTTTAAAAACCCATAGCCGATAATTGCAAGTTATGGGTACTATCCATACGCAAATGTATAACTTACATGTTCAGGCTTCATGTAAAAAGGGACGATAAATGCAATTTACGGCCATATGCCACTTTACAGCCATATCAAAACTAGTATATTGGGGCAAAAACAGCTACCGAACACCCGATCTTAGATGGATGGTAAACTTTTTTGAGAAATATTCCGGGAAATCGCGTTGAAATTACGTGTATCGGGTCATTTCAGCCTGAATTTACGCTAATTTCGCTTGACAAGCCTGAACTTAAATGTTATACTGTAAAAGCGTACAGGAATCGTGATCAAAACAGAAACAGAACGTCGATCGAACAGCAATAACGCCACAGAACAGCACGAAAACCGCCCAACAGAGGCGCACAGGGGCCACAGATCAGGCCACGGGACATTCGCCCCGGTCAGCAAAAACAGCGCCTAAAAGCGCTCAGAATACGAATTTAATAGCACGGGACGAAATTTAACGTAATTTCACACTTCAGCCCAAAATGGGACGAAGTGACGCGTAAATTCAAAAAGGAGATCAAACCATGGCAGTAGGTTGCAGGGTGACATCGAGTCGTCTGGGATTGATTGGTATTCGCGAGGTCGACGATATCGAGGGCGTCATGCTTCTTGCCGAAGAGGAAGCCGACGCCGAATACCGCGCAGGCGAAACCGGCGCGGTGCGAGTGAAAGCCGTCGCCGTGTTCCCGGCGCGAGGCGGGGCCGAGTACGGAACCGACACCTATACCGTCGAATGCAAGCGAGGATAACAATGGCACGAAGACCTCACGGCTACGATCTGTATCAAAAGATCGGCAACGCGTTTACCTGCACTATGTACATTACTGACGAAAGCGACTTACCGCCTCGTGCAACGGCGCTGAGGGCCGCTGTAGCGTTTCTTGACGCAAACCCCAAGGCTGTCGAGGTTCGCGTGGTGGAGCGCCTTGCGGAGGAGCCTGCCGAGTACCTGTTGTCAGGAGTATGGCCTGATCTGACAAAGATGACTTAACGAAGAAGGCTCACTTGATCCTCACAAAGCCCGGAGAGCCGCAGTTGCCGGATAAGTGGTACATCGGCATAACCGCTACATGCGAAGTGTGCGGGGCCGAAGGAACGATCGAGGCGACGGACAGGATACGCTGGCGCAAGTACCACCACGGCAAGGTAGCGACTACAAGTGCCTGACGCAAAATTGCCGAGGGCAGATGGTTTGCAATAAACTGAATGATGAATGGAGGCCACCGACATGACATTTCGAGACCGCGCAAAGCAAGAGCTTGAGGCGCACGGACTGGACGAGCATCAGGCTCAAGAAGTGATAGCTCAGTATTTAGAGTCGAACACGGGAGCTGCTATGCGCAGCCGCGCTGACGACAACATGGAAGGCTATGGGCCTGACGGGACTGGCGACATATTATTTGTCGGCATGTGGATGGGGTTGAAGCTATCCGCGATTCATTGGATCGACAGCAACTTGCCGAAGCATTGGGCGCGCGGCATGTTCGTATAACACAAGGAGACACCATGACACTCGTAAAGACAATTAAAGACATCGACATCACACTCGCCGCGAGCGGGAAGTTCCAGGCCGTCATCGACGGCGAGATGGTCACGAAATCGACACTCGCGCAGATCGAGAAGGCGATGCAGAAATTGCATCAATGTTCGGCGTGTCATCAAGGAATGTACAAAGTATATCGGAGAAAAGAACTTGGAAACACATACTGAACTTAATATAAAAGCGCATTTCTACCTGACCGGAGACGACGGCGTGTGCTTCGATGCAGATGGGAAGGAGCGCATCGGCCGAATAATTGCTGCCTGCTATGAGTTTTGCAAGGTAAACGAGTCGCCAGCAGGCAAATACCCACACGAGTACGCATTGTCTACAAATTCTCGCGGGCATTCTGCTTGGTGTGCTCGTTTTGATTCAGCATGGCAAGTCGATATCGAGGAACACGTCCGAGCCTACCGCGAACCGGCCCCGGACTACGCAGGCGACATTGGCGAGGCGATGAAGCTGTTATGGCCGAATATCCATAACCTTGACGGCGGGTTGTCGGTATATCAAAATCTCAGGTTATCGTCACAAGGAAAGCCGTCTTGGGTGATGCTAACGCACTATCCGAGCGGTGAGGTGATCGGCAATTTCGGGGAGTTCTGCGACACCGCAGCCGAGGCGATCACACAGGCGTACATAGCCGCGTGTGAGGCGAAGCCATGATGTACCGCATAGTCCTGAGTTACGCCGTATTCGGCATAGAGGAGCAGGGAAGTCGATTGAGTTCGTTCGCGAGTGGGTGAAAAACAAGCGAGGCACAATTGAGCAGTTGAACACTAAGGAGATCATATGAGAAATCCGATACAACCATTGGCGTTAGACGACAGGGGCGTCTTGCGCTTTAAGGAAAATGCGATCGTGAACTACTTACGCGAAGTAGCCAAAAAGCATGGCGTCGACATGAACGAGATGATTACCATGGGTTTTAGCGTGGAGGACTGGCAGCAGTATGCTCAACTCACCGGCTACAGTCTCAGTGGCTACAGCGAACTTCCGTATGTCGACGATGCTTCATACGAAGCCGCGCATGCTATGGCGTCCGACCCATCCCTTCGTGAAGAGGTGGCGCGTATCAGTACACTTGAGGCAAAAATCGAGAGCCTGAAGAACGCCATGCGGGAACCGATCGCGGACTTGTTCGGAGTGCCCCCGGATGACTTACACTAGGAGATCGCATGAACAAAGAGTTTACCGAAGACCCAAGATGGGCGTTGGTATCATTTCATCGGCAGTCGGGCGGGCACCACCTGTTCGGATCGGACCTACAGCATCAGACGGTGGTATCTCTCAGAATTACGCCATGCGAGGTGGCCCGCGACTTAAACCAGCAATGGTACCACGGCAAAGCCAAACCTCTCATTGAGGTGGTCTTGAGCGACATGCAGTTTGCGGAACTGCTGACTACGATGAACGTCGGCAGCGGCGTGCCGTGCACCGTGCGGCAGCATCCCGAGCACGGATACCTGAAGTACGAAGCCCCGCCAGCTAACGAGCGCGACAAGATCAACAAGGAGCTTGAGCAGCAGTGCGTGGCGGCGATGAGCTACCTCGATGCTGTGGTTGACGAGATCAACGCAACGCCTATGAGCGGCAAGGCAAAGACGAGCCTTACAAAAGCGGTGGAGATGGCGCGGCGGCAGATTAGCGGGCATTTGCCGTTTATCGAGACGCAGTACAAGGAGGCTATGGACCGGCTGGAGCGTGAGGCTAAAGCGGCGGTGGATGGGTTTATCACGCAGGCCGTGAATGCCACCGGCCTGGAGACTTTGAGGAACCTGCGCGGGATCGCTGACCGACAGGTATTGCAGATAGAAGGGGAAGAGGAGTAACCAGTTGAGAGAGTTTTTTGAGCCAACGCAATTGTCGAGCGAGTCGCGCGAGCTTGTTACGACGATGAACCGCATCTTGCGCAATTATCAGTCCCAAGGATATGACCTGTCCCTGAGACAGCTTTACTATCAGCTTGTTAGTCGTAACATCATCACGAACGAAGAGAAATCCTACAAGCGTATAGGCTCAATCTTATCGGACGCGCGGCTGGCTGGCTTAGTTGATTGGTCGATGATCGTGGATCGCGGGCGAGAATGCGTGCAGAATAGCCATTGGGATAGTCCCGCAAGTATCGTCGACGCTTGCGCCAATCAGTTCCGCTTCGACACTTGGCAAGATCAACCGTGGCACATTGAAGTTATGGTCGAAAAGCAGGCTCTTGAGGGGGTGCTTGAGCCTGTGTGTCGCAGGCTCGACATCCCGTTTACGGCGAACAAGGGTTACTCATCAAGCTCGGCCATGCACGAAGCCGGGAAGCGGATGAAGTCGAAGCTCGACACTGGCCGCAATATCTGCGTGATTTACCTTGGAGACCACGACCCAAGCGGTATTGACATGAGCCGCGACGTTGAAGACCGGCTGAAAATCTTTGCCGGTTACCGATTTTGGGCACCGACCAAAGACGAAGATGAAGACCCGGAGTTCTACCGCAAAGCTAAGGAGACGTTGAACGCTCGGTATTTCACGCGCTATCTTAACGACGCGTACGATGGGCTTGAGTTTAAAGTGGAGCGTGCCGCGCTCAACATGGACCAGATCGACGAGTACAATCCGCCGCCTAACCCAGCAAAGATTACTGATAGCCGAGCCGAAAGCTACATTCGCAAGTTCGGCAATGAGTCGTGGGAACTTGACGCCCTTGAGCCGTCAGTGCTTGCGGGCTTAGTTGAAAAGCTAGTGGAGCAGTACAGGGACGATAACTTGTATGACGAAGCGCTAACACGGCAGGATGAGGCGCGAGAGAAGATCAAGAATGTTGCTGCAAAGCTTGAGCAGGATGAAGAGGGGTACTGATGAGTAACACAAAACGCTGCGTCCGGTGGAGCGTGCCCGATGACGTGCTGCACCGACTGCAAGAGGTCGCGCGGTTCAAGGGAGTGCGCGTCAACCAGGTGGTCGCGTACCTGATTAACAAGGAGTATCAGGCACATTTCGAGTGGGACGAAGAGGTCGTCGCGCCGTGGGATATCCCGGTCGAGGTGAAGACGAGGGAGCGCCGGGAGTACGGCGGCAACATCCTGCGCTACGTCGGCAACCCGGCAAGGGAGAAGAGTTCGCTCGCTTGGGCTGTCGCCAACGATGAAACGTTTCTGTCGGAGCTTAACACTGGGTACTACGGCTTCGTCTCTACGAAGTGGCTTGCGAGCAAGGTGCAGCAGCTTAAAGAGGAGCGCCCCGATGAGTTCATTTACCCGTTCACTACTGTGACGGTCAGGCAGTTAACTGCGATCTTGATTGATCGCGGGAACCTGACGTGGTCTAAGCGCGGGGTGTACGCGGTGACGCCGGGGTGGGAGGCCAATGATGGAACTGTTCAAAGTTAGATGGCTAACCGGCCCGATGCACGAGGAGCGTCACCTGTACGTCGACAGCCGCGAAGACCTTGCGGCGGTCACGGTGCTTCTAGAGAGCATCGCTTACAGGTATACGGTCGAGGGCTTTGGAATGACGTTGCTTGACCGCAGTAGTTTCGGTTTTGGGGCTTGCCTGAAGTGGCACGCGTCGTTATACGGAGAGGAGTAGATCAATGAACTTGTCAAATTATCCTCCCGGCGTCACCGGCAACGAACCGGAGATTGCGGGCTATGATGGGCCGTGCGATGTGTGCGGCAAGAGCGTGGACGATTGCATTTGCCCTCAGTGTCCGATATGCGGCGAGTACGGTAATCTGTTGTGCTACGAGGACGGGGTGCTCGTACGATCTGAGGAGCAGATTGAGAGCCGCGCGGAATATGAGCGCCTGGAGGTGGCTATGGAAGAGGCGGAAGCAGTGAGGTTTGAATAAATGAAACATATCGTTGCGCTTTCGGGCGGCAAGGACTCAACGGCGATGGCGCTATGGTTGGTCCAAAACGAGCCGCGTGACTACGAGTTCATATGCACACCAACTGGTGATGAACTCCCTGAGATGATTGAGTACTGGCGTATGTATATGGATGCAGAGGCAGAGGAAATCGAGCGTGGGCACACTTACAGGAGTCCAGGGCGCGATAGTCAACCGGCAGCGCTGGCCGAGCTTCGGGTGAAGTTTGAAAATGGATATGTGCCTAAAGACACAAGGGAGCGAGGCATAATGTGTCGCGTTTGCAGCCTGTAGTACCACCGGCAAAATAGCCAATGTTTTTGCCTAAAATCTATTGACAATCAATAGTCTGCGTGCTATAATAAGACATCAAACACGGCGAGGGCGAGGAGATCACCATGAGAAGCATTAAAGACTTAGTGGAGGAATCTTTCGGGATTATTGACCGGGCTATTGATAAGTACAAGCCGACAGTGATCGTGTCACTGTTTTCAGGTGGGCATGACAGCTATTGCGCAACTCACGTCTCTAACTATCACCCAAAGGTCAATGGTCCGGGGGTACTTGGCGGGGTGCGGCCTGATGTGGTTACTATCGACACGGGCATCGGTATACCTCAGTCTCGTTACTTTGTTAAGGAGCGCTGCGAAGCTCACGGTTGGAACCTTCGCGTTTACTCGGCTAAAGAATGCGGTCAGGTTTATCGTGATATGGTTGTCGAGCATGGCTTCCCTGGACCGCCTATGCACTACAAAATGTATCAGCGTCTCAAGGAGCGCCCTTTGCGTCGAATGATACGCGAGATGAAGACTGGCAGGCATGACCACATACTACTCATATCGGGCTGCCGTCAAGAGGAGAGTGTGAGGCGCATGGGCAACGTTCAGGAAATGCAGCACGAGGGGGTGCGCGTTTGGTGTGCACCGTTAGCGCACTGGACCGAAGAAGACGTGCACAATTATATGACCGCAAAACGCCTACCACGTAACCCGGTCAAGGATTTACTTGGATTGAGCGGCGAATGCCTTTGTGGATGCTTTGCTAAGGCTGGCGAGCGCGATTTAATCGAACAGCATTTTCCTGATGTTGATAGTGAAATCGTCAGTATCGAGCGGGAAGCCGCCGCTGCAGGGGTTCGTTGTCGATGGGGTGTAAAGAACGGATGGGGCGAGAGCGATCCGGCTAAACTTAAGCGCATGGCAATGTGCACATCTTGCACAGCGGCGACCGGGGCTTAGGGCTATTCATCAAACACAGTACAGCGAACTAAGAGAGGAGGGCGGGGCTAGGGTGGAGATCAGCCCCATGTCAGACTTGGACCGGTAGCTTAATTGGTAAAGCCCCCTACACTATAACGGGGAGATGTTGGTTCGACTCCAGCACGGTCCATTGGTTACGCTCAAAATACACTTCCACGGAAGATCGGAGGAGACTATGCTACAGGCGTTGACCATCACAGCCCATGGGAGGTGAGGACTATCCCGTCAAGCTTTGACAGAAGCGCTGAAGTGTACACGAAAGCCACGCGGCTGGCAATCATTGTGACCGCATAGCGAGGATATGGACAGGTGGACAGAAAAGCACCGGGCGCTGTGGTAGTGCGCTGCGTCCGGTGTCAATCTCGGAGAGGAACACATGCCAAAGATAGAGGTGACCAGAGGTGAGTATTTACGAATGCTTCGTCACCGGATCAGGGATCAGCGCGGTAATGCGCTGTTGCAGGAGGAAGCCTATAAGATTGTCGGCGTGCACATGAACACACTGACGGCCTACGAGACGGGGAAAATCCCTTGCCCCGATGCCGATTTCGAGAAAATAGTAAGTGCGTATGCCGCGTATGAGGCGGCACAGAAGTGACGGAGCATAAGGAGATCACCATGGACAACTCAGCCGAAACAACAACAAAAGAGGTTGCGTTAAAAAAGCTAACGCTTAAAAATCTCCGTGCTGATGACGCCTGCGGCGACGGACTTGAAGTCGCAAAGCGCCTACTAAAAGACCCAAAAGGGATGGAGAAGGCGTACGACGATCATTTTGAGTATTGGCAATGGGCCGTAGCGCGAGGCTATGACGTATTCTCAGGACTTTCTGAGGAATGGCGCATAGCGCATAACTTTGGGCAGGTGGCGTCGAACAGCGGCTACAGTGGCTCGGCGTCGAACAGCGGCTCACGTGGCTCGGCGTCGAACAGCGGCTACAGTGGCTCGGCGTCGAACAGCGGCTACAGTGGCTCGGCGTCGAACAGCGGCTACAGTGGCTCGGCGTCGAACAGCGGCTACAGTGGCTCGGCGTCGAACAGCGGCT